>Ga0075163_10000865_pt1 | contig 40423 bp, 31 predicted proteins | sample JI1023141ADNA_FD_71478 | JGI IMG/M metagenome (GOLD analysis project Ga0075163, IMG submission 71478) | Wastewater effluent complex algal communities from Wisconsin, to seasonally profile nutrient transformation and Carbon sequestration -... | ecosystem: Engineered > WWTP > Effluent > Algae...
AAGCCCGATAAAATGCTTACATATTTTTCAGACGGTGATCGAATCTAAAGATCTCGTCTGCGGAGAGATTTGCGGACAGCCTTCCAGGCTGAGACTGTAGGATACTATTGTACAAGATATGTATTTTTGAAAACATAAATCAAATTCAGTAATTGGTCTGTCTTCGGGCCATTGCGGATTGGCCATCCCATCGCGCTTCGAGAAGAATCTGTGTTCGTCTTGAAACTTGCCCCTCATAGTGAGGCGATGTATGTAGTCGACTCGCTAGAGACGTAATAGAGCAGCCGAGAGGAGACATCGGAACCTGGCAGAAGTGCCTATTTCAAACTGTCTCCGTCCCACAAATAGCAAATGTCGGACACCGTCCTCACGCCACCATCTCCTCCTCTCATAGCAGAGGCAAACTTATCTATTTTAACTCCATTAATTAGTAACTCGTTTTCATATTGGGGAGCACATATTGTCTCAATACTTCTATGCTTAGATCAGCATACGTATCTTACGTATTACCCACCTCGTGATCTGGGCGAAGCATGGAGCCTACATGACTATCGTGGATATTACCGTACTGATGATTTTGCTCAAATAAGAAATTCTATTCAAAATTGGGGGACTCAATACTTGATCGCAGAATTGGTCAATTCAAATAGTTTCAATCTGAAGAGTACGCTGCTAAATGAATTCCAAGAGATGATTGGAAAACCACTAACGGAAGCTACTTGTTATGTATCCGGCCGTGACTCTTCAATGGGCTTTTCATTTTTACAGACGTGTAGAGCACGTCTCTTTGCAGATCAGCGCCGTAGAATTTCTTCAACATTTGCCAGTGGGCACAAGTCCATAGATATACGATTTCGCGATGTCTGCATTGTCACATATCCCAATATAAACCGTGATGGAATAGCTTTTTTTGGTGAAACAGAAGGAAATCACGGAGAAAAACTCCTTCGGGAAAGTTTCTGGTTGGACAAGCCACATTCCTCTTTTGGCATTGGTTTACACAAGAAAAGTGAGCAATCGATTCAACTGGTTAGAGTACCCTGCGATAAAGGGTTCATTTCTGTCATTATATTTGGCACCCAGAATAATGCGATTATTGATTTCCACACCTGCCTTCGTCAATTTGAGCTACTGGTGAGAGAGGGACCAACTTCCAAATTTTGGATGGACCTAGATCCCAATGGACCACGTGAATTGCTTGGTTTTATTGCATCAAAATGGAGAACTCCTGTAAAGACATTGATAGAATTGCTCCATGGGACTAGCGGCACTCATACCGATCTTCTCAGATCCAACACGTCCTTGATTCATGTGGCAGGCTCGACGGGGCAGAATGGGAGCAGAAATCTATATATACCAGATCTACTTGTTTGAACATGAAGATTGAACCCGATCGTATCCAATCGATTTGCGTTACATGCCATGTTTTGAACTCATTAAGACATTTCTTATGCGGCTTGCCCGATCCTTAGGCGTAGCCAATCCTGTTATTCAGTGAGGATTTTGATGCTAATTTGAAAGAATAGCGAGCACATATGATTGTATCATTACTGTAACCGGCGTACTGCGTTCACCATCTCCTGCCAGTTCACATCTTCGGTGAGATGGCACCAAGAAATGCGGAGCGCTCCGCGTACTCTCTCACCGTCCAACCCCATTGCCAGCAAGACATGGCTAGGCGCATAGGAGTGGGATGTACAGGCTGAGCCATTAGAAATGGCGGCAACGCCTTTCCATGCGAGCATAACGGCCTCGGAGTCGAGACCAGGCAATGAAAGATTGAGAACGTGCGGCAGGGCACGGGCGGGGTCGCCATTCCATTGAGGGTTGAGGTGGGCGAGGGCGGAGAAGGCGCTTTCTCGGATGGCCCTTACCTTTGCTGTGCGGTGAACCACGTCCCGTTGGGCTAGGTCGGCGGCGAGTCCGAGGCCGACAGCTAGCGGGACGGGAATAGTACCGGGGCGAAGCCCGCGTTCTTGGCCGCCGCCGAACATCAGCGCTGATAACGGAACTCGCTCAAAGCCACGCCGGCGGGTGACGAGTGCGCCGATTCCCTTGGGGGCGTAGAGCTTATGACCGCTGACGCTGATCAGGTCGATTCGTTTATTACGGAGAGGGCCAAGATCCTTGCCGAAGCCTTGCGCGGCATCGACGTGAAAGTAGGTCGGGTGGTCAGCGAGGTTGGTACAGATGGCATCGATCGGCTGGAGGATGCCCGTCTCGTTGTTCGCTTGCATGACCGAGACCAGAAGTGTATCGGGGCGCAGAGCTGCCGCCACCGCGTCTGCTTCTACCCAGCCACCAGATGTGGGCGGAAGCAGTGTCACCTCGAAACCGCGGGCGGCCAGGGCTTCCAACGGCTCTAAGACCGCCTTGTGTTCAATCTGGGTACTGATGAGATGTCGGCGACCAGTCTTTTCTCCGTGCGCGGCCAAGCCGAGCAGAGCTAGATTGTTGGCCTCCGTAGCACCGCTGGTAAAAATCACCTCGTCCCGCTTGGCATCGACGACGGCGGCGACTTGATCACGAGCGTGTTGTACAGCTTGCTGAGCACGCAGGCCAAAGTCGTGAGTGCGGCTGCCAGCATTGCCGTACTCTTCGACCATGAAGCGGAGAACCAGATCTCGAACCTCTGGCTCGACGGGCGTGGTGGCATTGCAGTCGAGGTAAGTTGTCATGGGTGCGGCCTCACAAGGCAAACTTGGCACAAGTTCCTGATGTGTACGTCAAAAAATGCGCATGTATGTGATTTTGGGTACTCATTGTTTGTTATTTGCGCTATATGCGCAGCTAGATGGCTCACTCAGCTAGCACTCGTCACTCGACACCCCCCGCCCGCATAACGGGCTCATCAGCCGCGTTTGGGTACGTGTTCCCAGCGATCCGGGGCATCCAGGCACGGCGTGAGTATTTCGTCTCGATGTGCCCGTTGCGGCTGATCCCGCGCATCTTCCTCTTTAATGAGGAGGAGTTGATCCCGGAACTGAGGGCGCAGCGCGTGCTAAATAAGGCGCGTGTGCCTATCATGGCTCGCTACATGGTCGAGAACCGCGGCGACTATACGTTCTCAGCGCTGACCGCCTCGATCGACGGCGATGTTCGCTTCGATGCCATGGGGGACAGCGGCGACGCTCGAAACATCGGCAGCCTGCATGTTTCAATGAGCGCCAAGTTCGTCATCAACGATGGACAGCACCGACGGGCCGCGATCGAAGCAGCGATTCGCGAGAACCCAGAGCTAGCCGACGAAACGATCGCGGTCGTGTTCTTCCTAGATGTTGGGCTAGAGCGCTGCCAGCAGATGTTCGCAGACTTAAACCGTCATGCTGTGCGTCCGTCCACTTCGCTTGGTGTACTGTACGATCACCGCGATGACGCCGCGCGCAGCATGAAGCTGGCGGTGTTCAAGCTGCCGCTGTTTCGCGATCTTACAGAAGTAGAACGCAGCACGTTGTCGGAGCGGTCGCGCAAGCTCTTCACGCTGAGTGCGTTGTTCTCAGCGACTAATGTGTTGCTGATGCGCATGGACGGCAAGACCAGCGACGAGAAGGAGCTACTTGCGGCGGAGTTCTGGGAAGAGGTCGCCAAGCAGTTCCCGCAATGGAAGCTAGTCTGGGAGGGCAAGCTGGCTGCGGCGGAAGTGCGTAGCGAGCTTCTGCACTCGCACGGCATCGTGCTCCAGGCGCTCGGTCGGGTCGGAAATACCCTTCTTCGCGATCAGCCGACAACCTGGCGCAAGGCACTGCCTCGGTTGAGCAAGCTCGACTGGTCGCGGCAAAACGCGAAGCTCTGGGAAGGCCGTGCCCTCATCGGCGGTCGCGTTAGTAAAAGCACCAACAACATCACCCTTACTGCAAACGTGATCAAGCAGCGCCTTGGGCTCTCACTTACGCCCGAAGAGCAGCGGATCGAAGATGCGTTTCTACGAGGCGATCATGCAGCCATCAACACAGAAGCCAGCGTCAGCGTTTGATTCCCTTGGCCTTAAAGCCACGGTGACATCGCTGCTTGACGAGATTCGCGAGCTTTACACCGCCGACACGGTGCCTTGGGTCATCGGCTACAGCGGTGGTAAGGACTCAACGGCGTGTCTGCAACTAGTCTGGCTGGCGCTCGCTGGTCTGCCTTTGGATCAGCGAAAGAAGACCGTGCATGTCATCAGCACCGACACTTTAGTCGAAAATCCCGTCGTCGCGGCGTGGGTCACGAAGTCGCTCGATACCATTCGGCAGAGAGCCGATGCCTCAGCGATGCCGATCATTCCTCACCGGCTCACACCCGAGGTCACGGACACCTTCTGGGTGAATCTCATCGGCAAAGGCTACCCAGCTCCACGCCCGCGGTTTCGCTGGTGCACCGAACGGCTCAAGATCAAGCCCTCGAATAGCTTCATCAGCAACGTCGTGCGAGAGAGCGGTGAGGTCATTTTGGTGCTCGGTATCCGCAAGGCCGAGAGCCAGGCCCGTGCCCGCAGCATGGAAAAGCACGAGGCGCGGCGCGTCCGCGACCGACTGAGCCCCAATGGCAAGCTCCCTAATTCGCTCGTCTACAGTCCTGTCGAGGACTGGACCAACGATGATGTGTGGATGTTCCTCATGCAGTACCCGAATGCTTGGGGCTACAACAACAAAGACCTGCTGACGATGTATCAGGGAGCGTCAGCTGATGGCGAATGTCCGCTGGTGGTCGATAGCTCGACGCCAAGCTGTGGAGACAGCCGGTTTGGTTGCTGGGTCTGCACACTCGTCGAAAAAGACAAGTCGATGCAGGCCATGATCCAGAACGATGAAGAGAAGGAGTGGATGTTGCCGCTCCTGAAACTCAGAGATGAATTAGATGTGGCGGATGACCGGCATCTACGCGACTTCCGACGCATGAATGGGCTGGTGCAGATCTTCAACAAGAAACCGATCCCTGGGCCCTACATGCAGTCGGCGCGGGAAAACTGGCTGCGTAGGGTTTTGGAATCGCAGTCCTGGGTGCGTCGCAACGGCCCCGAGCACGTTCGCGACATCGAGTTGATCACGCTTGCCGAATTGCAAGAGATCCGCCGCATCTGGGTCGTCGAAAAACATGAAGTTGAGGACAGTCTGCCGCGCATCTACCAAGAAGCGACTGGCGAGCCTTACCCTGCGCCACCGCTGGAAGAGAGCACGGTCCTAAGCGCTGAAGATATGGTTTTGCTGCGCGAAGCGTGCGGCAATGACCGTCTACGTTTCGAGATGGCTCGTGAGCTTCTGGATGTAGAGCGCCGTCACCGTTCGATGGCCCGTCGCGCGGGCCTATACGATGCGATCGAGAGTGCCATCCGCCGCGGATTCTTCGCCGATGAAGAAGACGCCACTAGCTACGCCTTGGAGCGCCAAGAAGCTCGGCAGCGCGTTGAAGAGATGCGTCGAAGCCGCTGGCTCCCCCAAACCGGACAGCCTGCCCAGCTTGAACTCGTGTCCGAGGCTGAGGCGCAGTGACCAACCATGCTCCTAGAGAAACTGATCCTTCATAACTTCGGCATCTACCGTGGGCGACACGAGATCGACCTGACGCCGTCGAAGCCCAGTAAGCCTGTTGTCCTTTTTGGTGCGCTCAACGGCAGCGGCAAGACGACGCTGCTGGATGCCCTTCAGCTTGTGCTTTATGGCAAGCTCGCGCAGTGCTCGAACCGTCGAGAATTAGCCTACGATGAGTACCTGCGCCGCTCGATCCACCGGGGCTCGGATCCTCGCGACGGCGCATCGATCGAGTTGAAGTTCCGTCATCGCAGTGGCGGTGTGGATCACGAGTATCGGGTCAATCGCTTGTGGACCGCTACCGAGCGGACCGTGAAAGAACGCCTCGAAGTCTTCCGAGATGACAAGCCCGACTCGGTACTAACCGACCAATGGGCAGACTTTGTGGAAGATCTCATCCCGGTGCGTCTGTCGAAGTTCTTTTTTTTCGATGGAGAGCAGATAGAGGCGCTCGCAGACTTGGAGAAGTCTGCGGAGGTCTTGGCCACGGCGATTCAGTCATTGCTGGGACTCGATCTGGTAGACCAACTACTCGTAGATCTAAAGGTGACTGAGCGGCGCAACCGCGAAAAGCAGAAGCCGGTGGCAGAGCAGGCTGCGCTCGAAGCCGCCCGTGAAGAAGTCGAGCGGCTGGAAAGTCGCGCTGGGGAGGTCCGTATGCAGCGGGCCAGTCAGACCAACCTCGTCGAGCGCTTAGGCAAGCAGCTCAAGGGACGTGAGGAGGCGTTTCGGCTGGCTGGCGGAGATGCACATTCAAAGCGGGATCAGGTCGAGTCGGAACGCGGTCGAGTCAGCAAACGACTCGAAGAAGTCGAGGAACGGCTGTGCGAGCTTGCGGCCAGCGATGCCCCGCTGCTTCTCGTGCGCGAGTTCCTTGATGAACTAGCGGCTAGTAGTGCTCCTTCCACTGGCGTAGACGGTAGTGCTGTTGTGGATCTGTTAGAGGAGCGTGATCGGCAGACCCTGCAAGTCGCCACGAACTCCGGTGCGACGGTAAAGGTGCAGAAGGCACTTCGCGAGTTCCTGACCCGCGATATCGCTGCACGACGGAAGACCACCAGTGGTCCAAGCGGTCTGAAGTTGGATGCAGCCGTGCTGTCTGATCTGGGAGCGTTGCGAGCAGGATCGCTTGCTGAAGCCGCTGCCGGCGTCAGCCTTCTGCTCCGAGAAGAAGATCGACTAAGACAAAACCTGGCCGCGCTCGACCGCAAGCTAGCGGGCATTCCCGCTGCGGAGTCGCTCACTGCACTGCTCAATCAAATCGAGCAGACGAAGAAAGAGCAGGCGCGCGCCGAGGGCGCACTGGCGCAGTTAGACGAGGAGCTACGCCGGGTCGAGGCTGAGCGCGAGCGGAAGTGGAAGGCCTATGCGCGCCAGTCCGAATCCGACATTGATGACCACCACAAGCAAGAGGACGCCGCTCGTATCGTTTCTCAGTCTGAGTCGATGCGCGGCATCCTCGCCAAGTTCAAGGTCGTCGCTGCTGAGCGCCATGTTCGACGGATTGAGGCGCTGATTCTCGACGGGCTGAAACATCTATTGCGGAAGGAGTCGCTGATCAGTCGACTCCACATCGATCCGGCCACCTACCGCATGACGCTTTTTGATCTGCATGGCCAACCCCTCATGACGGAGCGGCTCTCCGCAGGTGAACGGCAGCTTCTGGCGGTGGCGACAATCTGGGGTTTGGCCCGGGCAGCCGGAAGGCCCCTTCCTGTGGTGATTGACACGCCGCTCGGTCGTCTGGATTCCGTACATCGTAACCACCTCGTCGAACGGTACTTTCCCGCGGCCAGCCATCAGGTCCTACTGCTCTCGACCGATGAGGAGATCGATGCGGTGCAGTACGAGAAGCTGCGGCACTCCGTAGGCCGAAGCTATGTCCTGCGCTTCCACGATGATCTCGACACCACGGTCGTCGAGCACGGCTACTTCTTTAAGGCAGCGTGAGGCAGACGATGGCAATCGCACATATCAAGCTCTCGCAGCAGGCCAGAGAACAGCTCATCAAACTCAAGCGGGTTACTGGCATCAAGCACTGGAACACGCTTTGCCGCTGGGCCTTCTGCACGTCGTTAGCGGAGCCCACGCCGCCATCGGTGATCAAGATTCCGGCGGACAGCTCGGTCGAGATGGACTGGAAAACCTTCGGTGGCGAGCATGCCGACCTATATATGGTCCTGCTCAAACAGCGATGTTTGAGCGATGGGCTATCCCTCACCGACGACTCATTGTCAACGCAGTTCCGCCTCCATCTTCATCGCGGCATCGGCTACCTCTACGCCGACCGTAAGATGAAGGAGATCGGCGACCTGTTCCGGCGCATCCCCAGTCTGTCCGCATGAGCTGAGGCCATGGCTGCTGCGATCGCTCGCCACCTGACCGCAATAGAACGCACGACGTTCTCTCGCCCCATCCAGCTCGCGCTCAAAGACGAACTCATCAAGACTGGTACAACAGTCCTCGACTACGGCTGTGGGCGCGGCGGCGATGTGGGGCGACTGGCGGCGCAGGGCATCGACTGCGTCGGTTGGGACCCCGTGCATCGTCCAGATGGCCAGCGTCGTCCGTCCGATGTGGTAAACATGGGCTACGTAGTCAACGTCATCGAAGACGCGACCGAGCGGGCGACTGCACTGCAAGCGGCCTGGGCCTTGGCTGATTCGCTCCTCATCGTCTCGGGACGACTAGAAGCCGAAGCGCGCCCGGGTGAAGCCGTCGTGCATACCGACGGCTACGTGACCCGGCTGGGCACATTCCAGAAGCTCTACCAGCAGCACGAGCTGCGCGATTGGATCGACAGCGTGCTCGGTGCTGGCAGCATCCCTGCGGGGCCCGGCGTCTTCTACGTCTTCCGCGAGGAATCAGCACGACAGGGATACCTGGCCGCCCGCCACCGACGCATCTGGTCAGTCCCGCGAATCCGTCGCTGCGACGAACTGTACGAGCGACACAAAGACATCCTTCAGCCGCTCCTCGACTTCCTTTGCGCCCGCGGTCGCCTCCCGCAGCCCACGGAGCTAGCACCGACCCAGGCCATAGTGGACACATTCGGCAGCGTGCGCAGCGCTTTCCGCGTGCTGCGTAGCGTCCTCGACGAATCACAGTGGAACGAAACCAACGAGCACCGCACCCAGGACCTCCTCATCTACCTCGCGCTCTCTCGCTTCTCTCATCGTCCTCGATTCTCCGACCTCCCGCCAGACCTCCAAGCGGACATCCGCGCCTTCTTCACCTCATACCACGCAGCCTGCGAGCTGGCCGACGCGATGCTGTTCGCAGCAGGCGACATTCACCTGATCGCACAGCTCTGCCGCAAGTCCCAGGTTGGCAAGCAGACCCCCGCTGCCCTGTACGTCCATGAGAGCGCACTCCCCGACCTAGACCCCGTGCTGCGTCTCTACGAGGGCTGTGCCCGCTCATATATCGGCTCAGTGGAAGGAGCAAACCTCATCAAGCTCCACCGGGGTACGCCGCAAGTGTCGTACCTATCTTATCCTAACTTCGACAAAGACCCTCACCCTGCTCTTAGCTCGTCGTTAGTAGTCCCCCTCCAGACCTTCCGCGTTGAGCTGCGCAGCTATGAAAACAGCGAGAATCCGCCGATCCTCCACCGAAAGGAGGAGTTTGTTGGTGAAGGATACCCGCTACGGGAGAAGTTTGCGAGGCTGACAGAGCAGGAGAAACGATACGGGCTCTACTTAAATCCAGCGATGATTGGCACAAGGGACGGATGGTTGTCCGTGCTCAGATCAAGAGCAGTAGCGCTCCATGGCCATCGTGTCGTTCGCGAACGCATCGAGCGCATACCAGGTTGACATTGGTACGGTCAAGATGAAGCCAAACGCTGAGGATGCACCGACAGTTCGAGCGATTACCAAGATGCGCATAGCTTGACGCGGCGCGTCCCTCACGATATTTCCCTTGTATGCAGACCTTCCGATACCCAGCCGTGCGATTTGTTCAGGTTGCTGGTGCCAAGCCTCTCCTGCTTTTTGCCGCACCGTGCCATGAAATAAGCGACTGGGCAGGCATTCCCCGAAAGGAAGCCCCCGAAGGCGGCGTCGAGTCGGTTGGCTTTCAGAGAGCCGCCGCCGACCCACGCCTCAAAAAGCTAGGCCATTTTCTTTCGGATGAAGGGAACATCATCGCGAATCCAATTCTATGCGCTGCGAGGATCGCTTCACGCTTTAACTTTACTCCACATGATGGGTCTGTAGATCCAGATGCTCCTATTGTTAGCGGAACACTTGAAATTACCGAACCAGATTATGCCAACATGACTTTGATCGAACTGCTCCGTGAGCTGGAATTGTTGCTGAGGCAAAGGAAGCCCGAGCTATCGGCGCTTGTACCAGACGAGGACGAAATTGGGCGGCTTATGACTATGGCGTCGGTCTCGACATCCCAGCTAACCGACGCTGATAACGATCTTGAGGAAGATCTGGATGAAGATGATTCAGAAAATGAGCGGCACATAGATTTTTCAACAGACAGACATATTGATGACTACTATCGCGGCGTTCTGCATCGAAGAGTTGCGCTGGAACGGGCAGCGACGGGAGCAGCACTTAAAGAATTTGCTGGGTTCTCCAGAAGCGCATTGTGTGACTATCTCCGTGCTGCCACAATAGTAGATGGGCAACATCGGTTGTTGGGGGCACAACGGCAACTCGATAAATTGCTCACGACGGGTGAGGAGGCACGAAGGTTCCAAGATGAACTGCTGGCTAAGGGAGCAAATCCATCTTCGGTAAAAGCCACTGCTCAGTCACGCTACGCTCGGCGGCTTGGGGTCGCGCTTATCCTTAATGAAGACTGGTCAGAGCATGTGTTCCAATTTGTTGTTGTCAATCAAAAGGCAACCCCGATACCCAACGCATTACTTGCATCTATTGTTGCGACTACACTGACTCAGGACGAGGTTGATCGTATCACGGAACGGCTTGGTCGAGCTGATATTCCAGTAGTGGATTATCAGGTTATTTCATACTTAGAATCTTCACCCGAGAGCCCGTTCCGCGGGTGGATCAAGCGAGGTTATGAAAAAAGTGCTGATGCGGAGCGGAAACTAGACTTCTCGGTTGCGGATCGCCTGGCAGACATTTTTAGATTCTTACGAGGTGGGAAGTACTTCCATGATCGTGATGTGGACTACGCTAAAAAGTGGGCAGAGACTCAGCTGAGGCGTTCCAAGATTGTAGAAGCCTTCAAGAAGCATGGATTCACCAATGAGTATAAGTACTGGTCGTCTCCAGCGGGGCCTTGGCGTCAGGTTTTTTGCAGCGTCTGGAGCGTAGTCCGTGATCAGCTTGCTGACATCAACGATCCGACCGCCGCTAACTTCTGGGGTTCCCCAAAGACGTCGAATCTATTTAATGATGTGCATTTGACGATACTCGCTGCCGATTTCTTTTGCTTCATGACAGGAGGTCGTGGAATAGCCATCGACTCGCAGGCTGAGGTGGAAGAAGTAACCCGTGAATGGCTTGGGAATGGAGCTGCTAAGAAAGAGTATTTCGCTAGGGACTATGGCCTTAAGTCTAAGGGGGCCAAAAAGAGTGAAGGGGCAATCAAAAAGCTGTGGTCCGGGAACTGGAGGACCTATAGAGAGAAGGGCTATCAACGACTTATTGATGTCCGAAACTTCGTTCCATAGGCTATGTCACAGCTAGAGCGGGTTAGCGCCTTCCTTAAGACTGTCTGCCAGACGGGGTTGTTTGCTCCGCAGGATGCTCATGCCACATTCAAAGCTCCTGAAGCGCTCCACGGCGACCTGATGTCGCTCTTACACGATGATTATAATTATGCGCTGGCACGATGGTTTCTCAGCAGTCTCCTTCCTGCCGAGTCTGAGTCCTGCGTCTATGCCGAACTGTATGGACACATTCGTGGAGTACTCTCGGCAAGGTTCCCAAATGAGCCATTAACGATTCTCCATGAGAGCAGTTCCGCGCTGAGCCGCATCATTATTGATGGTGGAATCGGTCGGAAAAAGGCAGTGAGAGGAGCATCAGCCGCATTAGATGTCCGCTTTCAACTCCTCAGTCGTTCGGACCGCCGCTGTAGTATATGCGGGTATCGCTTTTCGGAGCAGCAATCTGAATCTTTTATGTCGGAGAAAAAGGCTGAACCAATATTTCAATTCTATGACTTTCTCAAGCCAACAAGACAATCACCTATGAATAGTCGGATAGAAATTGATCATGTCTATCCCGTAGCGCTTGGCGGACACTCTGAGGTCGATAATTTGCAGCTATTATGTGGTTTTTGCAATCGTGCGAAGCGTGATCGGTTGACATTGTTTGATGGAGGGTTATCACCTAAGTTGATTTCCCATCCTAGGCTTGGGAAGTTTCGCATCACTAGTGATTTCTTGGTTGTACGAGCAATCGTCGGCGCTCGATGCTTTAGCTGTGGGAAAAAATCAACACAGACAGAATTGACTATTGCAACGCTGATGGACACCCTCGAATTAAATCCAACAAATATAAGAGTCACCTGCTATAGTTGCGATCCTATGCGAGACTATCGGCATCTCGCTGTTAAAGGTCTAGTATTATGAGGATATTATTATTGAAAGTAGATGCGACCATAATCATCGAGAGGATATTCTCTACCGGAGAGCATGTTGGGTTCGGCCTGATTATTGGTTAAGGGCGACATCTAGCCGGCGCTTGTAGAGTTGAAGGAAGGTCGATAAGACACGCGGCTGGTCCTCAAACCACTCGACAAGTGTCTCATAGCCTCCTGCCGCATACTTGTTAAACTCGCGCATTCCCCGATCGCTTAGGTGTGAGGGTGAGAGAGGGTCAATCAGTAGGTGAATCGCTCCATGCACAGCCTTCCTCTCGGAGAGGTTAATGCTGAGGGCACGCAGCTCTCGAGAGAGAAATAAGGCGGTAAGCACTCGTCCTTTCTCTCGGTAGGCTTCAGGAAAGTTGTCCACCAAATCTGCGGTCTCTTCTGTCCTTACTTCAACCTTTCGATTGGTAGCGAGGCCCGCCATGACACAGAAGTAGTAGATGTCGAAGTCGAGCGCCAGCTGAGATGGACGCAGGTGTTTGAACCAGGTCCGGGCATCCTTACGCAAACGGAAGGACATCGCGACTACTCCTGGTCCCCGTGGAAGCCATGAAAGAAGCTCCTGCCATAAACCGCAATTCCGTCGGAGGTTTCATGGCACCCTTTGTCCTTCTTCGCGTTCTTCTCCATATCAACAGGCCCCTTCCGGAAGAGTGTAATGTGCTGAACATTGCCTTTGGCCGCTTTCTCAAGGGGTAAGACGAATCCCTGACGCTCACTTGAAATGATGAATGCAATGAACTGTCGAGCGAGATGTGGAATGAGTTCGGCCACTTTGGGGCGAACATGCAAGTCGATGGGGTTAGCTGGGCTGTCGATAATGAAGGGGAGCTCCTGCTCCCCGCGACTGAGCAGTGTAGAGATAAAGGAGTAGGCAACTGCGAGCGTTTCACCAACGCTGGCCCCCTGCTTGTCCTCCAAGACCAGGAAACGATTGACCTCTTGGATACGCACAGCATTGTGAGGCATCATCACATGGAGATTCTTGTTTGCTTCAGCAGTGAGCTGTTCCGAAATTGCCTTGCGGGCACGTTCTGGTGCGGACCTGAGGATTTGCACAAGGACGTCACGTTTCTGCTTGAGCACCAGTGTTTCGGTGATCTGTGCAAGCTTCCGTTCTGCGTCGTCCAAACGACGTTGAAGAATAGCAATCCCAAAGGTTTGTTCGTCCGAGCCCGTGTCATCTCGATCGTCATACCGCTCAACGAGGTCCTGGAGACTTCGAAGATTGTTCTCAAGTTCGCCAATCTCATCCTGGGCTCGTTCAAGCCCCGGATCCTTGCCGACACCTTCCGTCTCAATGGCATCGCGTGTCGTGCGGGCGGCGCTCTCGGCTGCCCCACACTCCTGGAGTTTGATCACGAGCTTCAGAAAGCGTTCTTCATGGATGGATGGCGTCTCTCCAATGAGATCTGCAACATCACTCTTGATAGCGTTGAGGAGCGCAACATCATCGGTGCCAAGGTAGCGTGATGCACGCGCCCTTATGGTCGCGCGGCGTGTTTGGTTAAGCGGGGTACCGCAAACACAAGTATCTTCTTGGGCGAGCTCTTCGAAAAACTCGCGCGCAGTGCTCTCGGGAAGTTTCACTCTGTCGAGGCTAGCTTTGAACTCCAAGATCTCTCGAGCAAATATCGATGACAGCGCGTGAGGGTTGCGAAACTCTGCCATCAATGACTGGGTGGCGGCTTCAGTTGCCTTCGATGCCATTGCGAGATGGCTCTCCGCATCACGCAGCCGCTTGGCCAGCTCTTGATGAGTTTCGATTGCCTCATGAAACTTGTTGCGATGGCGGGCGAGAGTAGCTTTAACCCGGTCACGCTGGCGACGGTATTCATCTCTCTCTTTATTTAGTTTTGTTATGCGCCCGCCGAGGTATTCAACTCTATTCTTACGACGGGTATAGCCTTTCTCTTCCGTCGCGCCAGACCTGCTGGTCTGTTTTTCCCAGTATTGAGCGACCTCATGCGCAACACTGGTGAACGTCTTGATCTGAAAGAGTTCTTCAATTACGCTTTGGGCGTTCGCATATCCATGGTCGAGCAGGCGATGAGCAAATTCGCCATCGAAGACAAAGAAGCGCACGAAATCCTTCCGTAAATACTTCTGAAGAGACGGGGGAGGATGGAATCCCTCTTTCAGTCCAGAACTCCCGATGGTTGTCTGATATCGAACGATTCCTTCGCTGAAATCGAAGCGCAGCGTGATCGTCAGACGACGTCGGTCATGCAGCAGCACGACCTGAAACTCTCCGTTGCCTACGCCGCGCTTTCGATAGGATGAGATGTGATCCATCGGCCAATCGTGGGCCTCACCGGACAATGCCGCGCGCAGCAGATTTAGCGTTGTGGTCTTACCGGTGCCATTCGGCATTTGAAGGAGCGTGATGGGGTAAGTTTCATTGTTCTCACGCTCGAAAGACACCTCGTGATCAGGACACCGCAGGTTGGTGGCCTTCCAGCGCAGAATGCGAATCGCCGTAGCCATGATCTTTTCCTAGTCCTCGTCTGAGGAGATCTCAGCGACCTCGGTGAATTCATAGAGAAGCTCCACGCGGCGGTGAACAGCATCCGAGTCGTCGAGGCTCTCTGAACCGTCGGCGAGCTTATCCATCCAGGAGATGATCTTGTCCGCTAGGGATTTGTCTTGGTTAGCGTCTTCTACTGCTGACCGAATCGCTATCTGAATGCGTGGGTCAAGAGCCATGAGAGGCGCTCCTGGGTGCAATCTTAGAAAGTTCTTGGAGCCACTGCTGACGCTCTACGTCTGGGTTGGTACTGCCGACGGCATTATCTTGCTCACCGTTTTCCTCACCTGTTCTTATGAAATCGATCACGTTCGCTCTTTTGCTCGGGTTGCCAGGATCAATGCGGAGACAGCGGCCAATCCGCTGAATCGTCTCGAGACGAGTCCGTGATGATGAGAACAAGATTACAGTCTCAAGAGACCGAATGTCGATTCCTTCAGATAGACGGTGACATGTAACGAGACATTCCAGGTTGCCAGTCGCGAAACGCTGCAGGGTACCCGCATCCTCTTCAGCGTAATAGGTATGAAAATCATGTCTGTAGCGATGGATGAGGTCCAGAACCTCATCGCCGTACTCACGAGTCTCGACGAAGATGATGCATCTGCGTAGAAGATCAGAATGACATAGAAGGAAGTCTGCGAACGGATGAAGTTTCGCTAGAGACGTCTTATACACTTTTGCGAGTTCGATCCAAACCTCCTCCTTGGACATAGGATTCCCTGCGTGCCGTTGGGCAGCAGCTCTCTTGTAGACGGACTGGAGGCGAAGGCGATCGGATTCGTCTGGCATGTACAGGAGTGGAAAATAGTTGAAGGGAGCGAGAATCCGATCACGAATGGCATGTTGAAGTTCGTACCTATAGAGCACGGACCCGATATGACTCTGAATGAATGCGTTGCCATCGCTGTCGTAGTCTCTCTCTGGCGTGGCGCTAAGTCCGAGCCGGAACGCTATTAGGTCAGATAAGCCTGAAAGGGAAATGCGGTTGCCGGCACTGCCGAGTCGATGCACCTCGTCATGGATGAGGAGCGTTCGTTGTGCATCATGGGTTGAGAGGCTTCGCAGAGCAGGAGCAAGCGCTTGGCGTGAAGACAAAAGCGCCGTGGTGCCATGGCGCACCTCGAAATGATCTCGTTCATGATATGGACCGTAGTGTCGCAAGATCGAGATCTGTCTTGCCGAGTCCTTGGCCAGGGAGAGGAGCTGAAGGTACCACTGATCTAGGAGGTCAGTGCCATCAGCGGCGACGACAATCGTGTCAATGATGCCCTCGTTCAGGAGATGCCGGCAGATATGCAAGGCGGTGCGGGTCTTTCCTGTCCCGGTTGCCATCTCTAGAATTCCCCGCTTGGCCTTAAGAAACGCTTCTGCAGCCTCTCGTTGGTGATCCCACAAGGCCTCTCTGTCCCCGGAGTCACGTCCCCGATTTGAGTTCAGAGAAGCCGTCTCTGTGTGCTTTACAAGAAGTGCCCGTCTGGCGGCTTCGGGGAAGGGAAGGGTTTCCACTCCTTGCGCTTCGCCTTTCCATAGGCGCTCGAAGTGATTCCATTTGGCCTCTGCTCGTACGGCATCTGTCCAAGATGGGAAAACGTCGATACATTCGTAGTTGGTTTCGAATGCGGAGCGACTCTCGTTGGAAGATCCGCTAAAAGTGAGGTAGTGTCCATCACTGTCGCGGAAGATGCCAACCTTCTCGTGATAGATGCCAGAGCCGGAACGCGGAAGTGCGATCCGGATGGTGAGGCGACCAGCAGCAAGTAAAGTGGTCAGCAGAAACGTTCCTTTGCCGAAAGGGGTTTTGAATGCATCCTCAATTTCCTGAAGCAGCCGCTTCTCACAGACCTCTCCTCGGTCCATACCGGATTGGATGGCTACTGCGTCCTCTGCAGACAGCCGAACACTTGTGATTAGGAGCATGGTGCCACCCCGAACGATGAACTTGCCGAGAGGCGCACCAATGCTTTCAAGGGCTGACGAGGAGAAGAATCCGACAGCTCGCCTATACTCCGTCGCATGGTCCAGTGCCCGGTGATAGAGTTCCTCGACGATATTGTGCTCTCCGGTGCGATACTCTAGCTTGAACTTTTCGCCGCGTAGTGACATGGCTGGCCGCGGCTCAGGTTGGAACAGTAGAAGAGATGCGGGTTGGCGGAATTTTGGGGCTGCCTAATCGAACTGGTGGTCGTCCGGTTCGAGGCGCGCGCCAGGGACCAGTGGGGGCTAGCAGCAGCTGGAGCTCTAACTGGTAGACATTGGCCAGCCGCTCGAGAAAGGCTAGGGTTGGGTTTGAGCAAGCGCGCTCAATGCGCTGCAGCGTTTGTACCGAGCACTCTAGTCGCTCGGCAGCCTCCTCTTGGGTCCAACCGAGCGTATGGCGTGCGCTTCGAGCATTATTCGCCAATCGCCTTCTGATGCCCTGACTTGCCCGTTGGCCCATAGGTCGGCATTTTCGTCGAGAGCCCTTGCCAAAAAACAGAACCCCAGGTGATCAGTTTTGCTCATCACACAGCGAGCTCAAGCGCGTAAGTAGCAGTTCCACCACGCGCCACGCCAACTCCCCACTCATCGCCTTCCGCTGCGCATAATGCCTCGCCGTCTCCTCGAAAGAGCCATGCCCAACGCTCGACGCCACCATGCGAGACAGGGTGCCCCACATGATCCTCAGCGTGGCCCACAAACCTCGAAGTCTGTGCACTCAGGCATTCAGGTATTGAGGACGTCGACGCGTTCCCAGACGCTGCCGTCGGCAGTCAACCTGACATGGTGATGCGACCATTGCGGTTGTGGCCGAGGATGGGGGCTTCGGGGTTTGCCTGCGCACGGCACAGCGAAAAACCATGCGATTGGTAGACCGTCGAGCAAGGTGCCTAGCCATGGACAGGCACAGAGTGCAGGCGTGCAACAGGTGAGACGGGACCCTTTTGCGTCGAGAGCGGTTGATCTCGGATGCGGATGGGTGGAGACTGTCGCTAGGGAGTAGCTATATCGGACCCAGAGAAAACGATATCGTATCTAGAAGAGCAGATTCCGGCACTGTCCAGTTCTGCGATAACCTGCGCCTACTGGCAGGCGCTTGCGTCTGGGCAGAGCGTGCTAGAGACCGACAATGGTGCCATCTACGAGGTGTTTCCCGATGGCTCGCGGCGTCTGGTTAAGGAGATAGTGGCACCGACTCCCGTCGAAACTGGGCGAAAGATCCGGTTTCGATGAGCGCAGCAGTGCCGGGCCTGCGCATGTTTGCCGGGCCGAATGGATCGGGCAAGAGCACCATTAAGTCAGTTCTGCTGCCCGAGCTATTGGGCGTCTACATAAACCCCGATGAGATCGAGCAGGACATCCGCCGCTTTGATTTCCTAGACGTGACCGCTTACGGGGTCACGACGACGCACGACGAGATCTTGCCATTCTGTGCCAAGTCCACATTGTTGGCCAAGGCCGACCTCTTGCCGAGGCGCTGCATTTCTTTGACCAGAAGCTGAGCTTCCAAGAAGTGAGCGTGAATTCCTACTTCGCGGCTGTAGCCGCCGATTTTCTGCGGCAGAAGCTCCTCTCGCAGCGAGTATCATTCACCTTCGAGAAGGTGATGTCATCGCCAGACAAGGTCGCGCTGCTGTGTAAGACGCAGCAGCAGGGCTATCGCACGTACCTGTACTACGTCGCCACTGAGGATCCGATTATCATATCTCACGCGTGAAGGCGCGTGTGCTGAGCGGCGGGCATCCCGTGCCAGAAGACAAGATCGTCAGTCGATACAGTGCGTCGTTAGAGCTTTTGTTAGATGGCATCCGCTGCTCAAACCGAGCGTACATCTTCGACAACTCGAATCATCAGCAGACCTTCGTCGCTGAGAGCACGGATGGAAAGGTGCTAGAGATGAAGACCGCCGCAATGCCAGGCTGGTTCAAATGGGCCATCTGGGACAAGATCACTATGTCGGCATCGACGCCGAGTCCGATCCCAGGCTCCCCGGCGAGCCTATGAGCGGCGGCTTCCGGAAGCCGAATGCTATTATTGACGCACGACCCCACGGGCAACCGCTAGGTACAGAAGTTTCTGAAGGATCTCAGGTGGCAAATTGGCGAGCAGTTGTTCGGCTTGCGCCTCGCATGGCTCAACCGAGCGCCTGGGCTGGGGCTCTGTATCTAAGTCCAGCAAGTCTAAAACCCGTTGCGTCCTTGCCCCGCTCACCGCCTCCGGCTGCGCGTAGTGCTTCGCAGTCATCTCAAACGATCCATGCCCCAAGCTAGACGCTACGACATCCGACAGCGCACCTGACTCAATGCTCAGCGTCGCCCACAGACCGCGAAGGCTGTGGGTGCAGACGCGAGGGACGTTAGCGCGTTCGCAGATGCGACCGACTGCGGCCCAAAGAACGCGGTGGTGGCGGGGACCGCCGTTGCGGTTGGGACCTAGGATGGGGGCTTCGGGGGGCTTGCCCTCGCAAAGTTTCAAGAGTCGGGGTTGAAGCACTTTGGGGACTTTGAGGTGGCGGCGGGCATTGCGGGTCTTGCCGCCGTCAATCCACAGCACCTTGCCGCCGCAGTCCACGTCGCGGACGCGGCGCTTGAGCACTTCGCTGGCGCGCATGCCCATGAGCAGTGCAACGACCGCCGCCAGTGCCAGCACGTCGCCGCCTTCGTCGAACATCTGTAAGGCAGTGGCGACGAATCGGTTGGCCTCGTCGATGCGGAGCTGTGGTTTGCCGGTATTGGGGCGACCGACTGGACGCACTGTCTTGAACGAGTTGGCTGCGAGATAACCCCGTTTTTCGGCCCAGCTGAAAAAGCGCTTGGCCAAATTCAAGTAGAAGCGGTGCGACGCGGCTTCGAGCGGCTTGCCAGTCTTGGAGGAGATGACTGTTGTGGCGGCGCAGTAGATCTCTTCCGCCCGCTTCGGTGTGATGTCTCGGATGTCATCGTCTAGGAAGTCAGCGAGGAAAAATTGGAGACGACCGAGTTCGTGGGCCGCAGTCTCGGGCTTGCATGAGCCTTGGCGTTGCTTGTCCTCGGCGAATTCGACAATGAGGTCACGGATCACATAAGTCGCGGGCGACAGCAGCTCGCGCTCGGCGTCGTCTTTGGCCGCGACGGCTTCGGCTCGCGTCGAGAAGTACAGGTTCTTCTCGGCGCCATTGCCGATTACCCGAATGCGAAAGCGTGTGCCGCCCCGCTCTTCATATGGGCCACAGACGCGGGGTGGGGATTTGGGTCTAGCCATGTGTGCTCCAGAATGCCCCCTCTGCGACGGACGACAGAGAGAGCTAGATTGTGATGTTATCACGCAGCGACTCCGTCTGAAAAGCGCTGAGTTACCGGGGTTTAGCGAGATGCAGGGGCTTCATTCACCGCTTCGAGCTGTCGCAGCCGTGCTAGCAACACCGCTGCCGCTCCCAACGACACGATCGCCAGCAGCGCGAAGTAGCGGTGATTCGGCCAGTAGCCCCAGAGCAGACCGAGCCCGCCCGCCGCGACGTTGCCAATGCCGGCAGCCGTAAACCAGAGTCCAACGGCATGCCCGATGCGGTTCGGCGGCGCGATCTGCGTGACGAGCGACATCCCCAGTGGCCCGAGCAGGAGCTCGGCGACCGAAAGCAGGAGGTAGCAGCCGGTCAGCCAGGCCGGACTGACACTTCGTGTGTCACCGCCGCATAGGCCGGCGGTAGCGAGCAGAACGAAAGCGGCAGCGGTGGCGACGTAACCCCAGACCATCTTGACGGGAGTGGATGGCGCTATGCGACGCCGACGAAGCCATCCACTGCCCCTTATGAACAGCGGTAGCATCACCAGGACCAAGAGCGCATGCAGAGATGCGAAATGGGTCGGCCCGATTGCGATAGGGGCCCCGAAGAACACAATGCGGCGCCAAGTGTAGAATTCGGCAAATACGACCAGCGATCCGCCGGCTTGAAGTGCGGTCAGCCAGAAGACAACGGCAAGCGAACAGAGGAGAATGACGGCTCGCCATCTTGTTGCGGTGTCAATTGACGTTTCTCTCGATGGTGAGCTGATCCGTTGAATTTGACCCTTCGGAAAAATCTGCTGACTTGTGGCGGATAGGACGAGCGTGCCGACCAACATCGCGATGGTCGCCAGGCGAAACAGCTCGCTCCAGCGATGACCGGTGCTGACGACTCCCCCACAAAGCGGCCCAGCCACTCCGGCTAGGTTGCAGGCCAGGTGCAGCCACAGAAAGTTGCGGTCGTGGCGACTGGCGACTGGCGGCTCCAACGAGCTGAGGAGTGCTGCGATGCTCGGTCGAAATAGCCCGTGGCCGAGAACGAGCAGCACCAGGGCGGGCCCCAGGAATGGACCGCGGTCAATGGCCAGCGCCCCGTACCCGAACGTCAGCAGCGCAGTGCCGGCGAGGAGAGCCGATGTTGGACCGAGCTGGCGGTCGGTGAGCAAGCCGCCAGGCAACCCGCTAACGTAGGACAGCGCATTGAAAATACCAAGGATGAGCAGCGCTGTCGGTTCGGTGAAGCCGTGGCGATGATGTAGGTACAAGACGAATAGCGGCAGCATCGCGTAGAACGCGAAGCGCTCGCAGCCTTGCACAAGGCACAGCAGTGGCAGGGCAGACGGGTGGCATGACCGCATTGACGGTTCTCCCTTTAGAGCGCTTGACGCATGCTGCGTCGCAGCGCTGAGCGTAGGCATGCCTCTGGCAGCTAGACGGCAACCATGTTGCCCGCCATTTCTAGAAGCCAGCAGCAGCCTGTGGCATAGTAGCCGCCTTCTTTCAGCGGCCTAACGAACTGCTAGAGATCTAGCAAATTGCCATATGTCGAGCAATAAAATAATAACCCCGGGTCAATGCCGGGGCGCGCGCGCGGTCCTCGAATGGTCCCAAGAACAGTTGGCGACCGAGGCTGGCGTGAACCGCATGACCATTGCGGACTTCGAACGAGGCACACGCAGTCCCCTGCGAAATAACCTGGTGATGATCCGGCAGGCCTTCGAGCAGCGGGGCATCACCTTCATTGATGAAAACGGGGGGCCACCGGGAATCCGGGAGCCGCGCAGCGCAGTACGCTTGATGTCAGAGGACAAGGCACCGTCGGCCGCAGCCTCTGACGAATCAACCGAGAAGAAGCCAGCGAGCACCGCAACTCGTCGGCGCTCGCGCTAGCCGAGACAGCAACTGGCTTGGCCCCGACTCCACAGCTCGCAGGCTCCACAACGACAATCCGGAGACGCTCGAAGCGGCCGCTGTCTAGGCCGCCTACTCCGCTCGCCAACAGTACTTCGCCTTACGCGACCGACTGCACCCAGGCCGAACCACCTGGCTCATTGAGGGCCGGCGACTCGACCCAGTCAGCGAGGAAAAACTGCGCAGGCGCGAGGAAAACAAGGTCGGAGAACTTGAGAGGGAGCTGATGCGACTCGAACGGAGTCGGAAGGAGAACCAGCGATAGGAGTTGCGGACGGGGGCTGCTTAGGAACGCGCTGTCGAGATAGTCGCCGTCAGAAATGCTTCTGCCGGAAACCCTGTCAGCGTGATCTGACCGTCCGGGTTGATTCGTATCTCTGTTTCAGGCGATTGTTCCATGTCCGCTCGGGAATAGCGGTCGGTCAAGAAATGGACCTGTTGGTTCGATGAACTTCGCCAGGTGACCCCGTGCTGACGTGCGGACTCGACGTAGCGACCACTGACTAGGACATCGGTCACGGCCAATAGCTCCTGGGCTGCATCTGATGCCAGTTCATCCAAGTTGTAGCCAGTGAAGACGAATACCGAGAGGCCCGCTTTCCGCACAGCGTGCCCTACTCCTGCGAGCGCACGCGCCTGCATGAATGGCTCACCACCTGTGAACGTGACGCCCTCGATTCCGCGTATGGTCAAAATCTCAGATACAAGCTCCTCGGTGTCGCGAAGGAGACGCGGCTGGAATGACCACGTATCGGGGTTCCAACATCCGGGGCAGGCAAGTGGGCAACCCTGTACCCAGATGACGAAGCGATCGCCTGGCCCGTTGGCCGCGCTGCGTGAGAGCGTCCTGGCAAGGTTCAGCCGCATCAATACGTCCGCTTCACCAGCACGAGCCGAATCGTTTCGCCTTCACGAGATTCTTTGATCTGGTAGCCGAGCTTTTTGGCTTTTTCGTGCACAGCCTTCCGTTGAGCTTCGACCAGTCGTTGGCGTTCCTCTTCCATGCGTCGTCGCTCTTCCGCAGCAAGGCGCTCCTGCTTGGCAGACGCGTGCGCTTGATAGCGTCCATTGAGTTGTGTCAACCAACCAGCTCCAAACCGGGGATGGTCGTAGCCACTGACGAACGCCTGGTAACCGGTGGGCGTGGCCAGGAATCCGACATCGTTCGATGCACTGCCGACGTGCTGTCGTCGGATAACGATGTTGGCAGTCTGCGTTCTGCGGTCGCCCTGATACCCGACGAGAGATGCGGGGCTGGCATGCACCTCGACCTTGGCTCGATCAAAGCCAACGTCGGCGAGCGCCGCCAGCAAGCACTCCTCATCCGTCATCGGTGTCATCAATGTGATGTACGCGCTCATGGCTTCTTCCCCACAGTTTGAGTGCGCGTGGTGGTGACACGACTGGTGCTGGCGTCCGGCTTGCGGTCCAGCGTCGCAATGCCGGGCGACAGTCCTTCAAGGAGGCGCTCCAGATCGCGCAGGCAAGCATCGCCGGTGAATCCCTCAGCGTCCGCTGTAATCCTACCCTCGCGGTCGATCTCTACCGTGATGCGCTGTTCCTTCATGCATTCTCCGGGGCAACGAGTCGAGCTTTGAGACGCGCAGCGGCTTCTTCGCCGCTCGTCAGCTCTTCCCAGATTTCGATGACGAGGTAGCGCTGTCCTCGATGACGGCGCAGCGCACCGACCTCTGGCAATGCCTCCTCGGGGATAACCGTCGCGATGCGGGACTGATTAGTCTGGGGAACGAACCGGCCCGCCCCTTGTGGCTGCCGCGCCCTAGACTTCGTCGTTGGCTTGAATACGAAGGGCTCCGCTACTTGTTGCTCTAGGGCGTCTACCGCTTGCTTCAGTCGCTTGATATCATCCTTGAGCTTGGCGAGATCGTCGGAGGTTCGCTGCTGCTGGACCTGAAGATCCTTTTTGGCTTTCTTATCGGCGGCCTTCAATTCGGCTTCGAGCGTGTCGAGTGCCTTGACCAAGTCAGGAAGCAGTGCCTCTTTCGCGGTCAGCGCCTTACGATGCTCAGGGAGATCACGGCTGGCGGCTTCGATTCTACTCTTCCAATCGCGCTCCTGCTTTTCGCGCTCTTCTTGTTCTTGTGCCTTGCGCTCGGCCTCCTCTTGATCACCCTGAAGAGCGCGCGCCTGGTCTTCGATGCTCGTAAGTTGCTGGAGCAGCGCAGGTGCCGCCGCCGGTCCCGCCGAAGAGAGCCGCTTCTCATCCAGCGCCGTGAGCGCTTCGAGCAGGTTTCGTTGGGTTCGCTCAAAGCCGAGCATTGCGTTGAGAAGGCGAGAGAAGGCCCGCCCCACTCGGCTTCGATGGCCATCTGTTTCTTGCAGTACGTTGCGAATCTTGTTGCGCCGTGTCGACCACGCTTCGTCGAGCTGCCGCCAGCTGCCGACGAGTGGATCTTCCTCGGAGTTCGCTGGCAGGCGCGGGGGCAAGGCCATCCACTTGTAGCGCGCTGCGAGCGCGAGCGGTTGCGCTGCGGGCCAGGAATCCGGAGATATCTCGGGTGTGGCGCGCAATTGTTCGGACTGCATGTCCGGCAGGCTGATACTTTGCTCGGCCTCGATGGGACAAGCAGCCTGATCCCCATCCACCCAAAGCAGCTCGCCACTTTGGGCGTAGTCCCCGATTCGAAGATCTGTTCCGAAGCGCCAGCTAGCGGGGGCTTCCAGGATCCGCGCGGCATCGGCGGCTTGAGCAGAGTTTAGATCGACGATCAAGCGCCCCAGTTTCCCAGGTAGGTGGGCAACCGCTTTCCTTTTCCCAATCACAAGGTCCGGCAGCTGCCGATCTTCCCATACAACCTCAGCACCATCGCGCACCAAACGAGCCAGCGGCTGGTGATGGCTTCCGCTGATGGGGAACCATAAACGACGAAGTGTACCAGACGGGGGCGCCCCATCAGATACATGTACCAGAGCATCGCGAGTATCGAACTCCGAGGGCGCATCCCCACCAAGCAGGCGCAGCGGCGCAGAGCGTGGAGGTTCGGGCACGTCGAAGGGGCGCTCGCCAGCAGGCCGGAATGCGATCTGCTTGCCGCCAGTCCATCCCTCATCTGTGGCTTGATGCCAGAACAGCCGCAGAAACAGTTGCCGGAACGCCGCTGACTGTTCGCCATCCAAGCGGAGGCACCACGGTGCCGCTCCACCCGGCTTGGCTCCCATCCAGATCTTGGCTTCGCTCGCTCGGTAGACGCCGGCCACCGGCACCTCGGGAATTCTACGGATGAGCACCGTACGGCAGGCCAGAAGCTGCGGATCAATTTTCGGTTGTCCCCAGCCAGTTGGAGCCAGCACATATACGCGCTCTCCAGCGCTGGCCGGTGCGAGCAGCTCGTTCAAGGCTGGGGCGTGATCGGTGGGTAGCATCACAAGCACCGGAGCGCCCCGGTCCACACCCACCGGACCCGCTGGGTCCGAGCGGATCAGCAGGGTCGTGTCCAATCTTGCCGGCGCAGCTGTCGCCGTGGTTGTGCCGACCCAAGCGGTCAAGAGACGTTCGTCATCCCGTCTCACCACACGCTCCCGAGCGATGCGGCGAATCGATCCGTTCTTCATCGCCCCCCTCCGCTCAGCCATGAGCGCAGCCGCTCGGGTAACTCCTCGGTAGATATGCGCACCGCGACAAATCCACGTGACCGCAAGGGGGTTTCGGGGCCGGCCTTCGCGACATCCGCACGCGCATCGAGAGGACTGTTGCTCATCTGCCAGCCAAACCCCTCGTTGAAATCTGGCTCGACCAAGAGGTAGCGGTCATGTGGCGCAGCGCGACCGAACAGCTCCCGGTAGGCCCGCGGTGCGCTGCCAGTGAGGGCTCGAATCTGTTTGAAATCGGCTGCCTCATCGTCAGTCCACACATCCACCACAGCCGACGGGTTGAACTGGCGGACCGCTTGCACAAAAAGGTTCAGGCTCGCCAAGTTCTCGGCACCGCGGACATAGCGATCACACAACAGAACGCGACGGGGCCTACCCGCAGCGAGCAGTCGGTCAACGATCTGCCGCATGGACCAGCCACCTCGATACGGAACGCGGATGACTCTTGGCTCCTCGGCAGCCGACTCGACGCTGGGCTCTTCGATGCGAAAGGCATCCAAGTCTGCTGGCGGGATCGGATGCGGAGCGAGATCCACGGGGGCCGCCAGAGACCAGAACAGTTCGGGCTTCTTCGCCGCGAGCTGTTCACCGATCATGGAGTTGTGAGCAGGGAGTGCCGGCTTGAACATTTCAAGTGGGGTTTCCTCCATGAGCTCAGCGAACAGGCGACGGACCTCACTGCGGCTACGGTATGCAAGATTGCGAGTGAGATTGCGGTCGAGCCGCGACACTGCCCAGCGCTGCGCCTCATCAGCCGATACTGGCCCAATTGGAACATCCTCCAAAGTTACGTCTGAGTACGCCCCCTTCCCCGGCACCTCGACACGAGCCAGCTTCAGCGTCTTTCGGAAGTCGTCCTGTTCCGCGTCTGTGAGCCCCCGAAATGCGACAGCGAGGCGACGCTCAGCCACCTGCCAACGACCAAACGAAGCCAAAGGACCGGTACCCCAGAGATTCGCTAGGCCATTGACGTCGACTCCGTCCGATTCCGGAGTGTGCTGCATAGCCTTCATGCCACCTTGGATCACCTCGATCACACCGTCGAGCTGCCAATAGTCCTTCTGCGCGTCGAAGTCGAGGGTCCATCGCAGTCGGCAGGTCGCCCGCGTTGTTCCCGGCAAACAGCCGACCTGGCCATGCTTCGAGGGCAAATCGCGCACCAAATACCGCTGCTGCGGCTCGACGACCGAGCAGAAAATGACACCCCGATCTGGTTCGGTCGGCAGCGGAACGATGTCGTCGAAACGATGGTCACGAGTCGATGAGCGCCTCTCGGCAGCCAGAATCCGCCGTCCGATCAACGGATGCTGCGCAAGCCAAAAGCCGTAGACACCTTGCTCAGGTACCGGAGCCTCATCGCTTTCGGCAACATCCTCACCGAGGGAAGTCAGACCGCCTTGTGAATCGCATATCCCAAGCGTCCGACACCAAGCGATGATATTTCGTGCACCGGCGTCCCCAAGGCCAGGCAGCACAGACTGGATTGAGGCTGCCGAGATCCGGTTGCCGGTCTTGCGAGCCGCACGGCAGATGACACCCAGCTCAGGCCGCCGCTCCATCCAGGCCATCTCGGCGAAGACCGCAAAGCGCTCCACAGGAATCTCAGAAGAAAGCACTGCCCTCATTGCTTACCGCGCCTCCAGCGCCGGATGTCCGGGTCGTCCACCTGCGGCGTCCGCTGCGCCAGCTCTTCCAGCTCAGAGATTCGGCAGCCAGCGAAGTATTCGGCGTTGCCAACCACCACAAGCTGCTGCCGCGCACGAGTCACTGCGACGTTGAGACGATTCGGACTGTCGAGAAATCCGATGCGCTCTGTGTTCCGCATCGAGAGCATCACGAGATCTGCTTCTCGCCCCTGAAATCGGTCTACTGTTCCGCAGACAACTTCGATGGGCGCGTCGCGTACTCGGAAGCGAGTCTTGCGATCGTCCTGCGTAACCTCTTGGAGCATTTGAGACAATGCACGCTCCTGCTTGACGTAGAAACAGAGACACGCAACTTCCCACAGGCTAGCGGTATCGCGCATCGGGGGCCCCTTCTTCCGAGCCCATGCGATGAACTCGCGGAGGATGGCGGCAATGGCGCGCACCTCGTCTTGATTTTCGCCCTGATGTTCACGTCCCTGGACATGCGCCCAGACCCGGCGCGATCGGAATTTGCCAAAGTCCCATCCGAGCTTCACATCCCTGCTCTGGATCGTGTTCGCATCCTTGAGGGAGGATCCATGGTAGATGACCTCGCGAGAAAACTCGGAGATCTGTGGATGCATCCGATGTTGATACGACAGGCTCTCGAATCGGCCCACGAAGACATCTTCTCGTCTTGCGCGCAGTCCTTCGGTGAGCGCGCTCGGTCGCTTGCTTCGCTCGACACCGATGCCCTCTTGAATCACCTCTAGAATGCTCGGCAAGCCGATGTCTTGAATCTCTGCGATCGGCTCCGAGATGTCTCTCGCGGTTGGCTGGAGTCGCTTGAGGTCATCGCGAAGACGCTGGCGCTCTCGATCGTTGCGACTGTGACGCAGCTCGTGGAGGCGCGTCAGTCGCCACGCAAGCTCCTGGCCCAGGTCGTTGCGGCGTAGCCAGTCTGTCTCGCACAACTGGCTGTCTGCAAATGTCGTGATGTCATCTTTCTTGAACTTGCGCTCTTTGTACGGGCGCTGAAGCTCGCCCGCTCGCCCGCGCCACCACGCCTGGCGGAGCAGGAGCGGATCGCCTTCGTTCAAGACACCGGAGCCGCTTGTTACGTCCCGAGCGAGCAGCAGGTTGGATGGCAGCAAGTGAGAGACCTCTGCGAGCAGGTCATCACCTACAAGGACCCAGTCGGCTGCCGCAAGTCGTAGCGCCGCAGGTTCTCCAGATTGGAGCTGCGCGGCAGTTACGAGCGCGGTCGGCCCATCGCTGGGACTGCCCCGCGCGACCACACGCACCACGGATAGGTCGGCAATCGGCTTGGCCTGCAATTCGCGGGCGATCCAGCTCAAGACGCCGGGCGGCTCGACGATAAGCCAGCGCATTCCCGGCTGCCGTACATGAGGTCTGAGGAGCCGGAAGAGCAGCAGACAGGCCCGCTGGTGGTCTCGTGGAAAGATTGGTTGGTCCTTCTCGTCCACAAGGTCGCGAAGGTTCGCCACGATGTCCGCTCGATCCGCAAAAGGCGGAAGCTGGCGGACATCGCCGACGATGATCCAGCGCTTCGCCATGAGCGCCGGAACCATGAACTCCTGGATGAGCGTCTTGCTGGCCTCGTCAATGATGAGCACGTCCCAATGCGGCATCGTCGTGATCGGGCGCTCGGCGATGTGCAGATCTTCGTCCCGACCTCTGAAAAGCGGGTGGTTGACGATTCCCATCGTCGTGCCGCAGGTCAGGTTGGCCGCCATGATGATGGTGCGCTCCGCCATCTCGACCAACTCGGCCTCCCCAAACTTCTGCATTTCAGGTTGGCGCTGCCAGGCAGCGACGAGTGCGTCGATTCGACTGTCGATCTGGACCGCCTGAACCTTATCATCCACTTTGTCTAACTTACCGATGCGGACAGCATCGACAGGCGACGCCGGGCCCAGCAGCCGCTCCAGCACGTTATCGATCGCCACATGAGTGGATGCACAGAGCAGTACCCGCTGTCCATGCTCGACAAGTTGCTGCACGATCTCGCAGATCGCGGTCGTCTTGCCAGAGCCAGGCGGTCCTTCCAGGAAGGCAAAATCGGGTGAGCCCAGTGCCTTTGCTACGAACGTCCGTTGCTCCGGCGTGCCGCTGCGGGTTTCATCGGTGAGTGCGCGCCACTGCGTAGGACTCTGCGGCTGGACGCCGGGCCAACGCGTGTGCTGGGGATCCTCACACAGCCGCATCAATCCCTGGTGATGCGGAAGTGGAGCTTCGGAGAGCTGCTTCAGCGCTCTCTTCTGGAGGTAGAGATTTCTAAGATCGACCGGCAGAAACAGCGTGGTCCCTTCGGGAGGCAGACGGTCGAGCAGAAGTTGATACCTGTCCTGGTCCACCTTCTTGACCTTGTAGACGTCGGACTGCCGGCGGGACTTGGCTGTCCACACCTCGCTGACGTCGCCTTCGCAGAAGGCCGCCCGAGGATCGAGGAATTCTTCGGCATCAGAACTCTCTGGAGGCAGGAGCTGTATCCAGTTACCCCGCCGTCCAGCTCCGCCGGCCTCTTCCCCTCGGTACCGGATGCCGTCGTCCCCTCGGAGGGTACCTTCCTCAGGCGGCTCCGCGCTCCGCAGCATCCCACCCGTGACATCGAAGGAGCGGCCAGCGGCATCTGTGACCCTCCGAAGACCTTCCATCGCAGGCATCGCCTCGGCCTCGACCTCCTCGCCATCAACGAGTAAGTCACTGTCGCCATGCTTTCCTTGAACCACCAACAGCCAGTGACGCTCCCCCTCCGCTCGGGGTGTACCGACGATCGTTAGCGGGACTCCATCTAAAGTTGAGACTTGCTGAGGTGGCGGCGGAGCTTCCTCTTGACTAATCTCGCAGTTGACGCTGCACCACAGCAGTCGGTCCGACGGCAAAATCGGCGCATTTGCCCGCACGAGCAGGCCCTGGTCGGTGCGCGCTTCGGCCTCGATGCGAACCGGTACGCCGCGATTGGTGACGAAGGCATGCTGATTGAGGTCGGGTACCTTATCGGCCGGCCAGTTTGTGATGACGAAGCCCGGTAAGCGGCGAGGGATGCGCAGCAAACTATCCAGCGGCTCCAATCGGATGGACAGTAGATTACGCACACGCTCCCAGGGGAGCTGGTAGCGGAACTGCCGCTCCTTGGCTGTGTGAATGGCCTGACCGAGGAACTGATTGAACGGCCGCAGTGTGCTGCGCGTTTGTGCCTCAAATGCACCCAGCACCTTGGGATACGTCACACTCGCGGTCGCATGGAAGAACAGAACCTTCACGAGGTGCGGACCGGGATGAAAGGATTGCGGCCCGCCTCCTGGCGCAGCTTGGGAGGCGCACTTTCCGTATTCTCAGCGGGCAGATCCTCAGGACGCTCGCCATTGGCGAGACGCGCGCGAACCTTGGCCCACTGCCGTAGGTTCTCGATCTGGTCGCGCATCGTTCGCGACAGCGGAAAGGTCTTGGCCAGCGCTCGGCTGATATGCTCGGTCGCCAGCTCGCGGCTCTCCGCGAAAGCGTCGTACAGCCCTTCGCGCACCGCCTCCTCAAGTTCAGCACCCGAGAAGCCGACGGATTGAGCCGAGAGGGTCTTCAGGTCGAACTCTTTCGGATCGCGGCGCTTCTTGCGCAAATGAATCGTCAGAATCTCCTCGCGGACGGCACGAGTGGGAAGGTCCACAAAGAAAATTTCGTCGAAGCGTCCCTTCCGCAGCAACTCGGGCGGAAGCATGTCGATCCGGTTCGCAGTGGCGACGACAAACACAGGGTCGCGCTTCTCTTGCATCCAGGTGAGCAGAGATCCGACGACGCGCGCAGTCGTACCCCCGTCAGTCTGATCGGAGCTGCCCATTCCGGCCAGACCCTTCTCGATCTCGTCAATCCAAAGAACGCAGGGAGCGAGCGCCTGCGCCACCTGAAGCGCCGTTCGTATGTTTGCCTCTGACTGGCCGACGATGCCGCCGAACACCTTGCCCATATCGAAGCGCAGCAGCGGGAATTGCCACGTCGCTGCGACGGCCTTTGCGAGCAGGCTCTTGCCGCACCCCTGGACGCCGAGGAGCAGCACCCCCTTGGGGGCATCCAGCCCGAAGTCGCGTGCGCCGGCCCCGAAGGCTCGGCCTCGTCGCTCCAGCCAAATCTTGAGCTGATCGAGTCCACCGACGTCGGTCATCCGCGCGTCCGTCGGGTAATACTCCAGGACCTCACTCTGCTTGATGATGCGTTCCTTCTCGCGGGCGATGAGCGGAACGGCACCGTGGTCGAGGCGTCCAAGCTCCGCAGCAGCCTTCCCGAAAGCCAACCGAGCTTCCATGACGGTCAGCCCCCGAGCGGCGTCGAGCAGCGCGTCATCGGCATCGGCGCGGACTCCCAGGGCTCTCGCGGCATCCTCAAGGACCACGCGAAGGTCCTGGACGCCGGGAAGCTCCAACTCAATGGTCGGGATTTCCTTTCGTAGGTCGAGAGGAAGACCTGGCAATGGCGTCGAGAGCACAACGAGCTTGCGAGGAGATGTGGAGATCCGCGCAAGCTCTCGCAGCCAGCGGTGAATCGGATGATGGTCCTCTCGTAGGAATGGCTGGAAGTCTTCGAGCAGCCAAACGCCCGATTCGTCAGAGCCTTGGATCTGCTTGAGAAGCTCCAGCGGCTCGGTCGCTGCGTCGTCCTCGGTCGCTGCTTTCCCCTCGTCCGAACAGTGAAGCAGGCCGGTGGACTGACTCCAGATGCGCATGGGCAATGCGAGCTCCTTGGAGAGTCCGACGACATGCCCCCGGACCCGCTCCCATTCGTAGGAGGCGACATGAAGAACATTTGCGCCAGCTCGCGACAGGTGAAGGAGGTGCTCGTAGGTCGTGGTCATGGAGTCTCCGAAAGCAGAGGAGCGGCCGCTGATGGCCCTTGATCCGGATGCTCGTGAACTGCGTGACGCAGGCTACTGATTCGGTCAGACACCCACAGCGGCAAGCGGTCTTCCCGGTTGCCGCCGGAATGCGCAGGATGTCGAAGTTTCGATCTACCAGCGTCTGTCATCTCGAACCTCACCGACATAGGACGCGAAAGATTGAAAGACTGGGCGATCTTTTTTGCAGCCTGGTTATACACAATTCGTAATAGCTTTTGGGCAAGGTCCTTTCATGCACATTTGGAGCGACGGCGACTGCATCGGTGAGTATCGACTAGAGCACCTGATCGGCACAGGTGGCGCGGGGCAGGTCTTCTTGGCCAAGCATGTCCGGCTCGGCCACTCCGTCGTCATCAAGCTGCTGCGCCCCGGCCAGGACTCACAAGAGCAGCGCGGACGCTTTCTGCGGGAAGGCCAAGCTATCGCCAGGCTTCACCATCCGGGCATCGTCCGCTTGCTGCATGCCGACAAGCTCCCCGATGGCACTGAGTACCTGGTGATGGAACATGCACCAGGGGGCTCATTGCGGCAGCTCCTACGGTCGCGGGATGCTCCGCTGTCATCTGCCGAGGTGGCCAATGTTCTTTCGCAGGTGGCTACCGCCCTGGTCTACGCGCATGAGCGTGGTGTTGTTCACCGGGACATCAAGCCGGAGAACTTGATAGTCAGCGTCGGAGCAAACGATCACCCGGCAGCGCCAAAGCTGCGCGTCATGCTGATCGACTTCGGTGTGGCGTGGTTTTCCGCACCGGCGGATGACACGCCTCTTCCCTGGCCAGATGGACTCACTCAGCTGGATACGCACCCCGGCGCGCGACCGGGGACGCCGTACTACCGCGCCCCAGAACTTGGCAGCGCTTCGCGCAGCGACAGCAACGACTCACAGAATCTAAACCATAGCCCAGCAATCGATGCTTACGCACTCGGCGTCGTAGGCTGGGAAATGCTAACGGGCGAGCGACCGAGCACGATTGATTTCCCGAACGCACTGAACCAGCTGCGCGCGCTTCGCCCAGATGCACCGCAGCAGCTTACCGCCCTCATCGGTGCGCTGCTCTCGTTGACACCTCAGATGCGACCCGATCTAAAGCATGTGGCGATGCTGGCCGCAAAAGTCGCAGGGGATGGCCGCACCGGTACCTGGCCGCGGCCAACCCCCGTGCAATCGGCCTTCAAGAAAATCGCCCAGTCTTTTCGCGGAGTGCATCTATCCATTCAGATGACGGCTCTTTTTCTTACCGCGTGGGCTTGCTTGCTATTTTTTGGCAGCAAGCGTTTCGCGTTGCTGGCTCCGCAACCCGCACCGAAGCCCAGCGTGGCGAGAAGTGCGCCTCCGCTCCTGCTTATCACGCAACCTCAGCTGGGAGTGATCAATGATGGCCAAATCGAGGAGGCCATCGGACCGCAGCGCACCATCGTCAAACGCGTGGACATCGCGCCGCTGAAACAACTGGGGCCGAAGCTCGAAGCACTTGACTGGGTGGCGCTTGCAGCTCGGCAGACCCAGATGGTCCGAGAGCAAGTACAGCCCGCCCTCGAAGCAGTCCCATCACCGCAGATCGCGTACTTCGGACTGGCCTCGGTTCCCCTGGGCGTTCAGCTTGGAACTCTTCTCAGCGGACTCGTCCCCGTTGCCGTCTACCAGAAGAGGCATAGAGACGATAGCTGGCAGTGGCCAGAGACCCAGCGGACTCAGGACGTGGAGCGACGTGGACTGCCCGATAAGAAAAGCCTCGATGTTGGTCCTGCTATTCTGCGCGTCTCTTCATCGATGCTTGTCGAGCCTGAGCTGACGCGCGAGCAGGTGCCCGACGCCATCTGCGCTATCGACATTGCACTGCACCAGCCTTCGCCCGACGCCCTGCGCTCGGAGGCCGATGTCCTCGAAGTTGCTGGTGCTGTGCAAGAGGCGCTGAATGCCGTTGCCACCAATCTTCCAAACGCGACTGTCGTCCACTTATTTGCCGCAGTACCGGGGGCATTATCCCTGCGCATCGGGATGGCACTGCATCCCAACATACACCCACCGCTTCAGACCTATCACTTCGATCGCAACCTAGAACCGCGCTACCGCCCAGCGCTCCTGCTGAATGCAAGAGCGAGCAGTCCAAGGCCCCGAGAGGAATCCATGCCAGCGAATGCAACCTCTGTCATCGAACGTCGTCTTGAGAACTTCGTCGATTGGCTGAAGCCCGACCCAGAAACTGAGACGGCGATGGCCAAACAGGCGCATGAGATCCGCGATCGCATTCGGACGCAAGCCGCGGCGGACAAGCTCACCGTTCGCTCCACACCAGGGGCTGGGTCCTTCGTCAAGAACACCGGGCTGCGGCGACACGTGACGGGCGGATCTTCTGTTGACGGCCAAGATGTAGATATACCCTTTGTCTTGGCTCCCATGGGCGAAGATGAGCAGCGCATCAGTCGCCTGCTCGATCGTTTTCAGGGTTACGCCGATCGCGCCTACCCGCAGCGGCCGCCGAACAAGAGCCGAACCAAGAGTTCGATCAAGATCGCGTTCGAAGGCTCGAAGCTCTCGTTCGACCTGGTCCCCATGATCCAGGCTACTGAGTACGGCGACGACTATCAGTGGCTGCTTCGCGGAGACGGAACCAAACGACTCACGTCCGTCGAGCGGCACAACACCTTTATCAAGAAGCGCACCAACGAAAGCAACCAGCGTCCAGGCCGCGTGAAGTTCAACGAGTGCGTGCGTCTGCTTAAATGGTGGCGCGAGTTTCGGATGGCCAACGATCGGCGCTCGATCTCTGGGATGCCAAGCATCCTGATCGAGATGCTGGCGGCACACGCCTTCGATCGAAAAGGTGTCGAATCGACGTATGGCGAGACGCTGCGGAGCTGGTTTGACTTCCTGCACGAGGTCGTTGCGCAGCGCAAGCGGATTGGCTTTGCCGACTATCCCCCCCCACGTGGACGCCGTCATGCCGACAAAACGCCGTGGATGGTGATTGAGCCCGTGGATCCAGAAAACAACCTCACACACGACTGGATCGATCAGCACATCGATGAGCTGGCTGCCTGGCTTCTGCAAGGGCGAGAAGATATGCAGCGGGCGATGGATCTAGACCGAAAGAATAACCCCCAAGAATCACTGCATCATCTCGTCCGCATCTTTGGCACGCCGTTCAAACATCACTGTGGGGACTGAGTCCGGTCTGCCTTCTCATTCTCGGTCCGACGCGACGAAGAAGGAGATCCTCATGCTGGCCGAACAAGTGCTTGAGCCCAGTAGCTGGGAGCACGTACAGACGCTGTGGGTTGGAGCCATCTGCTCAGTTGATGAGGTGGTCCTGAAAGCCACGGGTCAGCCAGCGGTGCTGAAACACATGCACGCGGAGCATCGGCAGGATCCCAGTATCGCCGCCCGCTGTTTGAACGAAGGGCTCATCCTTCGACACTTGCAAAGCGGGCATGCCGCGCCTGGAATTCCGAGATTGTTCGCCCTGGGAACTCTACCGAACGGCTGCCCAGCGCTGCTGCTTGAGCGTCTGGGGCACTCCTTGGCCGAGCGCATGCAGCCCCCCGAAGGACCAGCCAAAGGAACCCAGGATGGTACCGAACTGCTTCTACACGTAGGCGTGCAGGTCGCTGACGCGCTGACCCGGGTCCATGATCTCGGCGTGGTGCATCGCGACGTTCGGCCTGACAATATTCTCTTTGCGAAACACCGGTCAGATGGCGATCCGCCACATGCTCACGACACGTACCTGATCGACTTTGGACTGGCCAAGGTCTTTCGCCGGGACATGTACTTGCCAATCTCTACCGGCGATGAGGACATCCTGGGCACCGACTTGTACATGGCACCAGAGCAGTGGGAGTGTGCCAAGTATGTGACCGGTGCGGCGGACATCTACTCGTTGGGGATCGTTCTATATCAGATGGCGAGTGGGCGCGTACCGTTTGCAGATGAGCGACGCCAAGTACTCATGTACCAACATCTGGTTACCCCCCCAGGACCCCTCCCTATTCATGTCCCGCGCGCCCTTTCACGGCTCATCCTCTCCATGCTGGCGAAGCGCAGCGAGGACAGACCCGGAGCCAAGGAATGCGGTGACCAGCTGCGCGCGCTGCAATAAGTCGGAGAAAGTGGACTTTTTCCGCCCAGTATCTGCGAGCGGCGCGTCCTCCTGATTCAAGGGGTTACATCCCCCAACAAAGGAGGATCCATGTACAAGAGCAAGATGGTTTGGACCAGCATCGTGGGCGCAGTTCTAATGACCTTGGTTGGCTGCGGCGTACCTGATCCCGGGCGAACACCTGGTGGCGGTGGCGGTGGCGGTGGCGGTGGCGGTGGTGGCGGCGGATCTGGCTGCGGCCTCGGTTGTGACCGTGGATTTCTCTGTCAAGGAAGCAGCTGTATTCTCGACCCGACGAGTCAATGGGCAGTTCGAGTTACGTCAGGAACCGTTTCCTCCCGCAATGCCAGCGGTTCATTCTGGGATGCGGACGGCTCCCAGCCTGATCCCAAAGTCTGTTTGACCATAAACGGGAACCGTGCCTGCACGCTGGCTGTTCAGAATAGCAACACGCCAGCCTGGAATGTCGATTTTCCAGCAGCAACAGCAACTGCACTTCAGGCCGGGGTGGTCGTCGAGTACATCGACACAGACGTCGCATTCGATGACCCTATCTGTTCCGGAACGCTGGCGGTGACTTCCACAAACTTTGCGAGCGGAACCTGGGGCTTCATCTGCCAGGGCGGACTCGGTCAAGTCAGCGCGCAGCTCATCGCGCAGTGAGGAGCAATCGGTCGCAGGCCTTGGGCGCAGGCAGCTTACCGCTGGTCAGAAATCCGTAAACCGACTTCCTGCAACCAGTCAATCAGCGGGGCGAGACTGGCAGCACAGTCCGAATGCTGTCGCAAGAAATCATCGCGCTTCGGTGTCTGCCCGCGATCACATAGCCGCAGATACTCGATTAGAGCTGCATCGATCCGAGCGGCGCTTCCTCGCCTGGTCTTCGGCGTGTCCGGCACAAGTCGAATGCGGAGGCTTGAGAGCCCTCGCTTGATCAGGCTGGCAGCGACTTGTTCCGTGTCGCCAAGACGTTCCGCAATCTCCGCAAGGCTGCGCTCCTCCAAGAGACGCCAGTACAGCGCATCGCGCTGACGCTTCTGCAATCGCGCAATGGCGGCTACGACCTCGCGATAGCCTTGGCGATTGGATACGAGCTGGCTCAACCGTGGCGAGGATATCGACGCCTCCTCGTGCAGAGGCGTCGTCCGCTCATCTGCCCGCCTGTCCGCCCGACTGTACTTCCGTACCTGTGCCAGGGCGGTGTGAAGGATTGCTGTCAGCCAACCCCGTAGCTCCTGCCGCGATTCCCCGCGAAAGTCCGCCACAAACCGCAATGCCAGGACGCACGCATCCTGCACCAGATCAGAGGGACGACGCCCCGCAGGCCGGCTAGCGCCAAGGTCCCGACGCACCCGACCGAGGAGCCAGGGTCGCCATCGTTGCAGCAGAGCTCCAAGCGCCTCCACATCTTGCTGCTTCACCCGAGCGAACAATTCCTGTTCCAAGTCATCATTCGCCGAACCCTGACCCGAGTTCTTCGCGACAGCAGTGGGCTCCATACGCCGAGTCTGTACCACAATCGCGCTGGAGGTGCATCGAGACACGATGCACAACGCACCGGCTCCGCCACAGACTCCGCGGGTAAGCCAAAAAGAAGGCTACAGCGAACTCGGCTTTTCGTCTCGACTACCGCTAAGACCCGGCTTATGGTGCCACCTCGTTAGCCCAGAGAGAGGGGAGATCCATGCCATTGCTACCTTGCAAAGGATATGTAAAGCCCATCCTATCTATCCTGAGCAAACATGCGAGTGGCTTATCAGGAAGCGACCTGACTGAGCAAGTTGCCGCAAACACAAACCTAACGGAAGAAGAGCGTAAAGAGGCAATTACTGATGGGACGCCGAAGTATGTGGTACGGATTAAACAAGCACGTTATTGGCTCAAGAATCAGCAATTCGTAGAAGCGATTGAAGGCGGAATTTGGGCTATTACTAATTTAGGCAATCAATTTTTAGAGCAAACCGGCGGGACGCCCGTCAAACTATCTAGGGCTTCAGGAAAGAAAACCAATAATTCCTCGCCTCGACAGCCCATTAACGATGAAGAAATTGAAGAGGCGCCACTCGAAAAGATTGATCAGGCTTTGAATCAAATTAATCAAGAGCTGACGATTGATTTACTCCAGCGTTTGACTGCTGCCACCCCTCTCTTCTTTGAGCGATCCGTGCTCGAACTGATGCGCGCAATGGGCTACGCGGGAGATAGAGGCGGTGTCAAACATACAGGAGGAGCGGGAGATGGAGGCATTGATGGAATTTTGTACTTCGATCGTCTGGGGCTTGAACGTGTCTATGTCCAGGCGAAACGGGACACTTAGCCAGTTATGAGCATAGAGACCTTCCGCCACAGCTTTGAAATAGAGCAATGATTCGATACGTGGCATCAGCAGTTTTCCATGCCACTTCCCCCTACGAGCCAAGGTGATTCATGGGCTTATTCGCTTCGCCGCTCGGTGCTTGAGGCATTCTCTGACTCTAGCGCAGAGCAATTTCTCAATCCCTTAATGGCTAGCCACTTGCGGCACTTCGGCGGACAAGCAGCGAAGCGGTACGCCCCTGACCGACGTTATTCGCGAGTCCGGTTGGATAGGGACACATAAATTGTAGGGTCCGATTTGATTCATCGCGCAGTGGAGAGAAATCTTCTTCGTATGGGAAGATTGCACAGGGTATGTCCGATAGTGCCCAGTCGCGGATTAACTCACCAATAACCAACGGCCGCAGATACATGGATAGGCCATGCCGTTCAAATACGCTACCCGAGCCAACATATAGATCATCTTCGAGAGTGAAGCAGACGATCCCAATACTCTCGGAGATGGCCCCTAATGAGCGCCTTATCGACGTTTCCAGATACTCTTTGAGATCGCTGGCCCCGCCACCCCAAGGCTCCATGGATGGCAGTCGAACATTTCTCGCGAAACATCTGCAACCGAAATGAATTCGTCTTCGTATCCGATTTCGTCGAAATGCCGAGACGTCGAAGACCAAACCAGGCCTTGCTCAGCATCAGCCGGAACATCGAGCTCACCCCGCTTGCCTTGTACTGTTCGCAGCCGCGGCGCTGCGGGAGCTATTGCGGCCAAACAGCAGCACAGTGGGCGTGCCATGGCCGGGAATGAAGGCCCCGAAGTGTCGATGACCCGTGTCAGCTCCTTATGCTTCAACACTTCTTCGATCAGCTTTTTTCCAAACTCCCGCTTCATAAAAGAGTTGGCATTGATCAAGCCCACAGAGCCACCGGAGACCGACAGACCGAAGAAGCACTCTGTAAACGGTGCCGCCAGGGCGTATTTTCCGGCAGCGCTCTTTGGATAATATTTACGGTACTCATCGCGCAACGCGCTGTCTTTGCAGGTGATGTAGGGCGGATTGCCGACGACGGCGTGAAAGTGCTGCCGGAACAGATCCTTGGCAGCGCGCGGATCTTCCAGCAAGTAGCTGGCACCGAATGCCATCGGATCATCTGCCTCCTGGCCAAGCTCCCAGGTCCATTCGCGGGCTCCGTAAAGCAGAGAATCGGCCACCACCAGATGCAGCGGCAGCGACGGTGCGGCGGCGAGCTTGCGGATCTGGGTCTTTTCCAGATAGGCCAGCGTCAGCCGAAAGCGGGCGATGGCGATGGCGTACTTTGCATTCATCGCGCTGCTCTGTCTCGGTGCGGCGTTGGTGCTACTTGCATCGCTGCGAAGGCTAGACGCCGCGCTTTCGCGCGCTTCCTGATGCGTGCCCCCCGGAAGGCCGGGCGGTGAACGCGGGAATGAATGCCAAGATCTTGTGACTGTTCTTGATTACTTTTTAGGAAGGGAGGGCTGGGCTTCGACAAGTCTGACCAGGCGCTCGATGGACTCGACGAGCTCTGCTCGTCGATAGGTAATGGCGCCGGCCAGCGCCTGGCGGACAATGCGGCGGTCATCGAGCAGCAGGGTGACTGGCATCGGAAAACGGTCACCCATTGCCTTGCGCAATCCTCCGGTCACATGGTCGCCCAGGTCGAAGTACCAAGGGGCCGGGGGCATCTTGTCCCGGCTCTGCGCCAAGAAGCTCTCCATGTCATCGCGGCCGGTCTGGATGGCGACGTACACGATGCGGAGCTTGCCTTTATACTTGGCTTCGAGCAGAGGCCCCATCTCGCGCCAGACCGGAAGCTCCTGCTTGCAGGGACCGCACCACGAGGCCCAGACATGCACAACCAGGACCGGTGTGCGCTGATCAACTACCTCGGCCCCAGTGCTATGACGCCATGCGGATAGCTTCGGGTCCCAGATGTTCAGGTTGCGCAGGTCCTCGGGCTTGATGGCGGTGTGAAGCAGGGCTACCTCCTGCTTGTGGGCATCAGCCGGGAGCACCGCCGGCGCCGTGCCAAGCTGCATGAGCAGCGTGATGTAAAGAAGCGGCAGCATCAGG
>Ga0075163_10000867_pt1 | contig 40411 bp, 21 predicted proteins | sample JI1023141ADNA_FD_71478 | JGI IMG/M metagenome (GOLD analysis project Ga0075163, IMG submission 71478) | Wastewater effluent complex algal communities from Wisconsin, to seasonally profile nutrient transformation and Carbon sequestration -... | ecosystem: Engineered > WWTP > Effluent > Algae...
GCTGTAGTCGAAGAGCGGTCCCGTTACGGCCCAAGCCACGATCACCGACACCGCGAGGATGAACGTGATCGGCTTGCCGGTGAAGTTGGATGTCCTCTTGGCGAAACGGGTAAAGGGCGAGTTGATCATGGATGGCCGGATGTGCTCCGAACCTCAAACCTAGCACGCAACGGACCCGACGGTACGGGCCCCGACCGAACCCTATGATCAATCCACCAACACCTTACGCCGCCAGCGCTGCTCAGCAACGATCACTTCCGCCACGTAGGTCCCGCTGGCCATGCCGTCCAATGCCAGCGAAGACCCATCCCAACGGCGCCGTAGGATGCACCGCCCTTGCATATCCGAAACGCTCAGGTACACGGGTGCTGCACAATTCCGGAGTTCAAGGACCGGAGTTCCCGAGACGGTGCGCACGACAAGTGGATCGACGGTGACTAGTTGCTCGACCCCGTTCGACAGCGCGCAGGCGGTGATCTCCGCCTCGAATTCCTCCAACGAGAAGTCCTGCATTGTCGGCGCGGTGATCCATCCGCTCACGCGGCCATTGGTGTAATCCAGCGAATAAACGCCGCATCCGCTGATCATGTAATCCTCGGGCTGCTCCAAGCCTTCAGGGTATTCCGGATTCATGATCGTGTTCCCAGCAAGGTCCGTCCGGTCGATACCCATGATCAGGGTATCCCCGGGCGCCCATCCCGCATAGAGCCTGCAAAGCGCACCATTGTCGCCCCAAACGCGCACCGTGTCGTTGTTCACCTCCCCTTGGAAGATCTGGATGATCACAACATCGGTACCGTAGTAATAGGTCTCCAGTGGAACGGCAAGAACGACCGCATCGGGGATCCACCATTCCGGCTCTTCGTAAGGCGGGTCCAGGGTACCGCAAAACGTATTGGGGCCGAAGCAGGAGCATGCACTGGCAGGCATCCACGGGGCGGAAAGAGCAAGGAGGAATAGGGGTAGAAGGGCTCGCATGGGTCGTGGTTTGTTGTAGGACAAGACATGGGACGGAATCGCTGTCCGCTCCGGGATGGGTCGTTCGCACAAGAACGACCTTCCAATGAAAAGTACACGTACTGAGAACGTTTCCGGCGCACCGCTCGACCAGCCGTAGTTTTGCGGTAATGAACGGGAACCTCTTCGCACGCGCCGCACATGGCATCCTCGCCGTAGCATCACTCCTGCTCCTACTGCCCGCTTGCCAAAAGGAGGATGACGCACCATCCGTTAGCCCGACCATAGCATTCAACAGTGACAGCGGCTACGTGTTCCGGGATGATACCGTTGGCACGGAGGACACTCTGCATGTGGAAGTGACCGCTACCAGCGGGGATGACCGGATCCACACGTTCAAGGTCCTTGCCGGTTTCGATGGCGCTGCGGAGATCACCGTGGACAGTTTTCACGTGACCACGGAAACGTTCCAATTCCAAAAGACCATCATCACACGAGCTGTCGCCGGGTCCGAGAAATGGACCTTTTGGATCCAGGAGCACGATGGTGATGTTTATCGACGGGCCCTCACTTTCCTGGTGGAGTAGAATGGACCACGGCCCGTATCCGGAGCATCCGGTATTTTCGCGCCTCGCAGCTCCAACAGCCCTGTTCACCGGGACATCAGCAACTGCGGATCACGACCCGACATGTACCGTACGCACACCTGTGGCGAACTCCGCCTCGCCGACGCTGGAAAGACCGTGACACTGGCCGGTTGGGTGCAACGCACGCGCGACCTGGGCGGCATGACGTTCGTGGACCTACGCGACCGTTACGGCATCACGCAACTCACGTTCAACACCGATAGCGATGCCACTCTGCGCGAAACGGCACGTGGGCTCGGTCGTGAGTTCGTTGTGCAGGTCACCGGCACCGTGATCGAGCGGCAGAGCAAGAACGCCAACTTGCCCACGGGCGAAGTGGAGATCTTCTGCTCGGGCCTGAAGGTGCTGAACGGTGCGAAAACGCCGCCTTTCACCATCGAAGAGGAGACCGACGGCGGCGATGAGCTCCGCATGAAGTACCGCTACCTCGACCTGCGCCGGAACAATGTGCGCAAGGGGCTGGAGCTGCGGCACCGCATGGCGATCGAAGTGCGCAACTACCTCAGCGGGCAGAACTTCCTGGAGGTGGAAACACCCGTGATGATCAAGAGCACACCGGAAGGGGCGCGCGACTTCGTGGTGCCCAGCCGGATGAACCAGGGCGAATTCTACGCGCTGCCCCAGAGTCCGCAGACCTTCAAGCAACTGCTGATGGTGGCCGGCATGGACCGCTACTTCCAGATCGTGAAGTGCTTCCGCGACGAGGACCTCCGCGCCGACCGCCAGCCTGAGTTCACGCAGATCGATTGCGAGATGGCCTTCGTGGAGCGCGAGGATATCCTGCAAGCCTTCGAAGGCCTGGCAAAGCACTTGTTCAAGGCGGTACTGGGCAGGGAATTCAAGGATCCGTTCCTGAGGATGAGCTACGATGACGCCATGCGCGACTACGGTTGCGACAAGCCCGACCTGCGCTTCGAAATGAAGTTCGTGGAGTTGACCTCGATGGTGCAAGGCCAAGGCTTCAAGGTCTTCGATGATGCTGAACTCGTGCTGGCGATCAAGCCCACAGGCACCGCGAATTGGAGCCGCAAACAGACCGACGCCTTGATCGACTTCGTAAAACGCCCGCAGGTTGGCGCGAGCGGGATCGTCTTTGTGCGCTGGGCTGAAGAAGGATTGAAGAGCACCGTGGACAAGTTCTTTTCACCCGAGCAATTGCAGAAGTGGGCAGACGCCACGGGCATGCAGAAGGGTGACATGATCTGCATCCTGGCCGGTGAAGCGAACAAGACGCGCAAGGCGATGAACGAACTGCGGCTGCACTTGGGAGACCTGCTGGGCCTGCGCGATCCATGGAATTTCAAACCGTTGTGGGTCGTTGATTTCCCGCTGCTGGAGAAGGATGAGGAGAGCGGTCGCTGGCATGCTATGCACCACCCGTTCACCTCGCCGATCCCCGAACACGCGCACCTGCTGGAAAGCGATCCCGGCGCGGTGAAGGCGAACGCCTACGACCTGGTGATCAACGGCACGGAGATCGGCGGAGGCAGCATTCGCATCCACGACCGTAGCATGCAGGAGGCCATGTTCCGTGTGCTCGGTTTCACGGACGAGGATGCGCGCTACAAGTTCGGCTTCCTGCTCGATGCCTTCGAATTCGGCGCTCCACCACATGGCGGGGCAGCTTTCGGTTTCGATCGCTGGGTCTCCTTGTTCGGCGGCCGCAGCGACATCCGGGAGTTCATCGCCTTCCCAAAGAACAACGCGGGACGCGATACGATGATCGATGCGCCCAGCCGGATCGATGACATCCAATTGAAGGAATTGGGCATTGCAACCACCACACCGCGCTGAAGATGACCGACCACGACTATCTACGGGAAGCGATCCGCGCCGCGAACGAAGGAATGGAACGCGGCGATGGCGGCCCCTTCGGCTGCGTTATCGTGAAGGATGGCATGATCATCGGGCGCGGAAACAACCGGGTCACGAGCAGCAACGACCCCACCGCACATGCCGAGGTGGTCGCCATCCGCGCAGCATGCACCGCTTTGGGCGACTTCCAACTGACGGGTTGTGTGTTGTACACCAGTTGTGAGCCTTGCCCGATGTGTCTGGGTGCCATCTACTGGGCACGCCCGGACCGTGTGGTCTTCGCCTGCACCCGCGAGGATGCTGCTGACGCCGGTTTCGATGATCAACTGATCTACGACGAGCTGCCGCTCCCGTACACCGCGCGCCGTATCCACACGGAACAGACCCTGCGGGACGAGGCCTTGATGGTCTTCACGGCTTGGAAAGGGAAGCGCGATAAGGTCCGTTACTAGGTGGCATGGAGGAGGCAGGCACCCTCCTGGCAGGCATCCTCCTGGTCCTTGCAGTGATCGCTACAGTGGTCGCGTTCGTCATCTTCTTCATGCGCGAGGTATTGGGTCTCACCGGCTTGATCGGTCACTCCATCACCCCCTTGCCGAACGTGGACCGGGTCCTGTTGGAACAGTGGAACCCGTTCTACAGGAACCTGGACCCTCGATCACGCAAACGGTTCGCGCGTCGGGTGAAAGAGATCATGTTCGAGAAGGAGTGGATCGGCAAAGGCATCACGGTGACCCGGGAGATGCGGGTGCGTATCGCAGGGGCGGCAGCGCAGGTCACATTCGGCTTCGACCGTTTGTTGCTGCTCCACTTCTCACACATCCTGATCTTTCCGGGGGAATATGTGAACAAGCGCACCGGCCACCGCCATTTGGGCGAAGTAATGCCCAAGCGAGGCACCATCGTTCTTTCGTGGGAACACTTCCAGGAAGGCTATGCCGCGCCGAGCGATGCGCACAACGTGGGGCTCCATGAAATGGCCCATGCCCTCTGGTTCGAGAACGAGATCGAGAACGGTGAGGATGATTTCCTGCGGCCCGACCTGCTAGGATACTGGTGCGCACTAGCCGATGTGGAGATCACAAGGATCAAGAACGGTGAAGACCACTTCTTCCGCGATTACGCGGGCACGAACCAAGAGGAGTTCTTCGCGGTGGCAGTAGAGTACTTCTTTGAACGGCCTGTGGAGTTCAAGGCAGCGCTCCCGAGCCTATACGGATCCCTAGCCGGACTCTTGAAGCAGGACACTGCTGGTAGCTAGGCATTCCAACGTGCATGGACCTACTTATTGAACCGAGATCCGCTCCTAGGCCATTCCCCTAGCTACACGCCGCTACGCATGGGATGAACTTCTCGCTTGATCGGTCAACGAAACAGCCCCGCAAAAGCGGGGCTGTTCCTAGTTGACCGACCAGGGCTCGAACCTGGACTCTTCTGAACCAAAATCAGACGTGTTGCCAGTTACACCATCGGTCAATACCGCTCCGCTTTCGCAAAGCGCCCGCAAAAGTAACCGTTCGACGCTTCCGACCCAAACCTAGCGGTGATCCACCCGGGACTTTCGGTATTTTCGCGCCCGTCGCGCCACCGCCTTCCGTCTGAACGCGTGGCCCTTACCGCATCCGACCCCCACCCGAATGGACTATAAGAAGCTGAACATCATCACCGGTTGGCTGGTGTTCCTGGTTGCTACGTGGACGTACATCGCCACCATTGAACCCACGGCGAGTTTCTGGGATTGCGGGGAATTCCTGGCCACGGCCAACAAACTGGAGGTCGGCCACCCGCCCGGAGCACCCCTCTTCATGATGATCGCGCGGGTCTTCAGTGCCTTCGTCTCCACCGAGAACGTCCCCATCGCCATCAATACGCTCAGTGCACTCTGTAGCTCATTCTCCATCCTCTTCCTGTTCTGGAGCATCACCCACATGGCCCGCAAGCTGGCGTCCCGTGGTTCGGATGCCACACTCACCACTGGCCAAATGATCGCGGTGATGGGAAGTGGTATCGTTGGTGCCTTGGCCTACACCTGGAGCGATAGCTTCTGGTTCAGTGCTGTGGAAGCAGAGGTGTACAGCATGTCGTCCCTCTTCACCGCCGCTACGTTCTGGGCAATTTTGAAGTGGGAGAGCGAAGCCGAGGAGTCGCACAATTCCCGCTGGCTCATCCTGATCTGCTATTTGTTGGGGCTCAGCATTGGCGTACAGTTGCTGGGCTTGCTCTGTATCCCTGCGATCGCGTTGGTCTATTACTTCAAGAAGTACGAGACCACGACGAAAGGACTCTTGTTCACCCTGGTGATCAGCGCTGTGATCCTCGGTACCATCCAGGCCATCATCATTCCTGGTGTTGCCAAACTGGCCGGTTGGTTCGAGTTGATCTTTGTGAACGACATGGGCCTGCCCTTCAACACGGGCAACTTCGCCTACTTCGTCCTGGTGATCGCCTTGATCGTGGTCGGCCTACGCTGGACCCAGCGCACCGGTCGCGTGATCATGAACACCATCATCCTCGGTATCAGCGTGATCCTGGTCGGGTACAGCACCTATGCCATGACCGTGGTGCGCAGCCTGGCCAACCCGCCCATCGATGAGAACAACCCGGAGAACGTGTTCAACCTGGTGAGCTACCTGAACCGCGAGCAGTACGGTGATCGCCCACTGCTTATCGGCCAGTTCTGGGATTCGCCGTATGCCGATGAGCGTGAGGACGGCAAGCCGGTCTACACCGCCACCTACCAGATCAAGAAGGACGACCGGGTAGTGAAGAATTTCTACGATGGATGGAGCGCCCAGCATTTTGTTGACGAGAACCCCGGGCATACCATCGACAATGCCTACGTGGTCACCGATGCACGCATAGGCAGCGAGCCCGTGTACGAGCCGGAGTTCACGGTCGTGTTCCCGCGCATGTACAGCTCGCAGCGCAGCCATGTGGATGCCTATAAGGAGTGGAGCGATTTCAAAGGACGCCCCATGCGCACCCTGGACAGGGAGGGCAAGCCCACCATCATCTACAAACCCACTTTGGGCGAGAACCTCACCTACTTCAGGGACTACCAGATGGACTGGATGTACGGGCGCTACTTCATGTGGAATTTCGCCGGTCGCCAGAACGACATCCAAGGACATGGCAACATCCTGGACGGGAACTGGATCAGCGGTATCAAGGCGATCGATGAACAACGCTTGGGTAACCAGGACCGTTTGCCGAGCAGCATGACGCAGAACAAAGCCTTCAATTCCTTTTTCCTCCTTCCGTTGCTTTTGGGCGTGATCGGTCTGGTATTCCAGTTGTTCCGGAACGTGAGGGATTGGACCGTGGTGATGCTGTTGTTCTTCTTCACCGGTGTGGCCATTGTGATCTACTTGAACCAGACACCGTACCAACCGCGTGAGCGGGACTATGCCTATGTCGGCTCCTTCTACGCCTTTGCCATATGGATAGGGCTCGGCGTGTATGCCTTGTTCGATGCCGCACGTAACCTGGCACAGAAGGAACTGGCCACTGTCGTAGGTGGTGCCGTAGGACTGGGCGCCTTGAAATTCGTACTGGAGTGGGACGGTGATCACGCGATCTCCTATTCCATCTTGTACATGGCCGTTCTCGGCGGAGGCGCATTGGCCCTGTTCTTCCTGTTGGGGAAAGTGCTGAAGAACGATGCGGTGCATGGTGTCCTGGCCACCTTGTTGGGCCTTGCCATTCCTGCGGTGATGGTGGCCGAAGGATGGGATGATCACGATCGGAGCACCCGCGTACCCGCCCGTGACCTCGCCTCGGACTATCTGGAGAGCTGCGCTCCGAACGCCATCCTCTTCACCAATGGCGACAACGACACATTCCCGCTCTGGTATGCGCAGGAAGTGGAAGGCATCCGGACCGATGTGCGCGTGGTGAACCTGAGCCTCCTGAATACGGATTGGTATATCGACCAGATGCGCCGCCAAGCGTATGAAAGCAAACCGGTACCGTTCGCACTGGCACCGGAGAAATACCGCCAGGGAACACGTGATGTAGTGGCCTTGATCCCGCAAGGGAAGGGCTATCGCGACCTGAAGGAGATGATGGCGTTCGTGGCCAACGACCGCAACATGCAGGTGCTCTTCCAGCGTGGTGTGAAGGATGCGTACTTCCCTACGGACATGTTCAGCATTGCTGCGGACAGTGCCACCGTGTTCGGCACGGGCACGTTGCAACAGGGTGATACCAGTTGGGTGCCGCGCGTGAACTGGAAGATCGATCGTCAGGTGTTGCTGAAGAACCACCTGATGGTGCTGGACCTCCTGGCCAACAACAACTGGGAGCGGCCGATCTACTTCGCTGTGACCACCGGTCCGGACAGCTACATCAACCTGCAGGACTACTTTCAACTGGAAGGGCTTACCTACCGCGTTGTTCCTGTGTTCTCCCCCAACAAGAACCCGAACCTGCAAGGCCGTGTGGCCACCGACATCATGTTCCACAACGTGATGGACAAGTTCAAGTGGGGCAACATGGAGACCGAGGGCAAGATCTATCTGGATGAGAACATCCTGCGCATGACCACCAATTTGCGCTTGCAACTGAGCAGTCTTGCCGAAGCGTTGATCGCGGAAGGACGTGATGAGGAAGCCCGCAAGGTGTTGGACCTGTCGTTGGCGAAAATGCCTGAGCGCAACGTGCCCTTCGATCGGATCATGCTGCCCACCGTCGAGGCCTATTATGCGATCGGCGATAAGGAAAAGGCCAACGCGCTTTCCGAGCGGCTATTCACCATCATGGAAGAGAACCAGAACTTCTACCTGAGCCTGGAGCCCAAGTTCGCGAAACGCGTGGAGGATGACATGTCGATCACGCACGCGGTCATGGGCCGGCTGATGACTACCACGAGCCGGGCCGATTCTACCTTCGGGGCTTCCATGCGCACACGGTTCGAGGAGATGGAGGAACAGTACCAAGGCAAGCTCATGGAACTGCAGGGTGATGGTCGTCGGAACACCACGCGCATGAAGTTCTGATCCGTCCGCCATGTACTTGACCCGCACCCCGCGGATCCTACACGCACTTTATCCCGGGGCGGTCTGGAACATGCCGGGGCCGGAAAAGGACCTCTTTCTCACCTTCGATGACGGTCCCATCCCCGAGGTAACACCGTGGGTATTGGATACGCTGGCAACTTACCAGGCCAAAGCCACCTTCTTCTGCATCGGTCGCAATTGCGAAGCACATCCGTCCATTCTGGCCCGTATCCGAGCCGATGGGCACGCCGTTGGGAACCACACATGGGATCATCCACGCGGGTGGCGGACAGCGGACAGGTGCTACTTCCGGAATGTGCTCCAGTTCCAAGCGATCACGCGATCCGACCTCTTCCGGCCACCCTACGGAAGCCTGAAATGGTCGCAGTTCCTAGTTTTGAAGAAGCGCTTCAAGGTGGTGCTATGGGACGTCCTCAGCCGCGATTACGATGTACACGTGACCGGAGAGACCTGCCTGAGCAACGTGATCGAGGGCGTTCGACCGGGATCCATCGTCGTATTCCACGACAGCTTGAAGGCGGAGGAGCGCTTGCGCCACGCACTACCGGCGACGCTTGCCCATTTTTCAGCGCTCGGCTATCGCTTCAAGGCCCTGGGTGCCTGACCGATCAAGGAGCGACCGCGGTGATCATGTATTCCACGCGCCGGTTCTGGGCGTGTTCCGCCTCTGTACAGGTAACACCTGGGGCACAGTGGTTGGTCAAGCGCGTGATACCGTAGCCTTTGGCCGTCACACGATCCCGTTTTACGCCACGGGTCGCCAAGTAGTCGGCAATGGCATCGGCCCGGCGCTGGTCCAATTTGATCGCATCGGCCCCATCCCGGGCGTCACTATGTACGCCGATCTCGAGGTTCAATGTCGGGTTCACGTTCAAGCGCTCAGCGAAAGCATCCAGTTCAGCCTTTGCCGTGGCGTCCAACTTTGCATCGGAAGTTGCCCAACGGATCCTTTCAAAACGGACCGGAGTACCGATCAAGATCGGTTCAAAGCTCAGGTCCCGTTCATCGTTCAAGACGATGATCCCCTGCTTCATGCCAATCGTGGAGATCGGTATGCTCATGCTGAAGTATCCGGGTTTCTCCAGCAACACCTCGAACTCTTCATTGCTCTGCATGCGCATACTGAAATCGCCGCTCTCGCCCGTCGTGGCGCTCTCCGAATAGAAGCTGCTCAGGTTTACCACGTTCACAACCACGCCCTCCACGAAACCAGGTTTGTCCTTATGCCGTGCGGTACCGCGCAACCAGATCCCGGCATCGGGTACAAGATGGATATCCTGTGTGATGATCTGCTGGTCCTCGATCCGCTCCGTGCTCACATGTTGTTCTCCGGGATAGCGCCCCTTCATCTCGACCTTCAACAGGTACTCCTTCTTCTTCTCCACCGGGAACGAGTACTCCCCACGGCCATCGGTCATGGTGGTGGCCACTAGCGCACCGTCCTTGTCCAACAGTCGCACCTCCAGGTCGATCAGTGGCGATCCGTTCTCATCATCGATCACGATACCTGTACAGAGGAACCGCTGCGTCAACGGAGCCAGCATCTCGAAGGAGTAGATGTCGTCATCGCCCTTCCCGCCCAAACGACTACTGGAGAAATAGCCCTTCTTGCCTGCTTTGTCGATGATGAACGCGAAGTCGTCCTTGGTACCGTTCACAGGCGCACCGATGTTCATCGGGTTCCGGAATTCATCCAACCCGAGATATGATGCTGCAAAAATGTCCAAGCCTCCAAGACCGGGATGTCCATTGCTGGAGAAGTAGAGCGTGCCATCGCCACCGATGAACGGGAATACTTCGTTCTGTGGTGAATTGATCGCCGATCCAAGGTTCTCCGGTTCTCCCCATTGACCGCCGAGGTCCTTGCACATGTAGATATCGGTGCCCCCATGGCCACCGGGCATATCGCTCACGAAGAACAATCGTTTGCCATCCGGTGAGAGGGCCGGATGGCCTACGGAGATCTCGCTGTTGTTGTACAGGAACTGTTCTACGTTGCCATAGGAACCGCCTTGGTTGTAAGCTTTGTAAATGGCCAGGCGACTTATGCCTCCGGTGCTTTTCTGCGCATGCCCGTTAAAATAGCCGTTGCGCGTGAACCACAGGACTTCGCCATTGGCACTTGCCGTGGCAGGTCCTTCGTGCATCTTCGAATTCACCGAACCAGGCATGAGCACGGGATCCACCAGATCCCCACCCGGGCTAACTCCGGCCACGAACATGTCCAGGAACGGCTGATCGTTCCATGCGGCGCGGCGTTCTATGCCGACCGTACCGTGGCGCGCGGAGGAGAACGCCACGCGATCCGGACCGATCCAGGTAACACCGAAATCGGAGACAGGTGTGTTGATGCTGACGCCACGCACCGTGAAGCGATCCATGTCGGCCGTGAACTTGCGCGCGAAGCCACTGATGTTGCTCCGCTTGGGTGGTCCGTTCGTGGTGGTCGTGGCCAGGTAGCGATCCATCCACTCCTCCGCTTCCACATACTTGCCGTTGCTCTTCAACGCTTCTGCATAATTGAAGAGGTCACGTGGTTCCCGGTTCAGGAACTTCACCACCATGGAATACCAACGTTCTGCTTCCTCGGAATTCCCGAGACGCATCTGGCACTCGGCGAGGCGCTTGGTCACATGCTCGTTCACGGCACCCAACTCGGTGGCCGTGGTATATCCTTCCACCGCTCGAGCATAGGCCATCTGTTGGAAATGGCGATCCGCATCGCGGATGTAGGGATCCGCATTGCCTTGGGCGCGACACCACCCACCCAGCAACGCAAAGACCACTATCAGAAGGAGACGGCTCATCACTGATCAGAAGTAACGGGGCGAAATGGTCTTCCCCTTCACGAACCGGAAGTCGTAGCTCAACATGATCTCGTGCGTGCCGGCGTTGTACCCCCCGATCTTCGTGGTGGTGAGATCGAAGGCGTAGCCGATGCGGAACTGGTCGTTCACCTGGTATTGGCCCATTACGCCGAACGCGTTCCCCAACCTGTACATGGCACCGAACCAGATACGATCACGAAGCAGGAAACTGGCATTGAGGTCCAGGGAAAGTGGCGCGCCTTCCACGGTTCGGAACATGAACGATGGCTTGAATTTGAGGTCGCGGGAAAGATCGAACACGTAGCCTCCGATGAGGAAATAGTGGCGCGCTTCGTTGGACTGTACGAGCACATTGCCGCTCACCGTACCCATCTTGTTCTCCAACAACTTGGGGGCCGAGGCACCGAGATAGTAACGCGGCCCGTGCCAATACAGACCGAAGCCGAAATTCGGGAGCAACTGGCCGGAGACGTTCACGTTCGCCGGATCCACCTCGACGGATGTAAGCGATGCGAGATCCGCTTGGTAAATATTCATGCCACCCTTCAGTCCGAAGGATAAACGGGAATCATCGCCGGTCTTGATCCTGTATGCGAAGTCGCCATACACACCGGTCTGGTGCGATGGTCCGATCTTGTCGTTGATGGCCGAGAAGCCCAAGGCCAGGTTCCGTGCCTTCAACGGCGTGTGGGCAAGGACCGTTTGCGTAGCGGGTGCTCCATCGAAACCCACCCATTGATGGCGTGAAAGGGCCATGACGGTGAACACATCCGCACTACCCGCATAGGCCGGGTTGAAGGCCAGTGTATTGAACATGTATTGGCTGTACAACGGATCCTGTTGTCCACGACTTGTATGAGCGCCAACAAGAAGCAGCATCGCAACGAAAAGGCGCGATATGGAGAAGCGTGCGTTCATCGCACCAATTGGATAAAGCCGGTCATCGCTTCGGCACCTGCGCGCAGTTCCAGTACATAGAAGTAGGTGCCGGCCGGAGCACTACCGGGGATCAACGCATCGGGGGATGCACCGTCCCACACAACGGTCCTGTTGTTGTACCCTGCAGCATCATACACCTCTGCGCCCCAGCGATTGAAAATGGTAATGGTGTTGTTCGGGTATCCTTCGATGCCGGGGATCGCGAAGGTCTCGTTGATGCCATCTCCGTTCGGGGAGAAGGACTCAGGAACGAATACCTCCGTATCGAATGAACAGGGACTCGTTGCTTCCACACGGAACTCTGCACACGCATTGCCATCACGCACGAAGGCAAGGAAGGGTTGGCTGATCACGATCGGGTCGCTCACGAACGTGAACGGCGCGGTGGTGGAAAGCGTGCCGGTAGGGCCCACCACCTCATACGAACCGGATACGCCGCGTTCGATCGTAAAGGAGACGACATACGTGCGGTCCTGTTCGTTGCACATTGTGACCAGATCGACGGCTGTAGGACTCGTCACGACATCAACCTTTACGATGGCAGTGGCATTCGCACAGCCAGCTACCTGCACGGTGTAGAGGAAATCGTACTCGTCCGGACCGAGGCCGATCGTATTCAAAACAGCCCCGTTCAGGGCACCGGTGTTCTCTAGATCGGTCCAGGTACCCGTTGGATCGGGAGTGCCTTGCAGTCCGGTGATGAGGGCGTATTCCGTCAATGTATCGCATAGGACCACTTGACCATTGGTGCCTGCGTTGGCGGGTTGGTTCACCGTGATCTGCAACACGGCGGCAGAATCCGCACAGAAGTCGTTACCGGCGATCGTGTAGGAATATGGACCAGCGGGGTTCACACCTGGCACGAAGGTCCCGTTGTTGGCAACACCCTGTGGCCCGGTCCAGACCCCACCTGTTTGTGGAGTGCCGCCCAAGTTTGCGAAGAGGTCGATCGAGCCATCCGTGGCACAGACCACGAGCGGCGCATCGGTTCCTGGATCGGGATAGTCGACGGTGGTGATGAGAACGGTCGCCTGTACGTTACCACATCCGGCATCCTCCACCGTGTAGGTGAACGCAGCTTGCCCGCCAACCGGAAGCAGGCTGGCGTCCAGAAGACCATTCGGCAACAAAGCCCCTGTACCCGCCAGATCAGTCCACGTACCACCCGCGTCAGGCCCCCCGCCCAAAGCATCGAAAAGCACGTATTCCGTGGCCGCACCGCAGATGGTCAATGTACTATCCTCACCAGCACTGGAGCCCGAGCCCACCACCACGGTAATGATGCTGAAGGCATTTGAACAAGGCGAAGAGGCGATGATCGCATACTGGAGATCGAAGGTTCCATTGCCCGCTTCGGATGGGTCGAACACGTTTCCGGTCAGGGCACCCGAGGCGTCCAGGTCGGTCCATGTTCCACCGGTCTCGGCACTTGGTCCAAGCGCGGCGAAAACATCCACTTCGGTCTGTGATACGCAAGCGAACAAGGTGGAATCAGAACCCGCATCAGGAGCAGCTACCAATGTGATCGTCAGCCTGGCGGTGTCATTTACACAGGGCTGCGTCGCCGCAACCACGTAAGTGTAAACACCGGCTACATCCACTCCTGGGTCAAAGATCTGTGGATGGGAGGCCGGGCCCGGACCCGTCCATGCACCACCTTGCTGCGGCAGTCCGCCTAGATAACCCAGCATGCTGAATGCATCATCGCTGGAGCACACCGCAATGGAAGCTGATGTTCCCGCATCTGGTGCCTGTGGTTCGCTAACGGTGACGAACGCGAAGTCGGCAGGACAAGGAGCTGTTCCGGCTACCCGATACTGGTAGATCCCTGGACCATCCACCGCAGGATTATAGGTACCTGAGAACGGTGTTTCATTGATAGACCATGCACCTCCCGGTTGGGCAGAGGGACCTAGGAACGTGAACAAGGAAACAGGAACGTCCGTGGAACAGATCGAAACCGCAGCATTGCCACCCGCATTCGCCGGCGGCCTCACTTCCACTGCCACCTCCGCAGTATCCGCACTACAACCACCGATCGCAGCTACAACATAAATGTAGACCCCAGGTCCATCCGTAGCAGGCACGAAAGTGCCGGAATGTGGTTCCCCATCCGGATCGAACCAGGACCCAGTGGCATCAGGACCACAGCTCAAGGAGCCGATCAAGCCATCCGGTGGATCGGACAGGCAGAAACTGGCGAACCCATCGCACCCCGCGAAGGGGCCAGACTGAACGGTCACCGTGACACGCGCCGTATCACTTTGGCATGTGGAGGCAGCAGCAAGGATGTAATCGAAACGCCAGGTCGAGTTCTCCGGTACGGCCGATGGATCGAACACCCCTCCGATCAAGGAACCACTATTGTCAACATCGGTCCACGTGCCGCCCGGCTGGGGTGTTCCACCAAGCTCCCCAAAAAGCAGGAGTAGTTGGCTTTGACAAACCGAGACCGTCGCATCATCGCCGGCATCCAGATCGGCAGCGATCACGACGGTCACAACTGCGGTCGCCTGTACGCATGGTCCTGCGCCTGCGACTGTGTAAGTGAAGTCGTAACTCCCGGGCAACAGCGAGGTGCCGTTGAGTACACCACCGGTCAACTGCCCGGTATTGTCATCATCGCTCCACGTGCCACCAGCATTAGGCGATCCGCCCAGGCCCGCTGCCAATTGAACGGCCGGATCACCAAGACAGGCAGCTATACTTCCATTGGTACCAGCGTTCGGTGCCGTCACCAGCGTGATCTGTACCTGGGCCACGGCATCCACGCAAGGCGAAGTGCCGATCACGGTATACACATATGCCCCGCTAATATCCGTGGCTGGATTGAAGATGGGCCCGTGCGGATCGCCATCGAACGTCCAACTTCCACCCGGTCCGGGTGTGCCTCCCAAGAGCGTGATCAAGGAGACCGGCCCGGATGTGGAGCAGATCTGTGCAACCGTACTGATCCCCGCGTTCGGAGCAATGTTCACAAGAACGGTCACTGTTGCCGAATCGGAAGAACAGGGTGCCACACCTTGAATGCGGTACTCATAAACACCAGGTGTAGAGATGCCCGGTGTGAACGTGCTCCCCACTGGCGAACCCGAGGGGCCTGTCCAGCTACCTCCAGGACGGGGCGTACCACTCAGTTCATTGAACAACGGAAATGCCGCATTGTTGCTGCATACCGAGATCACACCATTCTCGCCGGCGTCGGGTGCAGCGTTCTGGATGACCGTTACCTGGGCTTGGGCATTGGCGCAGGGTGCCGTACCGGCAACCGTGTAGGTGTATACCCCAGGTGGGTTCACCCCTGGCACATAGATACCCGTGTGCGCGACAGATGACGGGTTCACCCATGTTCCATTCAGCTGCGGCGAGCCATTCAATTGGTTGACCAGCTGGAAAGGATCATCACTATCGCAAACAGTGACCAGGCCATTGAACCCTGCATTGGGAGCTTGGTTCAGCGTGATGGAAACAAATGCCACATCATTGGCACATCCCAGAAGACCCTGCACGGTATAAGCGAAAACATCCGTCACATCGGTCGTGGGCGAAAAAGTTGCCGCATGCGGGGCACCCGTCGACTGCACTGTCCATGTGCCACCGGTCTGGGCCGTGCCGCCAAGCAATGGGAACATGTTCAGGACCGCACCGGTGCTGCATACGCTCTGGCTCGCATCGCTGCCAGCGTGGGCCTCGGCATTCACGGTCACATTCACCGTGGAAATGGCGTTGCCGCACGGGGCAGTACCAGCAACTGTGTAGGTATAAATGCCCGGCGCGCTAACCCCGGGGGTGAAAACCCCACTGAACGGCCCCACAGGGGGTGGCGTAGTCCAGGTGCCATTCAAGGCCGGGGTACCTCCCAAACGATCGATCAACGCGAAGGCCGGAGTGTTGCTACAAACCGTGATCACGGCACTGGTCCCGGCACTCGGCGGTTGGTTCACGGAAACAGTGACCGAGGCTGTGGCATTGGGGCAAGGTGCCGTGCCCAGAACGGTGTACGTATACATACCCGCGGTAGTCGTACCGGGTATGAATACCCCATTGAACGTCGTCGTACTCGGGGCTGGACCCGTCCATGTACCGGTCGGGCTGGGGGTGTTGCCCAACGCCGTTAATAGGTTCACGCTTGCACCACCCGAACAAAGGGCAATGGAATTCGACGACCCGGCATTCGCCACCGCATTTTCGAACACTGTTACCACGGCCACATCCGCAGCGCATGGGGTAGTCCCGATGACCGTGTAGAAATAATCACCAGGGGCATCCGTGGACGGAACATAGAAGCCACTGTGTGCGCCGCCGGGACCGTTCCATGTACCTCCGGTCTGGGCACCACCGGTGAGCAAGCCGAAGAGCGCGAACGACCCACCATTGCTGCACACGGTGGTCGTCGCGTTCACACCTGCGTTCGGGGCGTTGTTGACGTTCACCGTAAGAGTGGCGATCGCAGCACCACAAGGAGATTGTCCGGTCACTGTGTAGAGATACACACCGGGCGGATCCACACCGGGTGTGAACAAATTACCGTGCGCTACACCACCGAAGGTCCAACTACCCGCTTGTGGACTACCGCCCAACCGAAGCGTCATGTTGAACGTGCCAGCGTTGCTGCAGACCGTGGTGGTCGCACTATTTCCTGCAATGGGCGCAGCAACCTCGCTCACGGTGACCGTCGCCGCGGCGTTCGGGCAAGGTGTGGTACCGGTCAGCGTATACGTATATACACCCGGAGCATTCGTCGCTGGATCATACTGTGACGGGACCACAGGACCATTGGTCCAAACGCCGCCAGTTTGCGGATTGCCACCCAAGAAGGGGAACAGGTCGAAAGCCGCACTATTGCTACACACGATCGTGGTACCGTTCGTTCCAGGGTTCCGTGGGGCTACCACCGTAACACTCACCTGTGCATTGTCCGCTGCACAGGATGCCGAGCCGCTCAGGTCGTACCGGAAAACATAAGTACCCGCGGGCACCAAAGTGGAATTGAAGAACTGGCCTGTTAATGCACCTGTTCCACTCAGGTCCGTCCATGTGCCGCCCGGCTGCGGAGTACCGGTAAGTCCGGAGAAAAGGTTGACCAGCGTATTGGTGCCGCAAACGGTCATGGTCCCGTTCAACCCTGCATCCAAGGCGGCAACGATCGTCACACGCACCGTGGCAATATCATCGCCGCACTGACCATTGCCCGGCACCGTATAGGTGAAATCGTAGTTGCCAGCAGGAAGGCCAGCAGGACTGAACAGCCCTCCGCTCAAATGCCCCGTGTTGTCATCATCGGCCCAAGTTCCACCTGCATCCGGTGTTCCTCCCAAAGTGGTGAAGAGGTTAACAGTGCCTTGGTCGGCACACACCGAGATAACAGCGTTGGTGCCAGCATCAGGAGCTGCATTCACAGTGGCCGTGACAGTTGCTGCGGCGGCCGTGCATGGCGCGGTAGCCCCGACCGTATAAGTGTAAATCCCTGCAACACTTGATGTTGGAAGGAAAACCCCTGAGTTCGGACCTCCCCCCGGTGCGGTCCAAGCTCCCCCGGGATCCGGTGTGCCACCCAATGCAATGAACAGATCCACCGCACCGTCAGTGGAACAGCTGGAGAAACTACCATTGGTACCCGCGACCGGCTGGCGATGCTCCGTGATCGCGACCACTGAACTAGCATTGAGGCAAGGCGTAAGCCCCGTTACCGTGTAGGTGTAGGCTCCTGGGAGTGAAGTGCCCGGCACATAAGTTCCGGGGAACGGTTCGCTGTTCGGCCCGACCCAAGTGCCGGTAGCATTGGGAGTTCCACCCAACCGGGTAAGCAGGTTGAATGATGCTTGGTTACTGCAGACTGTTGCCGAACCATTCGTTCCCGCGTTCGGTGCTTGATTGACAACAACTGCAACAAAGGCCGTATCGTTCGCACAAGGAGCACTACCCAAGACAATGTACTTGTATGTGCCCGCAGGAGTAACACCCGGCGTGAACGTGCCTGGGAAAGCAGCGTTCGCAGGCGTCCGCCATGTTCCTCCTCCACTCGGAGTACCGCCGATCACGGTGAACAATTCGAATGGTGCAGTCGTGCTGCAGACAGTTATGGAACCGTTGTTCCCTGCATTCGGAGCGGTCACTTTGGTAACCTGCACGGATGCGCTCAATGCCACGCACGGTGCGATCCCTGCTACCGTGTAGGTGTAGGTTCCGGCAACATCCGTTGCAGGCGCGAGTGTTCCGGAATGGGCAGTCCCATTCGGCTGTGTCCATGTGCCCCCGCTCGCAGGCGATCCACCCAGCAACGTAAATAGGTTCACTGGGGCCCCATTGCTACAGACCGTAAGCGTGCCATTGGTACCCGGGTTCGGTGGGGTCACGACCGTTACAGCGACAATTGCTGTCGCATTCGCGCAGGGAGCGGTACCTGCAACCGTGTAGGTATAGGTCCCCGCTGGTGAAGTTCCCGGTACGAAGGTCCCATTGTTCGAACCACCGCCGGGTGCTGTCCAAGTGCCACCTGTAGCAGGTGAACCACCAAGGGATCCGATCAACGCGAACGAAGCGCCATTGGCACAGACCGTAGTGGAACCACTAGTGCCAGCAACAGGCGCTTGTGTTACCGCGACGGTGACCACAGCGGATGCGTTCGCACAAGGCGCTGTCCCAGCAACGGTATAGGTGTAAGCACCTGGGGCACTCGTACCGGGTGTGAACGTCCCATTGCTTGACCCGGATGGGCCGACCCATGTTCCACCAGGGGTGGGATTACCTCCAAGTTGAGCGAACAAGTTGAACGCTGCTGCATTGGAACACTTCGTAACGGTAGCGTTGGTGCCTGCTACGGGTGCAGTGTTCACCGTGACGGTAACCGTGGCTGAAGCGTTGGAGCATGGAGCCACGCCCGGAACGGTGTATGTGTAGATCCCAGCCGCGCTGGTCCCTGGTATGAATGTTCCCGAAAACACAGCGCCTCCCGGTGCGGTCCACGACCCACCGCCGGAGGGTGATCCGCCGAGGCGCCCGAGGAGGGCAAAGCTGGCATCGGTGCTGCACACGGTAGCGGTTCCATTGGTACCTGCATTGGGTGCTTGCTGCTTGGTCACCGTAAGGGTGGCGGAAACGGCCGGACACGGTGCTGTCCCCGCAACGGTGTATATATATGCACCGGCCGCATCGGTAGCAGGATCGAACGTGGGACCATGCGCTCCACCGGGGCCGACCCATGTCCCACCAGCCTGTGGTGTGCCCCCAAGACGGGAGATCAAAGCGAACGACGTTCCATTGCTGCACACGCTGGTCGCTGCGTTGGCGCCTGCGTTGGAAGCGTTGACGACCGTGACATTCACCGTGGCACTCGCATTGGCGCATGGAGGCGTGCCCAGGACCGCGTACGTGTAAACCCCTTGCGCAGAGGTCCCCGGTACGAAAGAAGATGAAACAGGTGTCCCGCCGGGACCGGTCCAAGCACCACCTGCATCCGGCGTTCCATTCAGCGCATCAAAAAGGTCGACGGCAGCTGAGGTACTGCATACCGTGATGGATGCATTGGATCCTGCATTCGGCGGAGCGTTCACCGTAACGGTTACGGTGGCGGATGCATCACTGCATGGTTGTGGCGAACAAAGGACCGTATACGTATAGACGCCTGCCGCATCCGTTCCGGGTGTGAACGTGTTGGAATGCGAAGCCCCGCCGGGAGCGGTCCATGTGCCATCAGGGTCGGGAGTTCCACCCAACGAAGCAAAGAGGTCCACTACGCCGCTTGTGCTGCACAAGGTCAACGTGCTGTTCGTTCCCGCATCGACGGTTGAAGCCGAACGGACCTGTAATTGACCAATGGCCTGGGGACAAGGCGTCGGACCGTTGACCGTGTAGGTGTAGATGCCCAAAGCGTCGGTCTGTGGATCATAGGTCTCGTCGCACGACCCGCCACCGGGCCCTATCCACTGGCCATCGGGGTCAGGCGTACCGCCCAAAGAATCGATCAGTTCGAAGGAAGGTCCGCCTTCGGTCACCAACGCCTCGTCATCGATCCCAGCATTGGCCCCCGTCGTGATCGTTGCGGCCCATCCCCCGGAGGTGACCAGCAGGTCACTGGTCCAATGAAATGTAAGACTGCCGCTAGGTCCGTTCCCCACGAAGGTCTGGCCGGTCAAGTTGTTCAAGAAGCCACCGGTTGCAAGGACAGGGTCTGCAGTACTGGTGCCATTGTGGATCACCAACTGGTCAGTGAGCGCCAATAGCTGTACATCGAACTCGGTGAACCGGACACGCGTATGCGGCCCTGAACCTGCACCACCGACCGGACTTATGGTCACCGTAATATTCTCATTGTTCCCATATGCCCCCGCCGCGCCGCCGGTATCGTAGAAAACCCCACTACACGTTTCAAAAGCGGCACCGTTGGCAGCAATGAACACTTGGGCGCGCACTCCATACAAGGGAGCAAGCACCAAAAGAGCGAACAAGGTTTGTTGGACCAGGCGCTCTATCAATACGGTCAGGGATCTAAGGTCCAAACGATACGGTCCTGGTAAGAGGGACGCCAATTTACGGCTGATCCGGCGGTTGCGGCCAATCAGAATACGGCGTGCAGGCTAACTGATCGACAGCGATAGCGATTCCTTCGACCAAATAAGACCGAAAACACGCGAGAACAACACCGGTCAGGCTTACCCCAATACCCCTTGGAACACTTAAGGGGTAGCCCCCCCAGCGGAGACCGGCGTCCGCCCTAGCGTGATCGCGAGCATCACTTCATGTGAACCCGTGCTGTAATTGCGCAGATTCGACGTGATGATGTCGTACGAATACCCGAACTGGAAGGTCTTCTTCAGCCAATACCCCACCATGGCGCTGTATGCATCATTGGTACGATATCCTGCACCGATCCAGAAGGTGTCCTTGTAACGGATCGTTGCCGTAAGGTCCAATTTGACCGGCACGGGTGTCGTGTACTTCAGTAGGAAGGACGGTTCGATACGCCAGTCAGTGCCCAAGGGAATACGATAACCGCCCGTTACGTAGTAATGGTCCTCCATTCGGCTAAGCGTGGCGCTTGGGTCCAAGAAGTACACTTTGTTGTGGAACAGTTGCGGAGCCGTGGCACCGAACCAGAATCGTTTGCCATACAGGTAGAAGGCGAACTTGGCGTCCGGCATCAGGTCTCCACGCAGTTGGTTGTCCAGCACGGGATCGCTGGGATCATGGAACTGGATCTTGGAGCCATCGATCAAGAACTGCAGCAATCCGGCCGAAACAGCGAGCGACAATTTGATGTCATCCGTCAAGCGGAGGTGGTAAGCGTAGGAAAGCTGGAAACCCGTGCGGCGCGTGGGACCTACGATATCGGTGAAGAGGTATCCGCCGACGCCCATCTTTTCGCCAATGGGTGAAGATCCGCTGAAGGTGAACGTCCGAGGCGCGTCCTGAATGCCGACCCATTGGTAACGGTGTGCCGTGCGCAGCTCGAAGAAGGGTCGGCTACCGGCAACGGCCGGATTGACCACATAGTCGTTGAACTGGTATTGCGTCAGCTGTGGGAGCTGCTGCGCGGTGGACGAGAACGTGCAAGCCACCAGAACGACGAGGAGGAGGTGTCGTAGATCGTTCATGGGTCAGCGGATCACGGTTAGCGGACCGGCATAAGGTTCCGGGAAACGCTCATCATTGAGCTCGATCACATAGTAATAGGTGCCCACCGGCACGAAACCATCGCGGTACTTCCCGTTCCATGGCTGGTTGTAGCCCACGCTTCGGAACAATTGGTCACCCCATCGATTGAAGACCTGCACCTCACACTCGGGGAAGAGTTCGATGAAATCGATCACCCACGTGTCGTTGCGGCCATCACCGTTCGGTGTGAAGCCCGATGGGATCACGATGGTCGGCACCACGGTCACCAGTACCGAATCAACATCCGTGCAGCCGTTCTGCGAAACCACGGACAAGGTGAACCATGTGGTGACATCAGGATCCGCCACAGGGTTCGCCGCCGTTGTGTTGTTCAGCAAACTATCCGGGGACCATGTGAACATCGAACCCGCCGGGCCGCTCGGCGATCCGCCCAAGGTGGTGGTCTCCGAAAGGAAGATCGAGCGATCGGGACCTGCATCCGCGATCGGCAACGCCAGTGCGGTGATCGTTACCTGGTCCGTGGATGAACAGGGGCCGTCCGTAACGGTGAGCGTGAACACGAATCCACCAGATGTCGGCAGATCCACCGAAATGCTGGCGGTGTTCCCTATCACCGCGCCTTGTGCATCCCGCCAAGTGAAGGCCGTACCTCCTGTGCTACCCGAACCGTCCAAGACGGCAGTTGTTCCGGTGCAGAACTCCTGATCCGCACCAGCGTTGGCGACCACGGTGATCAAAGCGTTCACATTGACCGGGACCGATAGCACACAGTTGTGCGCATCGATCAGCGTCGCTACATATGCACCCGGCAACAATCCCGAAATGTCCTCCTGAGCGGACGTGAAGTTGTTCGGGCCGGTCCAACTGAAGGTGTAGGGCGGCACACCACCGGAAGGCGTGGTTTGAACAGCGCCGTCGGCAGCATCGGCACAACTCGCGGACGTCACTTGGTCAATGACCAATGCCAGTGCGGTCGGTTCTGTGATCGCATACGTGAAGACACTATCGCAACCAACAGCATCCGTGATCGTCAGCGAATAGCCTGCCGGGCAAAGCGACAGTGCCGAACCCGAACCTTGACCGTTCGGTGGCACTGGGGTCCACACGTAGGTGAACGCACCAACACCACCGGTCGCAGCCGTTACGATGGTACCGTCACAAGCGCCGTTGCACTGCACATCCGTCACTGTAGCGTTGTCATCAATGAAGATGTAAGGCCCTATCGTGAAGGCATACATGGTATCACAACCGAGTTGGTCGGTGATCGTGACCGTATAGTCGCCCGCACACAATCCGGTGACCTGATCAGTACCCTGTCCGGATCCCGGCGCCGGTTGCCAATCAAAGATGTAGGGGCCGCTGCCTCCGGTGGGTGTGACACCTGCTGTACCGTCGCATGGTCCAAAACAGGTTTCACCAGTGAAGACGAGCGCTGCATCAATGGCCGTACCCTGTGTGATGCTGATCGGGACGATCAAGGTGCATCCACTGGCATCCAATATGCTCACGCTATAGTCACCGGCGCAAAGCGAATCCACAGCGGTGGTGTCCTGTGCGATCTGAATGTTGTTCGCATCGAGCCAAACGATCGTATAAGGCCCCACACCACCGGTTATCGCAGCGGAAACCGTTCCCAAGCATTCGCCAAAACAGATGTTGTTGGTGCTGGACAACAGCGCTTCCAATAACGGCGGATCCGTTAGCGTGATGGTGTAGGTGGTGTCACAGGCGTTGGCATCCATCACCTGCACCATCCAATCACCAGCGCACAGGCCGGTTGCGGAATTACTGCCCGGACCGTTCGGCGGTTCGGGTGTCCAATTGTACGTGTACGGACCAATGCCTCCTTGCGGTGTAACGATGATCGTTCCATCACACACGCCATTGCAGGTGATCGGTGTGGTGACGATATCTGCGGTCAACAATGGCGGACCGAGGATGAGGTAAGGCACAATAAGTGCACACCCCGCAGCATCCGTGATGGTGAGCTGTCCGGGTCCAGCACAAAGTCCCTCTGCTTGTGCCGTTCCTTGCCCGACCGCCGGAGCGGGGTCCCACACGAACGTGTACGGCGGAATACCTCCGGTAGGCCCGACAGTGGCCGTACCATCACACGAGCCGAAACAGGTCTCTGGTGTAGTACTTAGGTTGGCTACGATCGGATCGGGCGAGGCCACAATGGCCGTATCTATGGAGATACAACCGGTCCCGTTGGTGACCAGGGCGATGTATGTACCCGCGCACAATGCTGTGACCTGGTTCCCTGCCTGGTTCAAGTCCACACCTGTTGCATCGTACCACGCGATGATGCAGGTGGGCACGCCGCATGAGAAGGCCACTTCAACGGTTCCATCACAAATACCCGGGCAACTGGTGGTATCCCCTGTCGTAGTTAAGATCTCACCGTTAAGATCCTGCACGGGAACAAGCAGGGAGGCCTGACAACCCAAAGCATCGGTGACAAGGACACTGTAAAGTTCCGCACACAAAGCTTGCAGGCTGTCCGTGGTGCCGTAGATGTTACCACCCGAGGTCCATAGATAACCGTACGGCGCAGTGCCACCCATGACCGATACAAAGGTCTCTCCATTGCACACGCCACATTCGCTCGCGATACTTCCGCCGACAAGGTCCAGAGGTGATGGTTCTACCACTGTCCATGTGTTCTGCGCAGTACAACCATGAGCATCCGTAACGAGCAGGTCATAGTCGCCAGCGCATAGGCCGAATGCACCATTGTTTCCTTGACCATTCGTTGGCACCGGGGTCCAGAAGAAGGTGTACGGGGCGGTGCCGCCTGCGGGTGTCACCACGATGCTTCCATTGCATGATCCACTGCAACTAGCATCTGTTACAACCGCTTGCTGCACGAGAGGGGCCGGTTCCAGAATGAGCACGGATACCGTAGTGTCACATCCCGTGGCATCTGCGATGACAACAGTGTATACACCAGCACAGAGTTCCGTGGCCTGCGGCGTTCCCTGGCCATCGCCGGGTTCCGGGCTCCATGTGTAGGTATAAGGCCCGATGCCACCGGACGGACCGACCGTCGCCGTTGCATCGCAAACACCCGAACACGAAGCAGGGGTCGTACTCAAATTGGGGATGACCTGCTGCAGTGGCAAGATCGTGGCATCAGCCAGGCTGACGCAGCCGTTCGCGTTCGTCACCTGTGCGGTGTACACCCCGGCACACAAGCCGCTCAATACCGTCGAGTTCGTGGCCAGAATGTTGCCGCTCGCATCGGTCCATTGCGTCACACAGGGCGGGGCACTGCATGTGAAGTTTACGGATACTTCGCCGTCACATGTGTTGGCGCACACTTTCACTCCATTGATCGGATCGAGCACCTCCGCGTTGCTGTCGAACACGTCCACGATGGTCTGGAACGTACATCCGAACGCATCGCGCACATTCACCGTGTACACTCCACCGCACAAACCAGTAGGCGATTGGTCCGTACTCACTTCCACGCCACCCAACATCCAACTGAATGAATAGGGCATGGTTCCTCCTAGAACGGTCAACGTCCCTGTCCCATCGCAGTTGGGGCAAGTGCTTGGCGTGCTCGTGGCGGACACCTGCAACGGTTGCGGCGAATCGACCACGAAGCTCCTGGAAAGGGAACATCCGTTCACGTCAGTGATCAGCACATCCACAGGACCTGCACAGAACCCGAATGCTGCGGAAGAACCCTGCCCGGCTGGCGGTGCAGGCGTCCACAAGTAGGTCAACGGTTGGGTACCACCGGCGACCAAGAGCGTGATGTTGCCCTCGCAGGAGCCAGCACAGGAGGTGCCTATCACGATGGAAGAGAACAGGGACAAGGGCGGCGGTTCGGTAATGAGGACTTGTGCGATCGTCGTGCATCCGACACCATCACCAACAGTTACGTCATAGACACCGGCGCAGAGGTTCGCGATGGTCGGGGTGCCTTGTCCTGTCGGTGGCGCGGGATCCCAAGTGAACGTGTAGGGCGGTGTTCCACCAACGATGCCGATCGTCGCCGTACCATCACATGCAGCGGTGCAGGAGACCGGTGTCGAACTGATGTTGAGGACAACGGTTACGGGCACTGCCACGGTAGCGGTGTCGATGCTCACACACCCCGATCCGTTCGTTACGGATACATAGTAGTCGCCGGCGCAAAGAGCGGTCAGCGTGTTCCCGCTTTGGCCAAGATCAACGCCCGCAGCATCCGTCCATGCAATACTGCATGGTGGGTCGCTACAGGTGAAGGAGACGCTCACTTCACCATCACAAGAGGTGGGACACGTGGTAATGCCATCGGTCGTTGTCAGCGTTTCGCCGTCCGAATCCGTGATCGGCACTGTCTGTTGCAGCGTGCATCCGTTCTCATCGGTGACCGTGGCCGTGTACACTCCGGCACATAGATCGGTAACCGTCTCCGTCGTTCCGATCACGACGTTCAAGGCGTTGCGCCATTCGATGGAAAGCAACCCGGTACCGCCACCGACCGCCGCGGTTGCCGTACCGATGCACACCTGGCATTGGCTGGTCGTGGTGACCACATCAAGGGTCAGTGTTGGAGGTGCGGTCACCGTATGCGACGAGGAGGCCGTGCAGCCTGACGCGTCCGTGATGGTCACGTTCCAGGTCCCGGCACAAAGACCTGTGATCGTGTTGGTCCCTTGTCCGTTGGGTGGTGCTGGTGTCCAGTTGTAGGAATACGGACCTACACCGCCCACCGTGTTCAGCACGATCACGCCGTCGCAAATACCCGAACAGAGCGGGTTCGTAACCGTTCCATTGCTCAGGATCGGTGGTGGCTCGGTGATCAAGATGTCGGCCACGATGGTGCAGAGCGCTGCATCGGTGATCATTACCTGAACAGGGCCAGCGCACAAACCGCCAGCACTCGGTGTGCCTTGTCCAATGGAAGGCGGAGGCGACCACACGTAGGTATACGGCGGCGTGCCTCCCGTTGGACCTACCGTTGCAGTACCATCACAAAGACCGTTGCATGATGCCGGTGTACTACTGCTGTTCGGCACGATCGTAGCGCTCGGTTGAATGGTGAAGGCCACCGTTGTATCGCAACCGTTCACATCGGTCAAAGCCACCGTGTAGTTGACGCCAGAGCAAAGGCCCGTGGCTTGGAAAGTACCTTGGCCACCACCTGGTGCCGGTTGCCAATTGGCGATGATCGTTCCTGTGCCACCGAGAGGCGCAACCGTGGCTGTGCCGGTGCAGGGTCCCGAGCAGGTCTCCGGTGTTGTTGCCAAACCGGGCAAGATCGGCGGCGGTGCGAGGATCGTGAAGTTGAGCGTCGTGTCACACCCGGCCGCATCGGACACGGTAACCGAATAGGCTCCCGGACAGAACCCATCGGGGTTCGGTGTTCCTTGGCCGGTCGTAGGCGCAGGGATCCACAAGTAGTTCAAAGGTGGTGTTCCACCGCTGGCGGTCACCACGGCACTGCCATCGCAGGCATTGGAACATGAGGCGTTCGTGGGCACCACGCTGGCAACGATCGGTGGTGGCTCGAGAATGGTGATGGTAATGGTGGTATCGCAACCTCCGGACGCGATCGTCACGCTCCAATCACCTGCACAAAGGCCCGTAGCACTAGCGGTGCCTTGACCTATCGGTGGCGGTGGGATCCAATTGTATGTATATGTTCCATTCCCTCCCGTGGGCGCCAAGGTGATGGTCCCGTTGCATTGGTTCGCACAGGTGACGTCGGTCTGCGCGGGGTTCGGGACAATGGCCAGCGGCGCTGTGATCGTGAACGAAATGGTCGAGTCGCAGCCCACGGCATCCGTCACGGTGAGGTTGTATGCTTGCGCACAAAGTCCCGTCACATTCGCGGTTCCTTGACCAGCACCCGGGGCAGGCACCCAGTTGTAGGCGTACGGCGATATCCCCCCAGTAACAATGACCCCGGCCGCACCATCGCACACATCGGGACAGCTGGCGGGGGTGAGTTGTAGCGAAAAGAGGAGCGGTACCGCATCAAGGATCACGAAGGCGCTCGTGATCGTGCATCCACTTGCGTCGGTGATCAGCACGCTGATGGGACCTGCACAAAGACCGCTTGCATTCGCAGTGCCTTGCCCAACCGGTGGAGCCGGCGTCCAGAGATAGGTATAGCCCGGAGTACCGCCGGTAACCAACACGGAGGCCGTGCCATCGCACAAGTTTCCACAGGTCACGTTGGTATGCGCAGGAGTTACGAGCAGTGGAGGTGGCTCGATGATGCTGAACGTGATGGTGGTATCACATCCGTTCAGATCGCTCACTGTAACGGAGTAAGCACCCGCACAGAGCGCTGTCACTGCCGGAGTTCCCTGTCCGGTCACTGGACCAGGAGACCACAGGTACGTGTAGGGGGGCACGCCACCCGTTACAGCGACCGAAGCTGTGCCATCGCACAGACCTGCGCAGGTAGCATCCGTAATGGTGAGGATCGGGATCACCGGTGGCGGCGCCTCCACCGTAAATGTCACGGTGGTATCGCAACCAGCTACATCCGTAACCGTCACAGTCCAATCACCGGCGCAGAGCCCCGAAACAGACCCCGTTCCCTGACCAGCGGACGGAACTGGCGACCAGAGGAACGTATACCCCGGTGATCCGCCAGAGACAGAGAGCACGATCGTTCCATCGCAACTATTGGAACAGGTGGCATCGGTGACGGTGCCTTGGACATTTATCGCGGGCGGGCCGGTGATCGTCACGGTGATCAACGTATCGCAACCCGATGCTTGATCGGTTATCCGCACCGTATAGGGTCCCTGACATAGACCTGTGGCAGTGGCGGTGCTCTGTCCAGCGCCCGGCGGTGGTGCCCACAGGAAGGTATACGGGCCAACTGCTCCGGAAGGCACCACGGTCGCAGAACCGTTGCACGTCCCGAAGCAAGTGGCCGGTGTTACCGTTGATGTAACGAGGATGGGTGGTGGTTGCGTAATGACGAAGGTGACCGTGGTGTCGCAGTTGTTGGCGTCGCGGATATTCACGGTGTAGTTACCCGCACATAAGCCGTTGGCCGTAAGTCCACCTTGCACAGCAGGGGGTGGTGTCCAGAGGATGGTATAGGCTCCGGTTCCACCGGTAGGTGCCACCGTTGCCGACCCACTGCAATCCCCGAAGCAACTGGAGTTCACCAACGTGAGATTCGGTGCGATCGGTGCCAGGTTGAAGATGAACGTCGTGTCGCGCGTACACCCGTTGAAGTCGGTGATCCGCAGTGTGTTCACTCCCGAACAGAGCTGGGTGAACGAGGAGCCGGTGCCTGCACCATTGTTCCAGCTATAGGTATGCGGAGACACGCCCCCGATGGCGAGCGCTGAACGTGTTCCATTGCATGCGTCTGCGCAGGTCGGCGGTGTTCCCTGACCAAAGAAGATGACACCCAGCGGTGCCGGTTCGGTCACGTTCACTTGCGCGGGACAGGAGATCCCCTGGCCAACATCGGTAACGATCACCAGCTGCGGCCCGCCGCAAGCAGTGGTCCAAGTAGCCGTCGCCGGTCCGCCACCCAACCAGGAGTAAGTGAAATTGCCGCTTCCACCTGTTACCGTTACCGAGACTGTGGCGTTGCAATTGCCCCGGCAGCGCACGCCATAGCCGTTGTAGTTGGTGATCAATTGCGCGTTCACCGTGAACGGTGTCTGGCCGGCCCCGGTGCCGCAGATATTGATGTCGCGATCCTCCACGGCGCCCTCTGCCGCGTTGATGTTCCATGGTCGCAATGTGCCGTTCACCACCAGGGTGGATGCACCGGGCTGCACCACTGAGCGCAAGGCGCCCATATCCGGTTCTTGTGCGACGACCACGGCGGAATTCCCGGCCAGGAACTGCTTGCGGGCATTGCCTTCCACGATCAACGAACGGGCATCCATGCGGGTGCCGTTCGCGATGAGCGTTCCTTGTTTCAACCGGATATCGCCAGAACAGATCAGATCGCTGATCAACGACCACGAGCCGCTTCCATCCAACACCACATCCCCACCGATAGGACGACCACGCAGGTCCACCTCCACCCCTTCCCTACGGACCATAAGGTGAACTGGGCTGCTGGCATCCCAAAGAACGTTGCCAGCAAAACGCCAAGCTCCCGCAATGTTGATCTCCGCCTTCGTGGTGCCACTGACGCGGACCTGCGCTTGTGTGGCGTTCACAGAAAGAGCCTTGCACCAAGCCGTTCCGCGCAGTGTAATATGGAGCGGGGTGGACGCTTCGATCACCACATCTTCGTTCACACGTGGTACACCAGCGCCACCTGGTCCTTGTGCCGTTGCACTCCAGTGCGCAGGATCGTCCCACTGTCCATTTCCACCGGTCCAGAATTTGGTTTGCGCGAGTACGCTGGACACCTGTCCTGACAACAGCAGGATCAGGATGCAGGTGAAAGTGGTGTGGAGTCTCTTCACGGGTGTTCGCTCAGTTAGTCAAAGGCTGGACAACTGATCATTCGTTTGCTGGAGTCGCCCGTCCGGCATGGGGTGATCGCGAGGATCACCTCGTGCGTATTGGCACTGGCCACGCGGAGATTGGAGGTGGTGATGTCGTAGCTGTAACCCAATTGGAAGAACTGGAGGAAACCGATCTTCACCATGGCCACGAGGGCATCGCCATTGCGATAGCCCAGTCCGATGCCATAGACCCGCCTGAATTCGAGCATGCCATTGATGTCCGCAGCCAAGGGTGCTCCACCGGCGAATTTCACGAGCATGCTCGGCACGAAGGCCGTCTTGCGACCGAGGCGGTAACGATAACCACCGCTCAGCATGATGTGGCGTGTCAACCTGGAATCCACGCCGACGTCCTTCAGCTTGTTGGCAAGAAGCGAATGCACGGACAGTCCCGCCCAGGCCGTTTTGCTGTAGCACCAGATCCCCGGTGTCAACTCAGGATAAACAAGTACGGACGCTTGCGAGTTCGCGACGGGATCATCGTACTGGTTCAGCGTGATGTCGCCCACTGCCAGCTTCACCTGCCGCGCACCGGCAAAGAAGCCCGCGGACACGTAGAAGTTGCGCGACATCTGCATGTGGTAAGCATAGGCCAGCAAGAAACTGGTGTAGCCGTAATTGCCTGCATCATCAGCCTCGATGAAGGTGCCGAAGCCATGTTTGTTGGCCACGAACGGCTTGCCCTTGGGGCGAAGCACACCATGCAGACTGATCCAACCGGTGGTAGGCGCCCCGGGATAGCCGACCCATTGTTGGCGATAGCCCAACCGCAGATCAAGACAATCCTTGCTTCCTGCTACAGCAGGATTGATGCTGAACTGGTTGAAGACGTACTGGGAGTATTGCGCCAATTGTTGTCCGGAGGAGGACCCTATCGAAACGAGCGCAAGGAGGATGGCGAACGCGTACCTCATCGCACAATAGTGACAAAGCCCGTGTAGGGAGGGGAATTCCCCTCGAGCTGGTTCAACTTGATATGGTAGTAGTACGTCCCGACAGCGAGGGTACGGCCGTTGTGCGTGCCATCCCAAGGAGTCCGATACCCAGTGGATTTCAGCACCACCTGGCCCCACCGGTCGTGGATCGTGATCTCCGCTCCGGGGTAATCAGCAAGGCTGGGAATATCCCAAGTATCATTTATACCGTCGCCGTTGGGCGTGAACGTATTCGCCGGCGAGATCAGGCGCACGACCTCTACCCTTACCTGATCGATGTAAGTACACCCATTGATCTCAGAGGTAAGGCTGTACACCGTCGTGGAAGGAGGTTGGGCAATGGGGTCAGGGATATCGCTCCCACTCAGGCCCACCGTAGGTGACCATTCCAGGTCTGGTCCACCGATCCCTTGCAACTGGGTGGATTCCCCTTCACCCATGGTGACATCGGGACCTGCATCCACATCCACGTCAATGATGTCCGCCCCCGGCCCTGAAATGTTCAACGTGAAGGCACATTGTGCGGGAGCGGTAGCAAAACCGTTCATCACCCCGGAGATCAAGATCCAATACCGTGTAAGCGGTGCCAGTGGGAACGAGGTAAGCGTGAAGTCGACACTGTCCCGCACACAATCAGAAGCAGCGGTGAAACCAGTAAGTGTGCAGGACCCATCACCGGAAAGCACAATGATGTTCATCTCATTGTCCTGGCCAGGTACAACACCGCATTCCAAGGAAGTGATCGCGACGTCCACGGTGCCTCCCACGGAGTTCGTGACGAAAGTGTACCAAATCAATGCATCGGTGCCCGGGCAGAAACCCGGTACGCCGCCGGCACCGGTATTCTCTCCCTCCGTCGGCGAAGGCGCACACAGCAACTCCGCCGTGGCGCAGGTGGTGTTGTCCGGTTGGGCGCGCAGCATCAAGGGTGCTGTGAGGAAAAGGGCGATGATCAACGCGTTGCGCATGGACAGGACCGACCGGCGCGCGCAACGGGATGCGCACGGCATCGCCGAAAGTAGGTGGGGCTGGTATTTCGGATGTATGGTCACGGCTAGCAGTTGCGCACAAGATAATGTTGAGTGCAAAGGAACGGTTCGAGGGAGTGGGTTGGTGTGCCACGCCCTCAGCAGAAGGACCAAGGCGGATGTTACTGTACGAAGCGCGACATGGGGGACAGTCCGCAAAGGACCTGTTCCGAAGGTGCCTTGCCTAGCAAGAACTGTTTTGCTGGTCCGAAGTCATTACCACCGGAACCACGATGACCCGGGATGAATGCCGCTGACCGAATGTCCGTCCTTGGTCTCGACCGGTTAGGATCGATCCGGCTGCACGCATCGTTCAATGCAGCGGGCATGCACCTGAACTGTGACCCCACCAGGAGTCGAACCTGGATCAAGAGTTTAGGAAACTCCTATTCTATCCATTGAACTATGGGGCCGGGATAGCGGCCGCAAAAGTAGACGAATGCAACAGGCCGCATCGTGGTTGCATGGATCGAAGGAACTGTTAGTTTCGACTGGCCCATCCAGACCATCATGCGTAACCGGATCGCCTTCCTACTTTCCCTGGCCGTACTCGCCACCTCGTGCAAGCGCGAAGAACTCGTTCCCGCCGATCAAACTGCATCAGGAGCCGTCCTCCAACCGCGTGCCGATGCGTTGGCCGTGCCACAGGGAGGTCCATTGTCGCAAGGCGATCTGGACCGGACCATCCTTCAAACACTGCAGGACCACGACGGCTTCAACTGGGACCTTGTGGACTTGCGTACGCGGTGGAGTGCCACCCAGTACAACGAACACCATGTCGCCATCGGCTACAAACCCACGAATGCGGGCAACATCGATGAGGCGATCCATGCGGTGGACATTCGCCGACCCGAATGGAAAGCGGTACATGACGCGTTGATCGACCTGGTATTGACCGGTTTGAACAAGGAGCGTTCCACGGCTCTACGGCTGGAGGACATCCTGATCGAGGACGATCCAAAATTGCCGATCCTCACGTTGCGCTTCACCGATGTGGATGTGTTCACACAACTCTACAATTTGAAGAACGTTAGGTACATAGAACCGCTCGGTTATTGGCCTGCTGCCGGTTCGGAACGTTCCACCAGTGGGTGCGGAGGATCCAGCACCACCGTGAACGCGACGGATGTGAGCACCATCACTCCCAACGCACGACTACCCTGGAACTATGCGAACCACACGGTACCAACGGCATGGCTTACGACACAAGGGCAAGGCATCACCGTCGGTGTTATCGATGCTGGCATCAGTTCTTCCCAGCCCCTGCTAGGCGGCAGCTTCAACAACGGCGATAGCAATGTCGGCCGCAGTGTGACCACTGGGTACACGTTCGGAACATCGGCCTACACCAGTTGCACGCACGGCACCAGCATGAGCGGGTTGGCCACTGGTCCACGCAGTGATCAGGGCAGCACCTGCGGTGTAGCGTACAAGAGCAACCTGCACTTCATACGTGGTTGCGAGGATGTTGTGCTTGACCTGAGCAGCGAGCTTACAGGTGTCAAGAACGGACTGGTGCAGATGGGCGACAACGTTGCGGTGCGCGTGGTGAGCATGAGCGTGGGCACACCTTTCAGCAGCGGCGTTTTGACCGATGGTGTGAACTACGCGTATGGCAAAGGAAAGATGTTGATGGCCGCTGCCGGCACAAGCACGAGCTGGCTCAGCTGGTATGGTGTGATCTACCCCGCCGCCTTGGCCAAATGTGTTGCTGTGACCGGGGTGAAGGAGAACGGCAGCAAATGCGCCAGTTGCCACGACGGTAGCCAGGTGGACCTCACCATCTGCATGGAACGCAACACGAGCAGCTCCCGCAATTCCTTGAGCTTGCCTGCAAGCGGGACAGCACCCTCTTACATCGGCGGCAGCAGTGCGGCCACCTCCACCGCAGCGGGCATCTCCGCTTTGGTGTGGAGCGTCAAACCAACAGCCACAAGGGACCAAGTGCTCCAGTGCATGAAGAGCACTGCCCAGTTCGCCAATGCGCCGAGCAGTTCGAAAGGGTACGGGAACATCAATGCGAATGCGGCGGTGAACTGCGCGCTGGCGCTCTAGCCCTCAGCGCACACCACTGCCCGCCGGCATCTTTTCGCCCGGCTGTACGAAACGCAACCGTCCGTCGGCATCCTCGGCCATGAGGACCATGCCTTGGCTCTCGATGCCCTTCAGCTTACGCGGCTCCAAGTTGCACAACAAGAGCACCTGTTGACCGGGAAGCTGTTCGGGCGTGTAATGCAGGGCGATCCCGCTCACCACGGTGCGCGGGGTATTGTCACCGATGTCGATAGTGAGCTTCAGCAACTTGTCTGCCTTCGCGACTTTCTCAGCACTCGTGATCGTGCCGATGCGGAGGTCCAGCTTGCTGAAATCATCGAAGGAGATGTTCTCCTTGGCACTGATAGCTGGGGCATTCTTGGATGCTGCGGGTGAGGATTGTTCCAAGGGTTTGTTGGCGTGCAACCGTTCCACCTCGGCGGCGATCGCAGCGTCATCGATGGGTTTGAAAAGGTGCTCCGGTTTACCAAGTGCCGAGCCGGGAACGATCAGGTCCATGCGCAATGCATCATCCCAAGTAGAATGACCGAGGCCCAACATGGTGCGCAACTTGCGCGCAGTAAATGGCAGGAACGGCTCCAAGAGCACGCTTAGCGCCGCCGTAATGCGCAGGCTGTTGTACAGCACGGTGCGCACTCGCTCCGGATCCGTCCTTTCCAATTTCCACGGTTCCGTATCCGTGAGGTACTTGTTGCCGAGGCGTGCGGCTTGCATGGCACTGGCCATTGCATCGCGGAACCGGAAACGGTCCACTTCCTCGGCCACTTTGTTCGGAAGGATGTTCAGCTCGGCCCAGAGCAGGACATCCTGCTCATTGCCACCCGCCGGCACGGGCACCTTGCCATCGTAGTACTTGTGGCACAACACGAAGACGCGTTGGACGAAGTTGCCTAGGATGCTGACCAGTTCATTGTTGTTCTTGTCCTGGAAGTCCTTCCATGTGAACTCAGAATCCTTGAACTCCGGAAGGATGCTCGCTAGTGCATAACGCAATTCGTCCTGGCGATCAGGCCAACGTTCTATATACTCATGCAACCAGACGGCCCAATTGCGACTGGTACTCAACTTCTGCCCTTCAAGATTGAGGAATTCGTTGGCAGGAACATTCTGCGGCAGGATGAAGCCGCCATGCATCTTCAGCAGGATGGGGAATATGATGCAGTGGAAGACGATGTTGTCCTTGCCGATGAAGTGCAGCAAGCGCGTCTCGTCGCTCTTCCACCACTTCTGCCAATCGGTGTTATTCTCCTGCGCCCATTGTTTGGTGGCGGTGATGTAACCGATCGGTGCATCCAGCCATACATAGAGCATCTTGCCCTCCGCTCCGGGCAACGGCACGGGCACACCCCAGTCCAGATCGCGTGTCATGGCGCGTGGACGTAGGCCATCTTTCAGCCAGCTATTGCATTGGCCCAACACCTGCGGCTTCCATTCACCGGGATCATGCTGCTGCTCCCCATCCAGCATACCTGTATTGATCCACTCCTCCACCCATTGCTGGGAGCGTTCCATGGGCAGGTACCAGTGCTTCGTGGACCGCAGCACCGGTGTGCTTCCGCTCAGCGTGCTGCGAACGTCCTTCAGTTCCTTCGGGCTTAGCGCAGTGCCACATTTCTCACATTGATCGCCATAGGCTTCCGTATTTCCGCAGACCGGACATGTGCCTTTGATGTACCGATCAGCAAGGAATTGTTTGGCCTCCTCATCGAAGTACTGTAGTTCTTCCTGTTCAGTGAATGCACCGTTCTTGTCCAGCTGGAGGAAGAAGTCCTGGCTGGTCTGCTTGTGCAACTCCGCGCTGGTGCGGTGGTAGATATCGAAGTGGATGCCGAAGTCCTGGAAGGCCCGGCCCATCATCGCGTGGTACTTGTCAACGATGGCCTTCGGTGTGGTTCCATCCCTCAACGCACGGATGGTGATCGCTGCACCATGCTCATCACTCCCGCAAACGAAGAGGACCTCCTTGCCCCGGGCCCGCAGGCATCGCACATAGATGTCCGCAGGCAGATAGGCACCGGCGATGTGCCCGATATGCAATGGGCCGTTCGCGTACGGCAGGGCGGCAGTAACAGTAGTACGCTTGATCTCTTTCACGTTCTTGGCAACTCCTATGGCGCATCGCCGGTGGCGAAAGTACCGAGCCGGTTGGAGTAGTTGTCAGTTGACCGATGTCAATTGCTCCCATCCTTCAACAGGGGAAGGCAACAGGTAGTGGCCAACTTTGCAAGCCATGGACCCGATCATACCGCCTTCGCTCTCCACCGGTGACACCATTGCCATCGTCCCCACGGCACGCGCGATAAATGTGGCGGAGTTGAAGGACGGTATCGCGTTGGTCGAAAGCTGGGGCCTACGCGTGAAGCTCGGGGCGGGTATTGGGAAGAAGCACTTCCAGCAAGCGGGAACGGCCCAGGAACGCTCGATGGACCTACAAGCCGCATTGGACGACCCTGACGTGAAAGCCATTTGGTGCGCGCGAGGAGGCTACGGAACCGTGCATTTGCTCGAACATCTGGACCTCTCCAACATTCGGAAGGACCCGAAATGGGTCATCGGCTTCAGCGACATCACCGTGCTGCACAGTGCCTTGCACAACCTGGGCGTCGCTTCGTTGCATGCGCAAATGCCGTTCAACATCGCAGCGAAGACGGAAGCCTCACGGACCACTTTGCGCGATGTGCTCTTCAGGAAGGTTTATGATGTCAGCTATCAGATGTCCACGAACTTCGAAACCAAAGAGCAACAGGCTACTCGTCTCCATAGACCTGGACAATGCGAGGGGGTTATTGTGGGCGGTAACCTTTCCCTGCTCTACGCACTTCGTGGCACACCCTACGACATCGACCCACGGGGTAAGATCCTCTTCCTGGAGGACCTCGATGAACTCTATTACCACTTGGACCGCATGGTGATGAACCTGAAGTTGGCCGGCTGGTTCAAGGACCTGGCCGGGCTCATGATCGGTGGCATGACCGACATGCGCAACAAGGATGAGAATGACCCTTTCGGCAAGACCGCCGGACAGATCATTTCCGAGGCCATTGGAGAAGCGCGCTATCCGGTCTGCTTCAATTTCCCGGCAGGGCACGTCGCCGACAATCGCGCACTGCTCTTCGGAAAAAAGGCGAAGCTCAGTGTCACCCCGGAGGATGCAACACTGAGCTTCGAGGGGTCTGCGGTCCTTTAGTTCCGCTCGAACTTATTGAAGCCTGCGGGGATCTCGAACAGGGTGGGTTTCTGGACACCCTTCGTCACTTTGGTCACTTCCAGTCGACTGACCTCGGCGCCGTCGTTCTTTTGCTCGATGCCGAGCATCGGGAACACGCCCTTGTTGTCCTTCACTTCCAGGAAGAACACGGCTTGCTCATCCTTGCGGTTCAAGGTTTCCAAGAGCGGTACGAAGAACTCGAAGGCATCTGCGGCCACCCAGTAGGTAAGCACACGGTCCTCCGGGCCGCTCTTCACCACCCACTTTTCACACTTGTAGCCGGCCAGGTCCTTCATCTCGGAAGTCTTCTGGATGGTCGTCTCCACATCCTTCGGGAGGCGCATGTTCGGCACGTCCATGTACAGCTTGCGCTCAGGACTGATGGCGGTCACCGTCTTGTCGCGGGTATCCACGAGCATGATCCCTTGCACCTCGTTACGGGCGCTGATCTCCTCGATCCGGATCCGGTCGCCCTTCACATAGTACTTGTAGCTGGTCACCACAGGCCCGGTGGTCTTGGTGAACTCGAGCACACCCTCGAAAGGCTGGGCATGGATGGCGGTCGTAAGGAACCCGAAGGAAAGCCCTAGGACACGGAAATGACGGAGGATCGCTTGCATGGCTTGTCTCTATTCCGGTAGGGTCGGCGGAAAGTTCCTCAATTTTAGGGCTTGAACGGCGGGCCGCTGCTTTGGTTACGCCGAGGTTTTCCACGAATGGCCGAACACAACCTTATTGGAGCCCAAGGGGAGCAATACGCGTGCCGGTTCTTGGAGGACAACGGCTACGAGGTGTTGGAACGCAACTGGCGTCAGGCTCGGCATGAGCTCGATATCATAGCCCGTAAGGGCAGGGAATTGATCATCGTTGAGGTGAAGACCCGCAGCAGCGACCAGCATGGCCAACCCGAGGATGCCGTGAAGAAAGGCAAGCGTGGCAAGTTGATCCAAGGAGCTAACGCCTACATAATGACCACTGGATGCGAACTTGCCGTGCGGTTCGATATCATCAGCGTCATCATTCACCCGACCAGCAAGCCGTACATTCATCACATCACCGACGCCTTCTATCCCACTCTTCATGAAAGACCGTTCTAGCGGCCGTCGCCCATCGGGCGGCCGCCCAAAGCCTACCGGAAGCTCCAATGACCGCTCTTCGCGTCCGGGTCCGGACCGCGGTGCGAAAGCATCCGGCGCGCGCGACCGAAGTGAAAGACCGTCGGAAGGTGAGGAGAGCCCACGTCGCGATACCAGTTCGCGGGATGATCGTTCAAGCAGTGAACGGCCACGTCGTCCGGGACAAGGTGGGCGCCCCGGCAATCGTTCTGCACGGCCCGGTGCGCGCAGCGAACGACCTGCGGATCGCGAGGAAAGGCCACGTCGGGAGGGTGGTCCGCAAGAGAAGGTCCGTGGTTCCGATCGACCCCGCCGTCCAGGGCAAGGTGGTCGTCCTGCGCGAGTTGAACGTCCTGCGCCGCGTGAAGAAAGACCGGAGCGCGAAGGTGCTGGTCGCAGTGATCGTCCGGCTTCCAAGCGCGCTGGAAAACGCCCACCGAAATTCGTTCGCGATGGTGGACCATCGAGCTGGGCACCACGCACCGGCGGCCATGTACGCCCAGAACGCCGTTCCGAAGGCCGACCAGAACGCGCCGGTGCAGCGCGCGAAGAGCGCGGATACCGCGAACGCGATGCCAGCACCAAACGCTTTGTAGGCCGTGGACCGGACCGCGCCAGCAAACGCGGCAAGAGGGCCGAGGAAGAGTCCAACGACGGCATGATCCGCCTGAACCGCTATTTGAGCAATGCCGGTGTGGCCAGCCGTCGCGAAGCCGATGAACTGATCAAGGCCGGTGTGGTGCAAGTGAACGGCGTGATCGTTACGGAAATGGGCACCAAAGTGGGGCCTGGTGATCGCGTACACTACGGTGGCCAACGCCTCAGCACCGAGAAGAAGCGCTACGTGCTGCTGAACAAACCGAAGGATTTCATCACTACCACGGACGATCCACAGGACCGCCGCACGGTGATGGCACTGATCGACGACGCCTGCAAGGAACGCCTCTACCCCGTAGGCCGTTTGGACCGCCACACCACCGGTGTGCTGCTGATGACGAACGATGGCGACCTCGCCAAGAAGTTGACCCACCCGAGCCACGGTGCGGAGAAGATCTACTACGCCACGCTGGACAAGGCCGTGACCAAGGCCGACTTGGAAAAGCTGGTCCAAGGCATTGATCTCGATGATGGTCTGGCCACCGCCGACGAAGCTTCGTATGTGATCGGTGGTACCAAAAAAGAGGTCGGCCTGAAGCTGCACATGGGCAAGAACCGCATTGTCCGGCGCATGTTCGAAGCCATGGGCTACGATGTGGTCAAGCTGGATCGCGTGGTCTTCGCTGGGCTTACGAAAAAGGACCTGCCACGCGGGAAGTGGCGGCATTTGACGGAGAAAGAGGTGCTGTTCTTGAGCAAGCGGAAGTAACCGCTTTTCAAATAGGGAGGTGGAGTAACACCCTCGTGTGAACGAACTGCACGGCTTTTGCCGTTAGCCGTTGGAACACCGGGATACCTTTCGCACCTTCCCCATGCTGCGCCGCTTTCGTACCGTCCTTCTCGTGCTCGCCACACTCTTCGTGGTGGGCTTCGGTGCCTTGGTGGTGCTTGCCAGCGTGTACGAGACCGAAGTGAAGGTGAAGCTCGTGGGGGCCTTGAACGCCCACCTGAACGCACCAGTAACCGTGAGCGATATGGACCTGACGCTGGTGGCGCGCTTCCCACAGGCCAGCATGCGGCTGCACGATGTTATGGCCAAAGAAGTGCGCAGCGATGGCGCCGAACCGGACACGCTGCTCTACGCCAAGGAGCTCTTTTTGGAATTCAGCCTATGGGACCTCTTTCGTGGGACGTACACCGTGGATCAGGTACA
>Ga0075163_10000868_pt1 | contig 40397 bp, 30 predicted proteins | sample JI1023141ADNA_FD_71478 | JGI IMG/M metagenome (GOLD analysis project Ga0075163, IMG submission 71478) | Wastewater effluent complex algal communities from Wisconsin, to seasonally profile nutrient transformation and Carbon sequestration -... | ecosystem: Engineered > WWTP > Effluent > Algae...
CTTCATCAACCAGATCCGCATGAAGATCGGCGTCATGTTCGGCAGCCCCGAGACCACCACCGGCGGCAACGCGCTCAAGTTCTACGCCTCGGTCCGCCTCGACATCCGCCGCGTCGGCGCGCTCAAGAAGGACGAGGACGTCATCGGCAACCGCACGCGCGTGAAGGTGGTGAAGAACAAGATGGCGCCGCCGTTCAAGGAGGTCGAGTTCGACATCCTCTACGGCACCGGCATCTCCAAGGAGGGCGATCTCATCGACCTGGCCTCGGAGGCCAACGTCGTCGACAAGAGCGGCGCGTGGTTCTCGTTCGGCGGCGAGCGCATCGGCCAGGGCCGCGAGAACGCCAAGCAGTTCTTGCTCGACCACCCCGAGGTCTCCAGCGCGATCGAGGCGAAGCTCCTGGCGCACTTCGCGGTGCGGCGGATCGGCGTCGACGAGCCGACGCCGGCGGCGGTCGAGGCAACCGATGCCGCGGGCGACAAGTCGAAGGGGCAACGGTCGGTGCCCGCGGTTCCTCCCGCCAACGGCAAGCGGCCCAACGCGTAGTACGCGACGGCGCCTGGTGGTGGGCGGTGTCGCGGGGCGCTCGCCCTCACTGGCAGCCCGAAACTTGCTGATGCCCGCGCGCCGCAGGTCGTGACCGACCTGATCGTCGCTGCGACGGGTGGCCCATAGGTTTCGAAGGGTTGGATGTCGCAGGGGGCGCCTGCGGAGGCGTCGCAGCGCCTGTCGCAGGGGGGGTAAGACCTCGGGATCACAGCACGAACGTCGCAGTGATCCCCGCGACGAGAGTGCATACGGGATCTTGCGTTCGCTTGCGCAATAGGCGATGACTCCCGCGGCTACGACTGGGTAAACCACACCCCGCCGGGCTCACTAGCAACTAGAGGGAGGCTACGTAATGCTGCGCTACCGTACGCAAGGCGTCCTTGCGGCAGGACTCGGACTGCTCATCACGGGTTGCTTCAGTGACCCGGATCTCAAGACCGGATTGCGTCCCGAGGGCGCACCCGAGGTGCTTGCGGTCCTCGCGACCGACAACAACACGGGCGCCGAGCCGCCGGCGTTCTGCCGCTACGACAGCGCCGGCAACCTCGACCCGAAGGGTCCGAGCCTGGTCCAGGGCTTCACCGTTTGCCCGGACACCAAGGCGATGTTCGACGCGGACGGCCCCGCCGAGCTCGAGCCGCTCGCGTGGAACCTCCGCACGATGTTCGACGAGCTGCTCAACGGCGACAAGGTCGAGACCCTCGACTGCAACCCCGAGACCGACACCTGCGACGGTCACATCGACACCACGCTGCCGTTCGACGTCAGCTGCGGTGGCTCGGCGATCACCTACGACGGGTACTACTACCCGAACGGCAACAAGGAGTCGAACCCGGTTGGCCCGGCGCTGATCCTCGCGCCGATCGACCTGGCTCCGACCGACACCGACTGCACGTTCACCATCAAGCCGACCGTCGTCGTCGACAAGGACGGCGTCGCCGTCCCGACCGGCCCGAACGAGAACGTCTTCACGATCCACGTCAAGCAGCTCGACGTCGTCGAGACCGATCCGGTCGACGCCGCCGCGGTGGCTGACCGCGGCGTGATCCCGCCCGACGGCGCGGTCATCATGCTGTTCAACTCGCTCATCGACCCGGCCTCGGTCGCCGCGGGCGACATCGAGATCCGCAACCTCGACACCGACGCGGTCGTCGCGTCGGACTTCGACATCGCCGACAACGAGCTCGACATCTTCGGCGCCGCCGATCTGCCCGCCGGCAACTACTCGGCGTCGATCAAGGCGGCCTCGATCGTCAGCGACGTCGTCGGCGGCACCCGCACCTTCACGGACGGCGTCACCGTCCGCTTCGTCGTCGAGTAGCGAACAGGAGACCTGACCATGAAGCGCATTGGAATTTCCTTCGCAATGGCGGTCGGCCTCTTCGCCGGCGCCACCATCGTCGACCACGGCGACGCGATCGCCCAGTCGAGCACCACCGGCTCGGTCCGCGGTCGCATCGTCGACAAGAAGACCAAGGACGCCGTCATCGGCGCCACGGTCTCCGTGTCCGGTCCGGCCCTGCAGGGCCAGCAGTCGGAGATCACGGACGAGAACGGCTCGTTCCAGATCTCGAACCTGCCGCCGGGCACCTACATCCTCACCGTGTTCTACGGCGAGGCGCAATTCAACCGGCCCAACGTCCTCATCGAGGTCGGCAAGCAGGCCTTCGTGTCGGTGCCGATCGACACCGAGATCAAGGCGTCCGAGGTCATCGAGCTGGTGGGTCGCACCCCGCTCGTCGACCAGGGCTCGACCAAGATCGGCTCGACGATCACCGACGAGTACACCAAGAACGTCCCGACCGGCCGCACCTTCGGCGCGGTCCTCGGCACCGCGGCCGGCACCCAGGGTGACCAGTACGGCGTGTCGTTCTCGGGCGCGACCTCGGTCGAGTCGAGCTACGTCGTCGAGGGCATCAACACCACCGACACCGCGTTCGGTGGCCAGTCGACCAACCTGCCCAACGAGTTCGTCGAGGAGACCGAGGTCATCGCCGGCGGCTACGACGCCGAGTTCGGTCGCTCGACCGGCGGCGTGATCAACGTCGTGACCAAGCAGGGCTCGAACAAGTTCAAGGGCTCGATCTTCGCGTACTACACCCCGGGCACGCTCATCTCCGACGCCGAGTCGATCCTGTCGCAGGCCTCGGCGATCGGCAGCGAGCTGAACGTCGACTACGTCGCCGACATGGGCTTCGAGGTCGGTGGCCCGATCATCAAGGACAAGCTGTGGTTCCACGTCGGGTACAACCCGTCGTTCCGCCGCGACGTCCTCGATCGCATCATCTCGACCCGCGTCGACCGCGTGGACGCGGACGGCGCCGGCGTCGGCGAGTCGTTCTCCACCCGCGGTCAGCCCGGTAACGCGGTCGACAGCTGCGAGGTCGACACCAACATGAACGGGGTGCTCGACGCCGACGAGGCGATCGCCACCGACTGTCTGCCGGACAACGTCCTCGACGAGGACGGCAACTCGACCGGCTTCTTCGCGCAGGAGGAGGTCCCGGGCACCCGCGTCAGCCGCGGCCGCTTCCGCCAGACCCACTTCTTCACTGGCAAGATCAACGGCGCCCTCTCCGAGAACCACCAGTTCCAGATCTCGGGCTTCGGCAACCCGGCGTCGTTCGAGCGCGACTTCTACCAAGTCACCGGCTCGCCGGAGTCGATCCTGTTCAAGGACGGCGACGGCGCGTACGACGCGGCCCTGAAGTGGACCTCGAAGTTCAACAACGGCAAGACCCAGCTCGACCTCGTCGGCGGCTACCACCTCGGCTACGAGGATCAGGATCCGCTGTTCGAGGGTGGCGCTGACCGCGCCTCGCTGCAGGACAACAACACCCGCTCGCTCGCGGTGTTCAAGAACTACGAGCCGGGCTTCGACAACGCCTGCGCCGACGCCGCCGATGGCAACATGGCGGACCCGTTCCCGAACATCCGCAACTGCCCGGTCGTCAACTACACCTGGAACGGCCTCGGCTTCCTCGAGACCCGCACCAACGCGCGCACCTCGGGCACCGTCGCGCTGACCCAGCGCGCCAACCTGCTCGGCCAGCACGCGTTCAAGGTCGGCGCCGACCTCGAGTACACGACCTACAACTCGGACCGCCGCCTGACCGGTGGCGCGATCTGGCAGCTCCGTCCGTCGAACGCTGCCGGCGTGCAGCGCTGGCGCCGCCGCGCCCAGCTCGCCCCCGACCCCGCGGGCGTGACCACGGGTGACGTGCCGTGCTTCGACCTCGACGGTGACGGCCTCGGCGACAAGACCTGCACCGTGGACCCGGCCGGCTACCAGGCCGACACCACCAACCGCAACATCGGCGCGTACCTCCAGGACTCCTGGTCGATCCGCCCGAACTTCACGGTCAACGCTGGCATCCGCTGGGAGAAGCAGACCGGCTACGTCGCCGACGACATCGTCGGGACCACGTCGCCCGAGGGCGAGGTGGTGCCGGAGACCGCCTTCGACATCGCCAACATGATCGCGCCGCGCGTCGGCTTCGTGTGGGACCCGACCGCCGAGGGCCGCGCCAAGCTGATGGCGCACTGGGGCCGGTTCTACGAGTCGGTGCCGATGGACCTCAACGTCCGCGCCTTCGGTGGTGAGATCACCGACTTCTCGACCACCGGCTGCACCACGCTCAACAACCGCGACGACGTCACCCAGGAAGAGCTGGAGGCGTGTGACACCTACCGCGCCGGCAACTACCAGCTCGGCGACGGCGCCGAGTTCGTGGCCCCCTCGCTGAAGGGCCAGTACACCGACGAGCTCATCCTCGGCGGTGAGTACGAGGTGATGGCCGACTTCAAGATGGGCGTCAACTTCGTCACCCGCAACATGCCGCGCGTGATCGAGGACTCGTCGACCGACGGTGGCGCGCACTACCTGATCGTCAACCCCGGCGAGGACTTCAGCGCCGACGCGACCGACCTGCGCACCGAGGCCGCCGGCCTGATGACGTCGAACCCGGAGCTCGCCGCGCTGCTCAGCGCCCGCGCTGACGTGCTCGACAAGATCGGGACCTTCGACAAGCCGATCCGCGACTACCAGGCGGTCCAGATCACCGCGCAGCAGCGCTTCGCCAAGAACGCGATGCTGCTGGCGTCGTACACCTACTCGCGCAGCGTCGGTAACTACCCGGGCCTGTTCTCGACCGAGACCGGTCAGCTCGACCCGAACCTCACCTCGCTGTACGACCTCCCCGAGCTGATGTCGAACCGCTACGGCGCGATGGGCCTCGATCGCCCGCACAACCTGAAGGTCGACGGCTTCTACCAGTTCGACCTGAAGAAGGCCGGCATCGTGACCCTCGGCGCCAGCCTCCGCGGCATCTCGGGTATCCCGCATAACACCCTGGTCGGTCACTCGCTGTACGGCGCGGACGAGAGCTACCTGCTGCCCCGCGGCACCGCCGGTCGCTCGCCGTTCACCACCACCGCGGACATCAAGGCGACCTACGGCCGCAAGATCAACGCGACCCAGTCGATCGAGCTCTTCGCCGACATCTTCAACCTGTTCAACACGCAGGATGAGACCGACGCCGACGAGCGCTACTCGACCAGCTTCGCCGACCCGATCGTCGGTGGCGACCTGTCGGACCTGCCGCACGCCAAGCAGAACCCGCTGGTCGGCATCACTGGCCGCAGCCCGATCAAGAACACGAACTTCCTCAACCTGAACGCTCGCCAGGCGCCGCGGTCCTTCCGCTTCGGCCTGCGCTACTCGTTCTAAGAGGAGGGTTTTTCGCAAAAACCCTCCCCCGGCATTCGCCGGGGCCCCCACCCGAAACGGCCCAGAGCGTAGCGCGCTGGGCCGTTGGCCTTTTCGGGGCACCGAGCCGGAGCGGGCGGAGTCGGCGTCGAAGTCGGAGTTGGAGCCGGAGCCGGAGCCGGAGCCGGAGTCGGAGCCGGAGTCGGCGTCGGAGCCGGAGTCGGAGCCGGAGTCGGAGTCGGAGTCGGAGCCGGAGCCGGAGTCGGAGTCGGAGCCGGAGCCGGCGTCGGAGTCGGTAGCGGAGCCGGAGTCGGAGCCGGCGTCGGAGTCGGTAGCGGAGCCGGAGTCGGTAGCGGAGCCGGAGTCGGAGCCGGAGCCGGCGTCGGAGTCGGTAGCGGAGCCGGAGTCGGTAGCGGAGCCGGAGTCGGTAGCGGACGGAGCTGGTTCAGGTGCGGAGCTCGGCGGGGTCGTGGGCGGAGAGGATGGTGACGGTGGGGTGATCGGCGTGGAGGCGGCGCAGGGCGTCTTGCGAGGCGTGACGGGCGCGGCCGTCCATCTGGATGAGCGACTGGAAGGCGCGGAGGCCGAAGGGGGCGCGGTTGGCGGCCACGAGCTCGGTGTGGTGGAAGTAGGCGTCGCCGGCGTGGAGGTACGCGCGCTCGCCGGCGTCGACGATCACGCCGGAGTGGCCGCGGGTGTGGCCGTGCAGCGGCACGAGGCCGATGTCGGCGTCGAGGCCAGGCAGCTTGCGGACGGCGGGGAGGCCGCGCCAGGCGTCGCCCTGCTCGGCGACGGCGCTCCACCGCGGCTGGTGCGCCCACTGGTGCGGCAGGTATCGACTGCGCTCGGCGCGGGTCGCGCGCGCGGTGGCGGCGTCGAGCTCGCGCTGGTGCAGGTGCACGGTCGCGTGCGGGAAGTCGCTCAGGCCGCCGGCGTGATCGAGATCGAGGTGCGTGACCACGACGTGCCGGACGTCGGTGGCCGCGAAGCCGAGCCCGGCGAGCTGCGCGTGCGCGGTCTCGCGGGCGTCGAGCGTGGGGCCGGTGAGCCGGCGGAAGTAGCCGGGCAGGAGCGCTGGCTCGCGGCACTCGCGCGTGCCCCAGCCGGTGTCGACCAGCACCAGGCCGTCGCGCGGCGTCTCGATGAGCAGGCAGTGGCACACCATCAGGCCGCGCCGCAGGCCGGTGCCCGAGCCGATCGCGCCGCCAGCGAGCGGACACATCGTGCCGCAGTTCAGGTGATGCACGCGCATGCCGCGAGCTTGCCCGAGCCGCCGCGCCAGCGCGAGCCACCGCGCGCCGCGGAGCGTCGGCCGATCGCTCAGCCGTTCACCGACTCAGCGCGCGCCGGGCGTGCGGTCGAGCGCCGGTCGACGCGCCGGGAGCTTCGCGTCCTGGACGTGGGCCGGCGGTGCCGCGAGGCGACGCTCGACGTCCAGCTCCTGGGCGCGCAGGTCGTGGAGCAGCTGGTCGATGCGCTGCTGGTTCTGGAGCTGGTCGACGCGCTGCTGGTAGCGGAGCGACGCCTCGAGCGCCTGGCGGTTGCGCTCGAGCTGCGCCGACGTCCGCCGCAGCGCCTCGAGATCGGGGTAGCGCGGGCGCCGGCTCTGGCCGAGCGAGCCGATCGCTACCAGCGACGCGATCACCACGCCGAGCCACAGCACGACCTTGGCCGTGGCGACGGCGAGCACGCCGGTGCGGCGAGCGGCGTGGCGGACCACCGCGCCGGCCCGCTCGGCCTCGCCGGCGACGCCGTGGACCCGGGCGCGCGCGAACGGCAACGGAGCCATGGATCGATCGTACGCCGCGGCGCCGCGGTTGCAACTCCGATCGGCGTCGCCGCCGCGACGCGCTACTTGCCGGTCGTGCGCGCCATCTCGGGCGCGGCCTGGCCGCGGCCGGCGTACGAGCCGTGGGCCTGGTAGCGCTTGTTCTGCAGGCGGTTCAGGAACACCCGCGACCGCCAGCCGAGGTAGCCGCGCGCGAAGGTCGAGACCTGGCGCGGATCGGTGTACGGGTTCTTCAGCCCACCGACGGCGACCAGCGCGAGCACCTGCTCGGCCACCGACACCGGGCAGCCCTCGAGGCGCATGTGCGAGTCGTTGCGGGTCGCCGCGGACTTGGCGGTGGTGGTCGCGAGCTTGGCGAAGATGTCGTCGTGGTGGGCGTGATGCGGATCGTGGGTGCTGCGGTCCTGGTACTTCGAGCGGATCTGCACCAGCTTGCCCTGGAGCTGGCCGCTCCACTGGGCGCAGTCGCCGATGAAGATGACCTTCTCGCCGGGGCCCGCCGCGATCGGGCCCTGGTAGTTGCCGAACACCACGTGCATGCGCGGCATCTTGGCGTCGCACTCGGCGTCGTACACCCGCAGGATCTCGATCGCCTCCTCGATCGCACCGGGGCAGCCGCCCCAGCAGTAGTCGGAGTGCTCGGGCTCGGGCGGCGGGCCGGCGTAGGCGGTGATCTTCGAGCCCTCGAAGTACTGCTCGACGCGGATGAGGCCGACCTTGAAGCCCTTGGCCCGCGCCTTGGCCTCGGCGAAGCTGACGTCGCCGGTGATCTTGATCTTGCTGAGGTCAGTGGTGCCGAAGCCGTTGTCCTCGGCGAGCCGGACGTGCTCGATCGACCGCGGGTCCAGCCCGATGATCGCCGCGCACACCGCGTCGAACGCCACCTGGCTGTTGCCCATGATGATCAGGCCGAGGTTGAACGGCGTCGGCGTCAGCATCCGGCCCTCGCCGGCGGTGATCGCGTCGATCGCGATGAACTGCGGCTGGATGATGTACTGCAGGTCGGCGATCTTCTCGTTGAGCTTGTGGTCGTGATCGATCAGCCGGTGGCGATCGTCCTGGATGCCGATGTAGTTCTTCATCGAGAACGTCACCGTCGTCCACGGGTGCGCCTTGAACTTGGGCATGTTCACGAAGAAGTCGGCGCGGGCCACCGGCTCCGGCGTGAACAGGTAGTCGCGCAGCCGGGTCGGGTGCGACAGCGGGATCTCGACCTGCTGGCTCTCCTCGAAGCAGTAGCGCTCGACGCCGCCGACCCGGGCGACGACGTCGTCCCAGCCTGACTCCTTGAACGCCAGCCGCGTCGGCACGGTGATGCCGCAGCGCTCGCCGACCGCCAGCTCCTGCATCGAGCCCGCGCCGACGTCGCGCAGCGCCTTCAGCATGGCCTCGCCGCACTCGGGGCGGGTGAACGCGTGCGGGAACATCTCGCCGGCCGCGACCAGGTTCGGCTTGACCAGCGTCCGCCCGAACGGCCGCAGGTTCAGCTCCTCCAGGCCCTCGCGGTAGATGCGGCGCAGGCGCTCGACGTCGTAGTCGGGGCAGGCGCGGATGATGACGCGCGGCTCGGCGGGGATTCGCATGCCGGCAGTGTAGCGCCGGCTATCGACCCTGGGTCAACAACCGTCGGGGAGATCGCCGTCGTCGGCCCAGGCGCTGCCGTGGACGCCCAGCTCGTCGAGCGTGGCGATCAGCGCCTGGTAGTACGGGTGGCCGCCGAGCGTCGCGGAGTCGCCGACCACCAGCAAGAACCGGCGCGCGCGGGTCAGCGCCACGTTCATGCGCCGGGTGTCGGCGAGGAACCCGACCTCGCCGTCGGCGTTCGATCGCACGGTGTCGAGCACGATCGCCTCCTTCTCGCGGCCCTGGAACCCGTCGACGGTGGCGATCTCGAGGCCGGCGGCGCGCTCGGCGGCCAGGAGCGTGCGCAGCCGGCGCACCTGCGCGTGGTAGGCGGCGATCACCGCGACGTCGGCGGCGGCGACGCCGCGCGCGAGCAGCCGGCGCACCTCGCGCGCGACCCGCTCGGCCTGCTCGGGGTTCCAGGTCGACGGATCGGGGACGTCGGCGTCGGTCTCGTCGGGGCCGCCCCGGCGATCGCTCCAGTCCTTGCCGGCGGTGTCGACCAGCCACAGCGCGGTGCCGCGATCGGGATCGGGGCGCGCGCCCAGCTCGGCCAGCGTGTGCGCGGCGACCGCCGGCGCGGCGACCAGCGCGCCGCCGTACTTCGACGCCGACGGGAACGCCATGATGTCGGCGTGCATGCGGTGCTGCTGCACCAGCATCGGCGCGCCGGCCGCCGCGGCGCGCCGCTCGAACAGCGTCGTGGCCAGGCCGCCGCGGGCGGCGTCGAGATCGATCACGGTCGGGGGCAGCTGGTGCGGATCGCCGGCCAGGATCGCGCGGCCGCCGCGGGCCAGCGCGACCAGCGCGAGTGGATCGGGGGCCTGGGTGGCCTCGTCGATCACCACCAGAGGGAACGCGCGCTCGCCCAGCGCGTGGTGATCGGCGCCGGCGCAGGTGGCGAGCAGGACCGGCGCGGTCTCGAGCAGGTGGGCCTCGGCCTCGGCCAGCGCGGCGCGGGCGTCGCGCTCGAGCGCGCGCACCTCGCCCCAGCGATCGCGGGCCTCGGCGCCGCGGGCCCCGAGCGCCGCGCGGCGCTCGTCGCGGGCGCGATCGCCCAGCTCCCGGGCCAGGCGCGCGCCGTCCGAGCCGGCGATCAGCGCGTCGAGGCTGCGCGCCTCGAGGGCGGGCGCGATCCGCGCGGGGTGGCCCAGGCGGACCACGCCGACGCCGGCCGCCAGCAGCCGCTCGCCGAGGTTGTCGACCGCGGTGTTCGACGGCGCGGTGACCAGCACCCGCTCGCCGTTGGCGACCGCGTGGCGCACCACCTCGACCAGCGTGCGGGTCTTGCCGGTGCCCGGCGGTCCGTGGATCAGCGCGACCTGATCGGCGTTGAGCGCGGCGGTGATCGCCGCGCGCTGCGCGTCGTCGAGCGCGGGATCGAACGGCTGCCACGGCAGCGCGCGGCGCGCGGTCGCCGGGCGCACGCCCAGCAGCACCTCGAGCATCGCGGTGAGCGGCGCGCTGGCCTTGGCGGCCCGGGCCCGGGCGATGGCGCGGTCGCCGCGGTCGAAGGTCGACTCGGGCGCCTCGACGTCGAGGTTGCAGCCGGCGTCGATCACCGCGTCGGGCAGGTCGCCGGCGACGATCACGATCAGCTCGCCCCGCTCGGGGCGCGCGATCACGCCGCGGGCGGCGTCGGGCTCGCCAGGGTGCTGGCGCCACAGCACCACCGGATCGCCGGGGGCCAGGCGGACGTCGTCGAGGTCGACGTGGCGCGGCGGCGCCAGCCAGACCCGGGTCCGGCCGCCAGCGGCAGGGCGGAAGTCGCTGACCGTCAGGTTGGCCAGCGCGAGCCCGCGGGCCACCCGGGTCGCCAGCGTGGTGCCGTCGCGCTCGGCGCGGTGGCGGGCCCGCGCCGCCGCGCGCTCGCTGCGCCACAGCTCGGCCAGCCGCGTCAGCCAGGCGTCGACGACGTCGTCCACGCCCGGCAGCGTATCCGACCGGCGATCGGCGGTCGAGGTGTCACGTCTGGTCGGGCTGCGTCGTCCAGGGGCCAGGAGGTCTTGATGACGCCCGCGACGATCGCAGTCCTTGGAGGTGGTTATGCCGGCATCCTGGCCGCGCGCCGGGCGGCCGCGGCGCTCGGCCCGCTCGGCCGGGTCACGCTGTACGCCGACCGCGACTACTTCGTCGAGCGCATCCGCTTGCACCAGGTGGCGGCCGGGCAGGTCGTGCGGACCATCCCGCTGCCGCGGCTGCTGGGCCGGGCCGGCTTCGAGGTGGCGCGGGTAGTGGCGATCGATCCCGCGGCGCGCGCGGTGATCACCGATCGCGGCCGGCGCACGCCGGACTTCGTGATCCACGCGCTGGGCAGCCGCACGGCGCGCGCGATCCCGGGCGCAGTTCACGCGCTGGCCCTCGACGATCCCGACGGCGCGGCGGCGGTGGCGGCGGCGGCCGGCCGGGCGGTGGCCGCGGGGCGCCCGCTGGCGATCGTCGGTGGCGGGCTGACCGCGATCGAGCTGGCCGCCGAGCTGGCGGAGGCTCACCCGGCGCTGCGGCTGATGTTGATCACCCGCGGCGCGCTCGGCGACGGCGCGCTCGGCCCGGCGGCGGTGGCGCACGCGCGCGCGGCCCTGGCGCGGCGATCCGTCGAGGTGCTCGAAGGGCAGGGTGTCACCGCGATCGCGCCTGACGCCGTCGAGGTCGACGGCGCGCGGATCGCGGTGGCCGCGACGGTGCTGTGCGCCGGCTTCGCGGCGTCGCCGCTGGCGGCGGCCGCCGACCTCGCGGTCGATCGTCTCGGGCGCATGTTGCTCACGCCGACCCTGAGCGTGGCCGGCGCCGGCTGGCTGTGGGGCGCCGGCGACGCGGCGGTGCCGGCGGCGTCGGTCGGGGCGCCGGTGGCGATGGCGTGCAAGACCGCGCTGCCGATGGCGGCCTGCGCCGCCGACAACGTCATCGCCGCGGTGACCGGCGCGGCGCCGACGCCGTTCCGCTTCGGCGACAGCGGCGTGTGCGTCAGCCTCGGCCGCAGGGACGCGGTCATCCAGCAGCGCGCGGCCGGCGGCGCCAACCGCGGCGTGACCCGCGGTCGACTGGGCGCGTGGGTCAAGGAGGGCGTGTGTCGCTTCACGGTGCTGGCGCTGCGCCGCCCGGCGTCGCAGCGGGTGTTCCGGATCTATGCTCGTCGCGGCGCCGCCGCGCTGGCCGCGTCCACCGACCTCGCGCTCCCCGCCGCGCCATGACCGACGACGATCCGCTCGCGCGCTTCGAGGCCCACCGGCCGCGGCTGTTCGGCATCGCCTACCGCATGCTGGGCAGCGCCGCCGACGCCGACGACGTCCTCCAGGAGGCGCGGGTGCGCTGGCTGGCCGCCGATCGCGCGGCGGTGCGCGACCCGCGCGGCTTCCTGGTGACGATGGTGTCGCGGCTCGCCCTCGATCAGCTGGGCTCGGCGCGGGCCCGCCGCGAGACCTACGTCGGGCCGTGGTTGCCCGAGCCGATCGCGACCGCGCCCACCGCCGACGTCCACGACCTGTCGCTGGCGTTCCTGCGCCTGCTCGAGCGGCTGTCGCCGGCCGAGCGCGCGGCGTTCCTCCTGGCCGAGGTGTTCGACTACAGCCACGCCGAGGTCGCCGCGATCCTCGGCAAGTCCGAGGCGGCGTGTCGGCAGCTCGCGGCCCGCGCCCGCGCCGCGGTGCGCGATGGCCGGCCGCGCCCGGTCGACGCCGCGGCCCACGCCCGCGTGCTCGCGACGTTCGCGGCCACCTGCGCCAGCGGCGACGTCGCCGCGCTCGAGCGGATGCTGGCCGCCGACGCCGCCTGCGTCAGCGACGGCGGCGGTCGGGCCCGGGCCGCCCGCAACGTCGTCACCGGCGCCAGCGCCGTGGCCCGGCTGCTGATCGGCCTGGCCCGGAAGGGCGCCGCGGCGACCACCGTCGAGCTCGGCGTCGTCAACGGTGAGCCGGCGCTGGTGGTCCGCGACGCCGGCGGCCTGCACTCGGTGGCGACGTTCGACGTGGTCGACGGCCAGATCGCCACCGTCTGCATCGTCCGGAATCCGGACAAGCTGGCCGGGCTGGGGACGCCGCGGGCGCTGGGCTAGCGGCCGCGCGAGCCCGGGACCGCGATCGCGGATCCGCCGCTTGCCAAGCTGTCCGTTATAACGGATACTGCGTGCACCATGCCGATCTACGAGGACAACACCCGCGCCATCGGGCGCACGCCGCTGGTCCGTATCAACCGCATCACCGCCGGCGCCGGCGCGACGGTGCTGGCCAAGATCGAGGGGCGCAACCCGGCCTACTCGGTCAAGTGCCGGATCGGCGCCGCGATGGTGTGGGACGCCGAGCAGCGCGGCCTGCTGGGCCCGGGCAAGGCGATCGTCGAGGCCACCAGCGGCAACACCGGCATCGCGCTGGCGTACGCCGCGGCGTCGCGCGGCCTCGAGTGCGTGCTGACCATGCCCGAGACGATGAGCATGGAGCGGCGCAAGGTGCTGGCGGCGCTCGGCGCCAAGCTGGTGCTGACGCCCGGCGCCCAGGGCATGAAGGGCGCGATCGCCAAGGCCGACGAGATCGTCGCCAGCGATCCCGGCCGCTACGTGCTGATGCGGCAGTTCGACAACCCGGCCAACCCGGCGATCCACGAGCAGACCACCGGTCCGGAGATCTGGGACGACACCGGCGGCAAGGTCGACGTGCTGGTCGCCGGCGTCGGCACCGGCGGCACGATCACCGGCGTGTCGCGCTTCTTCGAGCAGACCAAGGGCCAGGCGCTGCACTCGGTCGCCGTCGAGCCGATCCACTCGCCGGTGATCAGCCAGACCCGGAACGGCGAGGAGCTCAAGCCGGCGCCGCACAAGATCCAGGGCCTCGGCGCGGGCTTCGTGCCCAAGAACCTCGACCTGGCGCTGGTCGACGAGGTCGCGCACGTGTCGAACGACGAGGCGGTGGCGATGGCGCGCCGGCTGGCCAAGGAGGAGGGCATCCTCGCCGGCATCTCGTGCGGCGCGGCGATGACGGTCGCCGATCGCCTGGCGCGCGAGCCGCGCTTCGCCGGCCAGACGATCGTCGTGATCCTGCCCGACACCGCCGAGCGCTACTTCACCGGCATCCTGTTCGAGGGGCAGTTCGACGAGGTCGTCAACATGACGGCGATCTGAGGCCGCCCGGACGGCGCTGACCGGCGCTATTCGCGGACGGTGGTCGCGGCGGGCAGGTCGGCGGGCGGCGGGCCGCGACGGCGGACCAGCGCGGCGCCCAGCGCCGACAGGGCGATCGGGAACGGCAGGACGAACGCGGTGCCGATCGCCGCGGCCAGCACGAAGGCGCGCTGCTCGGCGAGCACGACCGCGAGGCCGAGCGACGCCACCGCGACCAGCAGCCAGCTGGCCGCGACGTGCCCGGTGGTGACGCCCGGGACCAGCCGCGCCGCCGCCGCGCCGCCGGCGAACATCCCGAGGCCGAGCGGGATCCACGGGCGCGGATCGGTGCCGTGGTGGCGCGCCAGCCAGGCGTTGCCGACGACCACGGCGGTGATGATCGCGAGCTGCATGAACGCGGCGGCGCCCACCGTGCCCAGCCCCGGCGGGGTGCGCGCGCCGAGCCACGCGCCGGCGGCGGTCGCGGCCACCGCGGCGACGACCAGCCCGGCCTCGGTCGTCAACGCCTGCTGGCTGACCGGCAGCGCCAGCACCACGCCCGCGGCCAGCGCGGCGGCGCCCAGCACGATCGGCCGCGGCACCGTCGGCAACGCCGCGGTCGCCGACGCGCCGCCCAGCAGGCATCCTAGCACCAACGCGACGGCCCGGACCAGCGGCGCCGCGGCGGCGCCGTCGTCGAGGCGCGCCACCATCATCGCGGTCGGCGTGACCGCCCACGCGGCGGCGCCGAGCAAGATCAGCGCCGCCGCGAGCGTCGCCGTCGCGCGGCCGGATGCGCCCATGGCGACATCGTAGCACTACTGCGTCAGGCCATCGCCGGCTGCGACCGTCGCGGACGTGGGGGCCTCGCGGCGTACGTCCGGTGCTCGCTCGTCACGTGGGGCCACCACGCTCCTCGCTGCGCTCCGGGCGTGCGCCGCGATCCCCCGCACGCCGCTTGGTCTCGCTCGACGCTGACCTGACGCAGTAGTGCTAGCGCGGCCCGGCGGCGTTGCCACCGCGCGATGCGGGGGGCAAGATGCGCGCAGCATGGCCACCTCGACCGCGCCCGAAGCGTTCACCCGTACGACCAGCACGATCCCCGCGCTGTTTCTCGAGCGGATCGGCAAGACGCCGGATCGCGAAGCCTACCGCTACCCGGTCGGCGACGAGTGGCGCTCGCTGACCTGGAAGGCCGCGGGCGCGCGGGTCAAGGCGCTGGCCGCGGGCCTCCTGTCGCTCGGCCTCGGCCGCGAGGATCGCGTCGGCATCCTGGCGAACACCCGCTACGAGTGGGTGCTGATCGACCTGGGCATCCTGTGCGCGGGCGGCGCCACCACCACGGTGTACCCGTCGTCGACCGCCGAGGAGTGCGCGTACATCCTCGACGACTCGGCCAGCCGCTTCGTCTTCGCCGAGGACGCCGGCCAGGTGGCGAAGCTGCGCGGGCAGAAGGCCGCGATGCCCAAGCTGACCAAGGTGATCCTGCTCGACGGGGCCGCCGAGCCGGGCGACGCCGGCTGGGTGATGACGCTGGCCGAGCTCGAGGCCGCCGGCACCGCGCACCTGGCCGCGACGCCGACCGCCGTCGACGACGCCACCGCCGGCGTCACCCGCGAGCACCTCGCGACGTTGATCTACACGTCGGGCACCACCGGCAAGCCCAAGGGCGTGCGGCTGATGCACGACTGCTGGGCCTACACCGCCGACGCGATCGCCGCGGTCGGGTTCCTGACCGACGCCGACCTCGAGTACCTGTGGCTGCCGCTGTCGCACAGCTTCGGCAAGGTGCTGACCTCGGGCCACGTCAAGATCGGCCACACCGTGGCGATCGACGGCCGCATCCCCAAGCTGATCGACAACCTCGCGGTGGTGAAGCCGACGATGATGGCGGCGGCGCCGCGCATCTTCGAGAAGGTCTACAACAAGGTGGTGCAGGGGGCGAAGGAGGGCGGCAACCTCAAGTGGCGCATCTTCCAGTGGGCGATCGGCGTCGGCAAGCAGGTGTCGGCGGCGCGCCAGGCCGGCCGCGAGCCCAAGGGCATGCTGGCGTTCGAGTACCGCATCGCGACCAAGCTGGTGTTCTCGAAGCTGCAGCAGCGCTTCGGCGGCCGCCTGCGGCTGTTCGTGTCGGGCTCGGCGCCGCTGTCGCGCGAGATCGCCGAGTTCTTCCACGCCGCGGGCGTGCTGATCGTCGAGGGCTACGGGCTCACCGAGTCGAGCGCCGCCAGCTTCGTCAACCGCGCCGACAAGTTCCGGTTCGGCTCGGTCGGCCTGCCGATGCCGGGCACCGAGGTCAAGCTGGCGCCCGAGGACGGCGAGATCCTGCTGCGCAGCCCGGGCATCATGCGCGGCTACCACAACCTGCCGCACGAGACGGCCGCGACGCTCACCGAGGACGGCTGGCTCAAGACCGGCGACATCGGCGAGATCGACGGCGACGGCTTCCTCAAGATCACCGACCGCAAGAAGGACCTGATCAAGACCAGCGGCGGCAAGTACGTCGCGCCGCAGTACATCGAGGGCAAGATCAAGGCGACCTGCCCGTTCGTGTCGCAGGTGATCGTCCACGGCGACAAGCGCAACTTCTGCTCGGCGCTGGTCACGCTCGACGAGGAGGCGACCAAGAAGTGGGCCGAGGGCGCGGGCCTGACCGGCAAGACCTACGCCCAGATCGCGGCCTCGGCCGAGGCCAAGGCGCTGATCCAGACCTACATCGACCAGGTCAACCGCGAGCTGGCCAAGTGGGAGACGATCAAGAAGTTCGCGATCCTCCCGGCCGACCTCACCGTCGAGTCGGGCGAGCTGACCCCGAGCCTCAAGGTCAAGCGCAAGGCGGTCGAGAAGAAGTACGTCGAGGTGCTCGACGAGATGTACCAGGGCGCGATGGCCGACGTCTGAGGGACCGCCGCGCGGCCTAGGAGGCCTCGGCGGTCCACGCGGCCAGCAGCGCAGCGCTGCGCGGGCCGGTGGCGGTGGCGGTGAGCGCGCGGGCGGCGCCGGCGTGGGCGAGCTCGATCCGCAGGTGATCGCGGGGCAGGCGGTGGGCGAAGCGATCGGCCCACTCGATCACCGCCGCGACGTCGGGGCGATCGAGCAGATCGTCGAAGCCGATGTCGTCGAGCTCGCGCTCGCGCTCGAGGCGGTACAGGTCGAGGTGCGCGACCACCACGCGGCCGGCGTACTCGTTGGCGAGCGCGAAGGTCGGGCTGGCCACGTCGTCGGCGGCGGCGCCCGCGCCCTGGGCCAGGCCGCGCACGAACGTGGTCTTGCCGGCGCCCAGGTCGCCGCACAGCGCGATCACGTCGCCGGCGCGGAGCACCCGCCCGAGCGCCGCGCCGGCGGCCTCGGTGGCGGCGGCGTCGGCCAGCGCCCGCGCGGTCACGCCTGCGCCAGGAGGTCGTCCCAGTGATCGGCGACCGTGGCGACGGTGTGGACCAGGTCCTCGAACTCCTCGTAGTCGAGGTGGTAGAGCGTCCGCAGCACGCGCAGGTAGACCTCGCCGGTCTCGGGGTGCAGCGCGAACGCGGCGTCGCCGGTGGCGGTGAACGACGCGGTCAAGAGCTTGCGCAGCAGGGCCTCATTGCCGGCGGCCGGCGCCGGCGCGACGCGGGCGTGGACCATCAGCACGCCCTGCGCGGCCATCACCTGCACGGTGATCACCGCCGAGCCGCGCTGGATGCGGCCGACGCCGTCGGCGCCCAGCGGCGGCAGCGCCAGGTCGCGCTCCTTGGCGAAGCGGTCGAGGAAGCTGGCGACGCGCGCGTGCAGGTCGTCGGTCATGGGGCGAACGTGCCGCGAAGCCGTCGGCGGCGCAAGGGTTGCCGCGGCGCGGACCGCCGCGGTAAGAACCCAGCCATGGCCCGCGCGCTCGTGCTCGTCGTGTGTGTCCTGGCGGGCTGCGGCGAGGGGCTGGGGCCGCCGCGGGTGCGGCCGGCGCCGACGCCCGACACCCAGCCCGCGCTGCGCGTGCCCGGGCCGCGCTCGCCGCGCGCCGCGAACTACCGCATCGACGCGCGCTACGACGCGGCGGCGCACACCATCACGGCGACCGAGACCCTGACCTGGCGCAACGACAGCGGCGTCGCCGCCGACGCGCTGCCGTTCCACCTGTACCTCAACGGCTTCAAGAACGAGACGACGCTGTTCATGACGTCGTCGCATGGCGCCCACCGCGGCAACCACCCGCACGCCGACGGCTGGGGCTGGATCGAGGTGAGCTCGATCCAGATCGCCGGCCGCGAGCTGCGCCCGACCGCGACCTACGAGGGCCCCGACGAGACCGTGCTGCGGCTGCCGCTGCCCGCCGCGGTCGCCCCGGGCGCGACCGTCGAGGTCACGCTGGCGTTCACCGCGCAGCTGCCGCGGGTGATGGCGCGCACCGGCTACGAGGGCGGGTTCACGATGGTCGGGCAGTGGTTCCCCAAGGTCGGCGTCCTGACCGGGCCGCGCGGCTTCGAGCGCTGGGACTGCCCGTCGTTCCACGCCAACAGCGAGTTCTTCGCCGACTTCGGCGTCTACGACGTGGCGCTGACCGTCCCCGACACCCACCTGGTGGCGGCGACCGGCGTGCTCACCGCGGTCGAGCCCCACGACGACCACACCCGCACGCTGCGCTACCGCGCCGAGGACGTCCACGACTTCGCGTGGATGATCGACCCGTACATGCAGGTCATGTCGGCGACCGCCGACGTCGCCGGCGCGCCGGTCGAGGTGCGGGTGGTCTACCGGCCGCGGCAGCGCAGCTTCGCGCGCCGCCACCTGCAGGCCGGGGTCGGCGCGATCGAGACGTTCTCGAAGCTGTTCGTGCCGTACCCGTGGTCGATCATGACGGTGATCGATCCGCCGCCCGAGGCGATGGGCGCCGGCGGCATGGAGTACCCGACGCTGGTCACCTCGGGCGCCGACAACGTGCTGATGCGGCCGGGCATCCGCGTCCCCGAGTTCGTCACCGTCCACGAGATCGGCCACAACTGGTTCCAGGGCATCCTGGCGTCCAACGAGGCGCGCGAGGCGTGGCTCGACGAGGGCGTCAACGAGTGGGCCGACGCGCTGGTGATGGCGAGCCTGTACGGCGAGAAGCAGAGCGCGATCGACTGGGATGGGTGGAAGGCCGAGGACCTGCGGCTGCGGCGCGCGATCGATCCCGATCTGGGCGCGCTGCCGAGCGCGATCGCCTCGACCGCCGCGACCTTCCCCGACAGCGCCGCCTACGCCAGCGCGACCTACACCAAGACCGCGGTCGCGCTGCGCACGCTGGCCCACGTGATCGATCAAGACGGCGCGCGCTTCGCCGCGGCGATGCAGCGCTACGCCGAGACCTGGGCCTTCAAGCACCCGACCGGCGCCGATCTGTTCGCCAGCCTCGAGGCGACCCTGGGCGAGGACCTCGACTGGTTCGTGCAGCCGGCGTTCCAGCACCCGGGCGGCGTCGACTTCGCGGTGCGCACCGCCGATTGCCAGCGCAACCGCCCGCCGCGCGGCGTCTTCGGCGAGGGCGCGGCCCGGCGCACCGAGGTCGCCGACCACAGCCCGACCACCGGCGGCTACCTGTGCCGGGTGGTGATCGAGAACCGCGGCACGATCCCGGTGCCGGTGACGATCGAGGTGCGCTACCAGGACGGCACCCACGAGCGCCTCACCTGGAACCACCGCGACAGCAGCCGCTGGCAGGAGTTCGAGGTGGCGCGGTCGTCGCCGATCGCGCAGGTGACGATCGATCCCGACGGCCTGGTGCTGCTGGCCGATCACCCCCTCGACGACGACATCCGGATCGACGGCGACCGCCACGCGGCGTGGCGCGCGACCGCGCGGCTGACCTTCTGGACCCAGTCGCTGATGCAGGTGGTGGGCCTGTGACCGGCCGGATCCGCCTCGGCGACATGGTCCGCGCCGGCGGCCGCAGCGTGTCGCAGTACACCGGCACCGTGCTGGCGATGTTCGTCGTGCAGTTCGTCGCCGCGTGGCTGGCCGGCGTCGCGATCCTGCTGATCCTCGACGGCGCGTTCGGGCAGCGGCCGATCTTCGACGACGCCGTCGACGGCGACCTGGTGTCGCTGCTGATCGTGATCCGCAACGCGCCGGCGGTGGTGGCCGCGGTGACCTGGGTGGTGATCGGCGCGGTGGTGGCGTGGCTGGTGTGGAGCTGGTTCCTGACCGGCGGCGTGCTGGCGGTGCTGACCGAGCGGCCGCGCGGCCGGCTCGACACCGCGCGGTGCTTCGGCGGTGGCGGCGCGACGCACTTCTTCGTCTTCGCCCGGCTCGGCGTGCTGTCGCTCTTGCTCAACCTGCCCGCGCTGTTCGCGCTGGGCATCGGCGTCGGCTACCTGGCCGAGCGCATCGCCACCGCGATCACGGTCGGCGAGCTGATCGGCCCGCTGGGGCTGGGGCTGGGGCCCGCGGCGCTGCTCCACGTGCTGGCGTCGACGGCGATCGACTACGCGCGCGCCGAGCTGGTGCTGCGGCGGCCGACCCACGCGTCGCTGGGGGCGCTGCGCGCGCTGATCCGCGCGATCGGGTACCTGGCGCGGCGGCCGGTGGCGATCCTCCACGTGCTCGCCTACTGGCTCGCGTTCGCGGTGGTGTGGGTGGTGTTCCTGTGGCTGGCCCACGATCACGCGATGCTCGGCACCTCGGGGGCGCTGGCGCTGTTCGCGATCCGCCAGGCGGTGACGCTGGTCCGGACCGCGCTGAAGTTCGCGCTGCTCGCCGGGCAGGTCGAGCTGACCGGGACCCGGCCGCCGCCGCCGCGCACGGTGGCCCGCGTCGAAACCCGCGACCGGTAGCGCAACTGCCCTGCGGGGCGCTTGTCGTCCTGGCACATGCCCCCGGATACTGTGGCCAGGATGGCGCGCCGGACGATCACGACGCGACGCCGGGAATGCCCACGGGGGGGCGCCGCGTTGGTGTGCGGCTTGCTCTCGCGCGCCTCGATGCGTCTCGTCGTCGCCGTCCTGCTCGCGTGCGGGCTCGTCGCGCTGGCGCCGCCGGTGGCCCGCGCCGGGCGCGCGGCGCCGCTGCGGATCACGATCGAGTGCCAGGGCGGTGGCCGCACCAAGGCGTGCCCGGCGTTCCTGCGCGGCTTCGTCGACGCGACGCCGCTGATGCTGGCGTCGCCGCGGGCCACCGCGCAGGTCGTGCTGTACGTCACCGCGGTCGACGTCGCCAACGCCGACCGGCTGCACCTGCGCTTCGTCGGCGACGTCCGCGGCGCGCCCGCGACGATCGAGGTCGACGTCGACATCGACACCCGCGCCGACGACGACACCCAGCGCGCGCAGCTCGAGCCGGCGTTCCTGCGCGGCGTCGCGCTGTTCGTCGCCGCGCTCCATCCCGAGGCGGTGACGATCGCGCTGACGGTGCCGGCGACCGACGAGGTGGTGGCGCCGTCGACGACGCCGTGGGGCGTGGCGCTGACGCTGTCGGGGTTCGGCAGCTGGACCCGCAACTACAAGTCGGGCAACGCCTCCGGCAACCTGACCGTGTCGCGCGTCGAGGTCGACGACCGCTTCAAGGTCATGCTCGGGGCCAACGGCGGGCTGTCGCGATCGCCGGCGGTCGACGGGGTGTCGTTCGACGAGAACCACTGGGGCCTGTCGGCCAGCGGTTCGTACGAGCGCCACCTGAACGGCTGCTACTCGTACGAGGTGCGGTCGTCGGTGTGGCGCGACGATCCCCACGGCCAGTACCGCTTCGGCTGGCAGGCCGGCGCCGGCGTCGAGTGGGATCGCTATCCGTCCGACGAGCCGCGCGGCAACGTGCTGGCCGTGGCCTACAACGTGGCCTACCGCGTCGAGGGCTACAACTTCCGCAACGTGCTCGGCGAGCGCTTCGCGCGCTACCCCGAGCACAGCCTCGGCGCGGCGGCGTCGGTGCGCAAGGACAAGGTGTCGTTCAACATGTCGGTCGACCTCCGCGCCGAGATGTTCCACCCCGACCGTCGCTACACGCTGTCGGCCAGCCCCGGGGTCGAGATCCAGCTCGGCGATCACGTCGATCTAGCCCTCGACGGCTCGGCCACCCGCCGCGAGCTGCCCGCGTTCGAGATCCCGCTCGACGATCCTCAGGCGGTCGGCCGCGCCGAGTACGCCGAGCCGACCTCGATCTACGGCGCGGTGAGCGTGCGCCTGCACTGGGACGCGACCAACGGCGTCCAGAACAACCGCATGACGTCATTCTGAGGGCGCGGCGCGCGGCGCGCCGTCACAGCGCCGACAGGAAGCGCAGCAGCTCGGCGCGCTCGGCGGCGGACGCGGTGCGGAAGCGCTCGCGGGCGGCCTCGGCCTCGCCGCCGTGCCACAGGATCGCCTCGGCGACCGTGCGCGCGCGGCCGTCGTGCAGGTAGCTGGCGCCGGGCAACACCGTCGCCACCAGGCCGAGCCCCCACAGCGGCGGCGTGCGCCACTCGCGGCCGTCGGCCTGGAATTCCGGGCGCTGATCGGCGAGGTCGGGGCCGAGGTCGTGCAGCAGCAGATCGGTGTACGGCGCGAACGTCTGCTCGGCGAGCGCGGCGATCGGGTGCGGCCCCGAGGTCTGCAGCGGCGTGTGGCAGGCGGCGCAGCCGAACGCGTCGAACCGCGCCTCGCCGGCGGCGACGTCGCCGGGCGCGCGCGCCGGCACGCCGAGGGTGGCGGTGTAGAACGCGGTGGCCGCGACGACCGCGTCGTCGACCTCGGCGTCGCCGCCGAAGCGCCGGCTGGTCACGCCCATGTCGTTGGCGTACGCCGCGGCGGCCTGCTGCACCAGCGTCGGGTTGCCGGCCTTGTGGCCGAAGCGGCCGATCCGCACCGCGCCGGCGTCGACGTCCCACACCTGGTTGACCCGACCCGAGATGCCGTCGCCGTCGCGATCGGCGGGATCGGCGGCGGCCTCGAGCGCGGCGTCGGGGATGGCCTCGAGCAGGCCGAGACCGAACACCGCCGGCGCCTGCCGGAACGAGGTCAGGATCGCCGGATCGAGGGCGCCGCCGTCGGGGTGACGCAGCGCCAGCGTCGGCGCCCGCAGCTGGTACGGCGTGCCGTCGCCGTAGCGGCCGGTGCGCTCGGTCCACGCGAGCTCGATCGCGACCTCGGCGGGCACGCCGAAGACGCCGTGGTCCTGCAGCTGACCGCCCAGCCCCGGCACCGGCACCGGCGCGCCGGGCAGCTCGGGCGTGCCGTCGGCGAGGCTCACCCGCACCAGCGCCTGCGAGCCGGTCGGCGCGAACATCGGCAGGCCGCGGCCGTCCTTGCCGTGGCACGCGGCGCACGCGTTGTGGTTGTACAGCGGCCCCAGCCCCGGGTTGATCGGCGCCGGCCCGCGCACGAAGGTGGCGTCGAACCCGACGTCGCCGGCCAGGTGCCGATCGAGCTCGGCGGGGGCGAGGTTGGGCGCGGGCAGCGAGTACGCGTTGGAGGTGCGATCGGCGACGGTGGTGTCGCCGCCGGGGGCGGGCGCGCGCGGCGCGCCGTCGCACGCCGCCAGCGTCGCGAGTGCCAGGGCCGCGCGCCGGGCGGTCATCGCACGCTCGCGGTGAGGTCGCCGTCGATCGTGGTCTGGACCGTGCGGATCGCCGCCTGCGCCGCCTCGATCGCCGGGTACGCGGCTGGCGTGGTGATCGCGTCGCGGAACGGATCGGGGATCGCCTGGATCTTGGCGATCGCGTCGGCCAGCTCGGCGCGGAACCGCGCGTCGAGGGCCGGATCGATGGCCCGGACCACCTCGTCGAGGCCGCGCCCGGTGCTGCCAGCGGCCGGCACGTCGCCGGTGTACGCGTTCTCGACCGAGCGCAGGTTGTCGGCGAAGTCGAGGATCGAGTTGTACGAGTACTGGCTCTCGACCAGGTTGGGATCGTGGGCGTCGTACGGGTCGGCGATCTTGCCGTTGGCCACCTCGTCGCAGATGCCGCTCATCCCGACCAGGATCTCCTGGGCGGCCGCGTCGAGCGACGGGTACGCGGTGTTGCCGGCGGCGCCGGCGGTCGCGAAGACGTCGCGGTACGCCGGCGCGCCGGTGGTCCAGCTCGCCTCGAGCGCGGCGGTGACGGTGGTCAGCTCGTGGGTGAGCCCGGTCAGGTACTCGAGCTCGCGCGCGTCGAGGTCGGTCGCGACCCGATCGCGGGCCTCGCCGAACACCAGGTACTCGATCGCGTGGAAGCCCTTCTGGGTCTCGGGCAGGTTGCGGACGTAGGTCGCGGTCAACGGATCACTCGACGCGATCACCGCCTCGAGATCGGTGCGGTCGACCGGCCACGAGTCCATCGCCGGATCGAAGCCCTGGGCCGACACCGGGCCGAACAAGAAGCCCTCGCTCTGCTCCCACGGCACCCGGGTGGCGACCCACGCCGCCTGCGCGGCGGTGAGGTTCGCGGGGGTCGGCGCCGCGCGCAGCGCGAGGGCGGCGTCGTGCAGCGCGGCGGCGCGCTCGTCGAGCAGCGCGTAGGTCGGGATGACGACGCGGTCGGCGAAGTCGGCGATCACCTGGTGGTCGGTGAAGCCCGGTGACGTGGTGCCGCCGTCGCCGCAGGCGGCGAGGGCGAGCGCGGGGAGGGCGGCGAGCAGGCGTGCGGTCATCGGAGAGCTCCTGGTGGCGGTCAGTAGACGAAGCCGGCCACGGCGTCGATCGTGGTCTCGGGGCGGAGCGCGCTCGCGCCGTAGCGGCGGTGCGCGACGTCGAGCTTGAAGGTGAGGTGATCGGCGAGGGTCAGCGCCGCGCCGGCGGTGTAGATGGTGCGCAGGTAGCGCGGGTTGTCGAACACGCCGGTGGCGGTGCGGAACATCGTGTCGTAGCGCTCGACGCGGACGAACGGCTCGAGCCGATGGTCGGGGCACACGCCGAGCCAGCCGCCGACGTCGACGCCGGCCTCGATCGACACGCCGTAGGCCTGGGCCGCGACCGGCGTGCGCGGCGCGCCGAGGTCGTTCGACAGCCGGCGGTTGCGCTCGGTGACGTCGTCGGAGTTGCCCAGCCAGCCCCACAGCGCCAGGGCCGAGCCGCGGAACCGACCGCGCGCGACGTGGGCGTCGACCTCGGCCAGCGCGACCGGCGCCGAGACGTAGCCGCAGCCGGCGACCTCCTCAGGATCGGCGTCGGGACAATCGAGCACGAGGTCGGGCTTGGGGCGGTTCTTGCTGGTGCCGCCGGCGTAGCCCGCGACGCCGAGCGCGACGCCCGGCGCGGCGGCGACGTCGAGCCGCGCGACCGCCGCGAGGTCGGTGGCGCGGATGGTCTCGAAGGCGCCCTGGTGGCCGCCGCTGATCCACCCGGCCGACGAGAAGCCGGTCGAGTCGAGGCCGTTGACGACCTGGGCGGTGGCGCGGACGCGGCCGAGGAACGCGGTGAACGACAGGCCCAGCTCGTCCCACTGGCCGGGCAAGAGCATGGTCTCGACCTCGGAGCGGGTCGCGGCGAGGTAGTCGGTCGGGCGGAAGCGCGTCGCCAGGTTCCCGATGCCGACGTAGAACCGGCCGAGCTTGAGCTGGTAGCGGCCGGCCCAGGTCTTCTCGAGGTACAGCTCCTCGAGGATCACCTCGCCGCCCTGCTCGACCTCGGTCTCGAACTCGCCGAACTCGTCGTAGTCCAGCTCGCGCGCCGCGCCGGTGCCGCCGTGCTCGATCTCGAGCTCGGCTTCGAGCTCCCAGCCGCTCGGCGTGTGGCCCTGCAGCGCGACGACGAAGCGGGTGGCGTCGAGCTCGAGCCGCAGGTCGCGCTGCGCGCCGGCCGGCCGGTTGCGGTTGGCGCCGAAGGTGTGCAGCGCCGCGCCGACCTCGCCGTAGCCACCGACCGACAGCGTGAACGGCGTGCGCGGCAGCGGATCGGCGGCGGCGATCGCGACCTCGGAGCACAGGGCGACTAGGACGACGGCGCGGCGCACGCAGGAGCTGTAGATGAATTGAAAACGAATATCAAGATTAATGAAAATGAATTTCAAAATCCGTCAAGACCTGGGCCGGCCGCAGCGGGCGCTCAGCGGCGGCGGCGCGCAGCGCTGGCCGGCGCTCAGCGGTGGTGGGCGCGCCAGGCCGCGAGCTCGGCCAGCTCGTCGGCGGCGTCGCCGTCGCGCCGGAGGGCCGCGCGCGCCTCGTCGGCGAGCGCGATGGCCCCGGCCCGGTCGCCGGCGCGCCAGCGCTGGTCGGCGGCGTACATCGCTCCCACCCCGAGGTAGTAGTCGTGGTGGCCGCGGAGCGCCGCGAGCGTGGCGTCGTCGATCGGCGGGATCGCGGCGGTCCGTCCGAGCGCCTCGAGGTTGCCTCGAGGTTGACGGCGTGGGCGATGGTCAGCTCGGCGATCGCGGCGGCCAGCCGCGGCGGCGGCGCCCCGAGCGCCAGCGCGCGCGCGAAGCTCGGTTCCGCGCCGGCGAGATCGCCGGCCGCGGCGAGCACCCGCGCCAGCGTGCCCTCGGCGATCGCCGCGGCCCAGGCGTTGCCGCTGCGGGTGCGCAGCTCGACCGCGCGCCGGGCCGGCGTCACCGCGGCCGCCGGGTCGCCGAGCATCGTCAGCGCCTTGGCCAGGTTCTCGTTGGCGACCACCTCGAGCCGGGCCTCGCGCCCGCGCGCGCCGGCGGCCACGGCCGCGAAGTCGTCGCGCGCGGCGGCGAACGCGCCCTTGGTGAACGCCGCGAGGCCGCGGGTGTGGCGCAGCTCGAGCACCAGCAGCGCGTCGGACGGCAGCGCGGCGACCGCGGCCTCGGCCTCGGCGAGCGCCGTCGTCGCGTCGTCGCCGAGCAGCACCTGCATCGCCGCCAGGTTGGTCGTCTGCTCGGCGGCCAGGGCGTCGTGCTGGTCCGCTGCGCGGACGCGCGCCCGCGAGCGCGCCATCCACTGCCGGGCCGTGGCGACGTCGCCGCCCTCGAACGCGTCGACCGCGAGCCGGGCCTCGATGTAGGCCAGCTCGGGGTGGTCGGGCCCGAGGTGCGCCGCGAAGATCGCGTGGGCGTCGCGATCGGCGGCCAGCGCGCCCTCGAGATCGCCGCGCGCCGTCGCCGCCAGCGAGACCGCCAGGGCCCAGCGCCCGGCGAGGCGCCATTCGGCGGCCGCGGCCTGCGGCACCAGCGGCGCGACCTCGCGCAGCCACGCCTGGGCGCGCGCGACCTGCCCGAGCGACACCGCGTGGCGGATGCGCAAGAGCGTCGCGTCGACCTGCGCCACCGAGTCGCCGGAGCGGGTGGCGATCGCGCCGAGCATCTCGGCGGCCGTCAGCCCGGCCTCGTGATCGGCGCCGAGCCGCTCGCCGACCGCCAGCGCCCGCCAGGCGCGCATCTCCAGGTCGAGCATCCCCAGCGCGCGGCCGCGCGCGGCGGCGGCCGCCAGATCGCGGCGCGCCTCGGTGAGCTCGCCGGCGTTCGCGCGCACGTCGGCTTGCACCGCGAGCGCCTCGACGCCGAGCGGCGCGAACCCGAGCCGCTCGCTGCGCGCGAACACGGGGGGCAACGCGGCCGCGGCGGCGGCGTAGTGCCCGGCGGCGACCTGGGCGTCGATCGCGGCCAGCGCGCGTTCGACCTCGCGCACCAGCGGCGCCAGCGCCGGCGGCGCCTGCGGTCGCGCGGCCAGCGCGTCGGCGTCGGCGCAGTCGGCGATCGCCGGCAGCCGCGCGGCGGCGGCGGGGCCGGCGGCCAGCGCCGCGGGGTCGGGGTGCGCGATCAGCTCGAGGACCAGCGCGCGCGCGGCGTCGCGGCGGCGCTCGAGGCACGCCAGCCGGCGCGCCGCGGTGGTCGCGCCCGCCGCACCGAGGGTGCGCGCGTCCTGGCACGCGTCGCGCCGGCCCCGGGCCCACGCCGCGCCGTACGCGTCGAGCGCGGCGATCGTCGCGTCGCCGCCGGCGGCGACGTCGCGACGGTCGGTCGCCGCGTAGATACCGCGGAGCCGCGCCTGGTGCGCCGCGGTCCAGTCGCCGTCGAGGTTGGCCGGCGGCAGCGGACACCGGTCTGGCGCCGCGACGCCCAGCCGGGCGATGACCGCGGCCCCGCCGACCGCGAGCGCCAGCGCGGCGACGACCCACGGCCACACCCGGCGGCGCGGCGTCGGCGCGAGCTCGGCCAGGAGCGCGGGCATGTCGGCGAAGCGGGCGTCGGCGTCGAGCGCGAGGCCGCGGCGCAGCGCCTGCTGGATCCGCGTGGGCACCGGATCGCCGGCGCCGGGCACGGCCAGCTCGTCGGCCGCGGCCAGCGCGGCGAAGGTCATGGTTGGCGTCGCGCGGGTCGGCCACAGCGCCTCGTACAGCGCCGCGCAGAAGCTGAACTGATCGCTGCGCGCGTCGACCTCGGCGCCGGCGAACTGCTCGGGGGCCATGTAGCGCGGCGTGCCGACGACGCTGCCGGCCACCGTCAGGTCCACGCGCGGCGTCGGCAGGCTGGGATCGTCGCTGCGCGCGGGGGCGGCGATCGCGCCGGTCACCAGGCCGAAGTCCGACACCTTGAAGTCGTCGGTGGCGGTGACCAGCACGTTGTCGGGCTTGAAGTCGCGGTGGATCAGCCCGGCCGCGTGGGCCGCCGCCAGGCCGCGCCCGGCGGCGACGAACGCCGCGACGATCGCGGGCCACGGGCGGTCAGCGCCGCGCAGGTGCTGGCGCAGCGTCCCGCCCTCGCACAGCTCCATCGCGACGAACACGTCGCCGGCGTGGGTGCCGGCGTCGTACACCGGCACGACGTTGGGATGCGACAGCCGCGCCATCGCCTTGGCCTCGCGCACCAGCCGCGCCTGGCCGGCCGAGCTGTCGCCCGCCGCGCGGTGCGCGATCAGCTTCACCGCGACCTTGCGATCGAGCGCGGGGTCGTAGGCGCTGACCACCACGCCCATGCCGCCGCGCCCGAGCGGCTCGAGCACCAGGTAGCGATCGATCGACGCGCCGCGCGTGGGCGCGGCGGCCGCGGCGCCGGCGCCGTCGTCGACCACGGTCGCCCGCAGCCCGGTCAACCGCGCCTGGCACGTCGCGCAGGTCGCCAGGTGTGCGCGGGCGTCGTCGTCGCCGCCACCGTCGAGGCAGGCCGCCAGGCGCGGCGGTGGCAGGCACGGCGTCGGCGGCACGCGCCGGCATCGTCGCACGGCCGCGCGGGCGCGGGGAAAGCGCGCGTCGTCGTGAGAGGTTCGTGAGGTCGCGGTAGCATCGCCGCATGACCTGGCGCGCGGAGCTGGCGACCGCGGTCGGCGCGCCGGTGGTCGCCGCGCGCGTGATCGCCGGTGGCGACATCAACCTCGCGTACCAGGTCGAGCTCGGCGACGGTCGCCGGCTGTTCGTCAAGACCCACGCCGCGCCGCCGCCCGGCATGTACGCCGCCGAGGCCGACGGGCTGGCGTGGCTGCGCGCCGGGCCGCTGCCGGTGCCGGCGGTGATCGCTTGCGGCCCGCGCTTCCTCGCGCTGGCGTGGCTCGACCTGACCGCGCCGGCGCCCGACTTCGACGCGCGGCTCGGGCGCGGGCTGGCGGCGCTGCACGCGCTCGGCGCGCCCGGCTTCGGCCACGATCGCCCGAGCTTCCTGGCGACGATCGCGCAGCCGATCGGGCGCGCGCCCGACGTCGCCACCGATTGGATCGCGCATCGGCTGCGGCCGGTGTGTCGGGCCGCCACCGCGGCGGGCCGGCTGCCGCCCGTCGAGCCGATGCTCGATCGCCTGCGCGCGCGGCCCGATCGGTTCGGCCCGCCGGAACCGCCGGCGCGGCTCCACGGCGATCTGTGGTCGGGCAACGTGGTCGCGGTTGGCGGCGCGCCGACGCTGATCGATCCGGCGGTGTACGGCGGCCACCGCGAGGTCGACCTGGCGATGCTGGCGCTGTTCGGCGGCCTGGCGGCGGCCTGCGTCGACGCCTACGCCGAGGTCGCGCCGCTGGCGCCGGGCTGGCGCGATCGCGTGGCGCTGTGGCAGCTCTATCCGCTGGCCGTCCACGCGCTGCTGTTCGGTGGCAGCTACGGCGGGCAGGTGGCGCGCATCCTCGCCGCGCTGGTGTAGAGTCCGGTTCATGCGCACCGCGCTGCCTCGCCTCACCCAGCCGCTGGTCCGTGATCGCCTCGCCGATGGCAGCCGCGGGCCGCTGCGCCCCGCGACCTGGGACGAGGCGCTGGCGCGCGCGGCCGCCGGCATCGGCGAGACGGTGGCGGCCCACGGGCCCACCAGCTTCGGCATCTTCTCGTGCTCGAAGGCCACCAACGAGGTGAACTACATGGCGATGAAGTTCATCCGCGCGACCATCGGGTCGAACAACATCGACTCCTGCAACCGAACTTGACACGCCCCTAGCGTCGTCGGTCTGGCGACGGTATTTGGCGCGGGCGGGGGCACCAGCTCCTACCGCGAGGTGGAGGACACCGACGTCGTCCTCCTGTGGGGATCGAACGCGCGCGACACCCACCCGATCTTCTTCCACCACGTGCTGAAGGGCATCGATCGCGGCGCGCAGCTCTACGCGATCGATCCGCGCCGCACCGCCAGCACCGCGTGGGCCGACCTGCACCTGGCGCCGACCGTCGGCTCCGACGTGGCGCTGGCCAACGGCGTGGCCCACGCGATCCTCGCCGCCGGCCTCGAGAACCGCGCGTTCATCGCCCGCGCCACCGAGGGCTTCGACGCCTTCCGCGCCCACGTGCTCGCCGAGTACCCGCTCGATCGGGTCGCGGCGATCACCGGCGTGCCCGCCGACGCCATCGCGCGCATGGCCCACGCCTACGCTCGCGCCGATCGCGCGATGATCTGCTGGACGCTCGGCATCACCGAGCACCACAACGCCGTCGACAACGTGCTGGCGTTGATCAACCTGGCGCTGCTCACCGGCCACGTCGGGCGGTGGGGCGCGGGCCTCAACCCGCTGCGCGGCCAGAACAACGTCCAGGGCGGCGGCGACATGGGCGCGCTGCCGCACAAGCTCACCGGCTTCCAGGACGTCGCCGATCCGGTCGCCCGCGGGCGCTTCGATCGCGCCTGGGGCGTGACCATCCCGCCCGAGCCGGGCTGGCACCTGACCGACATGTTCAAGGCGATGGAGCGCGGCGCGCTGCGGGCGCTGTACGTGATCGGTGAGAACCCGGCGCGCTCGGAGGCCGATGGTCACCGCACCGCCGCGCTGCTCACCGGCCTCGACGTGCTGGTGGTGCAGGACATCTTCCTGACGCCGACCGCCGAGCTGGCCGACGTGGTGCTGCCGGCCACCGCCAGCTTCGCCGAGGCCGACGGCACCGTCACCAACAGCGAGCGCCGCGTGCAGCGGGTGCGGCGTGCGGTCGCGCCGCCGGCCGGCGCCCGCGACGACATCGCGATCATCGCCGACCTGTCGCGCCGGCTCGGTCGCGATCTGGGCGACCCGACGCCGGAGGCGCTGTGGGACGAGCTGCGCGCGCTGTCGCCGATGCACGCCGGCATGAGCTACGCGCGGCTCGCCGAGCTCGGCGGCATCCAGTGGCCGTGCCCCGAGGACGGCCACCCGGGCTCGCCGTTCCTCCACGGCCGGCTGTGGGCCGAACCGCGCGAGGGGCCGGCCGCGCCGTTCCACGTGCTGCACGACGTGCCGCCGGTCGAGGCCACCGACGCCGAGTTCCCGCTGCGCCTGACCACCGGCCGGCGCCTCGACTCGTTCAACACCGGCGTGCAGTCGGGCAGCTTCCGGTCGCCGCTGCGCCGCGGCGAGACGATCGATCTGTCGCCGACCGACGCCGCGCGCTATGGCGTGGTCGACGGCGAGGTCGTGCTGGTGTCGTCGCGCCGCGGCCAGGTGCGCGCGCCGGTGCGCATCGACGCCGGCCTGCGCCCCGGGCTGGTGTTCATGACCTTCCACTTCCCCGACGAGGTGGACACCAACCTCCTCACCATCGACGCCACCGATCCGCGCTCCGGCACCGCCGAGTTCAAGGCCGCCGCCGTCCGCGTCGATCGCCTGAGCTGAGATTTCGAGAGGGTCTTTCGCAAAGACCCTCCCCCACAAGACGTGGGGCCCCCACCCGAAACGCGAGATCGTGCTCGGGGATCCGAGTGCCGTTCAACCTCATGAGATAAGGTCGCCCCGTGGATCTGCGATCGATCACGACGCCGCCGACCGACGACGAACGCGCGGCGATCGACGGCGTGCTCGGCGCACCCGGCGCGACGCCCCAGGCGCTGCGCGAGGCCCGCGGCCGGCGCCACCTGCTCCTGCCCGGGCTGCACGCGATCCAGGAGCGCTGCGGCTGGGTGTCGGCCGGCGCGCTCGGCTACCTGTGCGAGCGGCTGCACGTGCCGCCGGCCGAGGCCTACGGCGTGGCGTCGTTCTACGCGCTGTTCGCGCTGTCGGCGCGGCCGCCGACCGCGCTGCACGTGTGCGACGATCTCGCGTGCCACGCCGCCGGCGCCCCGGCGCTGATCGCGACGTTGACCCAGCGGCTCGGGCCGGCGGGCGAGCACCGCGCCGGCGCGACCTGGCACCCGAGCCCGTGCCTCGGGCTGTGCGAGCGCGCGCCCGCCGCGATGCTGACGGTGGCCGGCGCCGCGCCGCGCGCCACCGCGTGGGGGCCGGTCGACGCGGCCGGCTGCGTCGACGCGCTCGCCAGCGGCCGGGCCCCGACGCCGGGGCCGGCGCCGATCCCGCAGCGCGGTCGGAGCGCGTTCCCCGAGCGGCTGCTGGCCCGCGTCGGCGTGGTCGATCCCACCGACCTCGACGCGTACCGCGCGGCTGGCGGCTACGCCGCGCTGCGCGTCGCGCTCGACCGCGGCCCGGCGTTCGTGCTGCGCGAGGTCACCGACAGCGGCCTGGTCGGCCGCGGCGGCGCGGCGTTCCCGACCGGGCGCAAGTGGGCGGCGGTGGCGGCCCAGGCCGGGCGACCGAAGTACCTGGTGTGCAACGCCGACGAGAGCGAGCCCGGCACGTTCAAGGATCGCGTCCTCATGGAGGAGGATCCGTTCGCGCTGATCGAGGCGATGACGATCGCCGGCACCACCGTCGGCGCCGAGCTCGGCTTCCTGTACCTGCGCGGCGAGTACCCGCTGGCCCGGGCGCGCCTGGCCGCGGCGATCGCGGCGGCGCGCGCGCGCGGCCTGCTCGGCGACGACGTGATGGGGAAGGGCGCGCGCTTCGACATCGAGCTGCGGCTGGGCGCCGGCGCGTACATCTGCGGCGAGGAGACGGCGCTGTTCGCGTCGATCGAGGGCTACCGCGGCGAGCCGCGCACCAAGCCGCCGTTCCCGGTCGAGGCCGGGCTGTTCGGTCGGCCCACCGTGGTCAACAACGTCGAGACGCTGGTCAACGTGCTCGGCATCGTGCGCGACGGCGCGGCCGCGTATCGCGCGGTCGGCACCGCGGGCTCGCCCGGCACCCGGCTGTTCTGTGTCAGCGGCAAGGTCGCGCGCCCCGGCCTGTACGAGCTGCCGTTCGGCGTCACGCTGCGGGCGCTGCTCGCGCTGGCCGGCGCCGACGATCCGGCGGCGGTGCTGCTGGGCGGCGCGGCCGGCACCTTCGTCGGCGCCGCCGACCTCGATCTGCCGCTGACGTTCGAGGACACCCGGGCCGCGGGCGCGACCCTGGGCTCCGGCGTCGTGCTGGTGCTGGATCGCGGCGTCGCGCTCGGCCCGGTGCTCGCGCGCATCGCGCAGTTCTTCCGCGACGAGAGCTGCGGCCAGTGCGTGCCGTGCCGGGTCGGCACGGTGCGGCAAGAGGAGCTGATCACCCGGCTGGCCCGCGGCGCGCCGCAGGGCGCGGTGGCCGACGAGCGCGCGCTGCTCGCCGAGCTGGGGCAGTGCATGCGCGACGCGTCGATCTGCGGGCTCGGCCAGACCGCGTCGTCCGCGATCGAGAGCGCGGTCGCGCGGCTCCGGGTCTTCGCCGACGAGGTCACGCCATGATCCGCCTGCCGATCTACCCCGCCGACAAGCCGCGGCGCCCGACCGACGGCCCGGTGCGCGACGTCGCGCTGACCATCGACGGCGCCGCGGTGCGCGTGCCCGAGGGCGCGACGCTGCTCGACGCCTGCGGCGCCGCCGGCGTCGAGGTGCCGACCCTGTGCTTCGCCGCCAACCTCACGCCGGTCAACGCGTGCCGGATCTGCGTCGTCGAGCTCGACGGCGCCCGCACGCTGGTGCCGTCGTGCTCGCGCAAGGCCGAGGCCGGCATGGTGGTCCGCACCGACTCGCCGCGGGTGCGCACCGCGCGCAAGCTGGTGCTCGAGCTCCTGGGCTCGTCGGTCGATCTGTCGGCGACGCCGCACGTCGCGACGTGGATCGAGCGCTACGGGGCCGACCCGGCGCGTTTCGGGCCGGCCGCGCCGCCCGCCGCCGCCGGCGCCCGCGACGCCGCGGTCGCGGGCCACCACCACGTCGGCGACGGCGCCACCGCCGCGACCGTCGGGCAGCCGGCCAAGGTCGACAACGACCTGTTCGTCCGCGACTACGGCAAGTGCATCCTGTGCTTCAAGTGCGTCGAGGCGTGCGGCGACGACGCCCAGCACACCTACGCGATCGCGGTCGCGGGCCGCGGCTTCGACGCGCGCATCTCGACCGAGCTGGCCACGCCGCTGCCCGACAGCGCGTGCGTGTTCTGCGGCAACTGCGTCAACGCCTGTCCGACCGGCGCGCTGGTGTTCACCCGCGAGTTCGAGCTGCGCCGCGACGGCCAGTGGGACGAGGCGCGCCAGCAGGAGACCACGACGGTGTGTCCGTACTGCGGGGTCGGCTGCGCGATCACGCTGCGCACCCAGGACAACCAGGTGGTGCGCGTGACCTCGCCGCTCGACTCGAGCGTCACCGGCGGCAACCTGTGCGTGAAGGGCCGCTTCGGCTGGCAGTACGTCGGCGATCCGCCGCCACCGACGACGAAATAACCGCGGCGGCGCCGGCGTTGTCGGCGTCCCATGCGCCTGCCCCTCGCGCTCGTCCTCGCGATCACCGCCTGCCACGCCGCGCCCGCGACGCCTACCGCGCCGGCGCCGGCGCGCGCGCCGCTGACGCTCACCTACCTCGGCGTCGCCGGCTGGCAGCTCGAGGCCGACGGCCACACGCTGCTGCTCGATCCGTACTTCTCGCGGCCCGATCTCGACGGCCCGGTCGTCCCCGACGCCGCCGCGATCGCCGCGCGCACGCCGCCGCGGGTCGACGCGATCTTGATCGGCCACAGCCACGTCGATCACCTGCTCGACGCGCCCACCATCGCCCGCGCCACCGGCGCGCAGCTCATCGGCAGCGCGTCGACCGCGGCGGTGGCGCGCGCCAGCGGGGTGCCCGACGATCAGATCGTCACCGTGAAGGGCGGCGAGGACTACCAGTTCGACGGCTGGTCGGTGCGGGTGCTGCCCAGCCTGCACTCGGCGCTCGACGCCAAGCACACGTTCGGCGGTGCGCTGGCCGGGCCCGCGACGCTGCCGATGGGCTTCGCCGACTACGCCGAGGGCGGCACCTTCGCGTATCTCGTGCGGCTGGGCGGCCACCAGATCCTGCTGTTGTCGACCGCCAACTTCATCGAGCGCGAGCTGGCCGGGCTGCGCCCCGACGTGGCCATCGTCGCTACCGGGCTGCGCCAGGAGATCTACGACTACACCTGCCGGCTGCTCCACGCGGTCGGCGATCCGCCGCGGGTGTTCGCGACCCACTTCGACGACTGGCGCGGGCCGGCCGTCGACGCCCCGCTCGACGACGATCTGCGCGGGTTCCTCGGCGAGGTCGCGGCGTGCGCGCCGGGCACGGTGGCCGCGGTGCCCGGGCACTTCCAGTCGGTGACGATCCGGTAGTGGTACGCTCGGCCCGTGCGCCTCACCCGTCGCGCGATCTTGCAGGGCGCCGGCGCCCTCGCCGCCGCGGCGCTGGTGCCGGGCTGCGGCGATCCCGGCGCGCTGACCGCGCTGGTGCTCGAGGTCGAGGCCACCCGGGCGCTGGTCGCGGTGTGGTCGCCCAGCGCGCGCAACCTCGACGTCGTGGTCGCCACCGCGGCGGGGGCCGGCGCCGCCGCGGCCACGGTCGCGCTCGACGCCCATGGCCACGGCGCGCTCGACGTCACCGACCTCGTGCCCGACACCGCGTACCGGGTGCGGGTGCTCGCGCCCGACGGTGGTGAGCACGGCCCGCTGGCGTTCGTGACCGCGCCGGTCGAGACCGAGCCGCGGCCGCTGCGGCTGATGGTGAGCGCCGACGTCGACGAGGACGGCGCCTACGCCTCGCCGATCTTCGACACCATCGCCGCCGCGCCACCGGACCTGTTCGTGGCGCTGGGCGACTGGCCGTACGCCGACAACGGCCCGTCGGCCACCACCCGCGCCGGCTACGAGGCCAAGTACGCGCGCGGCCGGCTCGAGCCGCGCTTCGCGCCGTGGATGGCCGCCACCTCGTTCCGCGCCATCTACGACGACCACGAGTTCGCCAACGACTGGGACGGCGCGGCCCGGGCCGCCGATCCGGCGCGCCACGCCGCGGCGCTGGCCGCGTGGGACGCGTGGTTCCCGCGCCGCGGCGATGGCCCGCGCTATCGGCGCTGGCGCTGGGGCGCGCTGTGCGAGTGCTTCTTGCTCGACTGCCGCAACTACCGCAGCGCCAACGACGCGCCCGACGGGCCGGCCAAGACCATGCTCGGCGCGGTGCAGCGGCGCTGGCTCGTCGACGGGCTGCGCGCGTCGACCGCGCCGTTCAAGCTGGTGTTCAGCTCGGTGCCGCTCGACTTCGGCAACGCCGACGATCACTGGGCGGCGTTCGCCGACGAGCGCGACGCGATCCTCGGCGAGCTGGCCGCGGCCCGGCTGGCGGGCATGCTGTGGCTGTCGGCCGATCAGCACTGGTTCGCGGCGCACCAGCACCGCGATCGGGTCCGCGAGTTCCAGGTCGGCCCGCTGTCGCGCGGCCTGCTGACGCCGCCGCCGCCGCGCCCGGGCGTGCTGACCCGGGTCCACGAGTACAACGTCGGCCTCATCGAGATCACCGCCGCGCCGCGGCTGCGCTTCCGGGCGCTGGGCGCCACCGGCGCCACCTTGTACGACGAGGCCTTCACGCCGGCCGACCTGGCGCTCGAGCCGGGCGTGCCGTGGCCGCCGCTGCCGTAGGCGGCGCGCAACCGCCGCGTGGGCGCGGTGTCTCCCTCGGGTGCTGCGCCGGCTGACGCTCGTGGTCGTGACCGCAGGCTGCGCCGCGCGCGGGCCCGGCGGCGCCGCGCCGTCGGCGGTCGGGCCGTCGCTCCGGCCGTCACCTCGGCCCCCGGTGGTCGCTGCCGTGGCCGCGCCGGCCGCCCCGATCGTCGTCGACGTCGGCGAGCTCGAGCTGTCGCTGCGCGGCAAGCCAGCCGGCCGCGAGGCGTTCACGATCGCGCGCACCGCCGACGGCTTCCGCATCGACTCCGAGGTCCGGCTCGAGCAGCGCGGGACCCTGCGGCTGATCGTCAGCGAGCTCGAGACCGACGCCGCGTGGCGACCGCGGGCGGCCACCGTGCGCGACGTCGTCGACGGCGGCACCACCACCACGCTCGGCGGCGCGCCGCTGACGCTGCGCACGACCGCGCGCCTCGGCGCATCCGCCGTCCGCACCGCAAGCCGGCCGATCGATCTGTACCTCGCCGACAACACGCTCGCGCACTTCGCGCCGATCTGCGCGCTGCCGGCGCCGGCCGTGCGCACCGGCTTCCCGGGGATGGAGGTCCGGATCGGTGACGATCGCGCGGCGCCGCCGTTCGTCCAGCGCACCGTCGATCTCGGCGCGACCGTGCGCGCGCTGATCACCTGCGAGGCGACCCGCCTGGTCGCGGTCGAGCTGCCGGCGCTGGCGCTGGTCGCGGTGCGCAGCGACCGCGCCCCGGCGCTCCGCGAGCTGGTCGGCGCGCCCGCCATCAAGGCGCCGCTGGCCGCCGGCTTGATCGAGGAGCCGCGCACGATCCGGGTGGCCGCGGCCCGCGGTCGCGAGGCGGCCGAGCTGGCGTGCTCGCTGGTGCGCCCGGCCGCGGCCGCCGGGCCGCTGCCGGTGGCGCTGCTCCTCACCGGCTCGGGCGCGCAGGATCGCGACGAGGACGCGGTCGGCGCCGGCGGCATCAAGCTCGGCCTCTTGCGCGCGATCGCCAGCGCGCTGGGCAGCGCCGGCGTGGCGACGCTGCGCTGCGATGACCGCGGCATCGGCGCGTCGACCGGCGAGTTCGGCGCCGCGACGCTGCCGACCTTCATCGCCGACGCCCAGGCCGCGGTTGGGTCGCTGCGTCGCGAGCGCGGCCTCGATCCCCGGCGGGTGATCCTCGTCGGGCACTCCGAGGGCGGCGTGGTCGCCGCTGCGGTCGCCGCCGCCGATCCGCGCGTCGCCGGGGTCGCGCTCCTGGCGGCGCCGGGGCGCCCGGTCGACGAGGTGCTGCTGGCCCAGGTCGCGCACACGCTCGCCAAGGGCGGCCTGACCGACGCCGAGGCCGCCGCCGCGCTGGCGCGCCACCAGGCGGCGTTCGCCGCGATCCGCGCCGGGCAGCCGCTGCCCGACACCGCCGAGGCCGACGAGTGGGCCGGCGGCGAGGCCTGGCTGCGCTCGCACATGCGCCACGACGGGCTGGCCGCCGTGCGCGCGCTGGCCTGCCCGCTGTGGATCGCCCAGGGCGCGATCGATCAGCAGGTCACGCCGGTCGACGCCGCCGCGCTCGCTGCCGCCGCGCGCGCGGGCGGGGCACCGGTCGTCGAGCGCAGCTTCCCGTCGCTCGACCACGCCTTCGTCGTCTCGGCCACCGGCGACGTCGCCGAGTACGCCACGCCGGGCCGGCAGGTCGACCCGACGTTCCTCGCCGAGCTGGCGGCGTTTGTCGCCGCGGTGCCGGCGCGCCCCGACCGCTGATGCTCAGCCCACGGGGTAATCGGTGTAGCCGCGCTCGCCCGGCGTGTAGAACGTCGCGAAGTCGGGCGGGGTCAGCGCCGCGCCGGCGGCCAGCTTCTGCACCAGGTCGGGGTTGCTGAGGAACGGCCGGCCGAACGCCACCAGGTCGCCCTTGCCCTCGATCAGGTCGGCCTCGGCGCGCGCGCGATCGTAGCCGCCCGACAGGATGTACGTGCCCTTCCACCCCTTGCGCAGCGCCGCCTTCACGGTGTCGCTGACCTTGGGCGCGCCCATCGAGCTGTGATCGACGACGTGCAGGTACGCCAGGCCCAGCGCCGACAGCTCGCCGGCCAGCGCCGCGTACAGCGCCTCGTGATCGGGATCGGCCTGCATGCCGTTGAACGCGCCGTACGGCGACACCCGGATGCCGACCCGCGCGGCGCCGATGCGCGCGGCGCTGCGCCGGGCCGCCTCGACCGCGAAGCGGATGCGGTTGGCGACCGTGCCGCCCCAGCGATCGGTGCGCTGGTTCGACGCGGTGTTGAGGAACTGATCGATCAGGTAGCCGTTGGCGGCGTGCAGCTCGACGCCGTCGAAGCCGGCCTCGATCGCCCGGGCGCTGGCGTGGGCGTAGCCCTCGAGCGCCTGCTCGATGTCGGCCTCGGTCATCGCCACCGGCTCGGTGGCCGGCTGGTTGCCGTCGGGGTCGACCCAGATGTCCGACGCCAGCTTGATCGCCGACGGCGACAGCACCCGGGCGCCGGCCGGCAGGTTGGCCTGGTGCGAGGCGCGCCCGGTGTGCATGAGCTGCACGAAGATCACGCCACCGGCGGCGTGCACCGCGTCGGTGACCTTGCGCCAGCCGGCGACCTGCGCGTCGCTGAACACGCCGGGGATGCGGGCGTAGCCCAGCCCGTCGGCGGTCGGCGCGGTGCCCTCGGTGACGATCAGCCCGGCGCCGGCGCGCTGCGCGTAGTAGGTCGCGACCAGCTCGCCGGGCACGTTGCCGATCGAGCGGTTGCGCGTCATCGGCGCCATGACCAGGCGGTTCTTGAGGGTGAGCGGGCCGAGCGTGGTCGGCTGAAACAGGAGGCTCGTGGGCTGGGACATCGGGGGCTCCGGGCAGGAGAAAAATGAAACAGTGATGGTTACAGTTCCGATTGTGTAACCAGCGTGGTTGCAGAACGCAAGGGGCCACCGGACGGTCGTTGTGTCGGCTGGCGCCCGTGGCTACAGTGGCCGGGTCGGGCCGCCGCCATGTCGAACAGCCGCTTCGCCGTCGCCACGCACGTGCTGACCAGCCTCGCGCTGGCGGCCGAGGACGATCCCGCGGCCCGGCGGACCTCCGACGAGCTGGCCGCGAGCATCAACACCAGCCCGGTGGTGGTGCGGCGGATCATCGGGCGCCTGCAGGCGGCCGGCCTGGTGGTGGCGCAGACCGGGCGGGGCGGGGGCGCCGCGCTGGCCCGCCCGGCGAGCAAGATCTCGCTGCTCGACGTCCACCGCGCCGTCGACGAGCCGGTGCTGTTCGCGATGAACCCCAACCAGCCCAACCCGCACTGCGACGTCAGCTGCCGGATGAAGGACGTGCTGGGTCCGGTGTTCGCCGACGCCGAGCGCGCCGCCCTGGCCCGGCTGGCCAAGGTCCGGCTGTCGACCCTGGTGGCCGCCCTGCGCCCAGCCGCGCGCACCTGAGCGCGGCTCGCGTGCGCCCGCTCTTGACACCCGCCGCCGGCTAGGGCATCCATACGTTCCGCCGGGTTCCCCCCGGCTCTTCCGAAGTAGCTCAGTGGTAGAGCAGCCGGCTGTTAACCGGCGGGTCGCAGGTTCGAACCCTGCCTTCGGAGCCATTTTCTCTCGTCGCGAACCTTCGGCGAGGGTCGGTAAACAGAAGCCCCCAAGGAGCGATCCGAGGGGGCTTCGCCGTTTCGCCCCAGAAGTCCGAGCGTTTCGCGCGCTGCG
>Ga0075163_10000869_pt1 | contig 40367 bp, 31 predicted proteins | sample JI1023141ADNA_FD_71478 | JGI IMG/M metagenome (GOLD analysis project Ga0075163, IMG submission 71478) | Wastewater effluent complex algal communities from Wisconsin, to seasonally profile nutrient transformation and Carbon sequestration -... | ecosystem: Engineered > WWTP > Effluent > Algae...
GACGATGCGCTCGAGCTCGTCGGGGATCTTGCGGTTGTAGGTCGACGGCGGGAGGATCTCGACGTTGCGGACCTTCTCGAGCGTCGAGAAGTCGCTCTCGCCGACGAACAGCCGCTCGCCGGTCAGCAGCTCGTACAGCACGATGCCGCACGAGAAGATGTCGCTCTTGCGATCGATCGGCAGGCCGCGCACCTGCTCGGGCGACATGTAGCCGAACTTGCCCTTGAGGATGCCGGCCTGGGTCTTCTGGCCCTTGCCCGCCGCCTTGGCGATGCCGAAGTCGATCAGCTTCACCTCGCCCTCGAAGGAGACGAGGATGTTCTGCGGGCTGACGTCGCGGTGGACCAGGTTGAGGTCGCGGCCGCCCTGGTCGCGCTTGTTGTGCGCGTAGTCCAGGCCCTCGCAGATCTTCATGATCACGAAGCAGGCCTGGGCCACCGGCATCGGCTCGTTGACCGTGCGGCACCGGTCGAAGATGTTCCGGAGATCGCGACCGTGGACGTGCTCCAGCGCGATGTAGTACGCGCCGTCGACGACACCGAGGTCGAAGATCTGGGCGATGTTCGCGTGGTTCAGCTGAACCGCGATCTTCGCCTCGTCGATGAACATCTTGATGAACTCTTTGTCCTCCGCGATGTTCGGAAGGATCCGCTTCACGGCCACCAGCCGCTCGAAGCCCTCCACCCCGTAGGCCTTCGACCGGAAGACCTCGGCCATGCCGCCGACATTGATGCGCTCGAGCAAGTAGTACTTGCCGAATGGAACGGGCTTCTTCACGGTGCTGACCAGCCTGCGCGGGAACGACCCCCGCCTAGCGTGGGACCGTATACCAACTGAAATCCTTGGGCAAAGTGAAAGCGGCGTCACCTGCGCCGACGATCTCGGCGCGCGAGGCCGCGAGATCCAGGCGCTTAGCGCCCCGCGGATTCACGGCCGCCGGGCGCCCAGGGCCGCCAGCCGGGCGTGACACGCCGCGGCGACCGTCGCCGCCAGCGCCGCGGCGTCGCGATCGACCTCGGGCAGGCCGGGACCGCCGCCGCGCGCGACCACCACGACCGCGTGGCGGTAGGCCTCGACCGCCTGCCGCGGCTGGCCGGCGGCCTCGAGCGAGAGCCCCAGGAGATACGGTGCCAGCCAGCGGTCGTCGGCCAGCAGGCGCGCGCGGCGCAGCAGCTCGATCGCGTCGGCGTGGCGGGCGGCCGACCGCGCGGCGATCGCGCGGCGCAGGCAAGCCTCGGCGTCGTGCGCGGCCGGCGGGGCCGCGACCACCGGCGGGATCGGCGGGGACGCGCGCGGCGGCGTGGGGGCGCGCGGGGCCGGCGCGGGGCGGACCGGCGGGATGCTCGGCGCGGGCACCGGCGGCGCACCCGCGGCGACCAGCGACCTCTCGACCGCGCCGACGACCAGGCCCGCCGGCGTCCGCGCGGCGCCGGCCAGCCGCGCGGCGATCGTCGGCACCGCGGCCGGATCGAAGTAGATGAGCACGTTGCGACAGACCACCAGCTCGAACCGCGGCCAGCCGGCCGGGGGCGCCGGATCGGCGGCGAGGTTGTGGCGCGCGAAGCTCACGCAGGCGCGCACCGCCGGCGCGATCGCCACGGTGTCGGGGTCGACGTCGACGAGGAAGCGGGCCCGCCAGCGCTCGGGCAGCGCCGCGACGGCGGCCCGGGGGTAGCGCGCGCGGTTGGCGATCGCCAGCGCGTCGATGCTGATGTCGGTGGCGAGCACGCGCGGCGTCGCGCCGCGATCGAGCAGCGCCATCGCGATCGCGTAGGGCTCCTCGCCGGTCGAGCACCCCGCCGACCACACCGCGACGCGATCCAGCGCGGCGCGCTGCGCGTGGGCGTGGGCCTGCGCCAGCGCCGGCTCGAGCAGCGCCTGCTCGCGGGTGAACCAGGTCAGCCCGACGCTGATCCGCGCGATCACCCGATCGCGGACCGCCGCGCCGTCGGGGTGGGCCGCGGCGGCCAGGAGCGCCGCGGGATCGGCGTGGCCGAGCTCGGCGGCCAGCGTCGCCAGCGCGACCAGCACCGGCTCGCGGCGGCGCTCGCCGAGCCCGATGCCGGCCCACGCGCGGTAGTGCGCGCCGATCGTCCGCCACAGCGCGTCGGTCACCGCGCTCCTCGCGCCGCCTGCGCCAGCAGCGCCGGCAGCGCGGCAGCGCGCGCGACCGTCGCGGTCGGCACCGCGGCCAGCGCCGCGCGCGGCATCGCGGCGATCGCCGCCTCGGCCGGATCTTGCACCACCGCGGTCCCGCCGGCCGCGGCGACCGCGGCCAGGCCGTCGGCGCCGTCCCGGCCCATCCCCGACAGCACGATCGCGACCACCGCGGCGCCATGGCCGGCCGCCAGCGCGCGCAACAGCGCGTTGCCCGACGGGCGATGGCCGGCGTCGCGCGGCCCGCGATCGAGGCGGACCGCGCCGTCGGCGCCGAACCTCAGGTGCTGATCGTCGGGCGCCACCAGCACCTCGCCGGCGGCCAGCCGCTGCCCGGCGGCGGCGACCCGCACGGTCAGCGGCGTCGCGTCGGCCAGCCAGCTCACCAGCGGATCGACGAAGCCGGCGGTGGTGTGCTGGACGATCGCGATCGGCACGCCGAAGTCGCGCGGCAGCGCCGCCAGCAACCCGCGGACGAGCTGCGGCCCGCCGGTCGACGCCACCACGCCGATCACCCGGGCGGCGGTGGCCCGCGGCAGCCGCGGCGCCGGCACCTCGGCGATCGCCGCCGGCGCCGGGCGGCCGGCGACGGTGATCAGCAGCTCGACCAGCCGTCGCACCGCCGGCGGATCGAAGCCAGCGCTCGGCTTCTCGACCAGCTCGAGCGCGCCAGCCGCCATCGCCTCGAGGCCGAGCCGCAGATCGTGGCCGACCCGCCGCGACAGCACGACGATCGCCGTCGGCTGCGCCGCCATGATCGCGCGGATCGCGTCGACGCCACCGACCAGCGGCAACACGACGTCCATCGTGATGACGTCGGGGCGCAGGCTGCGCGCCAGCGCGATCGCCTGGGCGCCGTCGCCGGCCTCGCCCACCACCGTCACCTCCGGCCACGCCGCCAGCTCGGCCCGCAGCACCTCGCGGAAGAACGCCGAGTCGTCGACGATCAACAGCCGGACGGTCACGCGAGGAACCGCCCGACGTGCGACCACAGGCTGTCGCGCGTGAAGTCGGTCTTGACCAGGTAGGCGTCGGCGCCGACCTCGACCGCCGCCAGCTTGTCGGCGTCGGAGCCGCGGGTCGAGATCACCACCGCCGGCAGCCGCGCGGCGCGCGCCTGGGCGCGGATCCGGCGGATGAGCTCGAAGCCGTCGAGGCGCGGCATCTCGAGATCGGTGATCACCAGCCCGACGTCGGGGTGCGCGGCCAGCGCGGCCAGCGCCTCGACGCCGTCGCCGGCCTCGACCACGGTGACGCCGTGCGCGCGCAGCGCCTCGGCGATGATGTCGCGCATGATCGCCGAGTCCTCGACCACCAGCACCTTGACCGCGCCGGTGAGCGCGACGTCGCCGCCGCGGTGGCGGGTGCGCGCGGCCAGGGCCCGCGCCGCCGGGATCAGCCGGCCGAGCCCGAGCACCAGCGCGACGGCGCCGTCCTCGAGATCGATGCCGCCGACCGCGTAGGGGTTGCCGTCGAGCACCGGCCCGGCGCTGCGCACCACCGCGTCGCGATCGCGGTGGCGGCGGGTGCCGGCCAGCGCCATCAGCACGTCGCCGGCGCGGCAGATCACCAGGCGCGGATCGGCGCTCGGCGCGGCGGCCTCGCCGAGCAGCTCGGGCAGCGGCACCAGCGGCACCAGCTGGCCGCGGAAGCGGATCGCGGGGCCGTCGATGCTGTCGACGGCCGGGTGCGCGGCGGCGGGCACCAGCGCCACCACCTCGGCCAGCGGCAGCGCGTAGCGCGCCTGCCCGATCTCGGTCAAGAGCAGCGGCGTGATCAGCGCGCTGACCGGCACCGCCAGCGTGAACGTCGTGCCGCGGCCGCGCGCGCTGTGGGTGTGGACCGTGCCGCCGAGCGCCTCGGCCGTCGCCCGCACGACGTCGAGGCCGACCCCGCGCCCCGACACCCGCGTCACCACCTTGCGCGTCGAGAACCCCGACGAGAACAGGTACGCGAGCACCTGCTCGTCGGACAGCACCCGCGCCGACGGCGCCTCGATCAGCCCCTGCTCGACCGCGCGCCGCCGCACCAGATCGACGTCGATGCCGCCGCCGTCGTCGGCGAGCTGCAGCCGCAACAGGCTGCCGATCACCTCGGCGCGCAGGGTCAGCGTGCCGGTCTCCGGCTTGCCGGCGGCGGCGCGCTCGGCGGCCGGCTCGATGCCGTGATCGATCGCGTTGCGGACCAGGTGCAGGAGCGGCGCCTGCAGCTCCTCGAGCACCGCCCGATCGGCCTCGACGCCGCCGTCGGCGATCACCACCCGCACGCGCTTGCCCAGCTCGCGCGCCAGCTCGCGCGCCTGCAGCGGGATGCGCGCCAGCACCTGCGCGATCGGCACCATCCGTAGATCGCGGACCACGCCGTCGAGCGTCGCCGCCGTCGCCGCCAGCCGGCGCACGTCGTCGCGCAGGTTGGCGTAGCTGCCGGCCAGGCCGTCGTCGGCGCCCCGCGCCCGCCCGACCACGGCGGCGACCTCGGCGAGCCGGTGCCGCACCGCCACCAGCTCGCCGACCACCGCGCGGATCCGGTCGAGCTGCTCGACGCCGATCCGCACCGACTGCGCCGCCGCCGCCAGCCCGCTGGCCAGCTCGGTGCCAGGGCCGACCGGCAGCGCCACCGGCCCCGGCGCCGGCGCCGCCTCGGCCGGGCTGGCCGCGGTGGCGAGCTCGGCCAGCGCCGCCACCGCCCCCGGCTCGCCGCCGATCGCCGCGCCGATCGCCTGCAGGCCGGCCAGCACCCGATCGCCGAGCGCCGCCGCGACCGGGGCGCGGCCGCGCACCGCGCCGGCCACCAGCTCCTCGAGCCCGTGGGCCGCGTCGGCCACCTCGCGCAGCCCCAGGAGCGCGGCCTCGCCCTTGAGCGTGTGCAGCTCGCGCAGCATCGCCGCGCTGTCCGCGGCGTCCGGCGCTTGCTCGAACTCGATCCAGCCCAGGCTGATCGTGCCCAGCCGCTCGGCCGCGACCGCGCGGAACGCGTCGAGCCGCCGCGCCCGCAGGTCGTCGTCGATCATCCGCGGCTCGCGCCCGCCGGTGCGCGCGCGCCGCCGCGGGCGTCGACCAAGCCGGTCAGCACGCGCGACAGCGCCGCCAGGCTCTCGGCGGCCCGGGTCGAGCGCTGGATGCCGGCCAGCGTCTGCACCAGCACCGCCCGCATCTCGTCCATGCTGGCGACCACCGCCTCGGTCGCCTGCCGCTGCTGCTGGGTGAGCAGCGCGATCTTCTCGCTCGAGGTCGCGCCGAGCTGGCTCGCGCCGACCGCCTCCTCGGAGGCCCGGTGCATCTCCTTCATCAGCTCGCGGATCGTCGCCGCGGTCTCGAGCACGCTCTCGGCCAGGCGGCGCATCTCGTCGGCGACCAGCGCGAAGCCGCGGCCGGCCTCGCCGGCGCGGGTGCCCTCGAGCGCGGCGTTGAGCGCCAGCAGGTCGGTGCGATCCGCGATCTGCTCGATCGCGTGCAGCAGGCTGCTCAGCCGATCGATCTTGCCGGCGATCTCCCGGCTCTGCGCGACCGACCGCTCGGAGTTGCCCAGCACCTCGCTCGACCGGCCGGCGATCTCCTCGGCCGAGGCCAGGAGCGTCGCCATCGAGCGGCGGGTCTCCTCGACCGCGGCGCTCTCCTCGGCCGACGACGCCTCCTGCTGCCGGGCCAACCCGACCAGATCGCCCGACAGGTCGAGCAGCTGGCTGGCCGCGGTGGCCAGCGGTCGGGTCGCCGCGAGGATCGAGCCGATCGCCAGCACCAGGATCGCCAGCCCGACGCCGCCGACCCACAGCCGGGTGTCGGCCTTGGTCGCGACGACCCAGCCGCGCGACAGGCCCAGCATCGCCGCGCCGACCACGGCGCCGCTGCCGTCGACGACCGGCGCCCGCGCGTGGACCATCCCGGCGCGGGTCTCGACCGCCACGACCCGCGCGACCTCGACCCGCACCTGCGCCGGATCGAGCCCGGCGCGGCGCTGCTCGGCGAAGCTCGAGCCGTCGGCGCGCACCACCACCGCGTAGGCGAAGTCGCGATCGTCGCGCAGCACGTCGACGCGGCGCTGGCCCTGCGCCGGGGCGGCGTCGGCGAAGGCGTCGGTCATCGCGTCGGCGAGCAGCGTGACCATGCTGCGCGCGCGCTGGCGCAGCGCCGCGTCGGCGGCGGCCTCCTGCCGCGCCGGCACGAACAGCGTCATGAACAGCGCGGCCGAGCCGCAGACGATCGTGGCGGCCACGAGCAGGAACGTGCGAGCGCCGAGCTTCACCATGCGGACCTCCGAGACGGCAAGATCACGGCGCGGCCTCGGCCGGCACCGCGTGCACCAGGTAGGCGGCGTCGAGCAGCTGCACCAGCTCGTCGTCGACGAGCGCGAAGCCGAGCACCGCCGGGATCGCCCAGCCGCGCGGGCCGGGCACCAGCGTCGCGGCGGTCACCGCGTGGACCTTGAGCGGTCCGTCGACGGTCACCGCCCGGGTGGCGCCGGCGGCGTGCACCGCGACGACCCGCGGCAGGCCGCCCGCGCCGCCCGGCGGCAGCGCCAGCACCGCGGCCAGGTGCGGCGCCGGCGGGCCCGCGCCGTCGAGCCGGCGCACCGCGGCCACCGGCAACGCGAACCGCGCCCCGGCGGCGCCGAAGCTGACCACCGCCACCGCGGCGGTCACGCGTGGCTCCCGAGCGCGCGGGCGATCAGCGCCGCCGCGTCGATCACCGCGAACAGCGCGTCGCCGGCCGCGACCTCGCGCGCGATCCACGCCGGGCGCTCGCCGCCGGGCGCGGCCGCGGCGGCGTCACCGTCGACGTCGCCGTCGGCCAGCTCGATCAAGCCGCGGGTCGCCACCGCGACGATCGCCACCTCGACGTCGCCGTGGCGCGCGACGATCGCGCGGCCGTGCTCGAGGCGCGGCGTCGCCCGCCCGGTCACCAGCAGCTCGAGGTCGATCACCGGCAGCAGCCGGCCGCGCAGCATCGCCAGCCCGAGCACGTGCGGCGGCGCCGCCGGCACCCGGGTCACCGCCGGGGCCGCGACGACCTCGATCACCTCGGTCGCGGCCAGCGCGAACCACCGCGAGGCGGTGCGCAGCCCGACGTGGGGCCGGGTCGGGGCCACCCGCGGCGCCGCGGCGCGCGCGTCGGCGGCGCCCGCGAGCAGCTCGGCGAGATCGGTCACGCCGGCCCTCGCGCCGCGGCCATCGCCCGCACCCGCTCGACCACCACGCCGACGCCGGCCACCTTCGACACCCACCCGTCGGCGCCGACCGCCCGGGCGTGGGCGCCCAGCTCGGCGTCCGACGCGCCCGACAACAGGCAGATCGCCACGCCGGCGCCGCCGGCGTCCCGGGTGCGCGCGCAGGCCTCGGCCAGCGTCACGCCCGGCAGGTTGACGTCGAGCAACACCACCTGCGGTCGCCAGTCGCGGACCAGCCGCTCCGCGGTCGCGAGGTCGACCGCGGCCTCGACCTCCCAGCCGTCGGCGCGCAGGCGGTCGCCGACCTCGGCCGCGACCAGCGGGCTGTCGTCGAGCACCACCACCCGGCGCGGCGGCGGCGCCAGCTTGCGGATCGCCGCGGCCAGCTCGCGCACCGCGATCGCCGCCCGCGCGCGCGCCGCGACCTCGCCGCGCTCGGCCCAGGTCGCGCACTCGCGCTCGCCGCCCACCGCCCGGTCGGCCAGCTCGCGCAGCCCGAGGATCCCGGCCTCGCCGGCCAGCGTGTGCAGCTCGCTCTTGGCCACCGCGGGCGCGCCAGCGCCGCCGGTGATCGCCGCCAGCGCGCGCGCGCAGCGCTCACCGCCCACCGCGACGAACCGCGGCAGGAACCGCGCGCGCACGTCGTCGGTCACGCCGACCCCGGGAGCCGCGCCGCGATCTCGGTGACGCGGGCCACGACGGCGTCGACGCCGACCTGCTTGGAGATGTAGCCGTCGAGGCCGGCCTCGCTGGCCCGCCGCGCCAGCTCGTCGCCGTCGAGCGACGACAGCAGGTAGATCGCCGCGGCGGTGCCGCGCACGTGGCGCAGCACCATGCCGAGGTCGTCGCCGTAGGCCTCGGGCATCTGCACGTCGAGCAGCACCAGATCCGCGGCCGCCGGGTGATCGCCGAGCTCGCCCAGATCGCGCGCCACCGTGACCGCGAAGCCGGCGCGCCCCAGCGCCTCGCCGACCAGGTCGAGGAACAGCTCGCTGTCATCCATCAACAGGACGCGCTTCGACGTCATCGGGGCTCCCTTGCCAGGCTCAGTTCGACGATCGAGAACAGCTCGGCCAGCGCCAGCGGCTTGGCCAGGAACAGGTCGGCGCCCGCCGCCAACGTGGCGGCCGCGGCGATCGCCGCGCGGCTGACCGCGATCACCGGCGGCAGCGCCCGCCCGCCGCCGCGCAGCCGCGCGATCAGCGCCGCGCCGGTCTCGTCGGGGAGGTAGTGATCGACGATGATCAACTCGTAGGCGTGGGCGGCGGCCAGCTCCCAGCCGGCGGCGGCGGTCGCGGCGACGTCGACCGTGGCCAGCCCGGCGCGCGCGCCGAGGTGGCGGCGCAGGCCCCACGCGAACGCGTCGGCCACCAGCGGGCTGTCCTCGACGAGCAGCACCCGCACCGGCGCGGCGCGCGGCGCCGTGACCTCGGCGGGCGCCACCAGCGCGGCCAGCCGCGCCCGCGCGGCGCTGGCCGCCAGCGCCAGCTCCCAGCTCGCGCGGTCGCCGGGCGCGCCGGCGGTCAGCGCGCCGACCACCTCGGCGGTGACCTCCTCGACGGGCACCCAGCCCGGCCACCCGATCCGCAGCGCGATCTGCTCCCCGAGCGGCGCCGGCGCGTCGGTCACCAGCCGCGCGGCGCCGTCGCGATCGAGCAAGATCGGCGCGACCACGCCGTAGGCCGGGACCTCGCCCCGCAACAGCACCGGCCGCGCGCCCGCGGGGGTCACGCGCGCGGCCTCACGCCGACGCCGCCGGTGAGCGCCACGATCGCGTCGTAGATCGCGCGCAGCCGCACCGGCTTGGCCATGAACGCGTCGGCGCCCGCGGCGAAGGCCAGGCGCTCGGCGGGCTGCGCCTCGCCGGCCAGCCCGATGATCGCGGCGCCGCGCCCCCACCGCGCGCGGGCGGCGGCGATCACCTGCGCCGGCGCCAGCGGCGGCAGGTACACGCCGACCAGCGCGACGTCGCAGCGGGTCCGCGCGAGGCGGTCGAGCGCGGCGGCGCCGTCGCCGGCGATCGCGAACTCGAAGCGCGGCGCCGCGCGGTCGGCCGGCGCGCGCTGCCGCGATCCGACCAGGCCGGCGCGGATCAGCTCGACCAGGTGGGGGTTGTCGTCGGCGATCAACACCCGCAGGGTCGGCGCCACCAGCGCCGGATCGCCGGCGGTCAGCCGCTCGAGCAGCGCCGCCAGCCGCTCCTGCTCCGCCGGGTCGAGCTCGAGCGTCACCTCGCCGCCGGCCTCGCCGCAGCCGCTGGCGACCGTCGTCGCGAGCGCGATCGGCGCCAGCAGCGCGCCGGTCTCGAGCTGCAGCCGCACCGCGGTCGCCTCGGCCAGCGGCCGCGGCGCCGCCACCACGACGCGGCCGCGCGCCAGGATCGTCGCGCACTCGGCGATCAGCTCGGCCAGCGCCTCGCAGTCCACGATCAGCCGCGCACCGTCGCCGCGCGAACGTGGCATATCACCGGTTCGCAGCGACAGCATCATTGCCAGTTGTCATCGACTCAGCAGTACGAGTCAAGCGCCGCGCCCACCCAACGCGCGCGCCGCGATCGGCCACCCGCGCCGCCGCACGCAAGCCAGGTTACGCAAGTTCTCCGTCGACAACCTCACCCCGCACCGGCGATGACCGCGCAGCGGTGAAGGCCGCCGCGCCGATCGCCGCGCGCATCGCCGCGCGGCCCACTGGCCACGTCCGATCGCAACCCCCAGGCGGCGATTGCAGTTCTCGATTGACCATATCAATACTGGGAAGTTGTCCCAAACGAGAGGAGTCGCGATGTCGTCACGCTCGTTCGTGGTCACGGCCATCACCCTGGCGGCCTTCGCCGCCGCGGCCCCCGCGGCGCACGCCGGCGGTCCCTACGCGCTGTTCGAGAGCGGCCAGGTCCGGCCGCTGGCGATGGCGCCCCACCGTCCGCTGGTGTTCGCGGTCAACACGCCCGACGACCGGCTCGAGGTGCTGGCGCTGGTCGGCGAGCGGCTGGTGCCGATCGCCGCCGTGAAGGTCGGGCTCGAGCCGGTCGCGGTCGCGGCCCGCAACGATCGCGAGGTCTGGGTGGTCAACCACCTGTCCGACTCGATCAGCGTCGTCGACGTCAGCGATCCCACCGCGCCGCGGGTGACCCGCACGCTGCTGGTCGGCGACGAGCCCCGCGACATCGTCTTCGCCGGGCCGGGCCGGCAACGCGCGTTCGTCACCACCGCCCGCCGCGGCCAGAACTCGCCGATCGATCCGGCGCTGACCACGCCCGGCCTCGGCCGCGCCAACGTGTGGGTGTTCGACGCGGCCCAGCCGGGCCCCGGCCTCGGCGGCACGCCGCTGACGATCCTGACGTTGTTCACCGACACGCCGCGCGCGCTCGCGGTCACGCCCGACGGCCGCACCGTCTACGCCGCCGGGTTCCGCACCGGCAACCGCACCACGACGGTGTTCAGCTTCGCCTTCGACTTCGGCCTGTTCGGGTTCGCCCAGCTCGGCCCGCACACCGACGCCCACGGCAACCCGGCGCCGTCGGTGGGCCAGATCGCGCAGTTCGACGGCGCCGCCTGGCGCGACGAGGCCGGCCGCGATCTGTCGGCCGGCGTGTTCTTCAACCTGCCCGACCAGGACGTCTTCGCGATCGACGCGATGGCGTCGCCGCCGGTGCCGCGCACCGGGCCCGGCGCGATCACCACCGGCGTCGGCACGATCCTCTACGGCATGGCGGTGAACCCGGTGACCGGCCGGGTCTACGTCACCAACACCGAGGCGCGCAACGTCCACCGCTTCGAGGGCGAGGGCGGGTTCGCCGGCCAGACCGTCCGCGGCCACCACAACGACAACCGCATCACCGTCATCGACGCCGCCGGCGCCCACCCGCGCGCGCTCAACCAGCACGTCGACTACGCCGCGTGCTGCGCGCCGCTGCCCAACGCCGAGAACGCCCGCAGCCTGGCGCTGCCCAACGGGCTGACGGTCAGCGGCGACGGCGCGACGCTGTTCGTCGCCGCCACCGGGTCCGACAAGATCGCCCGCATCCCCACCGCCCAGCTCGAGGCCGACACCTACGCGCAGGCGCCTGCCGATCAGCTCGCGCTGCGCGGCGGCGGCCCCACCGGCGTGTTGCTCGACGAGCGGCGCGGCCTGTTGCTGGTGATGACCCGCTTCGACAACGGCATCTCGGTGGTCGACACCCGGCGCTGGCGCGAGCAGCAACACCTGACGCTGGCCAGCCCCGAGCCGGCCAGCGTGGTCGAGGGCCGGCGCTTCCTGTACGACGCCGCGCTCACCTCGAGCCACGGCGACTCGGCGTGCGCGACCTGCCACGTCGACGGCGATCTCGACGCGCTGGCCTGGGACCTCGGCAACCCCGACGCCGCGATGGTGCCGGATCAGAACCCGCTCAACGTCGACCTGACGCCGCCGTTCCCGGCGGTGTTCCACGGCATGAAGGGCCCGCTCACTACCCAGAGCCTGCGCGGCATGGCCAACCACGGGCCGATGCACTGGCGCGGCGATCGCACCGGCGCGGCGCTCGGCCCCAGCGTCCAGCCCAACGGCGGCGGCTACGACGAGGTCGAGGCGTTCCGGCAGTTCAACGTCGCGTTCCCCGGCCTGCTCGGCCGCGCCACCGAGCTCCCGACCGCCGACATGGCCAAGTTCGGCGCGTTCGCGTTGCAGATCATGTACCCGCCCAACCCGATCCGCGCCCTCGACAACTCGCTGTCACCGCTCGAGGCCCAGGGCAAGGACATCTTCATGAACCGCATCACCGACTCGTTCTCGACCTGCAACGGCTGCCACGTGCTCGATCCCGATGGCAACCGGCAGTTCGCCGAGGAGGCGTTCCCCGGCTTCTTCGGCACCGACGGCCGCTCGGCCCGCGTCCCCGGCCGCCCGCAGGTGGTCAAGGTGCCGCACTTCCGCAACCTCTATCAGAAGGTCGGCATGTTCGGACAGTTCATGCCGGCGCCGGTGTTCCTGCCGCTGCCCGGCTACGACGGCTTCATGGGCGATCAGATCCGCGGCTTCGGGTTCCTGTCGGCGGGCGACTTCGACACCATCGCCCACTTCATGTCGGCGGCGGCGTTCTCGGCGACCGACCCGTTCATCCCCAACCCCGAGGGCTTCACCAGCGTCGAGGAGCGGCGCGCGCTCGAGGCGTTCCTCTTGGCGTTCGACTCCAACCTGGCGCCGATCGTCGGCCAGCAGATCACCGTGCGCGGCCCCGGCGACGCCGCGGCGCTGGCGCGGGTCGCGCTGATGCGCAGCCGCGCCGACGTCGACGAGTGCGACCTGGTGATCAGCGCCGGCGGCGGCGACCGCGCCCGCGGCTACCTGTACATCGGCAGCGCCAGCTACACCCCGGATCGCGCCGGCCGGCCGCCGGTCGACGAGGCGACGCTGGTGTGGCGCGCGGCGATCACCCAGCAGCCGCTGACCTTCACCTGCGCGCCGCCCGGCACCGGCGTCCGGCTCGGCCTCGATCGCGACGACGACGGCACCCTCGACGGCGACGAGCACCACGACCACTGCTTCGGCGAGGCCTGGCTGCCGTGACCACCGCGCACCGCGACCGCCGCCGCGCCAACGACCTGACCTGCATGACCGCGCTGGGCGACGTCGCCGCGGTGCTCGACCGCCACCGCGTCGACCGCGAGGCCGACGAGATCGCGTTCGGCGCGGTGGTGACGACGATGCGCACGCTGATCGCGTCGCTCGTCGATCTCGACCCGGCGGTGCGCGCCGAGCTGGCCGCGCTGGTCGGCGAGCTGGGCGACGACGCGTCGGCGGTCGCGGCCTGGACCCGCTTCGAGGACTTCGTCGAGCACTGGTTCGTGCTGGTGCGCCACGTGGTCTTCGGGCTGCGCCCCGACGCGGTGCCTGGCGAGCTCGATCGCCTGCGGGTCGATCTGCGCCGCGCGCTGCGGACGCCGACGCCCGCGCCACCGCCCGCGCCGCCGCGCCGCGCCACGGTGCTGGTGATCGACGACTCCAGCGTCGTCCTGGCGGTGATCGCCGACGCGCTGGCCGCCGCCGGCTACCGGGTCCACAGCGCGGTCAGCTTCGCCGACACCGAGGCGGTGTTCGCGACCGCCAGCCCCGACGTGGTGCTGGCCGACGTCCAGCTCCCCGACGTCGAGGGCGACGACCTGTGCGCCCGGCTCAAGATGCGCAGCGGCACGCTGGTGCCGGTGATCTTGATGTCGAACCTGCCCGAGGTCGAGCTGTCGCGGCGGGCCGCCGCCGTCCGCGCCGACGCGTTCGTGTCCAAGCGCCACGGCGCCGCCCACGTGGTCGGCGTCGTCGACGCGCTGCTCGACGAGCTGGTCCTGTAGCGCGGCGCGGTCAATTCTGGGCGAGCGCCGCGGCCGGCTCGAGCCGCGACGCGCGCAGCGCGGGCAGGAGGCCGCCCAGCACACAGAACAGGATCGACAGGCCGATCGCCGACGCGAAGATCCACCACTCGAAGTTGAACAGCGAGTCGGGCTTGAACGGGAACTTCGGCGCGACGTGCTCGAGCGCCCAGTCGACGCCGAGCGACGCCAGCCACGCGAACAGGCTGCCGAGCGTGCCCGAGACCACGCCGATGATGGCCGACTCGCCGACGATGATCGCCATGACGTCGGCCCGGGTCGCGCCGATCGCGCGCAAGACGCCGATCTCGCGGCGGCGCTCGGTGACCTGCATGAAGAAGTTGTGGGCGATGTTGATGGCGCTGATGATCACGATGACGAAGGCGATGCCTAGCAGCACGAAGGTGATGACGAACATCGCCGTCGCGAAGCTGGCGCCGAGCTGATCCTCGAGCTTCAGCTTCGGCTCGTCCTGCAGCCACTGCGAGAACGTCGCCAGCTTGTCCTTGTTGCGCAGGGTCACGATGATCGACGAGTACTCGCTGGCGGCCTTGTCGCCGACGAAGCTGCGGTTCCAGCGCTCGACGTAACCGATCGGGATCGTCAGGCCGACCCGGCGCGCCTTGTCGGAGACGCCGACCAGGATCGCGCCGACCTCGCGGTGCTTGGCGGCGTCGATCGACACGTTCGAGCCGGCCATCATCGTCGAGCCGAGCCCCATCCAGAAGTGCATGCGATCGCGGCCGCGCTCGGCGATGAACTGCTCCATCACGCCGATGTGCGGCAGGCCGTGGGAGTCGGCGACCTGGGTGTTGTACAGCTCGAGCACCGTCGGCGAGATGATCACCGGCACCCGGTGGTGGCACATGTTGTCGCTGGCGTCGCAGTACTGCCACGCCTTGTCGGGGCAGTTGTTGGGCGTCTTGGGCACGCACGCCGGGCCCGTGGCCTTGCCGTCGGGCTCCCAGTCCTTGAACACCGGCTCGAGCTTGGGGTCGCCGGCGACGTGGGCGTCGGGGATGCCGTCGGTGAAGCCGCCGACCTCGAAGTTGATCTCCTGGCCCTCGAACTTGCCGTAGCCGGTGGCCGGGAACTGCAAGGTCATGCGCGGCAGCGCGTCCTTGACCTCGGGCCGCGCCTTGATCTTGGCGACGGTGTCGGCGTTCATCTTCTGCGACAGGTTCTTGCCGGCGATCGACGTGTGCGGCGCGATCACCTCGACCTGGTCGAGCGGGAACACCTTGCCGAGCAGCACGTCGGACACGCCCAGCGTGCCGGCCAGGAAGAACACGAACGCGGCGATGCCGATGACGATGCCGAACGCCGACAGCACGAAGTGCTTGGGGCTGCGGGTGGCGTTGGCCACCACCATCCGCGCGAGCTTGCCGGAGGGCATCATGCCGGACCTCCCAGGTCGTCGCCGGTGCCGGCGGTGTGGACGTCGGTGCCGGCGCCCTCGACGATGTTGCCGTCGCGCATCGCCACCACGCGCTGCGCGATGTTGGACACCCGGCGCTCGTGGGTGACGATCACCAGCGTCACGCCGTCGTCCTTGTTGATCTTCTGGAAGAACTCGATGACCTCGTGGCCGGTGGCCGAGTCGAGGTTGCCGGTCGGCTCGTCGCACAGGAGCAGCTTGGGCCGGCCGAACAGCGCCCGGGCGATCGCCACCCGCTGCTTCTGGCCGCCCGACAGCTCCGACGGCCGGCGGTCGGCGTAGGCCGACAGGCCGACGCGATCGAGCGCCTCGCGCCCCCGGGCCGGCGCGTCCTTGCCGCCGGCGGCGAACGCCGCGGGCAGGATGACGTTGCCCAGGCAGGTCAGGTGATCGAGCAGGTTGAAGGCCTGGAACACGAACCCGATCGACGTGTTGCGCAGCCGGGCCAGCTCGCGCTCGGCGGTCTTGCCGTAGTCGTGGTCGAGCACCTTGATCTCACCGCTGTCGGCCTTGTCGAGGCCGCCGACGATGTTGAGCAAGGTCGACTTGCCGGACCCGGACTGACCGACCAGCGCGACCAGCTCGCCGGGGGCGATGTCGAGCGAGACTCCGCGCAGGACCGGAGTCCGGGCGGAGCCCTGGCCGTAACTCTTGGTGACGTCGCGCAACGAGATGACGGGGCTGACCACGGGACCCCCGGTCGATATCACATCCGGCGCGGGTTGGAAGGCGCGACGGCGCCGCTATCGCGCGCGCTCGCCGCGGGCGGTGATCACGATCGCGCGGTCGTCGAGGTGCGCCTCGATCAGGCCGAGCTGCCACCGGCGCAGGGCGGCGATGGTCCGGGCCCGGGCCTGATCGCGCACGATCAGATCGTCGAGCAGCGCATCCCACGCCGCGGCGCTCCACGCCAGCGGCCGCACCTCGACCCGGCCCAGGTCCGCGGCGGCCCGCTCGAGCCCCGGGTCGGTCGCGCCGGCCAGGATCGGATCGATCGCCAGGCCGACCGCGGCGACCAGCTCCTCGCCGGCGGCGGTGAACCCGAGCTTGGGGATCATCGGCACCTCGATCTCGGTGACCGCGTGGCCGGCCACCGTGCGGCGCCGCGCCAGGAAGTCGAAGCCCGGCACCTCGTCGGTCGCGTCGGTGACGACCCGTGGGTCGACCCGCCCGGCGAACGCCGCGCGGATCTCGCGGTCGTCGAGGTCGAGCTGCTCCGCGAAGGCGCGCCCGCCGAACACGCCGGCGCCGATCGCCTCGCGGGTCAGCTCGTCGCCGAAGCACGGCGCCAGCGCGGCCTGCAACCGCCGCAGATCGAGCCCGACCTCGACCGCCAGCGGTGGCGTCCCCCGCGCGGCGCGCCAGCCCGGCGGGGCCGCCAGCTGCATCGCGCGGATCCCGTCGACGCCGCCCGGCACCTCCAGCACCAGCGCGCCGCGGGCCACCGCCCCGTCGGTGGTGGCCGCCAGCGTGACCCGGCCGAGCGCGGTCAGCGGCGCCGCGCAGCCGCCGACCTCGCGCCACAGCCGCGAGCCGAGGATCGCCGGCACGCGCGCCATCGCCAGGAGCGCCGGCGGATCGCCGAGCTGCGCCGCCGCGGCGGCCCGGGCGGCGGCGAAGTCGGGCGTGCCGACGACCGCGCCGCTCGCCGCCAGCGCCTGGGTCAGCCACTGCTCGGCGGGCTCGTGGGCGAGCGCGAACTCGGCGTGCACCAGCAGCCAGTCGTCGACGAAGCTCCAGTGGATCGCCAGCTCGCGGTCGGGGCGCCAGGTCGACACCTCGTGCGCGCCGATGCGCCCCACCTGCACCACCGCGCCGCGCGCGCGCCAGGCGTCGATCCGCGCGACGATCGGCGCCGGATCGGCGATCGGCAGCGCCAGGGTCGGGCCGAGATCGCCCCGCCCCCACAGCGCGATCCCGCGCCCGGGATCGATGCCCTGGGCGACGACGCTGTCGAGCGACAGCGGGTCGAAGCCGAGCTCGTGGACCAGCCTGGCGCCGATCAGCTGGGCGTCGGCGGCGTCGAGCAGCCCGACCGCGTCGGCGAGGTCATCGAGGACCGCGACGGCGTCGCCGACCCGCGGCGCCGCCACCACGTACGCGGCGTCGGCGGCGACGAAGCCCAGCGCCGGATCGCCGACCGCGCCGCGCCCCGGCCCGGCCGATCCCTTGGGCCCGCAGGCCACCGCCAGCACCGAGACGAACGCAAGCGCGCGACATGACATGGCCATCAGCATAAGCCGCGGGCCCTGGCCGCGCCCGCGCCACCGCGTCGCGATTTCGGACGCAACCGCCCGCGCGCCCGGTCGATAGCGTCCGCATGAAAGCCGAGGTCGCCGTGCCCAGAGGTCGAATTTGCGTGCTCCATCGAGTATCGTGTGAGGCGTCCACCGTGCGGAGCCGCCGATGACCAGCATCCAGCGTCCCGGTGGTCCCGCCGGCCCCGGCGGTCCCAGCGGCCCCGACGACCCCGACGCGCTAGCGGGGCCGACCACCACCAGCGCCGCCGGCCCCAGCGATCGCGCCGCCGAGCTGGCCGCGGCGCTCGACGCCGGCCAGCTCCCACCCGACGCCGCGCTGGCCCAGCTGGTGGACGACGCGGTGGCCGGGCTGCCGGCCGACGAGGCCGCCGAGCTGCGCGCGCTCCTGGCCGACGCGATGGCCGCCGACCCGTACCTCGCCGGCCTGGCCCGCGAGCTCGGCGCGACCGTCGGAGGCAACGAGTGAAGCTGGCCGCGCTGGTGGCGATCGCCGCGCTGGTCGCGGCGCCCGGCGCGCGCGCCGACGACGGCGACGCCGAGGTCGCCGGCAAGCCCGAGGTCGAGCTGGCGGTGGTGGTGACCGCCGCCGAGGGCGTCAAGCTCGGCGCCGCCCGCAAGGCCACCGTCGCGGTGTCGCTCGAGCGCGCGCTGCGCCGCGATCGCCGCCTGGCCGTCATCGATCAAGACGATCGGCTGGCGGCGCGATCGAAGTCGGTGCCCGACGACGCGGTCGGCGAGGCGCGGGCGCTGTTGACCACCGGCGAGGCCATGCTGCGCCGCGGCCAGGCCAAGCCGGCCATCCTCAAGCTGCAGGGCGCCACCACCCAGCTCGCCAACGTGCTGGCCTGGACCCAGAAGCAAGACCTGGCGCGCGCCCAGCTCTACCTCGGCACCGCGCAGGCCATCGCCGGCGACGGCAAGGCGGCGATCGCGACGTTCGTCGGCCTGCTGGCGTGGCGCCCCGAGCAGCTGCCCGATCCCGACCTCGAGCCGGCGCTGGTGCTGCCGCTGTGGGAGAAGGCCCAGGCCCAGGCCCGCAAGCTACCGCAAGGCGCGATCGAGATCGCCACCTCGCCGGCCGGCGCGCTGGCCTACGTCGACGGCCGGATGGTCGGGTTCACGCCGACCACCGTCGATGGCCTCGCCGAGGGCACGCACTACGTCACGCTGCGCCGGGCCGGCTCGGTGCGCCGCGTCGAGCCGGTCAAGGTCTCGGCCAAGGCGCCGGCCGCCCTGGCCGCCGTGCTCGAGCCGTCGAGCGGCGCCGCCGACCTGGCCCAGGGCACCGAGCTGCTCGAGGACGGCGTCGGCGACGCCATCGCCAAGGCCCAGGCCCAGGCCGGGCTGGCCACGCTGGGCGATCTGCTCGGCGTCGAGCAGGTGGTCATCGTCGACGTCCAGCCCGGCGAGGGCCAGTACCGGCTGTACGCCTACGCCGTCGACGGCGGCGCCCGGCTCGGCGCCACCGACGTCAAGGTCGGCGACCGCGAGCTCGAGGAGGCCTTCGCCGCCGCCGGCGCCGAGCTGTACCGCCAGGTCGCCGCGGCCAAGGTCGTGATCAAGCCCAAGAAGCGCAAGCCGGCCGGACCGCGCGGCCCGTCGATCGTCACCCGCTGGTGGTTCTGGGCCGGCGTCGGCACCGTGGTCGCCGCGGGCATCGCGGTGCCGGTGGTCATGGAGCTCACCGACGGCCCGGCGCCGATCACCTGTCCGACCGGCCAGTCGTGCGGCACGGTCGTCTTCAAGTTCTGACGGCGGCGTGAGCGCGCGGGGGCGATCGGGCGATCGCGGTGATCGCCACCCCGGCCGCGGGCGCTGTTGACGCGCGCCCGCCCGGGCGGTCACTATCGACGGGATCGACCGCGTCCAGGGGGATGCTGCGGAGGGGGGTCGCGTCCTTTCACCGATCGAGGCCCCGTGCTGCGTACCTTCACTGTCTTCGCCTCGCTGCTCCTGATCGTCGGCTGCGGCGCCACCGAGGCGCCGCCCGACATCGCCACCGCCCCCGCGGCGCTCGAGCTCAACTGCCGCGACGGCGCCGACCAGGACGGCGACGGCGCCGCCGACTGCGCCGACCCCGAGTGCGCCAGCGATCCGTACTGCGCCACCTGCGGCAACGGCGCCGTCGATCCGCCGGAGTCGTGCGACGACGGCAACACCGCGGCTGGCGACGGCTGCAACTCGGCGTGCCGCATCGAGGCCGGCTTCACCTGCCGCTTCCCCGGCCGCGCGTGCGACGCGACGGTGTGCGAGACCGCGCCGATCGGCACCTCGGCGTTCCTGCGCGGCAACTTCGTCGAGATCGGCCTGAACGCCAACGGCGCCTTCGGCACCAACGCCGACGCGTGCCCGGCGGGCTGGCACCCGCGCTCGGAGCAGGCCGCCGGCGAGATCGGCTTCGTCGCCGATCCGGCCGGCACCGCGTGGACCGACTACCACGGCGACTACTTCACGCCGGGCTCGCCCGAGGAGGGCTGGGCGATGGTCGTGGCCGGCACCGCGTACAACAACAACCGCGAGGACGGCCCGATCTTCCAGATGCCGGGCGCGATCGGCGTGCCCGAGTGCGTCACCAACCTGTGCGGCAACCGCGGCGGCGCCCGGGTCACGTGGCGGTCGTCGGCGCCGGTCGGCGGCGCGGTCGACGTCCAGCAGGACTACACGATCCTCGACGGCGGCGTCTTCATCCTGATGGACGTCTACCTGACCAACACCACGGTCAACGACCTGACCGACGTCTATTACATGCGCAACGTCGACCCCGACAACGACGTGACGCGCCACGGCGACTACACCACCACCAACATCATCCTCAACCAGCCCGACGGCGTGAACGACCTGGCGGTGGTGCGCGCCAGCCAGGACGTCGGCGGCGTCCAGAGCGCGATCTCGCTGGTGGCCCGCGACAGCCGGGCTCGCGTGACGTTCGGCGGCTTCTCCAACCGCGAGCCGCGCGACGTGTGGAACGGCACCGGCGGCCTCAGCCAGACCGGCAGCGAGTTCCAGGACAACGCGATCTCGATCGCCTTCAAGCTCGACATCCCGGCCGGCCAGACCGTCGGCTTCCGCTTCGCCTACAACCTCGAGTCGGGCGTCGACGACGTGCTGACCTGCGTCGAGCTCGACGCCGACGGCGACGGCGTGCCCGACACCGACGACGCCGACCCCGAGAACCCGACCGCGTGCCGCGACGTCGACACCGACACCTGCGACGACTGCGCCGGCGGCTTCGACAACCCGTTCGGCGACGGCGCCGACTTCGACGGCGACGGCCAGTGCGACACCGGCGATCCCGACGCCGACAACGACGGCACGCCCAACGCCACCGACACCAACTCGCTCGACCCGTTCGTCTGCCACGACACCGACAGCGACGGCTGCGACGACTGCGCGGTCAGCGGCCCCGACGGCACCGGCGGCTCGCCCACCAACGACGGCCCCGACACCGACGGTGACGGCGCCTGCGACGCCGGCGACGACGACAACGACAACGACGGCGTCGCCGACGCCGCCGACACCGCCCCGGCCGATCCGGCCAGCTGCCGCGACGCCGACGGCGACGGCTGCGACGACTGCGTCAACACCGGCGCCGACGGCTCGGGCGGCGATCCGCTCGACGACGGCATCGACTTCGAGACCGACGGCGTGTGCGACGCCGGGGACCTCGACGCCGACAACGACGGCATCCCGGACGCCGACGAGACCACCGTGGGCGTCGATCCCGACGGCGACCTCGACGACGACGGCATCCCCAACTACGCCGACGCCAGCGATCGCGGCGACGGCCTGCCCAACACCTGCGTCGACGCCGCCGGCGACGGCACCTGCGATCAGCTGCCGCCGGTGTTCGACACCGACGGCGACGGCATCCCCAACCACCACGACCTCGACTCGGACGGCGACGGCATCACCGACGCCGATGAGAGCGGCCACGGCACCGACGCCGATCGCGACGGGCTGGCCGACGGCGATCCCGGCGTGAACGGCATCCCGGCCACCGCCGAGTCGACCCCGGACAGCGGCGTCGTGCCGATGCCGGTCGACACCGACGGCGACGGCACCCCGGACTTCCGCGACCTCGACGCCGACGGCGACGGCATCCTCGACGCCGACGAGAGCGGCGACGCCACGTCGACCACGCCGCCGATCGACACCGACACCGACGGCACCCCCGACTACCGCGACCTCGACAGCGACGGCGACACCATCAGCGACGACGACGAGGCCGGCGACGCCACCGCCGAGACCCCGCCGATCGACAGCGACGTCGACGGCATCCCCGACTTCCAGGACCCCGACGCCGACGGCGACGGCGTGCCCGACGCCGAGGAGGGCGGCGGCGCCGACGTGCCGCGCGACACCGACGGCGACGGCACGCCCGACTTCCGCGACGAGGACAGCGACAGCGACGGCGTGCCCGACACCCAGGACACCTGCGTGATCGTCCCGGACCCCGGCCAGGAAGACCTCGACAGCGACGGCTCGGGCGATCGCTGCGACGGCGATCGCTACGGCGTGGCGGGCGGCGGCTGCGCGGCCGGCGGCGCCCCCGACCTCGGCGCGCTCTTGGCGCTGGCGCCGCTGGCGCTGGTCCTCCGTCGCCGCCGCCGCGCCTGACCGCGCGCGCCGCGTCCCCCTGCTCACCGACCGACCGCGGCGCGCCCCGCCGCACCGGCACCGTCCGACCTCGCCGCTGGAGCTGCCATGACCATCCGCCCCCTGCTCGCCCTCGCGCTGGCGCTCGCTGCCGTCGCCGCCTGCGGCGAAGAAGCCGACACCACGATCGACGCCGCCGCCATCGACGGCCGCACCGTCGACGCCGGCCCCGACGCGCCGATCGACGCGCCCGGCCCGGTCGCGACCCTGACGATCGTCCCCGGCGGCACGGGCACCGGCGGCGTGCGCTCGAGCCCGGCCGGCGTCGACTGCGGCGCCACCTGCACCGCCAGCTTCCCGGTCGGCTCGCTGGTCGCGCTGATCGCCACGCCGACGTCGGACTCGGCGTTCACCGGCTGGAGCGGCCCGTGCACCGGCACCGGCACCTGCACGTTCACGATCAGCGCCGACACCACGGTGATGGCGGGCTTCGACGTCGCCACCTACCCGGTGGTGATCGCGCTGGGCGGCAACGGCGCCGGCCGGATCGTCTCGGCGCCCGCCGGCCTCGACTGCCCGGGCACCTGCACGGCGACCTTCCGCCACGGCACGTCGGTGACGCTGACGCCCACCGCCGGCGCGAACTCGAGCTTCCTCGGCTGGAGCGGCGGCGGCTGCACCGGCACCGGCCCGTGCACGATCACCGTCACCGCGCCGGTCGACCTGACCGCGGCGTTCGCCCGCGATCAGACGCTGGTCGTGACCCGCTCCGGCTTCGGCACCGGCACCGTCACCTCGACGCCGGCCGGCATCGCCTGCGGCACCGACTGCGATCAGGTCTACAGCGGCAACACCCAGGTCACGCTGAACGCGGTCGCCGACGCCACCTCGCTGTTCGCCGGCTGGAGCGGCGGCGGCTGCGTCGGCACCGGCCCCTGCACCGTCAACGTCAACAACGCCATCCTGGTCAACGCGCAGTTCGACGTCCGCCAGTATCGCCTCGACGTCGCCCGCGCCGGCACCGGCGCCGGCGTGGTCACGTCGTTGCCGTCCGGCATCAACTGCGGCGCCGACTGCAACCAGCTCTACCCCGCCGGCACGATGGTCACGCTGGCGGCCACGCCGACCGGGCTGTCGACGTTCACCGGCTGGAGCGGCGCGTGCACCGGCACCGGGGCGTGCGTCGTCACGATGAACGCCGCCGCCACCGTCACCGCGACGTTCACGATCAACAGCTACCCGCTCACCGTCGCCAAGGGCGGCGCCGGCAGCGGCACGGTCACCTCGAGCCCGGCCGGCATCGACTGCGGCACCGACTGCACCGAGACCTACCCCGCGACGTCGCTGATCGCGCTGACCGCGGTCGCCGACCCGGGCTCGACCTTCGCCGGCTGGAGCGGCGGCGGCTGCGCCGGCACCGGGCCGTGCGTGGTGTCGATCGGCGCCGCGACCACCGTGACCGCCAACTTCGCGACCACGCCGACCACCCTGTTCGTCGTGCGCGCCGGCGGCGGCACCGGCACCGTCACCTCGAGCCCGGCCGGCATCAACTGCGGCACCGACTGCTCCGAGGCCTACGCCAGCGGCGCCACCGTCACGCTCACCGCGACCACCACCGGCGGCTCGATCTTCTCGGGCTGGAGCGGCGGCGGCTGCGCCGGCACCGCGCCGTGCACCGTCACGATGACCACCGCGATCACCGTCACCGCGACGTTCGATCAGACCTCGTACACGCTGACCACCGCGGTCGCCGGCGCCGGCGCCGGCGTCGTGACCTCGGCGCCGGGCGGCATCACCTGCGGCGCCGACTGCACCGAGGACTACGCCACCAACACGATGGTCGTGCTGACCCCGGTGGCGGGCCCGGCGTCGTCGTTCACCAGCTGGACCGGCGGCGGCTGCACCGGCACCGGCCCGTGCACGGTGACGGTCAACAACAACCTCAACGTCACCGCGACCTTCGGCGTGCTGCGCAACCGGCTCACCGTGGTCAAGACCGGCACCGGCGTCGGCACGGTCACGTCGCTGCCGGTCGGCATCAACTGCGGCACCGACTGCACCGAGGACTACCTCGCCGGCACCGCGGTGGTGTTGACCGCCGTCGGCAACGCCACCTCGAGCTTCACCGGCTGGAGCGGCGGCGGCTGCACCGGCACCGGCCCGTGCACCGTCACGATGGACGCGGTCCAGACCGTCAGCGCCAGCTTCGCGGCCAACAGCTACTCGGTCACCGTCGCGATGAACACCGCCGGCAACGGCGTCGGCACCGTCGCCTCGATGCCGGCCGGCATCGACTGCGGCACCGACTGCACCGAGAGCTACCTGGCCGGCACGCCGGTCGTGCTCACCGCCACGCCGGGCCCCGACTCGGTGTTCGCCGGCTGGAGCGGCAACTGCACCGGCACCGCGCTGTGCAACCTGACGATCGACGGCGCCAAGTCGGTGCAGGCGCGCTTCAACCTCGTCACCTTCCCGCTGACGATCACCCGCACCGGCTCGGGCGGCGGCACGGTGGTGTCGAACCCGGCCGGCATCAACTGCGGCGCCACCTGCACCGCCAGCTTCACCACCGGCGCGATGGTGATCCTCACCGCCACCGCCGCCGCCAACTCGACCTTCACCGGGTGGACCGGCGGCGGCTGCTCCGGCACCGGCCCGTGCACCACGACGATCGCCGCGGCGACGTCGATCAGCGCCGGGTTCACGCTGAACTCCTACGTGCTCACCGTGGCGAAGGCCGGCAACTCGACCGGCACGGTCAGCTCGAACCCGCCCGGCATCGACTGCGGCGCCGACTGCAGCGAGAGCTACCTCGCGACCACGCCGGTGGTCTTGGCCGCGGTGCCCGACCCCAACACCACGTTCACCGGCTGGAGCGGTGGCGGCTGCTCGGGCACCGGCACCTGCACGATCACCATCGCCGCGGCGACCACGGTCACCGCGACGTTCAACACCAACCGCTACAACCTCACCGCGACCAAGGCCGGCAACGGCACCGGCACCGTGACCTCGGCGCCGGCCGGCATCAACTGCACCGCCACCTGCGCGACCCAGACCGCGGCGTTCGATCACGGCACCACCGTGACGCTGACCGCCGGGCCGGCCGCCAACGCGACGTTCGCCGGCTGGAGCGGCGGCGGCTGCACCGGCACCGGCCCGTGCATGACCACGCTGACCGCCGCCACCACCGTCACCGCGACGTTCACGCTCAACTCGTACCTGGTGGCGGTGGTCAAGGCCGGCAACTCGACCGGCACCGTCAGCTCGAACCCGCCCGGCATCGACTGCGGCGCCGACTGCTCCGAGCCCTACCTCGCGACGACGCCGGTGGTGCTGACCGCCGTGCCCGACGCCAACACCACGTTCACCGGCTGGAGCACCGGCTGCACCGGCACCGGCACCTGCACGGTGACGGTCGCCGCCGCGGCGTCGATCACCGCCACCTTCAACCTCACGCGCTACGGCCTGACCGTCACCAAGAGCGGCAACGGCACCGGCACCGTCACCTCGGCGCCGACCGGCATCAGCTGCGCCGGCACCTGCGCCACCCAGACCGCCACCTACGATCACGGCACGCTGGTCACGCTCACCGCGGCGCCGGCGGCCAACTCGACCTTCACTGGGTGGAGCGGCGGCGGCTGCACCGGCACCGCGCCGTGCACCGTCACGATGACCGCCGCCACCAGCGTCACCGCGGGCTTCACGCTGAACTCCTACCCGCTGACCGTCACGCTGCTCGGCAACGCCACCGGCACCGTCAGCTCCAACCCGGCCGGCATCGACTGCGGCACCGACTGCTCGGAGATCTATCTCGCGACCACGCCGGTCACGCTGACGCCGGTGGCCGGCCCCAACGCCGTGTTCGCCGGCTGGGCCGGCGGCTGCACCGGCACCGGCGCGTGCACCGTCACGATCGGCTCGGCGGCGGCGACGGTCAGCGCCACCTTCAACCTGGTCAAGCCCAACCTCACCGTGACCCGCAGCGGCACCGGCACCGGGACGATCCTCTCGACGCCGGCCGGCATCAACTGCGGCACGGTCTGCGTGTTCGGGTTCGACTACGGCTCGCTGGTCACGCTCAACGTCACGGCAGGCGCGACCTCGACGTTCACCGGCTGGACCGGCGGCGGCTGCACCGGCACCGGGCCGTGCACCGTCACGATGACCGCGGCGACCACGGTCAACGCCGGCTTCGCGCTCAACTCGTACCTCCTGACGGTCGCCAAGAACGGCAACTCGACCGGCACCGTCAGCTCGACGCCGGCCGGCATCGACTGCGGCGTCGACTGCGCCGAGACCTACCAGGCCGCGACGGTGGTGCAGCTGACCGCGGTGCCCGACGCCAACACCGTGTTCGCCGGCTGGAGCGGCGGCGGCTGCAGCGGCACCGTGCCCACCTGCAACGTCACGATCAGCACCGCCGCCACCGTCACCGCGACGTTCAACTTCGCGAGCTACCGCCTCGACGTCGTGCGCAACGGCACCAGCACCGGCACCGTGACGTCGTCGCCGACCGGCATCAACTGCGGCACCACCTGCTTCGCGACCTACACCTCGGGCACGCTGATCACGCTGTCGGCGGCGCCGGCGGTCGGCGCGACCTTCGCCGGCTGGAGCGGCGGCGGCTGCACCGGCACCGGCACCTGCGTCGTGACGCTGGCCGCCGCCACCACCGTCACCGCGACGTTCAACGCGCTGACGCTGGCGCTCGACGTCAACCTCGCCGGCGCCGGCAGCGGCACCGTGACGTCGTCGCCGCCGGGCATCAGCTGCGGCGCCGACTGCACCGAGACCTACGTCTACAACACGTCGGTCACGCTGACCGCGGCGCCGGCGGTCGGCTCGACGTTCGCCGGCTGGAGCGGCGCCTGCACCGGCACCGCGCTGATGTGCGTGGTGTCGATGACCGCGGCGCGCACCGTCACCGCCACCTTCAATTGAGGTCAGGGCGCGGGCGGCGGCAGCGCCGGCGCGGCGTGGGTGACCTCGCAGCCGGTGCGCGGGCAGAAGGTCACGTCGCCGACGAAGATGTAGGCGGCGCGCGAGCCGTCGGGGCCGACGAAGCGGGTCGGCCGCGACGCGCCGCCGCCCAGCTCGAACGCCGCGAACGGCCGGGTCATCGGCGCGCCGCTGGCGTCGTGGAAGCCGGCCAGCACGATCGCCACCAGCGCGCGATCGGTGGTGTTGGTGACCATGCCGGTGACCACCGCGCGATCGCCGTCCTTGTAGATGTGGCCGTCGCCGATCGTCACCGGCTCGGGGAACCGCGGCTGGCGCGCGCCGCGCACGTCGAGTCGCGCCGCCACCGCGGTCGGGCGCGCCGCGCGACCGCGATCGATCAGCGCGAAGGTGCGCTTGCCGTGGGCCGGGATGCGCAGCGACTCGGGGCGCAGCGGCGCCACCTCGCGGCCGTCGGCGTCCACCAGGATCCCGCCGATCGTGACCTCGGCGTCGACGTCGGCCAGGTTCTGCGCGTCGGCCAGCACGAACGTCGCCTGCGATTCGAAGCGATCGACGCCGATCGTGTCGGTGCGCAAGGTCGGCCGATCGCCGATCGCGATCAGCGCGCGATCGACCGCCGGGGCGTCGCGGCCGCGCTCACACCCCGCCAGCGCCAGCGCCGCGAGCGCGATCGAGGCGGGCCGCGGCGGGCGCATGGGACGAGTGTGACCGCCCGCGGTCAATCGCGCACGGCGATCGCGAACTTCAGGTAGTTGCCCTCGGCGAAGCCCGGCGCGACCGGGAAGTCGACCGGCAGGCCGCGCCGCTCGAGGATCGTCAGCCGGGTGCCGGCGCCGAGCGCGCCCTCGGCCAGCGCGGCGTCGAACTCGGTCACCGAGATCTTGTGCGTCGACGACGCCGCCGCCAGCAGCCCGCCCGGGGCCAGCACCGTCAGGCTGGCCGCGACCAGCTCGCCGTAGTCCTTGATCGCGCTCCACGGCTTGCCGCCGCGGGCCGCGGCCGACGCGAACGCCGGCGGATCGAGCGCGATCAGATCGAACTGCCGGCCGCGCTCGGCGAACCGCGCCAGCACCTTGAGCGCGTCGCCGACGATGTGCTCGGGCTGCTCGGCGTCGAAGCCCGACGCGGCGAAGTTCTTGCGGGCGCGCGCGTGCGACTTGGCGGCGACGTCGACGGCGCACACCTCGCGGGCGCCGCCGGCCCGCGCGTACACCGAGATCGCGCCGGTGTAGCTGAACAGGTTGAGCACGCGGCGATCGCGCGCGTAGGCGCGCACCGCGCGCCGGCCCTCGCGCAGGTCGGCGAACAAGCCGGTCGACAGCGGCGCGGTCACGTCGACGCCGAACCGCATGTCGTCCTCGACCACCTCGAACTCGACCGGGGCCACCGCGCCGCGCACCAGCTCGGCCGCGGCCTGCCGGGGCGCCTCGCCGCCCAGCGAGCGGTAGCGGCGCTGCTCGTAGATCGCCTTGGCGCCGAGCGTGCTCATCAGCGTGTCGTAGAGCGCGTCGCGCAGCACGGTCGCCGCGGCCAGCGCCGGCGAGAACACCTGCGCCACCAGGTAGTCGCCGTAGCGCTCGACCGCGACGCCGGGCAGGCCGTCGGACTCGCCGTTGATCAGCCGCAGGCAGCCGAGCTTGTCGAAGTCGCAGAACCGCTGCCGCAGCGCGACCGCGCGCTCGACGCGCGCGATCACCAGCTTGGCGTCGAGGGGCTGCTCGTCGCAGGTCCACAGCCGCACCGCGATGTTGCCGTCGCCCTCGAACAGGCCGCGGCCGACCAGCTCGCCGTCGCCGTCGACCACCTCGACCACCTCGCCAGGCGCGTCGCGCAGCGGCCGCGATCCCACCGCCTCGCGATAGACCCACGGGTGCCCGAGGCGCAGATAACGCGCCACGTCGTGGGGCACGCGGATGGTGTTCCGGCGCACGATCGGCGCGCCCATCGGGCGGCGCGGGCGGCGCGGTGGGGGGGCGGTAGGCATGGGGCGCGCATCCTAGCAGAACCGTGCCCGTGCCCGTGCCCGTGCCCGTGCCCGATCTCCGGAGGCGCCAGAACCGGGCACGGGCACGGGCACGGGATCCAGAACCGGGCACGGGCACGGGCACGGGATCCAGAACCGGGCACGGGCACGGGCACGGGCACGGGCACGGGATCCAGAACGGGCACGGGGTCAACCCAAGCGATGCGAGTAAGGCGGTGTCATCCAGATCGCCATCGGAGGGCCGACGTTTTGGCTTTACAGACCGGTGGATCGATCGCGTAGAGTCCCGCCACTCGGAGCCTACATGGTCCCCCATACACCTTCCCGCTCGATGCGCATCACGACGCCCCGGATGGCGGTCCTCGAGACCGTGCGGTTCGGCGAGTTCTTGCGCGATCAGATGCTCCTGTCGGAGGAGCAGTGGCTGTCGGCCCTGGCCGCCCACTGGAGCGACGCGCAGCGCCGGCGCATCGGCGCCATCGTCGTGGCGCTGGGGTACCTGCCCGAGGAGATCGTCGAGCGCGCCGCCGCCGAGTTCCACGACGGCCTCGACGTGGTCGAGGTGCACGCGCCTCGCCCGCACGCGACCGCCTGATCCCGGCGATCCGCCGCCGCGACGATTCCGCACCTGATCTCTGGCGCCCAGCGCGCTACAATTTTTTCGACGCCCCGCACGCGACGACTCGGCCCCACGCCCGGAGGAACGATGGCCACGACTACCGACGACAAGCCCGGAACCAACGGACACGCCAGCAACGGCTCGCGTGGCAAGCGGCGTTCGTCGCTGATGCAGGCGGCCGTCGCGCTGCCCTCCGTGGAGTCGTCGCTCGAGGATTTCATCGCGCGCGCCAACTCGACCCTGGTCGACGTCGACGCGTGGGAGGCCCAGGCCCGCGCCGAGCGCGAGCGCGTCGCCCGCGACGCGCAGTCCGCCGAGGACGCCAAGATCCGCCAGGCCGAGGAGGCGGTCCGCGCCGACGCCAACGCCCAGCGCCAGCGCCTCGAGAAGCGCATCGGCGACCTCGAGGCCGAGCTGGCCGACGTGTCGGCGCGCCGGGCCGAGCTCGAGGCCAAGGTCGCCGTGCTCGGCTCGAGCCAGGCGATGACCGCGACCGTCAGCGATCTCGAGGCCAAGCTGGCCGCCGCCGACGAGAAGGCCAAGGCCGCCGAGGCCAAGGCCCGCGCCGCCGACGAGAAGGCCAAGGCCGCCGAGGCCAAGGCCGCCGAGGCCAAGGTCACCGTCGCCGCCGCGCCGGCCGCCGCCCCCAGCCGCGCCGCCACCGACCGCGAGCTCGCCGAGGCCGACGATCGCGCGCGCCTCGCCGAGGCCAAGGCCGCCAAGGCCATCGCTGCGGCGCGCGCCGCCGCCGCCGGCCTGACCGTCTCGTCGGCCGATCTCGACAAGCTCGAGGCCGGCCTCGGCGTCACCCCCGCCCCGCGCGCCGTCGCCGCGGTCGATCGCGACGAGGTCGCGCCGACCAAGGCCAAGGGCGTGCCGGTCGGCGCCGTCGCCGGCGCCTTCGGCGGTGGCATCGCCGCCGTGCTGATCGGCCTCAAGCTGTTCGGCGGTGGCGCCGCCAAGCCGGCCCAGCCGGCGCCCCCGGCCCCGGCCGCTGCCGCGCCCGCCCCGACCGTGACCCCGGCGCCCGCGCCGGTGGTGACGCCCGCCGCCGCGCCCACCGTCACGCCGGTGCCGGCCGCCGCGGCCCCCGAGGTCGCGCCGCCGACCGCCGTCGAGCCGCCACCGACCGCCGTCGAGCCGCCGCCCGTCGCGGTCGAGCCCCCGCCGGTGGTCGCCGCGCCGCCCGTCGCCGTCGAGCCGCCACCGACCGCCGTCGAGCCGCCGCCCGTCGCGGTCGAGCCCCCGCCGGTGGTCACGCCGCCGCCGGCCGCGACCAAGCCGGTCGCGACCAAGCCGGCCGCCACCAAGCCCGCCGCCACCAAGCCGGCCGCCACCAAGCCCGCGGCGACCAAGCCGGCCACCACCAAGCCCGCCAAGCCCGCCGGCATCGTCGATCCGTTCGCCAGCGGTGGCGCGGCGCCGGCGGTCAAGAAGCCGGTGGAGAAGAAGCCCGTCGAGAAGAAGCCGAAGAAGCCGGCGGCCGGCGGCATCGTCGATCCGTTCGCTTCGTGACGTGATGATGAGAGGGTCTTTCGAAAAGACCCTCCCCCACAAGACGTGGGGCCCCCACCCGAAACGCGAGACGCCTCGCCCCAAAGTCCCTCCCCCACAAGACGTGGGGGCCCACCCGAAACGCGAGACGCCTGACGCGGCGATCTCACTCGAATCGCGAGAATTTCAGCCACATCTGTCAGTGGCCGGCGTCCGCCCTGTGTTAAGAGCGGAGCGCTCGTTCGCCCGGAGGCCTTGTGACGCTCATCGGTCGGTTCCTCTCTCTCGCGCTCGTCGCGGTCGCCCTCGTGACCGTGCCGGCACCGGCGCACGCGCAGCCCGGCGACAAGCCGGCTGAGCCGGCGCCGCCCACCCCGGCGCAGCTCGAGCAGGCCAAGGCGGCCTTCATCGAGGGCAAGACGCTGTTCGACGCCAAGAAGTTCGACCTCGCGGTCGAGAAGTTCAAGGAGTCGTACCGCCTCTCGCGCAACCCGCTGCTCCTCTACAACGTGGCCTTCACGTTCGATCAGCTCGGGCAGAAGGACCTCGCGCACTTCTACTACGCGAAGTTCCTCGCCGACGCGCCGGCCGACGCCGCGCAGCGGCCCGAGGCGGTCACCCGCGAGAAGGCGCTGGCCAAGGAGCTCGGCAAGGAGCCCGACGGCGGCACCGGCACCACGCCCCCCGACGGCGGCACCGGCACCAAGCCGCCCGACGGCGGCACCGGCACCACGCCTCCCGACGACGGTGGCAAGAAGCCCCCGCGCAACCCCAAGCCGCCGGCCGCGTACACCGCCGACGACTTCCAGCACCAGATCGTCGAGGACGCGCCGCCCGGCCGCCCGCTCGATCTCACCGCGTTCTCCCCCGAGGAGGCCGGCTGGATCGTCACCATGTTCTACCGCGGTGGCGGCGACGCCAAGTTCACCTCGGTGCAGATGAAGCCCCGCTACAACGAGCTGGTCGGTCGCATCCCGGCCAAGACCATGGCCGGCAGCTCGGTGCAGTACTACCTCGAGGTCCGCAACGCCCAGGGTGAGATGATCACCCGCGTCGGCCGGCCCGCGAGCCCGAACATCGTCTACATCGATCCGAAGGCGCGGCCGCGCTACTACCCCGACCTCACCGACGACCGCGACTGGGTCGACGACAACAACGGTGGCGGTGGTGGCGGCGGCGGCGGCGGCGGCGGCGGCGGTTCGTCGTACGTCCCCGGCGGCTACTTCGACGCCGGCTCCACCAAGTTCAAGCGCGCCAAGTGGATCGCCACCGGCGGCTCGGTCGCGATGCTCGGCGTGTCGCTGACGTTCTACCTGCTGGCCGCGGACATGTCGGCCTCGCTCGAGTCCGAGGCCGCGCTGTCCAACAGCACCAGCCGGTGCAACGGCGCGCCGAAGCCGTGCCGGTCGTTCAACGCCGATCGCCAGGCGATCCAGACCGCCGGCGAGCGCAACGAGCTGGTGTCGAAGATCAGCTTCGGCGTCGGCCTCGCGTTCACCGGCCTCGCGGGCTACCTCTGGTACAAGGAGATCGCCCGCGGCGACAAGGCGCCGGCCAAGACCGCCGCCCGCACCGGCCTGGATTCGCTGATCGCCGCGCCGATGGTCGACGCCGACACCGTCGGTGGCGCCGCCATGGTCCGGTTCTGAAACTGAGGCACGCCATGACCCGCTTCACTCCTGTCCTCGCTTCGCTCGCCGCGCTCGCCCTCGCCGCCGGCTGCGATCCCTACGACCCCGACCTCGGCCCCACCCCCTTCAAGTGCGGCAGCGGCGACGTGTGCCCCGAGGGCTACACGTGCAACGTCGACATCGACGTCTGCGAGAAGACCGGCACCGGCGCGACCATCGACGCGCCGGCGTTCCAGTGCGAGAACGACCAGTCGCTCGAGCCGAACGACATGCCGAACAACGCGTACATCACGCCGATCCCCAACGCGCGCCCCGACTACGCGCTGTTCGGGCTGGCGATCTGCCCGGCCGCCGACACCGACCACTTCCGCTTCGGCGTGAACGCGGCCGGCACCAACCTCGAGGCCAGCGTCGTCGGCCTGTCCGACCGCGCCTCGCTGGTGGTCGAGCTGCTCAACACCAACGGCACGGTGATCACCACCGGCGCGCCGGTGGGCGGGTCGCCGCAGCAGGTCCGCATCGATCTGTCGAACCGGCTGGCCGTCGGCGACTACTTCATCCGCGTCCGCGCGGCCGACGCCCAAGAGAACAACTACAACATCACGATCAAGACCTGCACCGACCCGCTGCCCTGCGATTGAGCGCGTCGAGACGGTGACGATCGAGGCGTGGCGGGGCGAGGGTGGCGGGAACCCCAGCGGCGTTCACGCCGCGAGCAGCTCGAAGCGGAACGCCCAGCGGGCGTGCTCCGCGCGCAGCTCCTGATCGCCGGCGGCCACCTGGTGCAAGCGCGACAGCGGCTCGGCAGCGCCGCGCGCGTCCTGCGCCAGCAGGTGCTCGCGCAGCCGGTGACGGAGGAAGGCCAGCTCTTTCGCTTCGCGGTTGCTCATGGTGGGCTCCGTGGTTGATCCGTTGAATCGACCGTCGCGCCGCTGATCGCAGGCGGCAACTTTTGGACGTGCGATGGACCGCGATCGATGGCGTTGACGCGCAGCGACCGTGCCGGGGTCACGCCCCGCCTACATGGCCCCACGTCGGCGACTCCCCGATCGCACCCCCAGCCGGTTTGACGTACGATCGCCGCGGGGGCTACGCTGTCTACGGTGATCGCGAGCCAACCTCGCGTCGCCGCAAGGAGTTATCGCGCGCATGAGCCGAATCGGTGAGCTCTTGGTCCGGGAGAAGGTGCTGTCGCTCCAGCAGCTCCAGCAGGCCCAGGACGAGGCCAAGCGCACCGGCAAGCGGCTGGGCGCGACCCTGGCCAAGATGGGGATGGTTCCGGACAACGTCCTGACCCAGATGGTCGCGCGGCAGTACAGCCTGCCGGCGATCAACCTCGCCGAGATCGAGATCGATCCCAACGTCCTCAAGCTCATCCCCAAGGACATCTGCGAGAAGCACCAGGTCATCCCGGTGCGCCGCCAGGGGCCGACGCTGATCGTGGCGATGGCCGACCCGTCGAACATCTACGCGATCGACGAGCTCAAGTTCCTCACCCAGTACAACATCGACCCGGTGGTGGCGTCCGACGCCGCCATCGAGACCGCGCTGGCCCGCTACTACGACAAGGGCCCCGATCTCGACGCGATGATCGGCGACATCGACGTCGAGAACGTCGACTTCGCCTCGACCTCCGACGACGCGGTCAACGTCGTCGACCTGGAGAACCAGGCCGGCGAGGCGCCGGTGGTCAAGCTGTGTAACGCCATCCTGCTGTCGGCGATCAAGAAGAAGGCCTCGGACATCCACGTCGAGCCGTACGAGAAGTACTTCCGCGTCCGGTTCCGCATCGACGGCATCCTCCAGGAGGAGATGCGCCCGCCGCTCAAGCTGCGCAACGCGATGACCAGCCGCCTGAAGATCATGGCGTCGCTCGACATCGCCGAGCGGCGCCTGCCGCAGGACGGCCGCATCAAGCTGAAGATCGGCACCAACCGCGAGATGGACTTCCGCGTGAGCATCTTGCCGACCTTGTTCGGCGAGAAGATCGTCATGCGCCTCCTCGACAAGGGCAACCTCCAGCTCGACATGACCAAGCTGGGGTTCGAGGTGCGGCCCCTCGACGACTTCAAGAAGGCGATCAAGAAGCCGTACGGCATGGTGCTGGTCACCGGGCCCACCGGGTCGGGCAAGACCACGACGCTGTACTCGGCGCTGTCCGAGCTGAACACGATCGACCGCAACATCTCGACCGCCGAGGATCCCGTCGAGTTCAACCTGGCCGGCATCAACCAGGTGCAGATGCACGATGACATCGGCCTCAACTTCGCGACCGCGCTGCGCTCGTTCCTGCGCCAGGACCCGAACATCATCATGGTCGGCGAGATCCGCGACTTCGAGACCGCCGAGATCGCGGTCAAGGCCGCGCTCACCGGCCACCTCGTGCTGTCGACCTTGCACACCAACGACGCGCCGTCGACGGTGATGCGCCTCCTCAACATGGGCGTCGAGCCGTTCCTGGTGACCGCGTCGGTCAACCTGGTGATCGCCCAGCGCCTGGCCCGCCGGATCTGCGCCGACTGCAAGGTGCCCGCCGAGAAGCACGGCGAGGCGCTGCAGAAGCTGGGCATGACCGACGACCAGATCCGCAAGGGCACGATCATGCAGGGCCGCGGCTGTGGCACCTGCAACAACACCGGCTACAAGGGCCGCGTCGCGCTCTACGAGGTCATGCCGTTCGTCGACGGGCTGCGCGAGCTGGTGCTGCAGGGCGCCTCGGCCGCCGAGCTCAAGACCCAGATGATCAAGGAGGGCTTCGCGTCGCTGCGCATGGCCGGCATCCAGAAGATCCTCGAAGGCGTCACCACCCCCGAGGAGATCCTGCGCACCACCGTCGAAGACTGAGTGCGTTTGGATAGAGAGGGTCTTTCGCAAAGACCCAGGTGGAGGCAGGTGGCTCACCGATCCCCATGAACCACGCGGTCCGACGGGAACGTCGAACCGGCCCCCACCCGAAACGCGAGATCCTCTTCGTGGGTTCGTTGTTCTGACCAACCCTGTGAGTTCCAGGGGTCGGTCGCCCCGCCCCTCCCTCGCCGCATTCCTGGAGTTCTTGCTCCGCCTCTGCGATCATCGGATCCGACGATGCCCCCTCCCAGCCTGCACCAGCTCCTGAAGGTCATGCTCGACAAGGGCGCGTCCGACCTGCACCTGACGACCGGGTCGCCGCCGCAGCTGCGCATCGACGGCGAGCTGGTGCCGCTGCGGGTCGAGGCGCTGACCCCGGTCGACACCAAGCAGCTGTGCTACTCGGTCCTCACCGACGCGCAGAAGATGGCCTTCGAGGAGGCGCAGGAGCTCGACTTCTCGTTCGGCGTGAAGGGCCTGGCCCGGTTCCGCGCCAACCTGTTCATGCAGCGCGGCGCGGTGGCCGGGGCGTTCCGCCTGGTGCCGTTCACGATCCTGCCGCTCGAAGAGCTGGGCCTGCCCAAGACGGTCTCGGACATGTGCGAGCGCCCGCGCGGCCTGGTGCTGGTCACCGGGCCCACCGGCTCGGGCAAGTCGACGACGCTGGCGTCGATGCTCGATCGCATCAACACCCGGCACCGCTCGCACATCATCACGATCGAGGATCCGATCGAGTTCCTGCACCCGCACAAGTCGAGCCTGGTCAACCAGCGCGAGGTCGGCGCCGACACCCACAGCTTCGGCAAGGCGCTGCGCCACATCCTGCGCCAGGACCCCGACGTCGTGCTGGTCGGCGAGATGCGCGACCTCGAGACGATCGAGGCGGCGCTGACGATCGCCGAGACCGGCCACCTGTGCCTGGCGACGCTGCACACCACCAGCGCGATCGGCAGCATCAACCGCATCGTCGACGTGTTCCCGGCGCACCAGCAGCCGCAGATCCGCCAGGTGCTGTCGTTCGTGCTCGAGGGCGTGATCAGCCAGACGCTGGTGCCGCGGGCCTCGGGCTCGGGCCAGGTGCTGGCGTCCGAGGTGATGATCCCGACCCAGGCCATCCGCAACCTGATCCGCGAGGACAAGCTGCACCAGGTCTACTCGCAGATGCAGATCGGCCAGTCCAAGCACGGCATGCAGACGCTCAACCAGTCGCTGTGCGACCTGTTCCTGCGCCGGCTGATCACGCTCGAAGACGCGATGGCCCGCTCGGCGGACGTCGACGAGCTCAAGAACCTGATCGCCAGCGGTGGCGCGCTGATGCCCGGCGGCGGCTCGAGCCCGGGTCAGCGCCGCGCGAAAGAGGTGGACTGATGCCGAAGTTCCAATGGGAGGCCACGACCCGGGCCGGCGAGGTCCGGCGCGGCGTGGTCGAGGCGGCCGACGAGGCCGCGGTGCAGAACCGGCTGCGCGCCGATCAGCTGACGCCGCGCAAGATCAAGAAGCAGGCGACCAGCATCCAGATCTCGATCGGCTCGCCGGTCAAGCCCAAGGAGCTGCAGGTCTTCACCCGCCAGCTCGCGACGATGATCGACGCCGGCCTGCCGCTGGTGCAGTGCATCGACATCCTCGCCAACCAGTCCGAGAACCCGATCTTCCAGCAGAAGCTGTTCCAGATCAAAGCCTCGGTCGAGCAGGGCTCGTCGTTCTCGGACGCGCTGCGCAAGCACCCCAAGATCTTCGACGAGCTGTACGTCAACCTGGTCGGCGCCGGCGAGGTCGGCGGCATCCTCGACACGATCCTCAACCGCCTCGCGACGTACATCGAGAAGGCGGTGAAGCTGAAGAGCCAGCTGAAGAGCGCGATGGTCTACCCCATCGCGATCATGGTGGTGGCCGGCGGCGTCATCGCGGTCATGCTCGGCAAGGTCATCCCGACCTTCGAGGCGATGTACCAGAACTTCGACGGCGCCAAGCTGCCGAAGCCGACCAAGGTCGTCATCGGCATCTCGCGGTCGTTCATCGACACCTGGTACATCTACTTCGGCGTCGTCGCCACGATCATCGGCCTGATCGTCTTCGCGATGCGCAACGAGGCCGGGCGCAAGGTGCTCGACCGGTTGTTGTTGCGCGTCCCGGTGATCGGCCCGGTGCTGCGCAAGATCATCGTCGCGCGCTTCACCCGCACGCTGGGCACGCTGCTCACCTCGGGCGTGCCGATCCTCGACGCGCTCGACATCTGCGCCAAGACCGCGGGCAACGTCGTCGTGGCCGCCGCCATCCAGCACACCCGCGCCAAGATCTCCGAGGGCCTCGACATGGCCGGCCCGCTGGCCGAGACCGCGGTGTTCCCGTCGATGGTGACCCAGATGATCGGCGTCGGCGAACAGACCGGCGCGATGGACCAGATGCTGCAAAAGATCGCCGACTTCTACGAGGACGAGGTCGACGTGGCGGTCGCGGGCATGACCGCCTTGATCGAGCCGATCATGATGGCGTTCCTCGGCGTCGTGGTCGGCGGCCTGATCGTCGCGATGTACCTGCCGGTGTTCGAGCTCGCGGGCAACATCGAGACCAAGTAGCGCGCGCGGCCCCGATGACGTCGCCCGCCCCCGCCGTCGCGTCGGTCGCCGCTGCCGGGCTGGCGCGGCGGCTGACCTGGCTGATGCTGGTGCGGACGCTGGTCATCAGCGCCGTGCTCGGGCTGTCGCTGTGGCTCGGCTCCGGTCAGGGCACGCCGATGGCCGCGCCGGCCGAGCGGTTCCTGCTCGGGGTCGTGGTCGCGACCTACGCGGCGACGATCGGGTTCGCGCTGCTGCTGCGCCGGGGCGTCGCGCCGGCCCGGCTGGTGTGGCCGCAGCTCGCCGGCGACCTGGCGATCACCACCGCGCTGACCTACGTCACCGGCGGCGCCCAGAGCGCGTACACGTCCTTCTTCGCGCTGTCGGTGGTCGGCGCCGGCGCGATCACCGACCGCCGCGGCGCGTGGACGGTCGGCGCGGTGGCGATCGCGCTCACCGCGGCGGTGGGCGTGGCGGCGTGGGCGCGGCTGGCGCCGCTGCCGACGATCCCGCAGGTCGAGCCGTGGACCCAGAGCGGCCGCGAGCTGGCGCTGGCGATCAGCCGCAGCGTCGGGGCGCTGATCGCGGTCGGCGTGCTGGCGGCGCTGTTCGTCGGCGAGCTCGAGCGCTCGCAGGCCTCGCTGGTGTCGCAGCGCCAGGTCACCGCCGACCTGGTGGCGCTCAACCGCGACATCGTGCGCTCGCTGTCGAGCGGCCTGGTCACGGTCGGGCCCGATGATCGCGTGCTGACGATCAACCAGACCGGCGCCGAGATCCTCGGGCCGGTGGCGGCCGGCGCGATCGGCGAGCCGGTCGAGACCGTGCTGCCCGGGCTGGCCGCGCGGCTGGCCGGCGTCGGCGCCACCGCCACGGTGCGACGCGCCGATCTGACCTTGCCGCGGCAGCCGCCGCGCACCGTCGGCATCTCGGTGTCGCCGCTGTTCGACGACGGCGACCACGTGATCGGCCGGGTCATCAACTTCCAGGACCTGACCGAGCTGCGCCGGCTCGAGGCGATCGCCCGCCGCAGCGAGCGGCTGGCCACCGTCGGGCAGCTCGCGGCCGGCATCGCGCACGAGATCCGCAACCCGCTGGCGTCGATCTCGGGCTCGATCGAGCTGCTCAGCCAGTCGGCGCCGACCTCCGACGACGATCGCGCGCTGATGGCGATCGTGCTGCGCGAGATCGAGCGGCTCAACGGCCTGATCACCGACCTGCTCGAGTACGCCAACCCGCGGCCGCGGGCGGTGGTCGACCTCGATCTGGCGGTCGTCGCCGACGACGTGATCGCGGTGCTGCGCCAGGATCGCACCTGGGGCCCGCTGGAGTTCATCGTCGACGTGGCCCGCCCGCTGCCGGTGGCCGGCGACGCCGCGCAGCTGCGCCAGGTGCTGTGGAACCTGGCCCGCAACGCCAGCGAGGCGGCCGCCGCCGGCGGCGGTCACGTCACGGTCCGCGGCGCGCAGGACGACGCCGGCGTCGCGCTGGCGGTCACCGACGACGGCCCCGGCGTGCCGCCCGACCGGATCGCGCACATCTTCGACCCGTTCTACACGACCAAGCAGAAGGGCACCGGCCTGGGCCTGGCCACCAGCCACGCGATCGTGGCCGAGCACGGCGGCACGCTCGACGTCGACAGCGTCCCCGGGCGCACCACGTTCACGGTGCGGCTGCCGGCCCGCGCCTGATACACTGCGCGCGATGTCGGCCACGTGCCCGGTGTGTTGCGGCGGCCTCGCAGGCGGGGAGCTGATCCTGGTGTGCGGATCGTGTCGCGATCGGCTGGGCGTCGGCCCGGTCCGCATGACCGGCGAGTTCCGGGTGCCGACCGAGGCGCTGCTCGACGAGCCCACCGCGGCGGCGCCGCCGACCGTCGCCGGGTGCAGCTGGTGCGGCAAGCCCGGCGATCAGGTCAAGAAGCTGCTCGGCACGCCGACGGTGGCGATCTGCAACGAGTGCGTCGCGCTGTGCGCCGACATCCTGCACGCCGAGCTCGGCCCCGACTGGCGCTGAACGCGGCGGGCGCTCAGGCGGCCCGCGTCTGCAGCGCCCGGCGCAAGCGGACCAGGCACGACGCGACGCTCAGCGACGCCTTCTCGAACGCGCCGCTCGGCGCGAGCAGCCCGGTGGCGCGCGGGCGATCGCCGGCGTCGACCGCCCGCACGACGTCGCCGGCGTGGCGGTGGAAGTCGGCGTGGGCGGCGCGGGCCTCGACGAACTCGGCGACCGTCGCCAGGCGGCGACCGTCGCCGTGCATCCACTTGCCCAGCGCGCATTGATCGTCGCGGCAGATCGTCGCGGCGACCAGCGGCTCGGCGC
>Ga0075163_10000870_pt1 | contig 40362 bp, 28 predicted proteins | sample JI1023141ADNA_FD_71478 | JGI IMG/M metagenome (GOLD analysis project Ga0075163, IMG submission 71478) | Wastewater effluent complex algal communities from Wisconsin, to seasonally profile nutrient transformation and Carbon sequestration -... | ecosystem: Engineered > WWTP > Effluent > Algae...
TAACCCATTGATTATTAAAGAAAATAGAATCATTTGGACAGAGTTGTATTGATTCAAAATTTTCAACGCCACCTTGACTAGCAAAAATCTCATCTTCCAAAAAATTACATAGCTCAGTTTCCACCGTTACTTTGTATAATCCTTCATTGACAATATTTATTGTTTTTGTAGTTTCACCTGTACTCCATTTTATTTCTTTGAAAGCATCCAAATTTAACTCCACAATTGATGATGAACCACAAAGTTCGATTTGGTCTTGTAATCCAAGTTCTTTATTTATATAGTCTGTATTTGAAACTATAATTGGTCTGCTGCCTAAAAAGCCTTTTGAGATAGCACGATTCTGGCTGAAAGCAGTACATTTATTCTCAATTTTGAGATTTACTCCTGAACCAGTTACATCTTCCATGTCATAATAAAGTACCAAATTGGCTTCATTGCCAGAAAGAGGTACATTATAGTTTTGTTTAATCTGCTGTGCCGTAAGTGGAGCATCATAAAATCTTAACTCATCAATAATACCACTGAAAAAATTGCCAAAGCTGCCTCCAATATTCTTATAAGCCCCTATTCTAATGTTCTCAAAAGACGGATAGATAGGAATAAAGCTTCCGTTTCTGAATTGACCAGGGACCAAGTCGCCATTTACAAAAAGCTTAATACTTAATGCATCATGAACAACTGCAATATGTGTAAAAACTCCAGCGGGAATTTGAACACTAGATGTTTGATAATTACTATTGTCCGTACAAAAACCGTCTGGACTGATAGACCAGAATAATCTTCCATTGAATACAGATAGATAATAACCATATTGATCATTGCACCATTGCTTAGATACAATCATTCTGTTGTCGTCGTCACAATTAGGCATTATCCATGCTTCAATGGTTATCCCATCTCCACCCATCAATAAGCCTGATGAACTAACAACTTCCAAGTAATTATTACACCCGTCTAATAACAAACCTTTGTTAAACTGAGCATTTAACTGAGACTGGAAAATAATTAAATTAAACACTAAGATAAGTTTCAAAATTTTCATTTGTCGTTTTATTTAAAATTTTAATCTGTATAGTCACAAAGTTACAAAAGAAATTAATATCAAAAAGAATAAACTAAATTTTTGAGTAAAAAAAACAATATTCGTTAAAACTCTATCTTACAAATACATCTTTTTTCAAAAATCCAATCCATGTGAACCATTGAGATAAAAAAACATATTTCCCTTTGGGATAAAGACTAAGCATGGTAAAACGAAGCATAATTAATATAGATGCAAACATTTTGAAAGTAAATTCGATAAACTTTAAAAACAATTCACCTCCATTACCTTCTGACAATATCCTTCTTTTTTCTTCATTTCCTGTCTTCATAAATAGTTTTTTAAAATTGCTAGGCTCAAGTCGTGCATTATCAATGTAATGAAACAACCAAGCTTTTGGCAAATAGTAAATTTCATCCGATATTTGACTTACTTTTTTAAAGATGTACTTATCATCACTTCTAAATTTCAACTCATTATTAAATCCTTTTACTTGGTTTAATATATCCTTTTTGTAAGTCATATTGCAACCTGCAGGGTACTTCATAGCTTTTGTATATTTTTTAGTTTTGTCTCCATGATCAACTTTGGCTACAAAACCATTTAAATACTTGTTCATCCAAATAGGCTCCAAACCGTTTTCATACTTTGGAATTACCTTTCCTCCCACACCAACAGCATTTTTATTATTTTTAAAAAACAATAGTACTTCTTCAATAAAATCAGGTGGCAAAATTACATCATCATCAATGAAGGAAATAATAGGCGAATTTGCCTCTAAAATGCCACGATTGCGAGCATAAGATAATCCTTTATTTGATTCGAAAAAATATTTAACATGTAGTTCGGGATTATTCATCATAAATGACTGTACTATTTCTGCAGTTCGGTCGGTACAAAAATTATCAATCACTATCAATTCAAAGTTCTGATATGACAAATTTTGGATCTTAACACTCTCAAGAGCTTCGGGCAAAAACTTCTCACGATTATAGGTACAAATAACTAAAGAAATTTCAATTTGATGATTATTCATTTTTAATCAAATTTAGAAAAAATAATTCGGATTTAGTAAGACCAATCTATTGATGACATCTATTTTTTCTCTATAATTATAGTGATGATAGGTGAAAGCAAATCTTCAATTGTAACATTTGGATACAACCTTTGAACCATTGATAATGTATTTGAAGAAATCATTTTTAATTGATTAAATTTTGTCTCTTTTAAAATAGCATGAATATGAAACCCAGAATTCTTAATGTGTTGTTCCATTTCGATTAATGAGCATCTATTTAAACTATTAAGATAAAAATTACTTGCCTTTTCAAATTCAGAAGGGCGATACTTTTTGAGATATTTTTCAAAATCACTTTTGGAAAGACTAGCATGTCCCCATGGAAAATCTAATGTGGCATAGGTATGTCCACCATTATACGAAAAAAAAGGATTGTAAACATGGTAACCAAATCCCCCTTTTTTTGTAACTTTATAAAGTTCTTCAAAACATTTTTGAATATCAGACACATGCTCTAGAACGTCTGCACTAAAAGTAAGATCAAATTGATTTTCACTGTAATGAGAATCCGTTATGTCATGTTGCTCAAATGATAAGTTTGATACACCAAAATATGACTGAATTAGTTTTCTATTTTCTCTAATTTGTTCAATTTGGGAATTTTCGTAATAATAATCAACATCTCCACTCATCACTTTGCTATTTTTCCATTTACTCGCAAGGATGGTAGCCTTTATTGTATCATAACTTCCTATTTCTAAAACGTCTTGAAATTCTTTATCTGTAAATTTTGATAAGAACTGAATCATTGTACTAATAAAACCCGAAACATCTTTTGCTTTTATTTCAATGTCTCTCTTGGCCAGTTTACTAATGGGTTTATTTTCAAATGTTGATTGCCAACCAGGCTTGACCATAGATCTTAAACCTTCTTTTAAATCAACTTTATTACTTAATTCATCAGTGAACGTATCAAATACTTTTAATGTCGAAACATCAAATGCATTTGTATTTACTTTCTTTAATGTTTCTACTGCTTTTTTTCTCAATGTTTTATTTGAGAGCACAAACTTAATTACTCTTTGGATCATATTTTGATATTTTTTAAATCGATTCTATCAAATGCATCAATAAATGAAAGTTTTGTGGCGTTGCAGATAATGGCATTTTTCTTATTAGCATATTCTTTAATTTGATAATAGGACCTGAAAGTAAAAATAAATTTCTCTAAAACTTCAGCAAGATTTCTTGTCTTTTCTCTTCCGACTTTATTCATTGGAGCAGGTTTCACATTTCCGTCATCATAAAAATGATATTGACCTACAAGTACATTATTATCTGCATCAACACTTATTTCTTTTAACCAAGAATGATCTACACCAGTAAGATAAATTTGTTTAAAATTTTGTCTTAATGCTAATATCAAAGTAGGAATAACCACATTATGAGGTCTAGCCAATCCTAAGCCCAAATTAAAAAACAATGCATTAGTGAAATTAAAACCTTCAATAGGTGTATCATTATAAAATGTTATTGAAATATGTTTATTTGATAAAATATTATTTACCAGCGTTGCACTACATTTGGCTTTTATCGGTGCATAAATTAGCAAATTCCAACTTGTTTTTTCAATCAATGCTGCGAATAATTTTTGCCTTCCTGTTTTGTATTCTTCTTTTACACTTTCTATCCAAAATTCCGGTGCATGAAGTACAATAGCATTAGGTTTTATTTTTTGGAATTCATCACTCAGTGGAAAATAATTTACGCATATACTAGTTACAGCTTCAAAAAATCTTCGATTATCTTCTAATTCATTTTTCAAACTCGGACCATTCCCAATTATCAAACACTTTTCTTTCGAATTATTTTTCAATGTCATATGACCCAGCTTGGTCGGTCTCGATAAGATCACAACTTTTAATGCTGAAAATAAGGTGTCCCAAACATTAATAAAAAAAGACTTAATATTTCCAACATTCATATCTTACTTTTCATTTCTTATCAAATCCAAACTAAATCTATTCCCTGCCGCAACTTTAACATTCGATACTTCCCCTATAATCTCCCTAAAATACTTAGGATGCAACCCAAATCCAGGTCTCACCGATCGTACATTCTTCTCTGTAAAAACTTCGCCTTCTTCTATATCTTCTGCTACATAAAGGCTTCTCGCAAAATCTTTTCCTTTCCTTTGCTTAGGAGTCAAGTTGTAATCTACTACACCAATAGCTTTTTCAGCATCCCGTACTGCGTTTACCATTGCTGTAAATTCATTCTCGTCCATAGAAAACTCTGCATCAGGTCCACCAATGTCATGATTTAAAATAAAATGTTTTTCTATGATTTTTGCACCCAAAACAGTTGCCACAATTGGAACAGTGCTCCCCATGGTATGGTCTGACAAACCTGCAACTACACCAAATCTCTCTGCCAAGTCTTTGACCATGATCATATTTGCTTCATTTACTGGAGCAGGATAACTTGAAGTACATTTTAGTAATGCAATATCGGAGTTCCCCATTCTTTTGCAAGCATCTAGCGCCAGATTTATATCATCTAACTCTGCAATCCCTGTAGATATGATAATAGGTTTGCCTTTGGAAGCAACATATTCTATGAGTGGAATATCTGTGATTTCAAACGAAGCAATTTTGTAAGCTGGTACTTCTAAATTTTCTAATAAATCAACTGCTGTTTTATCAAATGGTGAAGAAAAACAAATCAATCCTTCTTCCTTTGCAACATCAAATAATGCTTGATGCCATTCCCAAGGTGTGTAGGCTTCCTTGTACAAATCATACAAATATCTGTCGTCCCAAAGGGTACCACCAGATATTTTAAAATCATCATTTCGAACATTCAGTGTCAATGTATCTGCCGTATATGTCTGTAGCTTAATGGCATTAGCTCCAGCTCTTTTTGCTGCACGTATGGTCTCGATAGCAATATCTAGACTTCCATTATGATTTGCAGATAATTCTGCAATGATAAAAACAGGAGATGACTGATCTATTTTATAATTTCCTATGGTCATTCTTTAGATTTAATGTAATGAAAGCTTGTAGCGCCTTTTATGTTTTTCATACCAATCATTTTGTATTCAGCTTTCTCAAATCCTTTAGCCGAAGATACATTTTCTTCTTTGATATAAGCATGAATGATGCATGATTGTTGATTATTTAAAAATTCAGCAGACGCTTTTGAGATTATCACTGATGCCAATCCTTTGCCACGATAACGCTTATCAATAGAAACACCAATTTCCGCATTTGTTTCATCTAATTTTTGAATTCTTACTTGGCCAACATATTTTTGGGGAGCATAATAGAACAAATACATGAAACAATTTTCATCATTTAGTTTACCTTCAAACCAGTTTATATGGTCGTCAAAAGAAATTTCATCTGAATGATAAGAAAATTTCCTTACATCTGCATCATTGGTCCAATCAAAATATAAATGAGCATCTGACATTATTGCCTTCCTGTACAACAATGCTGTATTCCATTTACTGTGTATCAAAACATCTTTAAATATTCCATCATAAAGACAATGCTCTTTTAAGCGTGCTTCCAATTCAAAACCAACATCTTCAATCGTTTTATATAAATGTGGTCTTAGATCAAACGCATATGTAAATACTTTGTGCAATCCAATATTTGTAAATGCAACTTTCTCTATAAGCCCTAAGTAAGTCTGCCAATGAAATTCAAAATATTTCGCTTCAAGCTTTGTATCCATGATAAAAGAAAGCTCTGCATTTTTGTCTATCCAATTGATGTGTACCAATCCACCATAACCAATACAAACATCACCTTCCAAATAGGAAAACAATATTTGATCAGGTTGTTCTTTGTCAAATAATTGTGACACAACATCCGTAAAATATCGCTCTTGATCATCTTCGGACAATGGTTTGGACTGACGGAGATGATACATTTGTTCGTTGCGCCACTTCATTATATCAAATCTGTCTTCGTATCTAATTGGCACAATTTTGTATTGTCCATCAGTGACATCTGCCAGATCGAGTGATTTATATTTGGTTGGAAATATCATTTGCAAAACATTTTATATTTAAATTCCGCCAATTTCCAGTCCGTTTCATTATCTATATCTTGTACTTCTAATTCTGATAGTATGATCGATCCAGTATTATTGGTAATTAAGCTTTTTTGATCTAACAATGGTGAGACTTTTGCCCAATAAAACTGTCCTGCATCATGATATGATTTCTCCAAATCTTGTGATCTTGACAAAGCATATTCAGGATAGAAAAAAGAAATCTTTTGATTATCCAATCTCAATGCTCTTTGAATAGGAAAACCAAATCCTACAGTCGGAAATAAACTATCAAATTCACTTTTTATCATAGTAACAAAAGCCAATTTTAGTTTTTCACCATTCACAAACGGTGCACATGGATAAATGCAACAAACATAATCAAATAAACTACCTATTTTCTCATATTCTAGCAATACTTCTTCTAACACTTGATATGTGGTGGCATAATCATTTGATGTCTCCGTACTTCTCAAAAAAGGTACCTTTGCACCTTGGTTAAGAGCGATTTCAGCTATTTCGTCATCATCTGTAGAAACCATCACCTCATCAAACAATCCTGAATCCAAAGCCGCTAATATGGAATAATCAATAATAGGTTTTCCTAGAAAATCTTTGATATTTTTTCTTGGAATGCGCTTACTTCCGCCTCTAGCAGGAATGATACAGAGATTAGCCATTGTAAAAGCTGTTAATCGTCTCTATCACAAAATCCTGCTCATCATCAGTCAAGGTAGGATACATCGGCAGACTGATACAGTGCTTATAATACGTTTCAGCACTCGGAAAGTCTCCTTCTTTCCACCCAAAAGACCTGTAATATGGCATTAAGTGCGTAGGAATATAATGAATCTGACCATAAATATTGTGCTTTCGCAAATGGGTATAAAGTCCCAAACGATCATCAGCTTCTATGACGTATAAATGGTATGCTTGATCGGGATGATAGCCTGAATGCCCTAAGATATAACTTTTCCCTTCGAATACTTCCGCATATTTTTGTGCAATTTGCCTTCTTCTTGCTAAACCTTCCGTTGCTCTATTAAGCTGTGACAAACCAAGAGCACTCTGGATGTCTGTGATCCTATAATTATATCCTAATTGTTGCATCTCCATGTACCATCCTGGATAAGTCGTTTCACCTTCAACACCATTAGCAAAGTCGATGTCATTTAGATATTGGTCGTCTTGTTTATTAATGCCATGCGTTCTTAATATGAGCAGTTGTTTATAATGCTCTTCATTATTGGTGGTGATCATGCCACCTTCTCCACATGCTATATGTTTGACAGGGTGAAAAGAGAATATGGCCAAGTCTGCATAATTTCCATTACCACATTGTTGGGCTATACCTTTACTATCTGTAAAATATCCACCTGGTGCGTGACAAGCATCCTCAATAATCCATAATCCATATTCATCTGCCAATGCTCTGAATGCTTCTAAATTTACAGCCCTTCCTGCAAAATCTACAGGAATGATACCTTGGTAAGTCCCTTTTGGTGATGATGCTAGCAAAAGTCTCACCTTCTCGATATCCAATAAATAGGTATCAGGATCTATATCAGAAAAAACCACGTCGCCTCCACAATATCGGACACAATTGGCACTAGCTGCAAAGGTGATAGGCGTTGTAATCACTTTTTGCCCTGCTTTAACACCAAGTGTCATGGTACAAAGGTGAAGTGCAGCAGTACCATTTGCCACAGCCACGGCATATTTACATCCTATATATTGTGCAAAAGCATCTTCAAATTCTTTAATTTTTGGACCTTGGGTCAAGTAGATAGAATGAAGTGATTCGACCACTGCATCAATATCATCTTGGGTTATATTTTGTTTGCCGTAAGGTATCATATTTTAAAATCAGGGTACAAGTGTTCGGTAATTAATGCTCTCAAACTATCAACTGTTTCCCACTCAGGATTATTGTCTGACGTGTAATGAAATCCTTTGGGTACCAAGGAAGCATTAAAGTAACTGATATATTTCTCAAGATCCCAAACTGGAACTTGTGGCAATATCACGTAATACTTCCCAAGGTCATACGTAGAATAAGAGTCAGAAGCTGTGATCATCTCTTCATGGATTTTTTCTCCTGGACGGATGCCAACTTCTTTGTGTTCACATTCTGGACCTATGGCTTGTGCTACGTCTGTGATCTTGTATGAAGGAATTTTAGGTACAAATAACTCTCCTCCCCATGCAGTCTCAAGGGCATGAAGAACCATATCAACGCCTGCTTGAAGCGAGATATTAAATCGTGTCATGCTCTTATCTGTAATGGGCAACACGCCATCTTTTTTCTTTTGCATAAAAAAGGGAATGACTGATCCATTGGAACCCATAACGTTTCCGTACCGTACCACAGAGAATTTTATATCTTGTTTGCCACGAATATTGTTGGCTGCGATGAATAATTTATCAGACGTCAATTTAGTAGCTCCATACAAATTTATGGGAGCACATGCCTTGTCCGTTGATAGTGCGACTACCTTACTAACTCCAGAAGATAAAGCTGCTTTGATGACATTTTCTGCTCCACCGATATTGGTTTTTACACATTCATCTGGATTATATTCTGCTATGTGCACATGCTTCATGGCTGCTGCATGTATCACATAATCGATACCATTAAAAGCACGTTTTAGTCTATCGAGATCACGCACATCGCCTATGAAATACCGAATGGCTTTGTACTGCTTTTCTGGATATTCTAGCGCCATCTGATATTGCTTCTGCTCATCTCGAGAGAATATTACTAAACGTTGTATATCAGGCCATTTAGCTAAAATCGTTTTAGTCAATTCCTTGCCCAACGAACCTGTCCCTCCTGTGATTAAAACCGATTTACCATTCATTTTCCTGTATTTATTTGTTTTAACTTGCCTATGTTAAGGATTACGCATTTACGACAGAATCTTTGCTTTGACGAACTTGGGTATAAATATAAAAAATCAACAATCCTAACAGTATCAACGAACTTATCAAACTTATGGTTTCTCCCAAGAAATATGCTTTGGGTCTAAATTCAAATATGACTTCATGTTTTCCCGATGGAATCTTAAGCCCTCTTAACAAATAATTAGTTCGAATATGATCTACTGGTTTACCATCTATGTATGCTTCCCAACCTTTATTAGGACCATACCAAACTTCCGAAAATACAGCAAATTGCTCACCCTCAGTATTTGATTCATATACCAATTTATTTGGATGGTAAGATTTTAGAGTAATAGCTCCATTTTTTGATGGTGTCAAATTGGCTACATAATCTTTAAACTCAGTATGAACAACGGCATCACCAGCTGGGTCAAAACTTGTGAGTGAATCTATTTCTGCATTTGCATCTGGAACTTGGATGATATTGTTAACAAACCAAGCATTTCCAAGTGCAGCAGGATTGCGCTGAACTGTAGGACTTCCATCAGCTCCTTGTAATATAAAGTACTTCGTATTGAGCATATTCAATACTCCTTGGTTGTTTTTGCTGATATGTCTATCAATAATGTCTTGGTATCTTTGTAGTTTTGCAGCATGGTAACCACCTATTGTCTTATGAAAATAAGAAGTACTTGCAGCATTAAATGTGTTGATAGTAGCGTCATACACTCTGAAATTAGGATCGTTGTCTTGCAAAATCTGCGTATCAACTGGTCTAGCTTCAAAATTCTGTTTGTATGTATTTTTAGTAACAAAATCCTTTTTATCTAAATAATCTTTGCCAATTTGTACTAAGTCAAATAAACCTAAAACTCCAATGACTGCAATTAAAATTGTACTATTTATTTTATCTTTTAGAAAAGCCCATATTACCGCAGATATAATAACTATATAAGCCAAACTACGAAATGCTGACGAAGCTAACATTGATTGTCTTTGTTTTAGTAATACATCTATGATTTCTTGATAATTGGCATCTCCTTGGCTACTAAAATCAAACAAACTGCTTCCACCTATCCAAAGCATTGCACACAGACCTCCTAAAATTCCAGCAGAAATGTACAAGGGTTTTAAGAATGTTTCTTTATTAGTAGATTTAAGAATTTCTGAAATACCTAATATTCCCAAAATTGGTATAAAAATAGCTGTGACACTAAGTATTGAACTAGGTGCCCTGAACTTATTCAATAGTGGTAAAGTATCGAAAAGTAATTTGTTAAATCCTTCCATATTCTTACCCAAAGACATGACGAAGGTTAATAATACTGCTCCTAACAACCACCACTTTACTGGCCCTTTTACAGCAAAAAGCCCAAATACAAATAAGAAAAATGCTACGATACCAAAATAAGCAGGACCACTTGTAAATGGCAGCTTTCCCCAATAGGTAGGCGCTTGAAACTCTCTTCTCTGACCGACTGCTTTGCCTAAATCTGAATTTCCGTCTAACCATTCACCAGAACCACCACCTACTGCTTTAGGAATAAATGTGGCCAATAAATCTCCGTATCCATTACTCCACTGGGTAGCATATGTCCATTCTAGTCCGTCAGTTTCACTCGATGATGCCGGTGTATCTCCGGTAGATTTCAATATTGGTGCACCACGCATAGTATCGTTGGCATATTCATATGTTGTCCATAACTTAGATGCAGACGAACCTAATGCAAGTAAAGCAACTACAAGCATCACACCTATAGATTTTGCGAAATTGACTAATTCTTTTTCTTTTATTTTATTTACTAACTCGATTATTACCAAAATACCTAGTGCTAACCCAAGATAATATGTCATTTGTGGATGGTTAGACTGAACATTGAGTCCAAGTCCTATTCCAAATAATGCCGCACCTAATACAAAACGCTGTCTAAAAAGCAATATAACACCTGCGATTACTAACGGACTCGTGAGGATAGTAGCCGTCTTAGTGTTGTGCCCTGCTTCAAACAATATAAAATTATTAGTGCTAAATCCAAATAAAATGGCCCCTATCAAACTCAACCATCCATTCACTCCGAGACATAACATCAGTATGTAAAATGATATCATACCCATAATATATAAACCAGCTGGATAGTTAAAGAACATGGTACCTACCTTTCTAATATAAGATAATTTATTCCCTGGATTTGGTGCCGAAAGTTGATAAGTAGGCATTCCGCCAAACATGGAATTAGTCCAAAGTACCGTCTCACCTGTTTTTTCTTGATAATCGATAGCTTCTTTAGACATACCTTTATATTGAATAATGTCTCCTTGATTTACCACTTTCCCTTCAAATTGTGGCAAAAAGTAAAAAACATTTACTAGCAATATCACCAAAATGTGTAATATATAAGGGTAGATGGCTTTAAAATTGAAATTCATCTGTTTGATTTTTATTTAATAATTATTATCCGAATTCATGATGGATCCTAAATAAGGCGTAATATTAAGGAAAAAAATTATATTTAAATAAAAATATATATCAATTTGATATTTTTATGAATATATAATTACCTATCATTGAGTATTTCATCAGTAAGAAATAACGTTTCTTTCGATCAATTATTTCGATAGTTTTTTAATTCAGCCAAAACTTTTCTGATCTGAACGTATTTTAATTCTATATTGTCGGCAAAACATCTATTTTACTTAAAAATATGTTGGCAAAAGTTTTTATTTGGTAATAAGTCATAATTTTACCATCTCTTTTATAAAAATATAAACCATCGGGAATGAGATTTTTTATTGTATTAATATTGCTTTTGTCCAATACAAATGTCATGGAACTAATGGGTCAGTCAAACTTTTGGCAAAAGAAAGATGAAATGAATCTAAGATCTACCCAAGGAAAAAGACAAATCATTCCTTCCAAATATGAAGTATATACTTTTGATTATCCAGCATTTATAAATTTGATTTCATCAAAAAGCAAGGAAGTTTCAACTGGTGTTATCATAGAAATTCCACTACCTGAAGGGCTTACCACATTTAAAATGGAAGAAACTCCAGTTTTTGATGCGGAACTATCTAATAAATACCCTGGTTTTACATCATTCACTGGCAAAAGTATTGATATCTCAGGATATACATTAAAAATGAGTGTGTCGCCGTTTGGTATTAATGCAATGATCATGCATGACGAGTTAGGTACTATATTTATCGATCCATATACACAACACAATCAAACAGAATACATCGTTTACCACAAAAAAGATTTTAAGAAAAAAACAGGAAATTTCACTTGTGGTGTGTCTAGTGACCATCTAGATCTCGGTCTTGAGAAAGAAGATTTATCATCCATAGAAACAGCTTCCTTACGAGCAGGTGATTGTGTCTTGAGATCATATAGATTAGCATTGGCTTGTACGGGTGAGTATGCTAGTTACCATGGTGGCACAAAAGAAAAAGTATTGGCAGCATATAACAATACAATGACAAGAGTGAATGGCGTGTATGAAAAAGAAGTAGCCATTACTATGAAATTAATAGGAAATACGGATCAATTAATATTTTTAAATGCCCAGTCAGATCCATATACAAATGATGAAGGCTCAATCATGCTGGACGAAAATCAAACAACTGTAAACAATATCATAGGAATATCCAATTATGATATAGGACACGTATTCAGTACAGCAGGTGGAGGTATTGCCCAATTAAGGTCTCCATGTACAGCATCAAAAGCACGTGGCGTAACAGGACAATCAAATCCTGTAGGTGATCCTTTTGATATTGATTACGTTGCACATGAAATGGGTCATCAGTTCGGAGCAAATCATACTCAAAATAATAGCTGTCAAAGAAATAGTACTACGGCTGTAGAACCAGGTAGTGCAAGCACAATTATGGGTTACGCAGGTATTTGTAGTCCTAATGTTCAAAGTAATAGCCATGCAAATTTCCACGCTGTAAGTCTCGGTGAAATTGCAAACTTTATAGTTGCTGGTAATGGAAACACTTGCGCCACAAGGATAGAAACAAACAATCAAAAACCGCAAATCTCCTTACCAAGCAATAGTTATACGATACCTATATCTACATCATTTGTATTAACAGCTACGGCAGAAGATGCTGATATGGATGAACTCACTTATTGTTGGGAGCAAATGAATAATCAAACGGCAACTATGCCGCCAGTTGCGACAAGTACTGCTGGCCCTTCATTCAGAGCATTGCCACCTGATATTAGTCCATCGAGATTTTTCCCTGATTTACAGAGACGATATTCACAATGGGAAGTATTGCCTTCAGTCAGTAGGACCATGAATTTTAGATGCACAGTACGAGATAATAATCCACTCGGTGGTTGCACAGATGAAGCAAATGTGCAAGTGATGACTAATAATCAAGCAGGGCCATTTGTGGTGACTTCTCCCAATACAAGCAGTGTAAACTGGAAAGTAGGATCTCCACAAACTGTCACATGGAATGTCGCAAATACAGAAAAAGCACCTATCAATTGTTCATTGGTGAATATCTTTTTATCCATAGATGGAGGCAAAACTTACCCACATCTAGTGGCAGAAAAAGTACCTAATACTGGTTCACATGACATTACTACACCTTCTCTACCTACCAATATGGCTAGGATTATGGTAATTTCTGATGGTAATATATTTTATGATGTCTCAAATGCAAATTTCAACATTACAGCTACTTTTGCTATTGCAGTATCACCAAGTTATGTGGAGCTTTGTAATCAAAGTCGCATTGATATCAATCTATCTCTTACCAAATTAGACAATGCCAATCAAAACATTTCATTATCTCTCGAGAACCCACCAAGTGGGCTACAGTTCACATTTACACCACAAATGGTAGCACTACCAGGTACTTCTATCTTGTCAATACTCAACCCACAATCACTACCGATCGGAGCATCTTCTATTAAAATAATTGCAACTGTAGGAACGGAGAAAGTGGTCTCGAATATCACAATTTTTAAGGCATCCACCGCACTTGTAAGTGTTTCGAACATTTCACCTATCAATTATGCTGTTAACGTTCCCACAGAAATCGTTATTCTTGAATGGACGTCTATACCGGGTATAAATAAATATCTGGTGGAACTATCCGAGAACCCATCTTTTAAAGAAAATGTTACAGCACTTGAAATAGAAACAAGTTCTCTTGGGACAACCTTAAAATCAGGAAGTATATATTACTGGCGAGTAAAACCAATTTCACCATGCATAAATAATGACTTCGGGTCCACATATTCATTTAAGACAGCGGGCGGAAATGACCAAGTTGGTATTTTATTGAAAAATGAAGTCCTTTTGATTTCAAGAAATGAAAGTGGGATTATAAATGACCAAAAAATAGATTTTGCAAGTTTTGACAACGATCTCTCAAATATTATAATTACTAGTTTGCCATCAAATGGATTATTATTGCTTGATAATATAGTATTGCAGATTGGTGACAAAGTAAGTAAATCATCATTATTAAATAATTTATTAGTTTATAAACACAACGGAAACACTGCTGAAAGCGATGCATTTACATTTGATATCATTGATGATTTAAACAGATGGTTGCCAGGACAAATATTTAACATCAAAATTCGTCAATCTACCCTTGGTGGAGCGGCATTTGTACAAAATGAACTTTTATGTTTTGGTGATCAAGCAGGTAGTATTACAGTCGAAGGTTATGGAGGTACTCAACCTTATCAGTATTCTCTTGATAATATGGTGTACCAAAACAGCAATACATTTGAAAATCTGATTAGTGGAACATATACTTTGTACATTAAAGATGCTCAAAATGTCGTAAAAACTACAAATATCGTTTCCATCAAATCCCCGTCTGAAATAAACATAGGGGCAGAAGTCATTAATTATGATATCATCTTGACCTTATCAGGTGGTACTGGCAATTTGCTTTATTCACTTGACGATATCTCTTATGAACTTGGCAATGTCATTTCTGATCCTGGCAATGGCGAATACGTTATTTATGTTAAGGATGATAATGGATGTAAAGACTCATTAGTAGCAAACTTAAATATACCGACATTAAATGCAACGAGTGAATTGACAAAAGATGTTGTTTGTCCAGGTGATTTTGCAAATATTTTGGCATCTCCACAGGGCGGAATAGAACCTTATGCTTATAGTTTGAATGGTTTGGATTTTCAAAGTGCTCCTACTTTTAACGTCGGGAGTGGAAATTATGTTATTTATGTAAAAGATGCAGGTTCAAAAGTATTCATCACAGATACTTTGAAGACAACCCAAATAAATGACTTTGCAGTTAATTTTTCTCAAAATGGTTTTGTTTTTACTTTCGATATAACTGGAGGTTCACCACCCTATTTAATCGGCAGAAACATAACAAATTTACTTGCACAAAATGTCATAACTTTCCCTGGCAATGGTACATTTAAAGTTTATGTTAGAGATGCAAATGAATGTAGTTATGAATTTAATGTAAGTATAAATATATTTTCAAGTGTAAGCAGAACAGTCAGGAACACAACCTGCTACGGTCTAAATAATGGTTTTTTACGTCTCAGTCCTTCCAATGGTAGCGCACCTTATTTGTACCAATTAGACCAAGGTGATTTCACAACTCAGAGAGAGTGGAACAATCTGTCCGCCGGTGAATATACATTTGCTGTCATAGATAGTAAAAGTGATACTGTAAAAGGCAATATTACAATCACTGAACCTGATAGCCTGATAGTAAACCTTGCCATTTCTAATAATAATCTTACCATTACCACCACAGGTGGTACACCGCCTTATAGACATAGTCTAGATGGAGGAGATGTATTCTTGGGCGCCAATGTATTTACAGAATTACCATTGGGTACGTATAATATTATTGTGAAAGATGATAAAGATTGCTTTAGTACAGAACAAATCATCACTTTAACTGGTGCAAATGATCTGCATGAAAATCAAAATATCGTCATAACACCTAATCCTAGCGATGGATATTTTACCGTAGCATCAGATATTATGTTAGACCCAAATGCTGAAGTTAGTATTATAGATATGCTTGGAAGGCACATAAATGTGAATGCTATCAAATCTCAGAATAGTAATGAAATGCAAATTGATATGATGCAAGTACCAAGTGGTGTTTACCTGATGATCATAAAGTCAAATGATAAACAGTGGTCAGCTAAGATGGTAAAAATGTAGGAAAGTGGTATTTTTTTAGATTAGTAAATTGACATTAAATATTATCTAGTTCATATTGATTTTTATAAAAGTAAATTAGTATCCCAAATAAAAAATCTATTATTTTGCAAAAGTTAGTTTTATTCTTTTGTGTTTTTTTCTAATAGCTCAATTTCTTGTATTTCCTTGAATATATCTCTATCTTTGAAATGTTCTTTTGCCCAATTAAGTTTTTCAGAAAAAAGTTTTGAATCCTTGTACTTGTTAGTCAAAGCTTTATTTATTTTTATATTTGCTGTCATCAATTTCACTTCTTCAAAATTTGATTTCATTTCTCTATTTTTGTTATTAAAAAGGACTGATAATTCAAGCCTTTTTTAAAACGTTCAAACTTTCCTTCTAGTTCCCCATAAAGTATAAAATCTTTATTAATGGTATCTAGGAAGGTATTTAAATATCTACGATATAATCTTGTTCTTGAATGTGTGCTTCCTTTTGCTACCACTAATGCACCATTATAATGTTCGAAAAAATTATATAATGTTGAAGCTACGGTTGCAAGTACCAATTCAGTATCACCATTATCTGACCTAACAAAGTCATCAAATTCATGTTGATTACCATTTGCGTCACCGAAAGCTAAATTATATAGATCTTTAGAAACTAATTGATAAAGTACAATTTTTAATATTCTCCCTTTGGGACCATCACTATAAAAAGTGTAGGTCAAAAGATCTTCCCCAGCTTCAACTGTATATTTTTCTTTACCCATCAGTTCATCTAAGTTCTTATTTTAAAGACTTAATATGCAAAGATAAAAAATACCATTTAAATTCAATATAGAATTACAGTTTTTTAATAATTCAACGCCATGTAAATATGATCTCTATACTCCGAATTCTCTATTCAAATCACTCTAGCAAACTATTTTCCATAGCGATTCTCACTAAACCTACACTGTTTCTAGCGTTGAGCTTAGACAAAAGGCTACTTCTGTGTGATTCCACTGTTTTTAGGCTTATGTAAAGACTATCTGCAATCTCTTGTGTAGTAAACTCTTGTGCGATTAGTTTTAAGACTTCTTTTTCTCTTCTTGACAATTTAGGAAAAAATGCACTACTTTTGGATGATGCCTTCCTTTGATTCATCAGGCCTTTCATGATTGTTTCTGTGACATCTTTGGAAAAATAAGACTCTCCAGATGCAATTGTTCTGATAGCTATTAGCAATTCTTCTCTTCCCGTATTCTTGAGAATATAACCTTTTGCGCCATTATTGAGTATTTCGGAAACAAAACTTTCTTCATTAAACATCGAAATAGCTAACACCTTTATATCAGGATACTGCGCATTCAACTCTTTACAAACTTCTATCCCACTCATACCAGGTAGATTTACATCAAGTAAGATTATATCTACTTTATGTTTTTTTACCAAATCCATAACAGAAGGTCCATCATAACTCCTACCTACTACAAACAAATCTGACTCTACATCCAATATGGACTCAATGCCATCTACAAACATAGTGTGGTCATCTGCTATAAGAATATTTATCATGTATATATATTTAATAATAAAACGAATGGTGCTTATTTGTCGATACAAAGTTACAGTGATTTTATCTATAAAACTTCGGGTAAACCCCCAAAAATAAAAATCGGTGTTTACTATGATGTTTGAAATTCTAAATGTCCGCACCTTTGTAATATCAAAAGTTGATAAAACAGATAGATAATTTGACATCAAAAATATAAAAATGAAGAAGGAGATTTTGGATTTCAGGTTTTTAGTTTCTGTGGTGCTAGTCATAAGTAGTTTATTTGGACAAGCATGGATAGAAGAGTCGGTGGATAAGACTGAAACCCAAAATCACAACTTCATAATCCACCAAACAGATAATGAAAATATTATTTGTTTGGAAAGCAATATTTGAAGTCTTGGTCTAGAGTATGATTGATGAAGGTAGCAATCGATTTATATCATACTCTTTTTAAAATATAAAGGTAGTGACAAATTAAAGAATGCGTCACTGATAAATTTTCTCTTTTTAGGTTTACGGAATGAGCAATATGAGAGTTGGGTGTTGGTATTTTGAATGTTGTAAGAAGTCAGTAATAGATATACGGTTTTAAGACAGTTGCATCGGAAACAACCATTTTAAAATCAATCTTTTTAGTGTGTTTCTTTTATTACTAATATATACAGACCCTTTAATTTTTTCATTTTAAACGATTACTTATTGATTAAAATCGAAAGTAATATCGATGAATGATAATAGACCCCAAAACACCGACCCAACTCGAATATTGGTCATACATTAAAATATCATTATGTGGAGACAATCCGTTGTCTCTGTTATATAAAAGTTGTAAATACTCATTGGGATTTGACTGTTGCATTAAAAGAAAAGGCCCTCAAAAAGTTGAGGGCTTTTCTTTTACCTTTTGAGTACTTTATGAATGGATTACACATGACATTAAACTATTATGGCATCTCACAAAATAAATTACTATTTTTGCATCTGATCGATCATATCAATAAATATATCTGAGTTGCGTATCATCTTAACTTTTCTAATCATCTTTTCTTTCCGACAGGATATTTTATCCCAATTCAGTCAGGATAGTACTTATTCATACCAAGAATTAAATAGAATATTAGAAACTGCGCGTGAAAATAAAGATCAAAAAACATTGGCTCAGGTATACCTCAAACTCGCTGATTACGAAGGAGACATCTTCGGAGATTATCGTAGGGCTTTAGAATATTACAAGTGGGCATTAGAATATTTTAAGGTAACAGGTGACAGTAGCAGAGTCTATGAAACTAATTTTTATCTTGCACAAAGATACCTACAAGCAGGTTTTGTAGATGAATCACTTACCATACTTCTGAATTTAGCTGATGTACATTCAAAAAGTAATAATCAAATCGTCTTAGCCAATATATATTTTGAAATAAATAAAGTATATAAACGACGTGGCGATTATGAAATGTCCCTTGACTATTTAGAAAAAGCTGTCGCTATTAATCAAATTGTCAAGGATACTACCCTATTGACAAATATCTTATTTGAAAAAATCGCTTCTTTTGAGAATAATTTTGATCTCGATAGTGCATTGGTGACAGCCTATGATGTTTTTTCCATCAATACTGCAATTAATAATCAGCAAATGGTGGCTAAAAGCTTATTTCATATCGGCTACATTAATAAACTAAAAAAGGATTACGCAAAAGCTATCAAATATTTACACAAAAGTGAGATACTATTACCGTTCTTACCTTACAGCGAAAACCGTAAAGCTATCTACAAAGAACTTTCTAATGTATATTCTATTGTAGGAGATTATGCACAGGGTTATTCTTATCTTTTAAAGTACACACAACTCAATGATAGCATCCTGAATAAAACAAGGCTAGAATCTATAAATAATCTAGCTTTAAAATACGGTTCTAAAGACAAACAATCAAGTATAGAAATACTAAAAATTGATAAACTCAATGCAGAGCAACAAAATAAAGCTCAACGTAAAACATTGTACGTCCTAGCGATTGGGTTAATTTTAGTACTTGGATCGATCTATTTTATCATTAAATTCTATGATCAACGAATCACAAGTGCAAAAATCATCACCCAACAAACAGAAGAGATCAACCATCAAAAAATACGGGAACTTGAAGATAGTATAAAGATGAGCTCCATGATTTCGGTGATAGAAGGTCAGGAAATAGAACGGGAACGGATAGCCAAAGACCTGCATGACAGTCTCGGTGGATTGTTGAGTACGATCAAATTACAGTTTGACCACGTGCGATCAAAACAAGAAAACATGGTCAATCTAAAGGAATATAACCAAGCTTACAAACTACTCGATACTGCAGTGGAAGAAGTCCGTACCATCTCCAGAAACCTGCAACCCGGGTCGTTACAAGACTTGGGATTGATACCAGCCATTAAAGATCTAATCAATAGATTTGAAGGTGAAGCTTACCCTGATATCTACTTTCAATATTATGAAATGCCTGAAAAGATAGACAAAATGATATCCTTGTCTATCTATAGAGTCATACAAGAATTGCTCAATAATAGTTTGAAACACGCTAATGCCAACGAAATACTTATCCAAATAAATACGGAAGATGACGAATTAGTGATACAATACGAAGATGATGGTGTAGGCTTTGACCAAGAAAATCTAGTAAGAAAAGGCATGGGTCTCGAAAACATAAAATCTAGGATCAACTATATGCATGGATCTATCAGCATTGACTCTCAAAGTGGTAGTGGGATATCCGTTTTGATCCGCATCAAACACCAATAAAATCATGTGGAACCTAGAAAAAGAGCTTCTGCTACCGAGTCCTTTGGTATCCATAAATTTACCATTGACCATAGAAAAAAACATCCATCTATACATAAAACGTGAAGATCTGATCCACCCGTGGGTTTCAGGCAATAAATGGCGAAAGCTGAAATACAATCTAGATTTTACACTCCAAAACAATATCCAAACGATTATAACTTTCGGTGGCGCTTTTTCCAATCATCTTTATGCTACAGCAGGCGCTTGTGCACTTTTGGGTATCAAAAGCATAGGCATCATCAGGGGAGAAGTAGACCATCAAAATCCTACATTGAAGTTTTGTTTGGAAAAAAACATGACTTTGATTCCTGTGTCAAGATCCGCATATAGAGAAAAAGAAGCATCAAAAGAAATCCAAGATATCATCCAAAAATATCCTGATGCTATGGTCATTCCCGAAGGTGGCACTAATCAACTTGCATTAAAAGGTGTAAGTGAAATATGGGATGAAATTAACTATCAATTAACCAAAACTCCACACTACATCACCCTATCAGCAGGTACGGGTGGTACTACAGCAGGATTGCTATCATACAATAATTATCCTACCCAAATCATAAGTTTTTCTGCTCTAAAATCGGACCACCTAGAAGAAGAAATCTTATCTCTAACTAGCTACAAAAACAAAGAAAAACTAAATATGGTAAACGAGTATCATTTTGGTGGATATGGCAAATGGACGGACGAATTAATACAATTCATAAGTGATTTTGAATCTATGACTGGCATACCACTAGATCATGTGTATAATGGAAAAGCCGTGTTTGGACTGCTAAAAATGATTGAAGATGATTATTTCCCTCAAGGGACTACGATTGTGCATGTGCATACAGGAGGGCTTCAAGGATTAGCGGGATTAGAGTATATGAGAAATAAAATTTAACTATTCAAATACTCAGTTTTGTAACCACCCACGTGAATTCTATTTTCTTTGATTTTTTTATCATTTAGAATATAATTGACCACTCCGAAAACTAACAAAGCAAAAGATATACCATAAAAAACATAACTAATAGTAATACTAGACTTCATGTCCAATAAGTTATGAACACTAAGGCCTGCTACCAAAAAATACATAGAGGTACGCAAAAAGGACAAAAACGTACTTTGATTTGCAAGTATCGTTCGTTGCAGTGCAAGATTTTCTCGTAGTATGAGGTCTTTATTTTTATTTTCTAGGTCCATTATTTAAGTCAATTCTTATTACAATATATTCAAAAGAACAAAGGTAGGTATTTCACCGCGATCAATGTAGGCTGAAATATAAAATTATACATTTTTACTTTACAATTTCAGTGAAAATATTATCTTTGTATTTCACAAATTCTCAGAACCTAAAACAAATAATATGTCGGCGTACAAACAATTATTAACCTTTTTGCTAGTCATTTCCTATCAATGCTTAGTCGCTCAGACTCCCAAAATGATACTGCCTGATCTTACAAATAGACAAGTGGTCATCAACAAAGGTTCTGAATTGCTAAAAGCTGAAAAATTAGCAACAGGCAATCCTAGTTTGATGGAAAGTGATTGGAATGTAGTACTCCGTAATTTATCTTCATTCAATCATACGAGTCAAGTGCCTACGATAGAATTTAAGAAGCTAAAATCAATGGCTAATGAAGTAAGGTCTACTGTACCTGATCGTATGAATGACATAAAAAACACACCAAGAAGTGCTGTAAATACACCTATTTTGAATAGAAATTTCAAAGGTAATGCACGTGACCAAAGTGTCCCTATGGACAATTCTATGGCTGTCTCTAGAAATGGTTTTATTGTGTCTGCTATCAATACCAATGTAATATTTACAAATCCTGCGGGCACTATTACTTATCAAAAAGCATTCTCAGACTTTTTCACTTTACTTAATCTAGGTACAAGAATGTATGACCCTAGAGTCATCTATGATGTAGAACAAAATAAGTTCATTTTTATGTGTTTAAATGGTTCTGATCCTACCACGACGCAATTATGTTTTGCCTTCTCAAAGACTGAAGATCCTAATGGAGAGTGGCATTATTACAAGGTAGATGGCAATCCTTCGGGAGACAATAGATGGTTTGATTATCCAAATGTAGGTGTATCTAAAAACGATCTTTATGTTGCAGGCTTGATGCGAGATATTCCAGGCGACTGGCAGTATTCTGTTCTTTATCAGTTAGATAAAAATGCTGGTTTTGCAGGTCAAGATTTGACCTTTAAATATTATAACGAGCTTAAAAATGCGGACAATGCACCTTCTTTTAATCTTGTACCTACACCTTCTGCGTGGGACTATCTATCAGGTCCAGGTATGTATTTCGTAAGTAATGAAGCACTAGGTGGAGATACTTATAACCTTTATTACACGACAGGATCGTTAAGTGATGACCCTTCACTTATTTCATTACAAACCAAAGGATTGGCTACTCAATTAGCGCCTGATGGACGTCAGAAAAACAGTCCTAATGTGTTAAATACTTTTGATAGTCGTATTTGGTCTGCACTTTATCACAATGGCACCATCCACATGGGTGGACATGTCAATACACCTAATGGTGACGTAGGATTGTTGTATGGAAGAATGGATGTGGAGAATGTTAGTTTTGAAGCAGATGTATTGACAAATGTGGGATTAGATTATGCATTCCCTTCTTTTTCGGCTTATGGAAAAAATGAAGAAGATGCTGAAATCCTAGTCAACTATTTGGTATCAGGCATCGATTTGTTACCTGGACAGGAACAACGATCATGCCACGGTACAGGTGCAACGTTTATGTGGAGCGATCCTGTCAGGCTAAAAGATGGATCTAGTCCTGTAAATGTTTTGAGTGACAATAATGAGCGATGGGGCGACTATACGACTTCATGCAGAAGATTTATAAATGGTCGTGTGGAGACATGGGTAACAGGCTGCTATGGTGAAGGTGGAAGTTATGGTACTTGGCTGGGTCAATATGTTAATGAAGATGAATTTAGCACAAAAACTATGGCTGAGTTTGTTGCAGATAAAACCACAGTTGCAAAAAATACTGAAATCACTTTTACTGATTTAACACAAAAGAATCCTACCGCATGGTCTTGGACTTTCGAAGGTGGTGTACCTGCGACTTCTACAGATCAAAACCCAAAAGTAGTATTCCCTGCTGATGGTTCTTATGATGTCACCTTGGTTGTACAAAACGAACTAGGTAAAGACACATTGACAAAGATAGACTTTATACATATCCAAGATCCTGTAGCGCTTCCTGTAGCAGAGTTTACCGTGGATATAGATACAATATATAGAAATGATACTGCTAGATACACTAGTCTGAGTTCTGACAATGTAGTTAATCATAAATGGACATTCCAAGCTGGTAGTCCAATGACGAGCACATTAAAAAATCCAGTTATTAGATATAATACTGCTGGTTCGTTTGTGGCTTCATTAACCGTAAGTAATATCGCTGGAAGCAACACAAAAACAAAAACAAAATATATCACTGTATTAAATAGATCGGTTCCAATAGCTGATTTTTCATCAGACAAAACCAATCTTATGGCTGGCGAATCTGTCACATTTAATGATCTGTCTTCAGGTGGACCTAGAGAGAGAGAATGGACTTTTGTAGGTGGTAATCCATCCACATCATCACTGAAAAACCCTGTGGTCGTCTATAACCAAGATGGATTATATGAAGTATCTCTAAAAGTGACCAATGAACTTGGCGAAAATACAGCCATTAAAACTGGTTACATTCAGGTAGGTCAAGTTGGAACAAATGATGTGTCGCTTATCTCGAATGCTAAGTTATATCCAAATCCTGTTTCTAATGGTAAAATCACTTTAGAATTTAATACAGAAAAGACGCAAAAACTGAATTTCAAATTGTATGATACACAAGGAAAATTAGTTAAAATACTTTATGAAGACAGGGTAAAAGCAGGTTACAATGTATTTTCTTTTAATGCTGAGATGCTTACCAATGGCAATTATTTCTTAAATATCTCAAGCGAAAAAGGTCAAACAAAAACAATATCTTTAGTTGTAAATCACTAAAAATGAACAAACATCTTCTAAAATATTTCTTTGTGTACGTGACACCGATACTAGTGTTTGTATCTATTTATTTAGGCGGGATATACAGTTATATTGCTATAATCTATGTTTTTGGGTTGATACCATTTCTTGAACTTTTTTTCAGTGGTACGACGCAGAATATGAATGAAATAGAAGAATCTTTAGCCATTCACGATAGATGGTATGACTTGCTTCTTTATAGCCTTGTGCCTGTACAAGTGGCATTGCTTATCTATTTTTTGTACAGCGTGGATGATGATTCTTTGTTATTGTGGGAGAAAATTGGTTTAATGACAGCTTATGGTATGTCTTGCGGCGCACTAGGTATTAATGCAGCACATGAACTGGGTCACCGCATTTCTTGGTATGAACAAATGATGAGCAAAATTCTACTTGCTACTACACAATATATGCATTTTTTTATAGAACACAATCGTGGACACCACAAAAATGTATCTACAGATGAAGACCCTGCATCAGCAAGATATGGGGAAACTGTATATGGATTTTTCATACGATCCATCAGAGATAGTTGGCTGTCTGCGTGGCATTTAGAAGGCAAAAGGTTGGCGGCAAACAAACAAGGATTTTGGAGTTTACATAATGAAATGCTAAGATTCCAAATTATACAATTATTGATATTGGCAGTCATCTTCTTAATTTTTGATTGGCAAGTTTTATTGTTTTATTTAGGTGGTGCAACAATAGGCTTTCTTCTTTTAGAAACAGTCAATTATATCGAACATTATGGACTTCGACGAAAACAAATAGCGGATGGCAGATACGAAAGAACATTGCCAATTCATTCATGGAATTCTAATCATTCTCTAGGTAGGATACTATTATTAGAAGTAACTCGCCATTCAGATCATCATTATTTGGCCAATAGGAAATATCAGATTTTAAGACATTTTGACGAAAGTCCACAAATGCCTACAGGATATCCTGGTATGATGCTTTTGTCGCTGATACCACCGTTGTGGTTTAGGGTGATGCATAAGCAAATAGAAAAGTATCGAGCAACTTCTGAAGGTGGTGCGTTGGCTTGATGTTTAAATTTTTTCAAAAGTTGGAAGCTTTAACAAACTTTAGCTTAACGATGACGCTAAGCTTTTATTAGTGCAAACTTAGCTTAAGAGTTTGTTTTTGGCGTTTTTTATTCGACAATGTAAGTTTTTCAAAAGCTGGAAGCTTTTGCCACATTTAGCGGAGACGATATTTTTGCAAACAAGTTTGCAAGTCCTAAATTATAAAATTCAAAAGCTAGAAGCTTTTGCTACATTTAAATACCTATAAATAATTGCAATAACAAAATATTTAACTTTCTTTGCTTTTAAATTCAAAACAAAGCCAAGATATGCCTACCAAAAACAACTTACTCATTTGGACCATCACCGTTGCAGTTTCAGGATTCCTTTTCGGATTTGATACAGCAGTCATTTCGGGTGCAGACCAACCTATACAACAACTTTGGAATACTTCTCCTGCTTTTCATTCATGGTTTATTATGTCTATGGCACTTTGGGGAACGGTGATTGGAGCACTTTTGGGTGGATATCCAACTGAAAAATATGGTAGAAAAAATACGCTGTTTTGGATTGGTGTTTTATATCTTGTATCTGCAGTAGGTTCTGGACTCGCTTGGGATCCTTACTCATTTTCTATATTCAGATTCATTGGCGGACTTGGTGTAGGAGCGTCGTCTGTAGCAGCTCCTATTTATATTTCAGAAATTGCGCCTGCCAAAAATCGTGGTAAATTAGTAGCCGCATATCAATTTAATATCGTGTTAGGAATCTTAGTAGCTTTTCTATCAAATTATCTAATTGGGGAGTTTCTTGGAGTTGGTCAGTGGAGATTAATGTTAGGATTAGAAGCGCTTCCTGCTTTGATATTTTGTATCATGATTTTGAAAGTTTCTGAAAGTCCAAGATGGTTACTTCTCCACAAACATGACGAAAAAAGTGCTGCAGACATTTTGGCCAAACTTAATCCTGGTGAAGATATAAATGCACTCATCCAAGACATAAAATCTTCCGAAAAAGCAGGAGCTAGAGCTGAAAAATTCTTTACCAAAAAATATAGTCTGCCTATTTTGCTAGCATTTCTACTAGCATTTTTTAATCAAGTATCGGGTATCAACTTTGTCCTATATTACGCGCCAAGGATCTTTGAGATGGCTGGTCTTGGTGCTAGTACTGCCCTACTCTCTTCCATCGGCATCGGCATTACTAATTTAGTATTTACTATACTTGGTGTTTATTTGATAGACAGAATGGGGCGTAAAAAACTGATGATCATAGGATCGATAGGTTACATAATAACCTTATCTGTGATAGCGTGGGCATTTATGACGAATGCAGGTGGGACAGTGGTTGTCGTTTTTGTTTTTGGTTTTATAGCTGCACATGCCGTGGGTCAAGGAGCAGTGATATGGGTATTTATCTCTGAGATATTTCCCAATAGTATGCGTGCATTTGGACAAGCTTGGGGTACGGGCATACATTGGATTTTTGCAGCATTAATCACCGCTTTTACACTCCCTGTGATCAGTATGCTTGGAGACAATCCATGGCCTTTGTTTGCATTCTTTGGATTTATGATGTTTTTACAATTGCTTTTCACCTTGTTTATAATGCCTGAGACCAAAGGTGTGAGCTTGGAAGACTTGGAAAAGAAATTGCTGAAGTAAAGGTAAGTTTATCAACTCAAACAAAATAATTAGCTTTTTTAAAACTCCACCAATCCATTAAATATAAAAAACATTTCAACGGATTGGTGGACTATAAATAAGTTTAAGCCATTGAATGCATGCCTACTTTATTGCCCTCAGTATCTATAAACATTGCCATAAAACCAAACTCTCCCAAGCTTGTCTTCGGTACGATTAGGGTACCTCCTGCTGCTTCGACTCTTGATGCTTCTACGGCAACATCATCGCAGTAAAAATAAACCATGGTACCTGATGTAGAAGGCACATTATCTGCTGATTTCACCAATGCGCCGCCTGCCCCTGCTGCACCTTCTGCGCCTGAACCCATCATATACATAGGAGAATCTGGCATATCGACGTACTGCATTTCTAATTGAAACACTTCGCTATAAAACTTTTTTGCTCTCTCGAGATCTGTTGCTGCGATCTCAAACCAAACTACTGGATTGCTCATAATATTTTAATTTTTGTGATCACAAAATTAATCAATACTTACACATTTGCAATTGACATAGGTCAAGTTTAGATTATATTTTTATTTATATTGTTTATGCATGTTACTTTTTCTTTATGGAATCTCTTCTTAATCTGCTGAGAGATGTATTTTTAATACCTAAATGTGAAGCGATATGTTTGAGATGAGCTTTTTGAATGATGTCAGGTTTTTCTTCACCAAGTTTTAGATATCTTTCAGCGGCAGTTTGGGTGATCATGTGTATGTTCCTTTGTTTGAGTTTAAAAAGTTCTTCTGTCATCCAATTTCTACCCCAATCGCTGAATCCCCTAAGTGTCAGAAATAATTGTTGGAATACTGGAAAAGGTATTTTGTACAATACTACTTCCGAAAGCGCTTGGATACAACTTTCGCTTGGTTTTTGTTGAAAAAGTGATACCACTTCTATCACTATGTCTCCTTGACAATAAAATTCAGTCGTCATTTCTTCATGATTAAAATCAATGACATATGACCTTAGAATTCCTTCTTTGACAATATAATATCCATCTGAAATACCACCAAATGATAAGATATTTTCACCTTTTTTAAATCTGACTTCAAAATGGGCATTTTTTATTTGGACCATTTCTTGCTCATCAAATCCTCCATTTTGGTACACTAATGTTAATATATCTGTCATTAATTATTGATTTAAAATTAGGTTACCCAACTTCCTTTTTATACTCTGCCGGCGTTTTACTAAAGTACTTTTTAAATACTGCACCGAAATAAGAAGGATCTGCAAAACCACATTTAAATGCTACTTCTGAAATAGTCCACTGCCCATTCTGGAGCAGTGATGCTGCTTTTTCTAGCTTCAAGATGGTTGTGTATTGTTTTGGAGACATGTCTAGTTCAGCTTTGAAGATCCGTTGCAGTTGTCTTACACTGACATTTATTTCAGCAGCTAATCGTTCTACAGGAATATCTTCGTCTATGTACTGTTGGATATAACTTTTTAATTGAGTGATTTCTATTGATAATGTTGGTTCTTTAGGTTTATTTTCTACAAAGTTTGTTTCATTCTCTTCGATTTCAGAAGATGCTAATTTCTGTTTTTTCTGTGGAAAATTTCGATAAAAACGGAGTCTGCTGTTTTGATACCAAAGCCCACCAAACAAAGATAATACCAAGACAACTAAACCTAATTTCAAAACAATAGAAGAAGATTGGTAAGTCGTTAATAATGAATATTTCCAAGTAGGAGCTCCTACAAGACGAACAGAATGCCAATCATTGGGAAAACCGAAATCTGATTTACCACTTAGATTAATAAAGTTCATAGATGGCGGATGGAAAGTATCTGCCCAAGATGCCATATCAGCAGTGGTGTCTATGTCATTATTGCACAAATCTATCCTAAATTCAAATCCTTCCTTCGGTATGATACCTATTGCACTCCATGGTACTGCTATTTCTAAGCTGTATTCGCTATCGAGATCAGTGGTATCGTTGATAGTTCCAATAATGTTGGATTTTGTTTGTACAACGATATTTGTTCCTTCGTGATCTTTGGGTACATGACTACCATGCTGAATTTGTTGTTTATCTCCTTTGAAAACTGTTTTTTCGCCTGTCAAACTGATGAGAAGCTGATAATCATTCAGATCCATTTTGTCCCGACTATCATTTTTGCCATCTATATAAATTTCTACTGCATCATTTAGGTATAATCTCGCATTATTATCGCCTGTTGCATTGACGCAAAGTTGACTATCCGATACTTTAAAAGCAGCATATAAATGTTCTGAATCCCAATATAAACCACTCGCCACTTGATTGCGGTAAGCTGGTCTAGATGTATGTTTTATTTCTAATGGCAATGTCCATTCATCTAGATGACCATCGATAGACATAGGAATAGGTGTGTAAGGTATCGTTATATCTTGTTGCGCCATCAATGGAGCAAACAAAGCACATATCAGCAAAGTTACAAGATAAAACTGTCGCATATTTAGGATAATCAGTCGCAAAATTAACAGAATAGTACGACTATATGTCAGAATTTTGCCTTCAAATAAAAATATATGTTCAGAATACAAATTTGGATTTTTATTATGGTTATGATCAATGGAATGAGTTCGCTTTATGGACAAGTTCCTGCCTTCCCTGGTGCAGAAGGATTCGGTGCTAAGGCAAGTGGAGGTAGAGGTGGTCGAGTGATTTATGTGACTAATTTAAATGCGGATGGCCCTGGATCACTCCAAGCTGCACTCAATGAAAATGGTCCTAGATATATACTATTCAAAGTTAGTGGTGTGATCCCTACTACAGTAGAAGTACCACCAGGACATGGTGATTTTACCATTGCAGGACAGACGTCACCTGATGGCATTATTGTTAGGGGATTTTTGAGTTATAATGAAGAACAAATTTCCAGTGAAAACATCATCATCAGACATTTACGATCTAGAATAGGAGATACTGAACAATATCCGACTCCACATTGGTTAGCAGAAGATGGCATAACTTTGGGTGGTATCCGGCATGCCATTATTGATCATTGTTCTTTTGCACATGCGAGTGATGAAGCGGTAGATATCTCGCGATCTTCTTTGCTGACCATACAAAATTGTTTGCTAGCAGAAACACTAGGTGGACATAGTTATTTGGGAGGTATGTTGATCAATTATTCATCTGCTCAAAGCCGGCTGGACAGCTTGTCTATCCACCATAATGTATGGAATAGAATCGGCGGTAGGATGCCAGAAATAAGTTGTGAATCGCCATACTGTGATGGAAAAACCATTAACATTGAGCTGTCCAATAATCTTGCATGGGACCCAAGGATAGAGTTGTGGTATGAAGGCCCTACTCCTAATGGTCATTTTAGTTTAAATCTGAATGCTATCAATAACTTTTATCACGCATCACCAACATACAGCAATGGTATGTATCATTTCGACCTATTAAATTTTGAAGGAAACAATTTATTTTTTGAAGGAAATAAGATGAATCTTTATGATGAATATAGCGATTACGAGCTTTTTTATTGTTGTAATGATTTTAACCAAGGACATCCCAATACAAACTTTGGCGTTGCCAATTTATTATCAACAAAACATACATTCCCAGCCATCTCTTACACCACAACAGAAACACTTGCAAGTGTATTGTCAACATCAGTTGGTGCTTTCCCGAGAGATGAAATGGACATGAGACTTATGAGCAATATCAGGGATGGCATCATAGATCTTTTGACCATTGATGAAGACCATTATGACGATGCTTTTACGATTACCAATGAAAAACAAGCGCCACTCGATAATGATGATGATGGTATGCCAGATTATTGGGAGATGATGCAAGGATTAGATATCCATTCGCAAGACCATAATGGGACGAGTCTATCAAATGATATTTATGGTGTGGCAGGATATACCAATCTAGAGTGTTACTTAAATTGTCTGTCAGATGCACTGGTAAATGGAGGCAGTAGCTACGCTTGTGGTATTCAATTAGAAGGTACTTCTCAACTTACTCAGGATCCAAAACTTGAATTTGACATCTATCCTAATCCGGCTAAAGTAGAAATTCAGTTTAAGGGGCTAAGCGAATTATCTCAAGTAAATTGTAAAATCATGAATGTCGCAGGTCAGATTGTATTAGACCAACCAATCCAAACAAATACAGTCTCTGTAGCCCATTTAAGTGCAGGTATTTATTTTATAGTTTTAGAGACCGAAAATAGCGAGATGTTCAGGGGTAAGTTGGTGATTTTATGATAATGGTGGAATTTTGGATTTGATGGAATGATTTAAATGATGGATTTACAGATATTATTAAAGCAGGATACATTAGCTTTTGATCGTTGTGATTCTTTTTATTTTCAATAGATGATGGTGAGCTTAAAATGATTTAATTATATAATATTATTGACTTTTATTTTTACAAATTTCATAAAAGAAAGAGCTATTCCAAATGAATTATTTGATAATAAATGAAAGTTTTGTTGTCACTTAAAATCGTAAATGGATTAGTTGTTTTATATTTTTAAAAAAAATAATAGTAATCTGCATAATTCTAAAATAAATGCGTAACTTTGTGTGCAACAAAAAATGAGTTTATTGGGAATTTGGTGATCATCTAATTTTAGAAAATTCGATTCGAAATTTTTTAAAATTTTATCCTTAATAATCCTAATAAAGATTGTCAAAGTTATTTACATTATCACAACAGTTTTCCCATGCATCTACGTTATTTTCTTTTAGCTTTTTCTTTTAACATGATGACCTTTGGAACTATCTTTGGTCAATGGACAAGCCAAAAACTATCATCAAAACGTAATAATATATGCAGTTGTCAAGTAAAAGAAAAGTTGTTTTTTATAGCTGGCAGAGATAAAAACAATAACCCGACCAAAACAATTGACATCCTAGACTTAAGTACAAACACATGGACAGTCAAACAATTAAAATCATCCAAAAGCAGACCAGAATGTATTGTCATAGATGGTAAAATATATGTAAGTGGAGGGTCAAATAACGCTGTAGACTCTAAAGTCTTAGAGATTTTGGATGAAGAAGGAAACTCATTGCGTACCATTACAAAACCGAATGTATCAAGTGATTTAATGGCTTCCCTTGAAAGTAAATTGTATATGGTATCATACGACAACTTAGACGTTTATGATACTAAAAATGATAAATGGACATATTTTAAAATTCCTATCAAAAGAGAACCGTCTCTACCAAGAGATAATTATGCAGTCGTGGCACTTACCAACCAAATATTGATAGCAGGTGGAAATTATTATGGTGACGAATATAAAGAAGTAAGTATTTTTGACATTAGAATTAACCAATGGACACAAGATTCAATGTCAAATATAAGATATGGTTTATTAGGTAAGACTCATGATAATAAAGCTTATTTTATTGGTGGTCAAGATGGTGATTATAATTATTACAAAACCATAGAAATTTACGATGAGCAAACCATGAAATGGGAGTTAGATAGTTTATCAAGAGGCAACAGATTTGATATGTCCGTGGCCATTCATGATGAAAAAATGTTTGTAGCTGGTGGCCAAGTTTTTGGAGCTGCTGACCAATTTATTGATTTAGTTGATGTTTATGATTTTTCAAATAAACAATGGTCTACACTAAAACTGCCTACCGGAAGATCATATATGACTGTCATCGGAGCTAATAAAAACGTCTATTTTGCAGGAGGTAGATCTGATGAAGAAGACATTACAGACATTGTCGATATTTATTCCTTAGTTCCTATCAGTTCTACAGAAACAGAACAAACTTATAGGTTGTCTATCTTTCCCAACCCTGTAGATGGTGAGATCATTTTACAACTGCCTGATGTATCTCCGTCTGATGTAGTACAATACCAAATATACAATTCGACAGGTATGTTATTATTAAAAGGTGAATTAAATAGTAGTTATAAAATTGATGCACATAATCTAATCAAAGGAAATTATTTCATTAAGGCTTTCAACCAGCAAATGGATAGGACATATGTTGTGCCATTTATAAAAATATAAACTATGTGTGAAAATAGTTATTTGCTGAATTGATGATTTTGTTAGAATATTTGATTTTATAATTTGTCTAAGTTGTGTAAGTTTCGCATTATTTATGGTTTGATTTAATGAAAAGCAAAGCTATAAGTATGTGTTACATTTTATTTCTTGAAATGATTACAATCGAAAAATGAAAAGATAATAAAGGTCTTCAATTTTTAAGGATAAGGAACAGTTCTATATGCTTTAGTCAAAACCTTACAGTATACTTATTTACTTGATTTACTGATATGAATTTGTTCCTTCATTTACCTTATTCTTTTATTTCTACCAAGTTTTCAATGGTAATATTGCCATGATTGGTCATAGCTTTAAAGGTCGCGCCTTCTTTATTATTTTGTAAGAGGATATTTTTGAGAAAGATGTCCCCTTGGTTGTAAAAAGCACCGCCATTTACTGCTGAGTTCCCTTCACTTATACGCAAGTCTAACAAATGTAATGAAATGCCCGTAGGTATATAAAACAATCTATTAGCAAAAGCAGCACTGAGTTTTGTATGACTCATACCATTGCCTTGAATAAAAAGATTATAAGGGATTGAAATTTCTCCATTATTCACATTTTGAAATATATTGTCAGTTGTAGGCTCGAAAAATATCGTATCATTAGGACAAGAAGACTGTATCGCCAGTCTAAGACTACCAGGCAGATTATCAACTGTCTGTTTCACGGTGGATTTTGTGTTAATTCTTGATTTACCATCAAGTCCCCACATACTCATAGTATCTATACATAACCAATCTAAAGCTGTCACAGCCACATCTACGATACGTGGTGTATGGGTATAAATCAAGGTAGTATCCCCACTTTGCCAATCAGGCGCGGTGATTACCCCGTCATTATTATTTACAGATAGGTCATTCGCTATTGTACCAGTTGATTCATTGAGTGGCCAATGCCCTATCAATCTGCTATAGTCAGGATGACTTGTTGTCAGCGGTGTACATTTCCATTGGTCTAAAACGGATTGAGTGATCACCTTATTCCACAATCTAACTTCTTGTACTATACCTGTATAATCTAGATTGCCTAGAATATCTGCTCCAATGGTTATCGGTCCATTATTTGTGATGTCTCCAATGCCCACCATGCTTGTACTTCCTTTTACTACACCGTCTTCATATATAGTGATCGTACCATCTCTATCAAATGTAGCTGCCAAATGATGCCACTCATTGTTGGCAATTGCACCACCTGTGTTGATATCGCGTCTGCTACTGCCATCACCTACATTTACCTTCCATTCAGGACCTGAAGGAAATTTAAATGACATTACAAAACCATCGTTATTACCACTTGCCCAATTTTTATTGCCCATGATAGCTACGTCACCAGCCGAGGCAGTCCTTACTCGACACTCCATAGTAAAATCAGTATCTGTACCAAAATTATAAGCAGGTATATTAGGTATGGTCACCATATCGCTATCCCCATCAAAATCGAGATATTTTGTCTGAGATATACAACTCGTGATAGGAATAATGATGCTATCAGGGAGTATCTGCGTCTTGGTAAATGACTTGTTGTGCGCAATATAAAAAATCGTTTCCTCTCCAATTGATGTGCCACCATGTGATGTGCCATTACCACCATGATCAGTAGAGATAAGTATTAACCAGTTTTCATTATCATAAGTAGGTCTGTCATAAAGTGCATCAAGCACAATACCTATGTTTTGATCTACCTCTTCAATGGCTGTAATGTAAACTGGATTAGTTGGCGAAAAACCTGACCCGTGACCAGCATGGTCTACATCATCATAATGGAGAAATAAAACATCAGGATTATGGTTTGTCAGTCTGTTAACAGCTTCCAATGTAACGCTCATTTCATTAGCTGCATTCACTTTATAGTCTGCGTGATTGAGTACAATTTGGTTATTTATTGGACCCCATTGGCTGATTGATTCAGTTTGTAGTGCAGGGTTAAAGTCCTCCACTCTTTTAAAAAAATGTGGATATTGTCCAAGATTGCTCCCAGAAAATGAATTATCGGTTATACCATGTTTTGCAGACCACACACCAGTCATCATAGCTGACCAACCTGGACCTGAAATGGTAATATCATCATTGAGCGCATGAAAACTGTATATAGAGTTATTTAGGAGTGCATCGATATTAGGCGTATTGGCTTGTACAAGTGCATCGGGTCTACAACCATCAATTCCAATGATCAATACTTTTTTTGTTTGACCAATCATAATTCCATATGTAAACACAAAAAAACAACTAACTAAAAACCTAAATACGACCAACATAATGTTTTACACTTATTACCACGCAAATGTATTATATAATTTGTTAGAATAAGCAGTTAGATATTTTTTAAATATTCTAAAAAGATGACTAGATTACAATAAATATTTACTGCATCATTGTTGGACGACAGTTGCTAGATTTTTTGAATCTCTTGATTTATAATATTGCTGAACTGCCAAGTTTCAAAGTTATAAAATCTTAGAATTTCGGCACTCGTGTTTCTTTTTAGCTATCATCATTTAGTTTTAACTTGATGGTTTATCGCTATTTTATATTTAGATACGAATTTCAATTTAATGATATCCATAAGTGTATACATAATGATAAATTATATATATAAACATAGTAAGTAACTTAATGTCCTACTCTTTCGATTTTTTATATATCACCTACTACCTTGTTTAATTATCCATTAAAAACGTCTTGACTAAACCGATTCTTACACCTAGTTGTCGATACTTTTCGCTAATTAAAGTTTCAGTTAGTAAAGCTGAACTAAGATCATTTTGGTTTATCACACCCATTTTTATGGCTGTGTTATTCGAAATAAACCATTCAGCATCGATGGCAAATGACCAAGATACAATGCCCGAAGATTTATATATATTTGCAAAAGCTTCTTTATCTTTGTAAATAAAAATATCATCCATTCCTATGGTTATTCCTTCATATCTTTGTGAGATATTGTATAACATAGATATTGATGGCACTATTTGCAAACGACCTAATTTATATCTGTAACTAAGCTCTAAAGGAAAATTCCATCTTCGTATATAATTGGGTGAGTAAATTAAAAAGCCTGTTCGTTGGGTCTGTTTTAAATTGCCCGGAAAATAATCCACTCCGCTCACACCTTTATAATAAAAAGCACTGTCCGATTTTATTTCTTTTGTGGTCACACTGATATCTTCTGCTTGTATAATCTCCGTCAGCTGATTATATTGTAATCCCATTCCGATGTACCAATTGGGTAATATTTCCTTTTTTACCATAACTGTTGCCATAAGGCTTTCCTTAGCTGTAGAAATGGCCTTCCTTTTCTGACTTATGTTTTGTAATTCAGGAGTAAAAGTTTCACCAAATTTATTCCAAACATGAATACCTGAGGACACATGTAACTCCCATATTTTTGAAGGCACATTAAGATTAACTTTGCTCGACTGTGGTATTCTTTCTAAATTATTTTTCGCTAATGTAGTTCTATTTACTACTGTATTCCTAAGAATGGGTATTAAAGGAATATTGTTTAAGTTTATTCTTTCATTAGCATCTGAATCATTTTTTTCATTTTTAATTGCAATATCATCTGAAATAAATGTCAAAGGAGCCGTTGATATTGATGCTTCATTTTGTAGATTATCCTTGGTATCAATTTTTGTTTCACTGTGAATAAGATTAGGTTTCAGTTTGTCAGAAAAAACATTTTGTACATGTGTCTGATTAAAATTCATAGATGTATTTTTTTCAGTCTCATGGATAAGTGAAATGGACTTTTCATTATAAGTGTCAGATGATTTGACAATATTGTTTTTTGATGATATTGTAGATGATTTGACTAAGGGTATTTTCTCTAATGTTGAAGCAGAACCTACTATAACAAGTGAATCTCCATTTTGTGATTTATGTTGCTCATTTTGATGATTTATGGCAATGTTTTGACTTTTTTGTAGCGTTTGTTTATGCTGGTAAGCAAGCGTAACACCTGCAAATGCAAGACCCAAGCCCAACAAAATTATGAATAGAACTATTGGCCTTTTTCTTTTTTTATCTTTATCCAATTCCTGCTCTATTGCATCCCATAATGCTTCTTTATCTGTATGAAGAGGTAGCATTGGCGTAAGAGCCTTTTTGACTTTATCAAATTTATGATCCATAAATCCATGTTTTTATTAATAAAAAGAAAAATGCAGCTTTCCAGTTGATTCTTAGTTGGTCTTTTGCCCTTGACAATCTCGATCGAGAAGATGATTCTTGGATTTGCAGTAAAGCCGCTATTTCCTTATGAGACATTTCTTCAAAAAAATAGAGATTTAAGATCATCCTGTGTTCATCAGGTAGTGCTTGTATTTTGGCAGTTAGCGTTTCTACCGTTTCATTTTCATGGTTATGATCCGTTTTGAAAGGTAGTAGCACATCTTCTATACTGACGTTTAGTGTATGTTTTTGGTTTTTTCTTAGAAAAGCGATTGCTTCGTACACACATATCTTTTTGGCCCAAGTATGTAATGAAGCGATCTCAGGCTGATACATCGACAGATTGCTATAGATTCTGATAAATGTGTTTTGAACTACATCATGTGCAAAATTAGCATCTCGTGTATACCTATGGGCTACCATCAGTAAATCATCCACTAATGCATAGTACAATTGTTTCTGCGCTGCTCGATCTCCTTTGATGCACTCATGGATGATTTGCTGAATAGGTAACATAGTCTGAATCTGATTATGGGAGTTTTACTAAAAATACACCGTTTACTGGAAAGGATACATTGGTAGAAGTATTGTTCAGGTCCCCAGTAAATTTACCTTTAACGATCTTTGGGTCACTAGTCGGCAGGTAGGTAATCGTTAGATCATCCGAAGGCTTTTGTGCAAAGCTATAAAATTGGCCTACTAGGTTACCATTGAAAGTAAAATTTTTGATCTTGTTATTGCCCGAAGTGTATCCAGGGATAGTAAATTTTAGATTCCCACTAGATGTGGATGTTGTAGCAGATGAAATCAAAGTACCAGTATTATCGATGACACCCTCATTTACTTCGTAATAATAAGGAGTGGCACCCACAGACCAATACACAAATGGTTTTTCGGTTAGTGTCTCATTGCAAACGGACAGAAAACCCAACTCTTGCGTTGCAGTGGTTATGTCAAAACTGTATGGAACTGATTTCTGTACATTTTCAAAATCAGTAATGGTGAATTCGAGTTTCCAGGTTGCATTGAGATTTTCTTGTTTGATACAAAAAGTCTGACCATAAAAGAAGAAGCCGCTCACCGCTGCCATGTTGATATTAAAAGTCTGACTTCCTTTAGTAAGGCGACCTTCTAACTTGCCATTTTTTACATTATTCCCATCACATTGTAGGCCAAATGCAATAAAACCAACTTCTTGTTCTTCGATACCAATGACATTGGTTTGTGCATTATTTAATGTGGGCAGCGTTACATTGGATTGAAATGGGCCTATTTTTTCAACAGGAAAGGCTCCGCCAAATATGCGTTCTTGATCAGTCGTTAATATCTTGGGAGTACATAGTGATTGTTGCACATAATAAAAGAATTCTTGATTTTTGGGCAGTAAAAACTCATAATATCCGTTTTCATCAGTACTTACGCCATCGCCTTCTACTTCGTAAGTAAAGGGAGCCACTTCGGTGATATCATAAATGATCAATACATCAGCTAAGGCTGGCAGTCCACTAGTATTATTAACATACCCTGACACCACAACAAGTTCATCACTGCCAGGATTATTTAAGTAAGTTTGTTCTGTTGGGTATATTTGATCTTTTGATAGACTTATCTTACCCAAATCTTGTTTTTTGCTATTACCCGAAACTCTCTTGGCGCGAATATTAAAGTCTGTATGTTTGACAGCAAATGTTACATGAGACATGGTATCTAAATCAACACCTAAGGTGTTAAAAGCGCCATTAGCATCAGTGTTAACTATATCAATTAATTTTTCGTGTTGATATATTTCTACAACAGCATCTGAAACCACACCTGTCCTAGAAGTCACTACGCCTTTAAAAAATGCGCCATCAATGGGTTGGGGATCTTCAGTGTCCATTTCATCTATTAAAGTTAATGATTCCTTACGACATGATGTCATTATCAAAATAAAAAGGAAGCTAAATATGGTAAGTGTTCGCATGTTCGTCAAAATGTTAAATGGTAAAAAAATGATTGTTTAATTATCACGATCGATCATGTGCTACTATAAGCTTGATGAAAGCAAAACGTTGCAGGAAAATAACTTTTTTTTTTAAAAAATAATTTGGGTTCACTTCATATACTTTTTTGGGATGTCAATTTAGATGTTTAAAATAAGTAAAATTGCCATACTGATACTATAAACGGTGAATTATCTGATTTTCAAAATTGCGGAATTATATACTTGCAGATTTGATAAAATTTGTATTATAGCAGTAGCTCTTAACACGTATAAATACCTGAATTTTTGCTGCGTGTTTATACGCTTTTATGACAAAACAGTTGTGGCTAATTTTGCAGAAAATAATAACAATATAATGGACATAATGCCAAACAAAGTACCTGCACCGGGATGGAAAGGTGGATTTCTAGCCCAACATCCAGAAATGAACTATCCTAATGTAAACCTTGATGCGCTGTCACTTACAGGCAATCTAGACAATATAGGCAAAATCACACGTCAGCAGCGTGCATTGTGGCCTGAGTTTTCTTGGGAAACCCAAAAAGATCAACCAAACCCCAAAAGATGTTATCAAATGTTTGCACCGGACATCTCTAGGGTCGGATACGATGACATCGGGCAATCTTGGTCTATCATATGTCCGCAACAAGGCACATTTATCCAGGGCTTAGGCGCCATGAATGTAGAAGTAACTGTCACCGGCCAAAAAGGATGGGTAGATGAAACAAACAAATCTATGGCTGTAGATATGATCGTAAAACCCAAAATATGGTTTAGTCCTAGTGCCAAACAATCCCCTACCGTCCGTCTATTGTGGGCATTATTTGACCTTCAAGCTCTTGACTTCCCTTCTGAAAA
>Ga0075163_10000872_pt1 | contig 40334 bp, 42 predicted proteins | sample JI1023141ADNA_FD_71478 | JGI IMG/M metagenome (GOLD analysis project Ga0075163, IMG submission 71478) | Wastewater effluent complex algal communities from Wisconsin, to seasonally profile nutrient transformation and Carbon sequestration -... | ecosystem: Engineered > WWTP > Effluent > Algae...
TGGCCCGACCGGCAGATGGCGAGGGGCTGCATGGCGGTGACTGGGCCCCGCTGGGCGAGGCGGGCAAGTCGATGCCCGAACCGGAAGACGTTTTCGATGGCGACCAGGACTCGGTCGACACGACCCCCACTCGGATCCCCGGGGCGACTGTAGGTGGACGCGGGTCGGAACCGATCGGCGACGATCGGGCAGAGCACTATCAGACCGACGAGAGTCCTGTTGAGTTCGACGACCATGACGATGAGCCGCCGCGCGGTGCCGGGCGTCACTCGACCGGCACACGTGACGATTCCGATGCGATGTGGACGTTGAACATCGATCAGATCCGCGAGCAGCTTCGCCGTCGTGCAGAGGAGGCGACCGCTGACGAACGGCGGCGCGATGTGAACGATGACGATGACCGCGCCTTTGGTGACGCGGCCGACGAGTCCGATGACGAGCCTGTGAAGCGCGCAGAAGACTCCGTCGATGCCGCCGAGAACGACGGCGTAGATGGGGGCGACTCGGCTGACAGTGACAGCGCCGACGAAGAGGGCGCCGACGAAGAGGGTGCCGACGAAGACGACGGCGTTGATGGGGACGACGCGGCTGACAGTGACGGCGCCGATAAGGACGGCGCCGATAAAGAATCTGACGATCAGTCCGCAGACGCCTGGCGTCCCGCGATACACCTTCCGCTGGCGGATCCCTACCGCGCGCCGGCTGGGTATCCGATCAAGGCCAACACGCACTCAGGTCTGTACTACACACCCGATTGCGACCTCTATGACGACACCGTGCCGGAGGTGTGGTTTGCCAGCGAAGAACTCGCGCAGGCAAACGGCTTCATGAAGGCTGAGTGAGCGGTGTTGATGGTCAGATCTTGCGGATGACCGTGACCACTTTGCCGAGAACGGCTGCATTGTCGCCCGGGATCGGGTCGAACGCCGGATTGTGTGGCATCAGCCAAACGTGACCTGCTGTGCGCTTGAAGGTCTTGACGGTCGCTTCGCCATCGATCATCGCTGCGACGATATCCCCGTTGTCGGCGACATTCTGCTGGCGCACAACAACCCAGTCCCCGTCGCAGATCGCGGCATCCACCATGGATTCACCGACCACCTTCAACAGGAACAGCGAACCTTCGCCCACCAGTTCACGAGGCAGGGGAAAGACGTCCTCGACAGCTTGTTCCGCGAGAATTGGGCCACCCGCTGCGATGCGGCCGAGTACGGGCACATAAGTAGGTTCAGGTAGGGCATCCGAACCTGCTACTTCGGTGACAACGCTCGGCCCGGATTCTTCGGTGCCACGAACATCGACTGCCCGGGGCCGATTCGCATCTCGACGCAGAAAGCCCTTGCGCTCCAAGGTTCGTAATTGATGTGCGACCGACGATGTCGACGTGAGGCCGACTGCATCGCCGATTTCGCGGATGCTCGGCGGATAGCCCCGGGTGGTGACCGAGGCGCGGATGACCTCAAGGATGGTCCGCTGTCGTTCGGTCAGCCCGGAACCTGCGACTTTGGCGCCGCGATTCGAGTCGGTTCCAGGCGTGCCGCCGCTATCGCTCATGGGGCTGAATGTAGCCGCGGCCCAGCGAATAATCAAACATTTGTTCGAGAAATTTTGGACGTGTCGCTACGTGGTCGCTACGTAGTGGTGTCAGCGCGCGCGCCGGCGACTGGTTGCGCGGCAGTCCGCAACCTTGATCGGCACCGTCGTGCGGCCCGCTTGTCGGTACCCGATCTTATGCTCCGACACGTTCGATCAAATGTTCGTATATCGAACACACGAGCGAGTACTATTCGAACGTAATAGCGAAACTCTGATCGGAGAGGCCACAGATATGACTGTTATCGATGAACGAGATCTGATGTGGTTTCCGCGTGACGCCGTCCGCAATCGGATCCGCCCGACGGGCATCCGGGCGGGTCGCGCGCATGCCCACCGTCCCGGACGGACGCGGCCCCATGTCGCGCCGTTGCGGTACAGCGGGACAGGCATAGCCGTGTCACGTGTGTCGCACCAAGCCAGGAAGGTGAGTACCAAAGCCACGATCGCGTTGGCGGGACTCGCTGCCCTCATCACCGTATGGCTCGGATCCCTGGCGGATCTCACCGGCGGGGTTCCGGCGTCGGTGCAGGTGCCCGAACAGCTGGCGGTGGTGCGTGTGCAAGCTGGTGAGACGCTGCAGGAGTTGGCGCAACGGGTTGCGCCTGAAGCGCCTGTAGCGCAGGTGGTGCGTCGCATCGCAGATCTGAACCAGCTTGGATCCGCCTCAGTTGAGGCGGGCCAGACTCTCATTGCTCCAATCAGCTGATCCGATTGTCGGCGTGCTGCGATGGCCGTGACGCGGACGGCACGGGTAGTCTCTGGGTATTCGGAAAGATCCGGCACCCGGGGCGAAGGAGCGGTGATGCACTGCCCGTTTTGCCGCCACTCCGACTCCAGGGTGGTCGATTCCCGCGAGACTGATGAAGGTCAGGCGATTCGTCGCCGTCGTTCCTGCCCGGAATGCGGGCGACGGTTCACCACTGTCGAGACGGCCGTCCTGGCGGTGGTGAAGCGCAGTGGCGTGACGGAGCCATTCAGCCGGGAGAAAGTGGTCATCGGAGTTCGGCGCGCCTGCCAGGGTCGGCATGTCGACGACGACGCGCTGAACCTCCTTGCACAGCAAGTCGAAGATGCGGTTCGCGCGGCCGGCTCGCCCGAAATCCCCAGCAATGAAGTCGGATTGGCGATCCTTGGGCCATTGCGGGAACTCGACGAGGTGGCCTACCTACGTTTTGCGTCCGTGTACCGGTCCTTCACGTCGGTGGAGGATTTCGAGCGGGAAATCGAGGCACTTCGCAGCAACCGCGCGGTCGGCGCTTCAGGGTAATCAGCCGAGCTGTCTCGTGCAGTCGCTGACAACCCGGCCGGCCAGACGCACCCAGCCGTCTGCGCTCCACGTCGTATAGATCTGTGAACCCCTGCCCTGGTTGATGGTTAGATCGCGGCTCAGATAGTCGGTGATCCGGATTGCCGCTGATCCTGTGGCCTCGTCTTCCGGCACACCGAGATTCGCCGCGAACATACGGGAACGCAGCAGGCCGGCGTTCTCATCTATCCACGCCCACAGATAGTGCTCAGCGTCGTCGGCATAGTCCGCGGGGTCGGCGGCTTCGACCTCGGCCGCTGCGGACATGTCGTGGATGACGAATTCGGGTCCCCATTCCGATCGCGCACTCACCTCAGTCAACCCGCCGGCTTGGGCCACCTGCACGATCCCCGCCGGCACCTGCAGCGTGCGGATGTGGAATCCGGCCGAATGAAGCCACCACGCCGCGCCGACGGTGGGGTGTCCGGCAAAGGGGATCTCGACGGTGGGGGTGAAGATGTGCGCCTTGGCAGTGCTCGATCGTCGATCGGGTAGCTGGATGAAAATTGTTTCGCTGTAGCCCAATTCGCGGGCGATCTCCTGGTGTCGATCGGCCGGTGCGGCATCTGCGTCGACGATGCCGAGGGCATTCCCGAAATTGCCATCGGCGTCGGTGAAGACTCGAAGTACCGTGACGTCGAGAGTCATGATCTGACTGTAGGGCGTCGCGATCTGATCTGTGTCAGGTAGCGCTGCGTTCGTCGGTGCCCATCGCGTCGAGCACCGCAACTCGTGTGTCGATCGAACCGCTCAGTGAGCGCTCGCTGATGCCGTTGCGGAGTAGCTCGCGTAGAGCGGCTTGGTTGTATTCGGCGGGCTTTGTGGAGTCGATGAATCGTTCGACGACGTCCACGAACAGGTCCGGATCATCATGGAACGGAAAGTGGCCTGATTGGCTGAAAATCTCCAATTGCGATCCGGGCATCGCGGCGTGTGCGAGATGGGCATGACTGACAGGTATTACGGCGTCCTGGTCACCCCAAATGAGCTGCACCGGAGTTGATTCGGTGAGGTAACAGCGGTCGAGCATGGTAACGACCTGTCCGCGCCAGTCGACGACTGCGCGAAGCGTTCGGGTGAACGCCGCCGACGCGGTCGGCTCGGGCAGGTCGGCGAGGATCCGCAGCATGTTGGGAAGGTCCCGACCCACACCTGTGGAGCCGACGAACATCCCCAATACCCGCGCGGTGGCCCGCAAAGTGGACAGTGCCATCGGCAGCCGCAAAAGAGCCAGCGCTTCGCTACCCATCGGCAACGATGCCAATCGGAGCGCGATGTTGACATCCTTGGTCACGCCGCCCGCGCCGACGAGGATCAGCCGCTCCACCAATTGCGGGAACTGGTAGGCGAATTGCATGGCGACGCCGCCTCCGAGGGAGTGCCCCACAACGGTGACTTTGTCGATGTCGAGCACGCTGAGCAGATCGCGCATCCCGTTGGCATATGCGGCAACCGAGTAGTCCGCGCGAGGTTTGTCGGACTGACCGTGGCCCAGTAGGTCGGGGGCGATCACGGTGAATCGCTGGGCAAGCTGGCTGTGGACGGTGTTCCACGCTGTGGAGTTGTCGCCGATACCGTGGATCAGCAACAGAACAGGCCCGGAACCGGCCACGCGGAATGCTCGCCGGTAGCCGTGGATGGTGCGAAATTGCAGGGTAGGCGTGACATCCCGGATGGGACGGACATTGGAGTTCCGCTTAGTCATGCCCAGTCCCTCCTCCATGAGGAGCGGCTCGTCAGGTTTCGTCTTCGGTGAAACCGTCTCGAGGATCCTCAGCGTGTTGGGCAAGGAATCGTTCGAATTCCGCGCCGAGTTCGTCGCCGCTCGGGAGGTCCTCATCGTGTGCGAGCAGTGACCGATTCTCCTGAGCCGCAACGAAAGCATCGTACTGTCGCTCCAGGGCGCTCACCACTTGAGCGACTTCGGAGCTGCCTTCGACTTGTTCGTCGATCTTCTTCCGGACTGTCGCCCCGGCTTCGACGAGTGACTGCAGTGGGATTTGCAGCGAACCAATCCGGGCGACCTCTTCGAGCAGAACTTCCGCCGCCATCGGATAGTCGGTCTGGGCGAGGTAATGCGGCACATGGACCGTGAAGCCGACAACTTCATGACCGTGCTGCGCCATCCTGAATTCGAGGAGGTTCGAGAGGCTCGCAGGTACCCCCACCTCACCCACCCACGGAAGGTGGTCGACGATCAGCTCGCGATTGTTGGAGTGGGCCGTCAATGACACCGGACGGGTGTGGGGGACGGCCATCGGGATGGTTCCCAGGCCGATCGTTCGCCGAACTTCGAGGCGTTCGGCCAGTAGACGGGTCGCCGTGATGAAGCGCTCCCATTTCAGATCCGGTTCAAGTCCGGCCAAGAGCAGAAACGGCGTTCCGACAGTGTCGCGGAGCGCATACAGGTTGAGTTGTGGCCGTTCATAGTGGGTGAACTGGTCGGTCTTGAACGTCATCACCGGTCGCCGTGAGCGATAGTCCAACAGATCATCGATGGCGAACGATGCGACCAGTTCCGTGTCGAGGGTGTCTCTGAGATGTTGGGCGGCAAGGTGGATCGCATGTCCGGCATCGGAGAAACCCTCCAACGCATGGACCATCACAGGTCCGCGGCCGTCAGATGACCAGAGTTGCGGTGCCGGGAACTCTAATTCATAAAGCCCGGTCTGCTCCGGCTGCGGATTGCGCCGGTTGTCGTCAGTCATCGTGTGCCTCCTCCCTGAAGCGAGTGTCTCGCAGGATAGAGCTGGTAAGAACGCTACTGTTCCGAGTCTTACAACGCGCTCAATCTGCGCGTCGTTCCCGGCCCCGGTGGTTCCGACCCGGACGTTGAGGTAGCCATCCGGCTCAGTTACGGAACTGGCTCAGAGCCCTCATCTTGTTCATCACGTCCAACGCGGCGACTTTGTAGGCCTCGGAGAATGTGGGGTAGTTGAACACGGCATCGACCAGATATTCGACTGTGCCGCCGCAACCCATGACGGCTTGTCCGATGTGCACCATCTCGGTGGCGTTGGTCCCGAAGATGTGAACGCCCAGCAGACGCAAGTCCTCCGTGGACACCAGCATCTTCAGCATGCCGTACGAGTCGCCGGCGATCTGCCCGCGTGCCAGTTCCCGATACCGTGACACCCCGACCTCGTAGGGCACTGCGCTACGGGTGAGTTCCACCTCCGTGGCGCCCACGTAGGACACCTCGGGAATCGAATAGATGCCGATCGGCTGGAGCGCGGTCATTCCTGCAGTGGGTTCGCCGAACGCGTGGTAGGCGGCCAGGCGCCCCTGCTCCATCGATGTGGCAGCCAGCGCGGGGAAGCCGATGACATCGCCGACGGCATAAATGTGGTCGACCTTCGACTGGAAGGTCTTGTCGTCGACGAAGATTCGGCCCCGGCGGTCGGCCTCCAGGCCGGCTTTGGCCAGGTCGAGGTGGTCCGTCTGGCCCTGCCGGCCCGCTGAATACATCACTGTCTCGGCAGGGATCTGCTTGCCGCTCGCCAGGGTGGTGACGGTGCCCGCGGACCCGACATCCACGGCGGTGACCTCCTCGCCGAACCGGAATGTGACCGCCAGATCGCGCAGATGAAACCGCAATGATTCGACGATCTCCGGATCGCAGAAGTCCAGCATGGTGTCGCGCTTCTCCACGACGGTCACCTTGGTTCCGAGTGCGGCGAACATCGATGCGTATTCGATACCGATCACACCGGCACCGACGACGACCATGGACGAGGGGATGGATTTGAGGTCCAGGATCCCGTCCGAATCGAGTACACGGTTCTCATCGAACTCCACGCCCGCAGGCCTGGCCGGCTTTGTCCCGGTGGCAATGATGATGTTTCGGGCGCTCAGCTGGATTCGCTCTGCGCGCGCAGGGTCCTCTACGACCAGGGTGTGCGCGTCGAGGAACCGTCCGTGTCCGATGTACAACTCGATGCCGTTGCGCAGCAGTTGGGAGCGCACCACGTCGACTTCCTTGCCGATGACGTGCTGCGTGCGAGCGAGAAGATCACCGGGGGTGATCTTGTCCTTCACGCGGTAGCTGGTCCCGTAGAGCTCACGCTGGTTCATCCCGGTGAGGTAGAGGACCGCTTCGCGCAGGGTCTTGGAGGGAATTGTCCCTGTGTTCACGCAGACGCCGCCAAGCATGCGCCCACGTTCGATCACCGCGACTGACTTACCCAGCTTGGCCGCAGCGATGGCTGCTTTCTGCCCACCGGGACCGGAACCTATGACGACGAGGTCATACTCCTGCATCGAACCCATGAGATAGACATCTAACGCCGGTTTGGCGAATCTCGCACGCCGTCTGGGCAATTGGGACCCGTTCGTAGGCGGATTGCTGGATCCACAGTCGCTGATTCATCCACAACGATCCAGAAGGACCGACCCGGCCGGGATTGTCCTGACGGTCCCGATTGACAGCGTCGCAGCCATGACCGCATACCGCTCCGAGTTCCGCCTCACCCGTCCCGGCGCCCTCATTGCCGCGCTGCCTGCCGTTCTGGGCTTTGTCCCCGAGAAATCGCTGGTGCTCGTCTCGATAGAGCGCGGCGACTTGGGGACGGTCATGCGTGCGGATTTGGCTGACGACCTTCCCGACAATCTCGCCCAGTTGGCAAAGGTGGCGGCTTCGTCGGGAACCGACCGGGTGATCGCAGTGATCGTCGACGCCGACGGCGCCCGTTGCCCGATGTGCAACGACGATCATCGGATCCTCTGTGAGGAATTGGCGGTGGCGCTGGATTTCCACGATATCGATCTCTATGCCGCACATGTGGTGGACCGTGTCGAGGCCGGCGGCCGCTGGCATTGCGTCGACGGCTGTGGCGCAGACGGGGTCGTTGATGATCCCAGCGCATCTCCGCTGACCGCTGCCGCGGTGTTTGACGGGCGAAGGCTCTATCCTCGCCGCACCGATTTGCAGGCGGTGATCGCGGTGAGCGACCAGTCGCGCGCCGCGGACCTGGCAGTGATCATCGACAGGCGTCACGAAGAGCGGAACGCGCTGGGCCGCCGGGATTCGGGGGGCGCTGTCGTGCGGCAGGACGTGGAGGCCGTAATGGCTGCCGCGGCGCGCATGCGCGACGGCTCGGAGATAGACGACCAGGAAGCGGCCTCGTTGGCCTGCTCACTGATCGACATCGAAGTTCGCGACACACTGTATGCATTGGCGGTGGGGGAATCCGCGGCCGAGGCGGAGATGCTGTGGGCGACTCTCGCGCGCACTCTGCCGGATCGATGGCGGATCGAACCCCTTGTTCTGCTGGCCTTTTCGGCCTACGCGCGAGGAGATGGCCCGCTCGCCGGACTCTCTTTGGAAGCGGCGTTACGGATCGATCCCAGACACCGAATGGCCGGAATGCTCGACACCGCACTGCAGTCGGGAATGCGGCCAGAGCAGATTCGTCAACTTGCAGGAACGGGATACCGCCTGGCGAAAAGGCATGGGGTGCGCCTACCGCCGATGCGCGGGTTCAGGCCCCGGGTGGTCTAGACCTTTTCGACTTTGACCGCATGAGCCATGTGATGTGGAAGGTCGACGTTCTCATGGCCGGCGATCATGATCGTGACGCTTGCATCAGGCCGGGTTTCCACAAGGACCCGCGCGTTGGGAACCACACCTGCTTCCTTGAGCCGACCGATCAGTGCCACATCACCCTGAACATGTTCAGTCAACTGTCGGACGATGACCGCAATGGGGCCACTCGCCGGCAATTCGGTGAGTCGAACCAGATTCGCGTCCTGATCCGGCCCGGTGTTGTTGAGGCCCAGCAGCGCAAGCCCCGGAATGGGATTTCCGAAGGGGGATACCGTCGGGTTGTCCAGGACCTGCACGAGACGACGTTCGACTTCGTCGCTCATGACGTGTTCCCAACGGCAGGCTTCAGCGTGTACGTCTTCCCACGGGAGTCCGATCACGTCGACCAGGAGCCGCTCCGCCAGGCGGTGCTTGCGCATGACCGACACGGCCAGCGCGCGGCCCTTCTCAGTGAGTTCGAGGTGCCGATCACCAGCGACACGTACCAATCCGTCGCGTTCCATTCGAGAAACCGTTTGGCTGACGGTGGGTCCGCTCTGCTCCAGCCGCTCGGCGATTCGTGCCCGCAACGGCACGACACCCTCTTCCTCAAGGTCGTAGATGGTGCGTAGGTACATCTCGGTGGTATCGACCAGATCGTTCATAGGCCACCCTTCGTCGGAGCCGAGTGTACTTACCTAGCAGGGTGAATGTTCCCGCACATGGAGCAGGACAACCCGAAGGACACGGCCCCGACTGTCGCGGCACGGAATTGCGCAACGCGGGAAAGCGGTGTGCCCGCCAGGGAAGCCCGGCGGGCACACCGGCTAGATCAGCTCGCGTACGAACGCAATCTGTCGGCGCGTTCGCCGTGGCGAAGCTTGACCATGACCTCCCGCTCGATCTGGCGCACCCGCTCGCGAGACAGGCCGAACAGTTTCCCGATCTGATCCAGGGTCCGGGGCTGGCCGTCGTCGAGGCCGAACCGCAGTCGGATCACCTGATGCTCGCGCTCATCGAGTGTCGCCAGCACACTTCGGATATCGGTGTGCAGCAGTTCGGCAATAACCGCGTTCTCGGCCGACATCGCTTCGGCGTCTTCGATGAAATCGCCCAGTGGTGCTTCCTCATCGGTTCCGACGGGCATGTCCAGGCTGACCGGATCGCGACTGTGCTCGAGCAGATCGTTGATCTTTTCCACGGGGATCCCGGATTCATTCGCCAACTCGTCGTCGGTGGCTTCTCGGCCCAGCGACTGGTGCATCTCCCGTTTGATTCGCGCCAGTTTGTTCACCTGCTCGACGAGATGAACTGGCAGCCGAATGGTTCGACTCTGGTCCGCCATGCCGCGAGTGATGGCTTGCCGGATCCACCAAGTTGCATAGGTCGAAAACTTGAAACCCTTGGTGTAGTCGAACTTCTCCATCGCGCGGATCAGGCCGAGGTTGCCTTCCTGGATCAGATCGAGCAAGGGCATTCCGCGTCCGGTATAGCGCTTCGCCAACGACACCACGAGACGGAGATTGGCCTCCAACAGATGCCGCCGCGCGGCGGAGCCATCACGGGCGACCGCCGTAAGGTCGCGCTTTCTGTTGTCGCTCAACCGTTTCCGGGTGGACAGCAGGTGTGTGGCGTAGAGACCGGCTTCGATGCGCTTCGCGAGTTCAACCTCATCCTCTGCGGTCAACAGTGCTGTTTTACCAATGCCGTTGAGATACACGCGCACCAAATCCGCGGCTGGACTTTGTGCGTCCAGGTCGTGGTCAATGCTTGTGTTGGCATACGCCATGGTGGCCTCCTGAATCGGCTCCAGCTAGTCAATTAGTCCAACGTCGGACGGTGGCAATGAGTTCCCGAGCCGCGATCGCTTCAAACCCCCTGAACAGGGGAAACGATTTCGCGCGCTGAGAAAGTCCTTAATATTGGCTGCCAAGAAGCTGGACTGGAATCCGGCACCGCGATGCGGTGACGCCGCACTCAGTTCTGGTCGTCGGGAGTGTTCTGTCCGGAGACCAAGCCGGATTCGAGCGCGGGCCGGGTGGGCCGTGGGAAGAGCTGGGTGCGCCGAGGTGCATCTTCGAAGCGACGCGGTTCCTCGGGCCGCCGGGGCGGACGGTCGTTGGCGATTAACACGGCAATCCACGGCAGTGGCAGCGACAGCGAGATGATCGCCAACGAGATCAGACCGTTGTGCCAGGTGCCGTAGGCCACCGCCGCCAGAATGAGCGCGGGAACCCGAAATGCCATCAGCGTCAGGTATTTACGCACTCGCCGGCGATGTTGTTCGTCATAGGAGAGGGCCGCACCAGTGATGAGCACCGGCCGACCGTCGTCGTCGAATCCGAGCTCGCGCTTCACCCCTCCACTGTTCCACATTCTGGCCGGCTAAAGCGGATTGGTTTTCACGAAGACTTGAGAGCGGGCACAATGACTTCATGGATACCCAGACGCTCGAACGTAGCAAGACCGACGAACGCGCCGACGACGGGACCGATGACGACACTCCGAAGTTCTTCCACTACGTCAAGAAGGACAAGATCGCGGAAAGCGCGGTCATGGGGACGCATGTCGTAGCGCTCTGCGGCGAAGTCTTCCCGGTGACAAAGGCTCCGAAGCCCGGCTCTCCGGTGTGCGCGGACTGCAAACGCATCTACGAAACCCTCAAGAGAGCCTGACAGGTACCGAGTCCGTTTCGGCAGCCGGAGGCTGCTGTGGGTCGCGAGCCTCGTCGTGGTTTGCCAGCGATCGAGCCTTGCGCCCCAGCCAGTGCCGCAGCCGGTGGCCATACGGGGGGGGCGCCGGCCACTCCTCTTCGATGGCTGCGTTGAGTTCGGCGCCCATCATGATCGCGAACCCCAGGAAGAACGCGAACAACAGGAATGCGATGGGTGTGGCCAGCGCACCGTAGGTGTATCCGGTCTGAGTGATGTATTGCAGGTAGATCCGAAGCCCGATGGTGGCCACCACGAACACCGTGGTAGCCAGCAGAGCCCCCCAGATCAATCGATGAGTGGGCAACGGTCTGGGAAGTGAAACCCGGTAGAGCACGGTGACGGCCGCCACCAGGCCCAGAACCAGGGCCGGGTAGTAGCCGTATTGCAGGGCATTGGCCAGGCCGGCGGGGATGTGTTCGGAAATCTTGCGAGGGCCCAGCGCCACCAGTGGTGCTGCAACGATGACAAACACGAGCATCACCACGTAGAGGCCAAGCGCGAAGAATCGCTGCCGGACCGGGTGGCGGAGCGGTGTCTGGTCGTGTGCCTCCACGACCGAGTCCACGAACGCCGAGATTGCCGACGAACCCGCCCAGAAGCTGATCACGAACCCGAGTGACACCACCTCGCCGCGGGCACCCTGAACGATGTCACGGACGGTCGGTTCGATGATCTCGGCGACGACGTTCATGGAAAAGAAGCTGTTTGCCGTCTTGATCAGCTGGTTCTCGATCGTCGGAAGTGTGTCCGGGCCGAACAGGGGAGCCACGTACGCCAGGCTGCCGAGGATGCCCAGCAGCAACGGCGGCAGCGATAACACCGACCAGAACCCGGCCTGTGCCGACTCGGCAAAGATCGAGTCGTCCCAGCTTTTCGACAGGGTGCGACGGGCGATCCGCCACGCATGGCGGCGAGTCGGTTTCGGGGTCTGCTGGTTCATGGCGACTCCAGCATCCACGACGGCGCCGCTCCTGCCCAGCAATCGGCCATCGCGCGGCGGCGTCCCGGGGTATTCGGACGCTAGCTGTCTTGGGCGGAGCTGACTTCGAGCACCGCGGCCAATTCGATCAGCTTGGCCTGGTGCTCGTTGGCGTGGTGCTGGCAGAACAGCAATTCCCCGCCTGACGGGAGTTTGGCTCGCACTCGGGCCGCAGCCCCGCATCGATCGCAGCGATCAGACCGGGTGATTTCAGGAACGGTCAGCGTTGCGTTCATGGGCTCCTCCGTAAGGTGCTCAGCGCTACGGCCGCTGGCACGGCCGTTGCGTATCTCTACTGTGTCAGACGTTTCAGCGTCGAGTTGTGTTCCCGGGGCTTTAGGAAGCTGTGTCGTGTCTCACTCGCCGCCGTGTTGCGGGTGGTGCACTCTGGCCCTATGAGGCGAGGTCCGGAATTCCTGGTTCATCTTTGCGGATCGGGGGAGTGGAGCGCTGCGCAGAGGGCCGGTGAACTGCGTCCGCCTTCACTGGCTGAGACGGGCTTCGTGCACCTGTCGGCCCCACAGCAGGTTCATCTGCCCGCCAATAGGATATTCACAGGCAGAACCGATGTGCTGTTGCTGCACCTGGACCCGGGAAAGCTGCGATCGCCGGTGTTGTGGGAGCCGGGCGTTGCCGGCGATCCGCAATCGATGTTGTTTCCGCATCTGTACGGCCCGTTGCCGCTGGCCGCGGTGGTTGAGGTGGTGCGCTATCAGCCTGACGCTGCCGGTAGTTTTCCGCAGTACCGGCGGTAGCCGACAAACAGGGGTTCCGCAGACAAGTCGGCTGAACAGGGTTTGCGCTACGGTTGGAAGTAACGCAGCTTGGGCGGGTCCTTCTCCGCCCCATCGCAGACAGGGCATGCCATGAGTTCTGGTCGTTCGACACGTCGTATTGCTGTCATTGTGGGTGGGGCCGCGATCGTCGGTATGGGAGCGTTCACCGCCGGTTGCACCAATAGTGAACAGGAAGCTCCGTCAACGACCACCACGCCGTCGTCGTCGCCCGCGCCTACACCGACCGAAAAGGCGGTTTCTCCGGGCGGTCCCAATTCCTTCTCGCCGACTGTCGCACATCAACCCGGACCGACCTGCACCAGCATCAACGGCAACAACTGCAGCCGATAAGCTCGACGAACTTCGGCCCCCAGTGCTGGGGGCCGAAGTTTCTCGTATTGGCGAGCGGCGTATCGCGTGGATCGGCCGCCGCTGGCTGTCGCTCAGTCCAGGTAGTCGCGCAGCACCTGTGAGCGGCTCGGGTGCCGCAGCTTGGACATCGTCTTTGACTCGATCTGGCGAATGCGCTCACGGGTCACGCCGTAGACCTGGCCGATTTCGTCAAGAGTGCGGGGCTGGCCGTCGGTCAGACCGAATCGCAGGCGCACCACTCCCGCTTCTCGCTCCGACAAGGTCTCCAGCACCGACTGAAGCTGATCCTGCAACAAGGTGAACGAAACGGCATCGACGGCGACGACTGCCTCAGAATCTTCGATGAAGTCGCCGAGCTGTGAATCGCCTTCGTCGCCGATGGTTTGGTCGAGCGAGATCGGCTCACGCGCGTACTGCTGGATTTCCAGCACCTTTTCCGGCGTGATGTCCATTTCCTTGGCGAGCTCTTCAGGAGTCGGCTCGCGGCCCAGGTCTTGTAGCAGTTCACGTTGGATGCGGCCGAGCTTGTTGATCACCTCGACCATGTGCACCGGAATACGGATGGTGCGGGCCTGGTCAGCCATCGCGCGGGTGATCGCCTGCCGGATCCACCAAGTGGCGTACGTGGAAAACTTGTAGCCCTTGGTGTAGTCGAACTTCTCCACCGCACGGATCAAACCGAGGTTGCCTTCCTGGATCAGATCCAAGAAGGCCATACCGCGGCCCGTGTAGCGCTTGGCGAGGGACACGACCAGACGCAGGTTCGCCTCCAGCAGGTGGTTCTTGGCGCGATCGCCGTCGCGACAGATCCACTGCATGTCGCGGCGCTGCTGCACCGGCAGCTTCTCGCCGCGGTCGGCCATTTCGCTCACCTTTTGGGTTGCGTACAGGCCTGCTTCGATTCGCTTGGCCAGTTCGACTTCTTCCTCAGCATTGAGCAGAGCGACCTTGCCGATCTGCTTGAGGTAAGCGCGAACCGAGTCGGCGGATGCGGTGAGTTCGGCGTCTTTTCGAGCCTGGCGAAGGGCCTCGGACTCTTCTTCGTCCCAGACGAAATCGCCGGAAGCCTTGTCCTTCTCGCTCGGCTCGGAGATCTCCTCGTCCTCGCCGCCCTCGCTGTCGGCGGCAGTGGTGGTCTCGTCAGCGGCTTCGCCATCGCCGTCGCTGCTGCCTTCGGCGTCATCGTCGTTCGCCTCGGCCGGGTCGTCGCCGGCGGAGTCGACTTCGAGGTCCTCGAGTTCAAGGTCGTCGTCGGCTCCGAGCTCGAGATCCTCGGCGGAGTCGAGATCGGGATCGAGGTCTGCGTCGACCACAACGTCGGTCCCGAGTTCATCGCCGGCTGGAAGGCCCGGTCCGGCGGCAGCCCCCTTCTTGGCTCGTGATCGAGCCGCAGGCGAAGCCGTCTTGGATGGTGCGGCCTTGGCGGCCCGGGCTTTCGCCGGGGCCGCTTTGGCGGTGCGCTTGGCCGGAGCGTCGGCAGTGTTTTCCGAAGCATCGCTTGCCCCTGCCGCCTTGGTTGCCCGTTTGGCCGGAGCCGACTTGCCGGGTGCCTTGGCAGGAGCCTTTTTAGCGGCGGACTTGGTGGCGGCGAGCTTCGCCGGCCCGTCCGTTGCCGCGCTTACCTTCGTCGCTGCCACGTACACCCTTTCGGTTGTGCTGACTTTCGGCCGGCGGGCGTGTGCCACCGAGAGGGTCGGCTATGAGGAATGCGGCGTCATCTCGTTCGGGATGTTCGCCCGTATGGCGTGGGCGGTCGCCTCGACCATTGTAACGACTTCGCGGCGTGTTACCGCGCGGAGCGAACCGAAATCAGTGTGTCACGTCGTCGGCGGCGGCCATTGCCGCGCCTACGATCCCTGCCTCGTTCTGCAGTTCAGCGGCCACGACGGGGGTCTTGTTCTTCAGGAGATGGATCCACTTGTTGGCTTTGCGGCTGATTCCGCCACCGGCGATGAAGAGATCGGGGCAGATCGCATTTTCGATGGCGACCAAGACCTTCGTGACTTCTTTGCTCCAGCGCTCGTAGGTCCACTCCTTGCGTTCCTTCACCGACGACGCGGCGCGGTGCTCGGCTTCTTTGCCGTCCACTTCGAGATGCCCGAATTCGGTGTTCGGTAGAAGTAACCCGTGGTGAATTACAGCCGAGCCGATGCCGGTTCCGAACGTGAGCAGCACGACGACACCATTTTGATTGCGCCCGGCTCCGTAGTGGGCTTCGGCAAGGATCGCCGCGTCGGCGTCGTTGAGCACCGTTACCTTGCGACCGCCGAGAGCGGAGGAAATGACCTCGCCGGCATTGGTGCCGAGCCATTCTTTGTCGACGTTCGCGGCGGTCTTGACCACGCCGTTCACGACCACGCCGGGATAGGTGACCCCCAGCGGCCCGGTCCAGTTGAAATGGTTCACCACCTCCGCGACCGTCTTGGCCACGGCAGCCGGAGTCGCGGGCTGGGGTGTCAGAAGTTTGAAGCGTTCGCCGACGAGCTGGCCGGTGTCGAGGTCGACGATGCCGCCTTTCACCCCGCTGCCGCCAACATCGATGCCCATGCTGGTGCGGGGTCCGTGGCTGGTGGTTATCTCGGTCATGGCTGCTCCTCGGCGAGGTGGGCGTTCGACGCGATGCACACACTAGTGGGTGAGACCCGATCTGTGCTGCGATAGCCCGGTGAGTGGCAATCGACCTGAAGTGCTTCGTGACATCGCCGAGCGAGTGGCTGCAGAGGCGGCCGCGTTCGTCAAGCGCCGCCGTTCCGAATTGGTCGGCGAAGGCCCGTATCCGATCGGCGCGTCTGCGGTGGCGGCGAAAAGCACCCGCACCGACCCGGTGACTGTCGTCGACACTGAAACCGAGCAGCTCATCCGGGACCTCTTGGCGCGGCTGCGCCCAAGCGATTCGATCCTGGGCGAGGAAGGCGGCGGCCCAACCGGCCTTGATGACGGTGTGAGTTGGGTGGTCGATCCGATCGACGGCACCGTGAATTTCGTCTACGGGATCCCTGCCTATGCGGTATCGATTGGCGCCCAGATTAATGGCACCCCGGTTGCCGGAGCAGTAGCGGACGTGGTCAGCGGCGAGCTCTACTCGGCGTCCGTGGGTTCAGGGGCGCACCTGATCTATGCCGGCGAGCGCCGGGAGCTGCGTTGCAGCGACGTCGACGAGCTGTCCATGGCGCTCCTGGGCACAGGATTCGGGTACGCCCCCCGGCGTCGAACCGAGCAGTCGCAACTGATGGCTCAGATGATGCCGCTGGTTCGCGATGTACGGAGGATTGGTTCGGCGGCGCTCGATCTTTGCCTTGTTGCGTCCGGGCGGCTGGATGCTCACTACGAACACGGGCTCCATGTGTGGGACTGGGCTGCCGGCGCGGTGATCGCCGCGGAGGCCGGCGCGATAGTGCGATTGCCGCCAGCCGGCGGTTCCAGCGATGAGGCGCACCTGACGCTCGTCAGCGCGCCCGGTATTGCCGGGGAACTCATCGAAACCCTGGACCGATTCGGCGGGCTGAGGCCGATGGTCTGAGCCCGGCGGACCCGCCGTGTCAGCAGGTGCCGTTGTGAATCTTGGCGATCAGGGTCGAGTCAGCCGGTTCTGTGGCATCAGGGCGTAAGCCGGCGAGGACGGCATCGATGTCGTCGCTGTGCGCCAGGGCGGTGAACTCGGTGCCGATCGCAAGGTCGACGGAATCGTCGGGCCGATTGTCCTGGAACAGCTCCACGCAAGGCGCAACCAGCCACACCGCCGCGGCGCCCGCACGCCCCGACGGACCGAAGCGGATCTGGCCGTGGCAGATCAATCGGGTATTTACGTAGATCGGATCATTGGCGGCCGTCGGCTGCGCAAACCCCAGGTCGCGCAGTGCGCTGGCCACTTCGCCCGCCTGCCCGCCCTGGCCGCTGGCGTTGAGAACGTTGATCTTGGACTGCGCCAGTTTCGCCGGGGCGACGTCGATCATGGAGGAGTGCGATACCGGCTCGCCCAGCTTGGGTGAGTTGGCGTTGGCCGGAGCCGGCGGCGGGTTGCATGCGGCTGCTTCCCTGACGTCGATCGGGCGGGTGAGCGCGAAGGCCCACACGATCGCGGTGATGACGAACATGACGCCTACGGCGATAATTCCGGGTCGATAGGAACGCCGACGGAATGGGCGACCATGCTTGTCGAGTGCGGTGCCCTCGGTGATTTGCGCGACCACGCCTGCACTCTAGAGGTACGGGCGGCCCGCCGGTGAGACGCATCTCCGCTGCCGAGCATCGACTTGTGATGTAAATCACAGGGGTTCGGAGTGGGAACTGGGCACGAATCGTTTGGCGGATGCGTTCCACGCTGGTACAAAGCCTTGCTGAGTGTTAGAGGGGACTTAACCATGGCTACTGACTACGACGCCCCAAGGCGTACCGAGACCGACGATGTGTCTGAGGATTCGCTGGAAGAACTAAAGGCGCGTCGAAACGAAGCGCAGTCAGCTGTGGTGGATGTCGACGAAACCGAGTCTGCGGAGTCGTTCGAACTCCCGGGTGCCGACTTGTCCGGCGAGGAACTCTCGGTACGGGTGGTCCCGAAACAAGCGGACGAATTCACCTGCTCGAGTTGCTTCTTGGTGCATCACCGCAGCAGGCTGGCCAGCGAGAAGAACGGCGTGATGGTCTGCACGGACTGCGCAGCCTGACGCGCTGAGCCTTGCGGCTCGCTTAACTGCGCAACGCCGCCAGGACGCGGTCGGGGTGCCGGCAACTCACCAGCCAATACGGAGTCGGGTCGTCAGGATCCTCGAGTACGAGGAGCACTAACGGCCCGATCCAGGTCCGGTGCACCACGAATGCGGCCGGATCGAGTTGCCTGCCCAATGCTGCCGATTTCGCGGTGCGTGGGATCTCGGCCGACCGGGTGACCACCGAAATCGGAAGATGCGCCTGGCCTGCCCACAGCTCACGATCGGACCCGTTGTCTATGACTTTGATCTCGGTACGGCTCAACCACAGCAGAATGCCGACAGCGACGGCGAAGAGCACGCTGTACGGCAGCCAGTCGGGCAGCATCCGCACGCCCATATTGACTTCGGTGGCGATCAGCGCAGCCGCCCCAAACCCGGGGAGCCACCACCACCATGGCACCGACAGCCGCTCGCGATACCGCACTGTCCGTGAGGTCACACGCGAACCTGTCACGCGGCCAAGGGTAGTCTGTCGCACCGTGCCCATGAGTCTTGCGGTGGTTCGCCTCGACCGCGAGCTTCCCCTGCCCAGTCGCGCCCACGACGGAGACGCAGGCGTCGACCTGTACAGCTCTGTCGACGTGCAGCTCGCGCCCGGGCAGCGCTCGCTGGTCGGCACCGGTATCGCTGTTGCAATTCCGCACGGCATGGTCGGTCTGATCCACCCGCGGTCAGGGTTGGCCGCCCGGTCCGGGCTTTCGATCGTTAACACTCCCGGCACGGTTGACGCCGGTTACCGTGGTGAAATCAAAGTGGCACTAATCAACCTCGATTCGACCACGCCGATCGACATTCGGCGCGGTGACCGAATCGCCCAATTGCTGGTCCAGCAGGTCGAGCTTCCCGACTTGGTTGAGGTCGAGTCGTTCGACGAAGCCGGCCTGGCAGATACCAGCAGGGGCGAAGGCGGATACGGATCCTCCGGCGGACATGCGAGCTTGTGATGGCGTTTGGCAGACGTAAGCGGGACAAGGACAGCGACGACCGCGTGGCCGCTGAGTCGGCCGTCGGGGAACCGCCGACCACCGATGCAGATGCTGACGAGCCCGATGGCCCGTTCGACATCGAAGACTTCGACAATCCCGAAGATGCGACCATCGCCCGGTTGGATCTCGGATCGGTGCTTGTTCCGATACCGCCGACCGGTCAGCTACAGGTCGAGGTCAACCAATCCGGGGCCCCGAGCGTGGTGTGGGTGGTGACGCCGAACGGACGCTTCACAATTGCGGCGTATGCGGCGCCGAAATCACCCGGCCTGTGGCGGGAGGTGGCTTCCGAATTGGCTGACTCCCTGCGCAAGGACAATGCGAAGGTCTCGATCGAAGACGGCCCATGGGGTAGGGAAGTTGTCGGTGTCGGCCACGGTGTTGTGCGCTTCATCGGGGTGGACGGATGCAGGTGGATGATCCGTTGTGTTATCAATGGCGCGCCCCAGACCACCGCGATATTGGCTGAAGAGGCGCGAAAAGCGCTGCTGGACACGGTCGTTCGGCGTGGCGAAGTGCCGCTTCCGGTGCGCGCACCGCTTCCGGTGCAGCTGCCCGAAGCAATGGCTAACCAGTTACGGGATGCCGCGGCCCGCCAGGCCCAGCAGATGATGGCTGCGGCCCAGGCGGCGATGCTTCGCCAGCAGCAACCGCCCCCGCCGCCGCAACCGGCGCCTGAACCGCAGTCGATCGAGCGCCGCGGGGCCGACGGGTCGGCGATGCAGCAGCTGAGGGGTACGGCTAACTGAGCGACGGATAGCTGAAAGCCCGTTATCTGTCTGAGAACGCTATAGCCGGGCCCGGGCCAGAGCTGCCAGGCACTGCGTGCCGAGCCGCCCGGGATCAGGTCCGAACTCCGCAAGCCCGACGGTTCGCAACGCAGCGTGGGGTGCGGCCGAGGCCCATTCCAATGCCACCTCGAGTGGGTGTATCGGATCGTCGACGGCTGCCACGATCCCCATCGGAACTCGAAGATGCTCCAAATCGTCGCGGCTCGGTGCCGGGTAGCTTGCCGCCTGTTCGAAAGCTCCGGGAAGTTGTGGCCACTGGGCGGTCCATGAGCGCTCCAGCTCGTCGGCCAGCCACGATGGGCTCGATGCCCGCATGGCGGACGTCGTCTCGGTCAGTCCGGTCCTGCGCAACTGATCCGCGGTGTGGCGGGCGGCCAATGCAGCCGGCGCGTTGCCGGATGCGCCCGTCCAGGGGGGAAGCGCGGCCAGCACCGCGACCGCGTGCCGGGGATGGGCTAATGCCCAGTTCACGGCCACCGCTGCACCGATCGACACTCCTCCCACGGCAATCGGTCCGTGGCCGGCTGCCTCGTCGAGCACCTCGAGGTACCCCGCGATGAGCGATCCCGGGTCCGGCCGGTGCGTCACCAAGATGGCGCCCGCTCCGGCCAGTGCCACGGAGAACGCGCGGCGCACGTAATCGTCGTCGGATCCCGAGCCCGGGAGCAGGACGGTACGGACGCCTCTCAGCTTGGCTGTCATCCCACGATCGTGCCTGTCCGGAGAAATTCGGGGCGAGGCCGGGGCAATCAGGGCAAGCCGCGTAGCATTGCGAGACCAACAGGTCTACGGTGGCGCTTGATGGGGATTTTCATGAAGTGTCAGGAGAGGCAATGGCCGAGGCCGAAGGTTTTGTGCGGCGCCTGACTCGCAAGCTGACCGAAGACCCGAAGCGTCGTGACGCCGCAGAGCTCACCGACGAGGCAGCTAACACCGGCGCACAGCGTGCGATCGACTGCAAGCGCGGTGAGGAAGTCACAATGGTCGGCACTTTGAACAGCGTGGAGATGAACGCCAAGGGATGCGCGGGGGGCGTGCGCGCGGAATTTTTCGACGGCACCGACACAGTGTTGCTGGTCTGGCTCGGTCAACGTCGGATACCTGGGATCGAGTCTGGTCGCACACTGCGCGTGCGGGGACGTCTGGGGAACCTGGAAAACGGCTGCAAGGCGATCTACAACCCGCACTACGAGATTCAGCGTTGAGCCAGCAGTCGAAACCCACAGCCGCACAAGCGCTGATGGGCCAAATGGGTGGCGTCAGTGGCCTGATCTACTCGTCGTTGCCGGTCGTTGTGTTCGTTCCCGTTTCGACCACCCTGGGACTCCCGGCCGCCATCGTCGCAGCGCTGGGAGTGGCCGGGCTTGTTTTGGTGTGGCGCCTCATTCGTCGTGATTCCGTACAGCCGGCGGTATCCGGATTCATCGGCGTCGGTGTGAGTGCGCTGATCGCCTGGGCGGTTGGCGAATCCAAAGGCTATTTCCTGCTCGGAATCTGGGTGTCGCTGTTTTGGGCGATCGTGTTTACGTTGTCGGTGTTGATCCGCCGCCCCATCGTGGGCTACGTCTGGAGCTGGATCAACGGTCACGACCGCGCCTGGCGCAGGACCAGGGGTGCGGTGATCGCCTTCGACATCGCCACGCTGACGTGGGTTTTGGTATTCACCGCCCGGTTTTTGGTACAGCACCATCTGTACGACGCCGACCAGACGGGATGGCTGGGGGTGGCGCGCATCGCGATGGGCTGGCCGTTGACCGCCATCGCAGCGCTGGTCACCTATCTGGCGATCCGTGCCGCTCAACGCGCGATGCCGCCCCCGGCGCAGAAGGATCCGGATTCGGAGCAGGAGCCCGCGCTCGAATCCGCTGAGTGACTGTTCAGCGCCCAGCTGAGAGCAGCAACTCGCGGAGCTCGTTCTCGGCTTCGGGTGCAGCAACGAACAACAGCTCGTCTCCACCCTCGAGCGGCTCGTCAGGTTCGGGCACGATGACGCGCTGACCCCGCAGGATCGTCACCAGCGCGGCATCGCGCGGCAGCGTCAGCTTCCGAACGGGACGTCCTCCCCAGGGCGTGTTGTCGGGCAGGGTGATCTCGACGAGATTTGCGTGGCCCTTGCCGAACTGCATCAGCCGTACGAGATCGCCGACGGCAAACGCCTCCTCCACCAGCGACGCGAGCATGCGCGGCGTCGACACAGCCACGTCCACGCCCCACGCCGTGTCGAACAGCCACTCATTTCGGGGATCGTTGACGCGTGCCACCACCCGCGACACTGCGAATTCCGTCTTGGCCAGCAGCGACAGAACCACGTTGGCTTTGTCATCGCCAGTGGCCGCCACCACCACGTCGAACGCTTCGAGGTGAACCGACTCCAACAAGCTGAGTTCGCACGCGTCGCCAAGGTGCCAATGTGCGGCCGGAATGGAGTCGACCTCGATGTGTTCGGAATTGCGTTCGATCAACGTCACATCGTGGTGGTTGTCCACGAGCTCACGTGCGATCGAGCGGCCGACTGCGCCGGCGCCGGCAATTGCCACTTTCATTACGCCGCTCCTCCTCCTTGGCTGACGCCTGCGGCATCGTCGTCGGCGGTATTCATCGTGTCACCGTCGTGGCTCCTCGCCGATGTCCTCCGCCGGCGGCAGGGCGGCGATCGCGAGTGCCTCCGCCGCCCGCCCTGACACCGCCGCCAGATAAATCTGGTCACCCGACTGCATGACTGTCTTGGGCTCGGGCAAGACTCCAGTGCCGAAACGGATCAGGAACGCTGCGCGAGCGCCGGTCGCGGTCTCGAGTTCGGTCACCCGGTGACCGAACCAGTCTTCGTGCAGTGGGACCTCGGCGACGAGAACGGTTCCGGTGGGGTCACGCCATTTCGTCATCTCGGTTTCTCGAATGAGCGCATTGAGGAGGCGGTCGGTGGTCCACGGCACCGTCGCGACAGTGGGTATGCCGAGCCGTTCGTACACGGCGGCCCGCTTCGCGTCGTAGATGCGTGCCACGACGCGCTGTACTCCGAATGTCTCGCGCGCCACCCGCGCCGAGATGATGTTGGAGTTGTCGCCGGACGAGACTGCTGCGAAGGCGTCCGCCTCCTCGATGCCTGCACGTAGCAGGACGTTTCGGTCGAAGCCCATTCCGAGCACATGCTCACCGGAGAACTCCGGTGAAAGTCGGTTGAAGGCGGCCGGGTCGCGGTCGATGATGGCCACTTCGTGCCCGATCCGAGACAGCGCGTCGGCCAATGCGGCGCCGACCCGTCCGCAGCCCATCACCACCACCCGCACCCTGAAAGTCCTCTCGGCGAAAGTCATGCGTCGGCGCGCCGAATCAACGACCGCAAGGGGAACGCTACAACTAGTAGGTCGGTGCGCATACTCTTGGCACTCGTGTCAAAGGTTTCGACCGCTGCGCGGCGACTGCTGCTGGGTCGCCCATTCCGCAGCGACCGGCTCAGTCACACCCTGTTGCCTAAACGCATCGCCCTGCCGGTGTTCGCTTCGGACGCGATGTCCTCGGTTGCCTACGCTCCCGAGGAAATCCTTTTGGTGTTGTCGGTGGCCGGTCTATCGGCTTATTCGATGGCGCCATGGGTTGGCGCGGCGGTGGCACTCGTCATGCTGGTTGTCGTTGCGTCCTATCGACAGAATGTTCACGCCTATCCATCCGGCGGTGGCGACTACGAGGTTGTGACGACGAATCTCGGCCCCACCGCGGGCCTGACGGTCGGCAGTGCTTTGTTGGTCGATTACGTGTTGACGGTCGCGGTGTCGATGGCCTCTGCAATGTCCAACATCGGATCCGCTGTGCCGTTCATCGCCGAGCACAAGGTCGCCTTTGCCGTGACGGCGATCCTGCTGCTGACGGCGGCGAATCTCCGTGGAATCCGTGAGTCGGGAACGGCTTTTGCCATTCCGACCTATGCGTTCATGATCGGTATGTTCATCATGCTGGCCTGGGGATTGGCACAGATATTCTTGTTGGGCCATCACCTGGAGGCCGAATCGGCGAAGTTCGGCATGCATGCCGAACACGGCGACATCACCGGGCTCGCCCTGGTCTTCCTGGTGTCGCGGGCATTCTCTTCTGGGTGCGCGGCGCTCACGGGTGTCGAAGCAATCAGCAATGGCGTACCCGCATTCCGCAAACCGAAGTCTCGCAACGCGGCCGCCACCCTTGCCCTACTCGGCGGAATCGCGATCACCCTGTTCATGGGGATCATCGTGCTGGCTGTCGAGACCGGGGCGAAGGTGGCCGAACGGCCCGCCGAACAGCTCATCGGTGCTCCCGAGGATTATCAGCAGAAGACCCTCGTCGCGCAGTTGGCCGACGCGGTGTTCCATGACTTCCCGTTGGGCCTGTATCTGATCACCGGCGTTACCGCGCTGATCCTCGTACTGGCCGCCAATACGGCCTTCAACGGTTTTCCGGTTCTCGGATCGATCCTGGCCCAAGACCGATTTCTGCCGCGCCAACTGCACACTCGCGGCGACCGGCTGGCGTTCTCCAACGGAATCCTGTTCCTCGCTCTGGCGGCGATCGCGTTCATCGTCGCGTTCAACGCAGAAGTGACGACTCTGATTCAGCTGTACATCGTCGGGGTGTTCGTCTCGTTCACGCTGAGCCAGATCGGCATGGTCCGGCACTGGACGAGACTGCTGCGCAACGAAACCGATTCGGCCGTACGTCGACGAATGATGCGTTCGCGCGTAATAAACACCGTCGGGTTCGTGGCGACCGGCTCGGTGCTGATCGTTGTGCTCATCACCAAATTCGTCGCCGGTGCGTGGATCGCCATTCTTGCCATGGCAAGCCTCTTCGTCGTCATGAAGGGTATCCGCCGGCATTACGACGTGGTAGTTCGGGAGCTCGCAGAACAGGCTGTGGAGCAGAGCGAGATGGTGCTGCCCAGCCGCAACCACGCCATCGTCTTGGTGTCCAAACTCCACATGCCCACCTTCCGGGCGCTGTCGTATGCGCGGGCGACGAGGCCGGACGTGCTGGAGGCCATCACCGTCAACGTCGACGATGGTGAGACGCGGCAGTTGGTGCACAAGTGGCAGGACAGTGACATCACCGTTCCGTTGAAGGTCGTCGCATCCCCGTATCGCGAAGTGACGCGGCCGGTGTTGGACTACGTCACCCGGGTCAGCAAGGAAGCGCCGCGCACCGTGGTCACCGTGTTCATCCCCGAATACGTCGTCGGGCATTGGTGGGAACAGGCCCTGCACAATCAGAGCGCTCTGCGGCTCAAGACCCGCCTGCTCTACATGCCCAACGTGATGGTGACGTCCGTTCCCTGGCAGCTGAAGTCGTCGGACGGGCTGGACGCGACGGCCGATCACAATGTGGCCGGCCAAGTGCGTCGAGGATTCCTGGAGTGAACCCCATAGTGGACGACACCGTAGCGAAGGATGAGGCGCCCACCGAACTGGTACTCACCACGGGGCCGGCGGCCAACGGCGGCAGCTGCGTGGCACGCCACGACGGCCGGGTGGTTTTCGTGCGCTATGCACTGCCCGGTGAACTGGTTCGCGCCCGAATACGGACCGATCGCGGATCCTATTGGCACGCAGACACAATCGAGGTGATTGAGCCATCGGCGGACAGGGTTGACTCGCTGTGCCCGATTGCCGGTGTCGACGGGGCCGGCTGCTGCGACCTGGCGTTCGCCGACCCCGCGGCGGCACGAATCATCAAGGGTCAGGTGGTGGCAAATCAGCTCGCCCGACTAGGCGGTCATCAGTGGGAGGGTTGCGCCGAGCCGATTGGCGACGGCGATCCACATGGTTGGCGGGTACGTGTGCGACTCGACGTCAATGCAGACGGCAGACCCGGATTCCACCGCTATCACAGCTCGGAACTTGTCGACGACCTACGGTGCGGGCAGTTGCCCGTCGGCATGCTCGATGGGCTCGATGCGTTCCGCTGGCGCCCAGGTGAGCACATCCATGTGGTGCTGGATTCGGACGGGAACAGACATGTCCTGAGCACGTCGGAGCGGGATCGCAAGGGGCGGGTGATCGAGGGCGACCGTCGCGTGATGCACCGGGTGGGGGACCGCAACTGGCAGATTCCGGTGAACGGCTTCTGGCAATCTCACCGGGCCGCAGCGCAGGCGTACAGCGCGGTGGTGGCGCAGTGGGTGGCGGATGCCGGTGGTGTGCGAGTGGCCTGGGATCTCTACGGCGGCGCCGGGCTTTTCGCGCCGGTGCTGGCCGACCTGGTTGGGCAGCACGGAAGCGTGCTCACAGTCGACACATCCCGGGCGGCTTCGGCGGCGGCGCGCTCGGCGCTGGCAGACCTTCCTCAGGTCCAGGTCCGCAACGATTCCGTTCGAGGTGTCCTGGCCGCCGGGGGCGAGAGCGCGGACGTCGCCGTCCTGGACCCGCCTCGATCCGGTGCCGGAAAGACGGTCATCGATCTGCTTGCCCAGGCCGGGGTGTCGCGGGTGATCCACATTGGCTGCGAGGCCGCCGCGTTCGCGCGTGACATTGGCCTGTATCGCGCCCAGGGGTACGCGGTGGAGTCGATTCGGGTGTTCGACTCGTTCCCGCTGACGCATCGCGTCGAATGCATCGCTCTGCTGATCAAAGCCGGCTGAGCGGCCGTACTCTCATGCCCATGCTGAACCGGGTGCTGTTCGCCCGCGGTTCCCGGTCGGAGACATCGCGGATCACCGCCATTCTGCGCAAGGAGACGGTCGGTGGGGCGCTTCTCCTGGTCGCGGCGGGCGCCGCGCTGATCTGGGCCAATTCGCCCTGGGCGGAGAAGTATCACGCCCTGACCGCGTTCAAGGTGGGGACCGATCGGTGGGGGCTGCATCTGGACCTGACCCTGGGGGGTTGGGCCGCCGATGCACTGCTGGCAATTTTCTTCTTTGTCGTCGGACTCGAACTGAAGCGGGAGTTTGTCGCCGGCGATCTGCGGGATCCTGGCCGCGCGGCCCTGCCGATCGCCGCGGCGATCGGCGGAATGGTGGTTCCGGCGCTCATCTTCGTCGGTTTCACCGCCGGTGCGGGCGACGGTGCGGCCAGAGGGTGGGCGATCCCGACAGCAACCGATATAGCTTTCGCCGTCGCCGTACTGGCTGTGATCTCCACCCACCTTCCAGGGGCGTTGCGGACGTTTCTGTTGACCCTGGCGGTGGTCGACGACCTGTTGGCGATCACGGTGATTGCCATCTTTTACACCAAGACCATTCACCCGAGTGCGCTGCTTCTCGCCGCAATCCCATTGGGACTGTTCGCAGTTCTGGTTCAGCGCAGGATCGCCAACTGGTGGCTGTTGGTTCCGTTGGCCGGGCTCACCTGGGCGTTCGTGCATGAGTCTGGGGTGCATGCCACTGTTGCCGGCGTTCTTCTCGGTTTCACGGTTCCAGTGGCCGCCCGGAAGGGCGACGACGGTCCCGGCCTGGCCGAGCATTTCGAGCATGCACTGCGGCCGGTGTCGGCAGGGCTCGCCGTCCCGGTGTTCGCGTTCTTCGCGGCCGGCGTGACATTCGGGGGGTACCAGGGGCTCGTCACGGCGCTGAGTGACCGGATCGCGCTGGGCATTGTGTGCGGGCTGGTGGTGGGCAAGACGATCGGTGTGTTCGGCACCACCCGGCTACTGGCGGCGGTGACGCGCGCGTCGCTCGACTCAGCGCTGCGCTGGATCGACATCTTCGGGGTTTCGTTGCTGGCGGGAATCGGATTCACTGTCTCGTTGCTGATCGGTGATCTCGCGTTCGGGACGCCTTCGCCACGGGAGGATGTCGTCAAGGTGGCAGTGCTGGCTGGGTCGCTATTGGCGGCCGTACTGGCTGCCGTGGTGCTCAGGCTGCGTAATCGCCACTACCGGTCGGTCTGGCAATCTGAAATGAGCGACCAGCGTGCGTAGACTGTCGGGATGTTGGAACAGATCCGCGGCCCCGCCGATCTGCAACACCTTTCCCAAGCGCAGCTGACCGATCTGGCGGCGGAAATCCGTCAATTCCTGATCAACAAGGTCGCCGCGACGGGTGGGCATCTGGGGCCGAATCTCGGTGTCGTCGAACTGACGCTGGCTTTGCACCGCGTGTTCGATTCACCCCACGACCCGATCATCTTCGACACCGGACACCAGGCCTATGTCCACAAGATGCTCACCGGTCGGGTGACGGATTTCGACACCCTTCGCAAGCGCGGCGGGCTGTCGGGTTATCCGTCGAGATCGGAGAGCGTGCACGACTGGGTCGAGTCCAGTCATGCGTCCTCGGCGCTGTCGTACGCAGACGGCCTGGCGAAGGCCTTCGAGCTCCACGGCCATCGAAACCGGCATGTGGTGGCGGTGGTCGGGGACGGGGCGCTGACGGGCGGCATGTGTTGGGAAGCGCTCAACAACATCGCCGCCGCGTCACGGCCCGTCGTGATCGTCGTCAATGACAACGGCCGCAGCTACGCGCCGACGATCGGTGGATTCGCCAACCATTTGTCCGTCCTGAGGCTGCAGCCAGGCTATGAGCGACTACTCGACCGGGGACGCACGGCGCTGCGGGGAATGCCGGTGGTCGGCGAATACTGCTACCAGTTCATGCACAGCATCAAAGCGGGGGTCAAGGATGCGTTGTCACCCCAGGTCATGTTCGCGGACCTGGGACTGAAATACGTGGGACCCATCGACGGACATGACGAGCACGCCGTCGAAAACGCATTGCGCCATGCTCGTGGATTCAATGCGCCGGTGATCGTGCATGTGGTGACCAGGAAGGGGATGGGCTACGCCCCGGCTGAGAATGATGCCGCTGAACAGATGCATTCGTGCGGCGTCATCGACCCGCGCACAGGTTTGGCGACGAAGTCAGCGGCTCCAGGATGGACGTCGATTTTCTCCGAATCGCTCATCGAGCAGGCGGCCAAACGTCGAGACGTGGTGGCGATCACCGCCGCGATGCCCGGTCCGACCGGCCTCTCGGCGTTCGGAGAACGATTCCCCGACAGGTTGTTCGACGTCGGTATCGCCGAGCAGCACGCGTTGACCTCCGCGGCGGGCCTCGCGATGGGCGGATTGCACCCGGTGGTCGCGATCTACTCGACATTCCTGAACCGGGCATTCGATCAGATCATGATGGATGTCGCACTGCACCGACTGCCCGTGACGATGGTGCTTGACCGGGCCGGTATCACCGGCAGCGATGGTGCGAGCCACAACGGTATGTGGGATTTGTCGATGCTGAACATCGTGCCCGGAATACGGGTGGCTGCGCCTCGTGATGCTCAGCGGTTGCGCGAAGAGTTGGGCGAAGCACTCGATACCAGTGATGGGCCGACGGTCATACGATTTCCCAAAGATGAAGTGGGCAAGGATATTCCGGCCGTGGATCGGATATCTGGAGTCGACGTTCTCGCGCGTCCGGTCAAGGGGCTCGGCGACGACGTTCTGCTTGTCGCGATCGGTCCGTTCGCGAGAATGGCGCTCGGGGTTGCCGAGAGGCTACGCAATCAGGGCATCGGCATGACGGTGGTGGACCCACGATGGGTGCTTCCGGTGCCGGACGCGATCGGGCCGCTGGCATGCTCACACAAGCTGGTGGTGACGCTCGAGGATAACGGTGTGCGGGGCGGTGTCGGTTCGGCTGTCTCGGCGGCGTTGCGTGCGTGCGCGATCGATGTGCCGTGCCGTGACGTTGGAGTACCCCAGGTCTTCCACGAACACGCGTCGCGTACCGAGGTGCTGGCCGGGGTAGGCCTCACGGAGCAAGACGTCGCCCGCCAGATCACCGGTTGGGTAGCGGCACTGGGTTCGCACGCGACGGACGAGAATCCGGTCAGCGGGCACGTTGAATAGCGTTTGATGGAGCCTGACGGTCTGATGGATCCTGACGGTCATGGACGCTGAACTCCAACGGTGGAAGGCTGCCGGCCACTGGTTCGACTACCTGGGTTTTGACATCTTCTATCGTGTCGAGGGCTCAGGTCCGGCGCTGCTACTCATCCACGGTTACCCCTTCAATTCGTGGGATTGGTCGGAGATCTGGGGCGCGCTGACCACGCGCTTCACTGTTATCGCGCCTGACATGATGGGGATGGGCTTCTCGGCGAAGCCGGTGGCCTATGAGTATTCTGTGCACGACCACGCGGACATGCACGAAGCATTGCTGGCGCATTTGGATGTCGAAGAAGCCCACATCTTGTCCCACGATGTCGGCGATTCGGTGGCTCAGGAGTTGCTGGCTCGCCGGGAATTCGGCGAACAGCAGTATGGTGCACTGCGGATCACGACGATCACGTGGCTCAACGGAGGCATGTTCAACGAGGCCTACACACCGCGGCTGGTACAGAAGGTTCTGTCACGAACTCCGCTGGGAGACATCATCGGTCCGCTCCAGGGAAATCCGGTGTCGCGCCGAATTCTCGAACCCGCGATCAACGAGATGTTCGGGCGTAAGACGAAACCGACGCGCCGCCGGCTCGACCTTTTCCATCAGATCCTGGAGTACAACGACGGGGCGCGAGTCAGTCACAAGGTGGGTCGCTTCGTCAACGACCGCTACGCCCATCGCAATCGCTGGGTCCGCGCGATGCGTCAAACCCGGGTGCCGATGCGATTGATCGATGGCCCTGCCGACCCGAATTCAGGCAGTCACATGGCTGCGCGCTACCGGGAGGTGATCCCGGACCCTGATGTCGTGATGCTCGACGACGACATCGGTCACTGGCCGCAGATCGAGGCTCCGTCCGCGGTGTTGGAGCATTTCCTCAAGCATGTGGACCGTCACTCGGGCTGAACGGTCAGTGCCGGAACCAGCACTGGCACAATCAATTCCCGCTGCCATCGACGTGCGCCGCCGTTGCTCAAGAACGTTTCGACATCCGCCGCAACATCGTCGGAATCCTGCCAGTCCCAGCACAATCGGCGCACCAACTCTGGCGAGCAGAGGTTTTCGGTAGGCACGTTGACCGTCGCGGAGAGTTCGGTCAGCGCCGCGCGGGCAGCATCGAGGCGCGCTGCCGCTTCCGGCTTGCGCTTGCCCCAACGCACCGCGGGTGGCGGTCCGCTCTGCGGATCGGTCAGGGGTGGCGGATCCGGGTTGCTTCTCGCGGTTTCAAGTGCGGCGAACCAGATGTGGGCGCTGCGCTTCTGCTTCTGCCCGCTGAAGATGGGTAGCGCGACGAGATCGTCGATTGTCTTCGGGTCTGCGGTTGCCGCCGCGATGATCGCCGAGTCGGGCAGGATCCGCCCCGGGGCGATGTCTCGTCGGCGGGCGACGTGGTCGCGCACCGTCCACAGTTCGCGTACTGCGGCGAGACGCTGACGATCACGCACCTTGTGGATTCCCGATGTCCGCCGCCAGCGGTCGCGTCGGGTGGGGGTGGCTTCGGTAGAGCGCAGGTACTCGAATTCCTCTGCGGCCCAATCCGTTTTGCCTTGTTCGGCCAACGTTTCCGCAACAGCGCCGCGCAGGGCGATCAGGACCTCAACGTCCAGTGCTGCGTAGTTAAGCCATTCGTCGGGTAGCGGGCGCATCGACCAGTCTGCTGCGCCATGGCCCTTGGCCAGCCCCAGGCCGAGCAGTCGTTGCACCATGGCGGCCAGGTTGACCCGTTCGAATCCGGCCAGTCGGCTCGCCAATTCGGTGTCGTACAGGCTGGGTGGGCGCAGTCCGACCTCTGCGAGGCAAGGCAGGTCTTGGTCGGCGGCGTGCAGAATCCACTCGTCGGAGGCGAGGACGTCGGCTACGGGTTCGAGGACGTCGATCGGGCTCGATCCGTGATTGACGGGATCGATCAGGACTGTCCCCGCTCCCGCGCGTCGGATCTGGATCAGATACGCCCGATTGGAGTATCGGAAACCGGACGCCCGTTCGGCATCGATGGCGAACGGGCCCTCTCCGCCGGCCAATTGGGCTGCCGCCGCGGCTATTTCACCCGGGCTGACGCTCAGGGGCGGCATCCCGTCAGCGGGGCGAAGCAGGGGAGTGGGTTCAGGTTCGGCCGGGATGTCGGCTTCCAGCCGGTCGGCGTCGTTGTCGTCGAGGCCGTTCATGTCACGCCCGCGAGCGTGAGCCTAGGTCGGTGACTCCCACCGGCGGTAGACCTGCGGCATGTTCGAGGACCTCGCAGAAGGCCACGACGTGAGTGGCCAACTCCAGGGTGGTTGCCGTCCACGATGCCCTGAGCTCGAGTTGATGAGCACGCGGTGGACCTGAGATGTCGCCGTAGCGGACAGATGTGGTAGCGGTGACGGTGCCGCCAAGCGCGGTGACGTGCTCGGAGCGCACATCGAGCGCTTCGACCAGCCAACTCCAGGCCACTTCAGGCAGCAGGGGGTCGATCGCTTCGCTGGAATCCAGGTCGGCCTGGATGAATGCGACTAGTCGCATCGTTCCATCCCAGGCGTCGGATCCTTCGGGATCATGCAGCAGGATCAGTCGCCCGAATGCGTCGCCCTCGGAACGTTCGGGGACGATCTCAGTCTCGGGGTGTTTGATCTCTGCCCCGAGCGCATAGCTGAAGGGCGCGAGGCGTTGGGGCGGGCGTATCGGTCCGAGTTCGATCTCCGGACGGACCTGCGCGGCATTCATGGCGGCCACCGCCTCGCGGAATAGCGCAGGTTCGGCGGTGGTCACTCAATCGACGGTAGCCCTTTCGGTGACCCAGCGGCGACAGGCGCGCCGACTTGTTCACGCGTGGCCGGGCCGGGGCCGTTGGTTACCGCCATGCGAGCATTGAGCGCGATGAGTACCCGCCGTGATCTGCCCGAAGCCCCGTACCTGGCCGCGGCCAGTGGCCTTACGTCGTCTCGCATCCCCGTGTGGTTCATGCGCCAGGCGGGCCGTTCGCTTCCCGAGTACCGAGCGCTTCGCGCGCAGAACACGATGATGGAGGCCTGCTTCGACGCCGAGTTGATTTGCGAGATCACCCTGCAGCCGATCCGGCGTCACGGGGTCGACGCGGCCATTTTGTTCTCGGACATCGTGGTGCCGCTACGTGCCGCAGGCGTGGATCTGGACATCGTGGCGGCAGTGGGACCCGTCATCGCCAATCCGGTTCGAACTGAAGCCGACGTCGCAGTCTTGAAGAGCCTCGAGTTGGCGCGCATCGATGCCGTGTCGGATGCTGTGCGGCTGTTGGTGGGTGAGCTTGGTGACGTTCCCCTCATCGGATTCGCCGGTGCCCCCTTCACGTTGGCGTCGTACCTGGTCGAAGGCGGCCCCAGCAAGCTTCACGAGCGCACCAAAGCGATGATGCTGGCGCAGCCGGCCACCTGGCACGCACTCATGGAGGTCCTCACGGACCTCACGATTGCCTTCTTGAAGGTGCAACTCGATGCGGGTGTGGATGCGGTTCAGGTATTCGACTCGTGGGCAGGGACGTTGTCGTTGGCCGACTACCGCACGTTCGTACTGCCGCACAGTTCCAGGGTTTTCGCCGGAGTCGCCGATTATGGCGTGCCGATGACCCACTTCGGGGTGGGCACCGCTGAATTGCTGGGTGCCATGGCCGAGGCCACCGGAAGGCGTCCTAAAACGGTCGTGGGTGTCGACTGGCGCACGTCGCTGGCTGATGCAGCCACCCGGGTTGGAGCAGGTACTGCCTTACAGGGAAATCTCGATCCCGTAGTCCTGCTCGCCGGCTGGCCGGTGACTGAGAAGGCGGCACGGGCGGTTGTCGACGACGGCCGTCGAGCGCTGGGCGCCGGTGCCTCCGGACATATCTTCAACCTCGGCCACGGCGTATCCCCGACCACCGATCCCGGACTGCTGACCGACTTGGTGGAGCTGGTGCACTCCCTGTGAGTCGCTCGTATTGTGTTGTCGGAGGCGGTATTTCGGGTCTAGTCGCCGCATACCGCCTGCGCACTGCGGTCGGGTCGGAAGCTTCGATCACGCTGTTCGACCCAGCCGATCGACTCGGCGGGATACTTCGGACCGAGACGCTGTGCGGCCGGCCGATCGATGTGGGTGCCGAGGCTTTCGTCGCACGCCGGCCCGAAATGCCGGCCCTGCTGAGAGAGCTGGGCATGGCTCACCGGCAGATCGGCACCACGGGGGTTCGGCCGACGATCTATCGCGGTGGCCGTCTCCATCCGATGCCACTGGAAACTGTCAACGGGATACCCACGGCTGCGGAGTCGATGGCCGGTCTGGTGGATGACGCGACTGTTGCGCGGATCGCCGCGGAGTCGAACGGCGCGATGCAGTGGGTACCCGGGTCGGACCCTGCGGTCGGTTTGGTGGTGGCTGACCGTTTCGGTGAACAAGTTGTCGAGAGCTCTGTTGATCCGATGCTGGCCGGGGTTTACGCCGGTTCGTCGGCCACCATCGGTATCCGCTCGGCGGTGCCGACGGTGGCGGCGCAACTCGACGCCGGGGCCGGCAGCCTAACGGCGGCGGCGCGTCGGGCGCTGCCCACAGGTGTCGGTGGCCCGGTGTTCGGGGCAATCGAAGGCGGCTACCAGGTTCTCATCGATGAACTTGTCAACCGCAGCGGAATGCGTTGGGTGCGGGCCGGGATTGCGGGAATCAGCCACGACTCCCCGGGTTGGGTGTTGCACGACGACAACGATGCGCAATGGCGGGCCGACGGAGTGATAGTGGCGGTTCCCGCTCCGCGGGTAAACGGGTTGCTCGGCCACGTCGCCCCGCGCACGGCCGCGGCCGCCGACCGGGTTGCGGTTGCTTCGGCAGTGGTGCTGGCGCTCGGGGTTCCCGACGGAACGGCATTCCCGGCGCAATCGGGGGTGTTGGTGGCCACTGGAGAAAGTCTGCACGCCAAAGCCATCACCTTGTCTTCCCGCAAATGGGGCGCCCGCGGCGACGCCGAGCTGCTCCGCATGTCGTTCGGTCGGTTCGGAGACGATATTGCCCGGACGACCCCCGAGGACGAGCTGACGCAGTGGGCTCGCGACGACCTGGCCCAGGTGTTCGGACTCGATATCGACCCCATCGCGGTACTCGTGCGTCGATGGATCGACGCGATGCCGCAGTACGGGCCCGGGCACGGCGATCTCGCCGCCGAGATGTTGGCCGGTCTTCCGCCGTCGCTGGCGATCGCAGGCAATTACATCGATGGTGTCGGGGTACCCGCGTGCGTGGCCGCCGCCGGCCGAGCCGTCGCGGCCGTCGTAGCCGCCACCGCGACCTGAGCTGCTGGGGAGCGGATAGGCCAGTCGCATCGGCTCATGCAAAACTGAGCCTCATGGCCCGACTGGACTTCGACGAGCTCAACGCCACCATCCGCTACCTGATGTTCTCGGTATTCGCCGTACAGCCCGGCGTTCTCGGTGAGGACCGGGCCGCCGTCATCGATGAGGCCGCGACGTTCCTGAAACAGCAGGACGACAACGGCGTCGTGGTGCGCGGACTCTATGACGTGGCCGGGATGCGCGCCGACGCCGACTTCATGATCTGGACGCACGCCGAGCGCGTCGAGTCGCTTCAGGCGACCTACAGCGACTTCCGTCGGACCACAGCTCTGGGCCGGGCAGTCGAACCGGTGTGGAGCAGTGTGGCCCTCCATCGACCGGCCGAGTTCAACAAGAGCCACATCCCGGCGTTTCTGGCCGGCGAAGATCCCGGCAACTACGTCTGCGTCTACCCATTCGTGCGGTCGTTGGACTGGTACCTCTTGCCCGACGACGAACGCCGCAAGATGCTGGCCGACCACGGGATGGCTGCGCGCGGCTACAAGGATGTCCGGGCCAACACCGTGCCGGCGTTCGCGCTCGGTGACTATGAATGGATCCTGGCGTTCGAGGCCCCGGAGCTCCACCGGATCGTCGACCTGATGCGCGATCTTCGAGCGACTGAAGCCCGCAGGCACGTTCGGGAGGAGATTCCATTCTTCACCGGTCCCCGGGTCTCGGTTGAGGATCTGATCGCCAGGTTGCCTTAGCCGTACTTTTTTCTACAGCCCGGCATTATTTGAGAGCCCGGCGAAGTAGGTTGCTGTAGTGCGCTTTCAGCGTGCGAACATTTGTCTCTTCGATAGCATGACGATGCCGTCAATTAATGCGATGCCCGTTCGTTGTGGACAGGGGGCCGAACTGCTTACGTCAGTGAATGTTGTGCCCCTGACGGCTGTCGCGTTCGCCGGGGTGGTCAGTTGGGTCCTGGGTGGTTGGTCGCACCCGATCGCGTTCGATGAAAGCACCCTTCTGTTGGTTGCAGCGCTCGCGATGATCTCGGTGGCCCGCGCTGCGCGGTTGAGTCGGGGCTCGCATCGTGCGGCCTGGATCGCTCTGTTGGTCGGTCTCGGCTTCTGGATGCTCGGTGAGGCCGTCTGGATTTGGGAGTCGGCGCATCTGCTGTACCGTCCGTTTCCGTCGTTGGCCGACGTCGGATTCATCATGTTGCCGATCAGTGCCTGCATTGCCTTGTTGTTGTTCCCGAGCGCGGACAGTGACCGCTCGCGTGGACGTCATCTGCTGGACGGATTGATCGTCTCCGGGTCGCTGTTCGTGATCACCTGGATCTTGTTCATCGACCGGCTTCGCCAATTCCTCGAGGGCGACGACGTTGCACTGCTCGTCACCGTCGTATATCCGACCGTCGATCTGGTTGCGTTGACGATCGCCGCTGCTCTGCTTGCGCGAATGCAACCGGGGCAGCGTCTGACGATCACGATGCTCACCTTCGGCCTGATCAGCATGTGGTTCGCCCGTGGCGCGTTCATCTACCTCTCGACGGAGACCGGATTCGGCGGCGACTTCGTCACCGACGTCGGGTGGGTCATCGGTCTGCTGCTCATCACGCTGGCTGCCGCGACCGACCGTGAGGTCGGCCGGACTGAATATCAGACATCGCCCGGCCCCGGATGGGTATCGATCTGGTTGCCCTACGGGTTGCTCGTCATTGCCGGCATCGTCGCTGCCACGAACCGGCCGGCTCATTTGCAGTCGTGGCCGGTGGCTTTTGTCGCCGGCCTGCTCGTCTCCGCGGTTCTGGCCCGGCAGCTGTTGGCCTTCGTCGAGAATCGACGCCTGCTGGCTGCGGTCGCCGAACAGGCGCTTCGCGACCCGCTGACCGGTGTTGCCAATCGCGCTCTGCTGGATTATCGACTGGAGCAGGCGATGCGCAGGCACGCCGAAGGCGTCTCGGTGGGCGTCGTGTCGCTGGACGTCGACGATTTCAAACTTCTCAACGACACCCTGGGACACCCGGCGGGGGATTCGCTGCTCATCGACATCGCCCGTCGCCTGCTCGCGTGTGTCGACGAAGGGGACACCGTCGCGCGCCTGGGTGGCGACGAGTTCATGATCCTGACCGAAGGCCCGTCCGAGCGGTCGCAGCTTGTTGCGCACCGAATCGTCGACATTTTCTCCAGGCCGTTCGTCATCGACGGCAACGAATTGTTCGTCAGTGCCAGCGTCGGACTCGCGATTGCGGGCGTCGGAAATCGTGACGATCACACCATCACTGCTGAGCAGCTCTTCAAGCGCGCGGACCTGGCGATGTATGCGGGGAAGCGTTCGAGAACGGGCGGGGTGCACAATTTCACGCCCAAGCTCGAAACGGACGCCGTGGACAAGGGTCTGGTGAGGCGGGCCGACCACAACGGCGGGGCAGCAACCGTACGTCTGCTCGGTGAGCTTCGACATGCGATCGACCACTCCGAGCTGATGCTGGTGTATCAACCGAAATACGACCTGGACACATTGACTGTCGTCGGGGCGGAAGCTCTCCTTCGCTGGCAGCACCCCCGGCTCGGGATGCTGGCCCCGAATCGATTCCTGCCGCTGGTCCGCCGGCACGGGTTGATCCGGCCGGTCACGGATTTCGTGGTCAATCGTGCGGTGTTGGACGCATCGCGTTGGTACAAGTCATGGGGCGAGGTCCCGGTGGCAATCAATCTCTTTGCGCCGTCGTTGGCTGATACCGGGCTCAAAGACATGATCATCTCGGCGCTTGCCTCGAAGGGACTCACCGGCCGTGCTCTGACGGTGGAGATCACCGAGGATCTGGTCCTGGAAAACATCGGTGGCGCGCGCAACGTGCTGAACCAATTGCGCGAGAACGGGATTCGGGTCGCCATCGACGACTTCGGAAGTGGTTACGCGGCGCTGTCCTATCTGCGCGACCTACCGATCGACGAGGTCAAATTAGATCGAGATTTCATCTCACCCGTGTTGGTCGACGAGCGTGCCGGTGCTGTGGTGCGGGCTGTAGTGGATCTCGCACACGTCCTCGGGCTGACCACTGTCGCCGAGGGTGTCGAGAACGCCCAGGCCGCCGCCCGGCTGCGCGAATACGGGTGCGATGTCGGACAGGGCTACTTCTTCAGCCGGCCGGTGGCTTTCGACGATCTGCTTCGACTGCCAACCTCGGCCGTCAACGGTCCGACGGTGCCAACGTCAGCGATATCGAGTTGATGCAGTACCGCTGATCGGTGGGTGTGGGGTATCCCTCACCGGAGAACACGTGCCCCAGATGGCTGTGGCAGTTCGCGCACAGGACTTCTACGCGACGCATTCCGAGCGAATCGTCGGTGCGGAGGAGAACAGCCTCGGAGCCGGCGGGGTCGTAGAACGACGGCCACCCGCAGTGTGAGTCGAATTTCTCACTGCTGCGGAACAATTCCGCTCCGCAGGCGCGGCAGTGGTAGATGCCCTCGGCTTTTGTGTCGGTGTATTCGCCGGTGAACGGCCTTTCGGTGCCGGCCCGACGTAGCACCGCGAATTCGGCCGGGTTGAGTTTGGCGCGCCATTCGTCGTCGGTCAATTGCAGTCGCGGCTGGGGGGATCGCGGATCCGGGGTCATGAATCCACGCTAGCGCAGCGGCCCTCCGGCGATCAGGGTGAAGTTGGAGTCTGGCGCCGGCGCTTCTCCTCGGACATCCAGGGCGGGTCTATCCCGTCCTCCAACCGGTTCTCGGCCTTTGCGTCGAGATACCGGAAATACAACACGACGAACACCACCACCAGCATCAACGACCATCCGTAGGTGATCTTGATGTACTCGAGGAACCGGCCGGTGGTCGGCCATCGCCACAACAGCCAGCGATCCATCGTCAAGAACCCGTAGGTGGCGAGCCAGGCGGGCCAGTTGCGCACCACGGAGTTGGGGAGCACCACCGTCATCAGGAACGGGAACAACATCATCGAGTAGTAACCCTGGGCCAGTGAGAGCACCAGCCATGACGCGATGAGTAAGACCCCCGACGACGTCAACATCCAGAACAGCGGATCGCGCTCCCGGTAATAGCGCGCCAGCAGCCAGAGGCTGGCGACGGCAAGTGCGGCCAGCAGCACTCGAAGCGTGAGGATCAGCCACATGGGCAGGCCGTAGTAGACGCCGTTGCCCAATACCGAGCTGTTGAAGTAGTCGCGGGTCGAGAAGATGTAGGGCAGTGTGCGGTTCACGAAATCCATGGGATCGCTGACCAGTGGCCAGGCTGCCGCGTTGAAGGCCAGTGGCACGACGGCCGCCATGGCCAGGGTCCGCCATTGCCGATTGAGCAGTGGCAACAGCAGCAGCACGCCCAGGACGGGTTTGACGACCAGCGAGAGTCCGATGGCGATTCCGGCCCACCATTGCAGCTTTGTCCGGCCGTCGAGCAACCAGCGGAAGAACAACACCTCGAGCAGCAGGATGCAGCCGTTGATGTTGGTGAAAACCAAGGTGTTGGTCACCGATTCGGTGCAGAACATTGCGAGCAGGAGGGCAGGCAGTGCCACGGAGGACAACGACAGTCCGAACAGGCGCACCAAAAGCACCGCGGCGATGATCATCGCAACGGTGTTGAAGGCGACGAACCAGTTGTGTGAGGCGAACACCGGCAGGTAGCCGAAGGGCGCCATCAACAATGTGCCGCCGGGCGGGTAGAGATAGTGCGGGTCGACGTAATCGAAGTGCTCGTTGTAGATGTCCAACCCACGCCGGAAATTGGAGACTGCTCTGTAGACCGGACCGAAATCGTCGGTGATGTAGCCGTTAGTGGACAGCACGTAGCTGCGATGGATGATCGACATGATCGCGATGGGCCACAATGCGGCACGCAGAATGACTGCCGTGCTGGGTGGACTGGTTCGCGGGCGCAACATGTTCCGGATTGAGTCGGCTACCACCACGTCCGCACCGTACACCGCACGGCCGCGTCAGTTGGTCAGGCTGGGCAGTAGGTGTCGGTAGCGGGCATCTCTCCTGTGGCCAGGTAGCCCGATATCGGCGGGAGCACACATGCGGAGTAGATACTCGCCCCGTGGCCGATGCCCTGCCACATCACGCGCTTGCTGGCAGCAGCGGCGTTGATCACGGTTGCGGCCGTTGCGGGCACGCCCTGGTTGCCGACGATCGGATCGTTCTGGACACCCAGCAACAACACGTTCACCTTGAGATTCTTAGGATCTTTGGGCGCCGAACCGCTGGGCCAGTTCAGGCACTTCACCAGGTTGAGGGCGCCCACGGAGCCGAACTGTGGATAGAGCTTTCCCCATGCGACCACGAGTTCGCGGACCCGGTCAGGGGTGGGCCGATTCAGCGAATCGCTGCACGAGTTGATGAACTGACCATCCGTTTCGCGTGTCGTCTCGGTCTGATTGATCAGGTTGTTCAACTGGTTGACGTCGCCGCCACGGGCTGCGGCAAGCGTGTTCGCCAGGGCGGTCGCGCTCCCGATGC
>Ga0075163_10000873_pt1 | contig 40312 bp, 34 predicted proteins | sample JI1023141ADNA_FD_71478 | JGI IMG/M metagenome (GOLD analysis project Ga0075163, IMG submission 71478) | Wastewater effluent complex algal communities from Wisconsin, to seasonally profile nutrient transformation and Carbon sequestration -... | ecosystem: Engineered > WWTP > Effluent > Algae...
CGGCCCCGCGCACGCGTACAGCGCCGCCTGATCGACCGCCGCCATCGCGCAGGTCCACGCCGCGCGATCGAGCTCGCGGCACGGCGCGCTGGCGACCAGCTTCGCGCGGATCGTCGCCACCTGCTCGCTGGTCGGGATCTCGTCGGCCGCGCGGGTGCCGCGCATCGCGCCGAGCGCCACCGCGAGCACGTGATCGACGTAGGCGCCGCACTCGTCGGCGGTGATCGGCGGCGGCGCCGCGTCGACGGCGGGCGTCTCCACCGCGGGGCCAGCGTCGATCGCCGGCGCGGGCGCGGGTGGCGCCGCGGTCGGTGCGGCGTGCGGACAGGCGGTGAGGCCGAGCGCGAGCGACAGCCAGACGAAGCGAGGCATCGGGGCGCATGATAGCGTGCGCGCCGTGCCGATCTGGTTCGCGATCGTCCTCGGCCTGATCCAGGGCCTGACCGAGTTCTTGCCGGTGTCGTCGACCGCGCACCTGCGCCTGGCGCCCGCGCTCCTCGGCCAGCACGATCCCGGCGCGGCGTTCACCGCGGTCCTGCAGCTCGGCACGCTGGCGGCGGTGATCGTCTACTTCGCGCGCGATCTGTTCGTCGATCTGCCGCTGGCGATGGTGCGCGATCCCCGCAGCCCGCGCGGCCGGCTGCCGCTGCTGATCGTGCTCGGCACGGTGCCGATCGTCGTGCTCGGCCTGCTGGCCAAGGATCTGGTCGAGGGCGACGCGCGCTCGCTGTGGGTGATCGCCTCGTCGCTGATGGTGGTCGGCGTGCTGATGGCGGTGTTCGACGCGCGCGCCAACGGCGTCCGCACGCTCGACGACCTCGGCATCAGGGACGCGCTGATCATCGGCGGCGCGCAGGCCATGGCGCTGTGCCCCGGCGTGTCGCGCTCGGGCGCGACGATCGTCGCGGCGCTGCTGGTCGGCATGCGCCGCACCGACGCGGCGCGGTTCTCGTTCTTGCTCGGCATCCCGGCGGTCGCCGGCGCGGGCATCCTCGAGGCCAAGCAGTCGGTGGCCGAGCTCGGCCCGGGCGCGTGGAAGCCGCTGACGATCGCGCTGGTGGTCGCCGCGCTCACCGGCTACGCGTCGATCGCGTGGCTGCTTCGCTTCCTCGGCAGCCACCGCTTGCTCGGCTTCGCGGCGTACCGCGGCGCGGTGGCGATCGCCGTGGCGATCTTGCTGCTCACCGGCACGGTCTCGCACATGGCGGGTGTGTGAGCCATCACGCCGGGTGAACACCCGGTGAACCGCGGCGTCGAAACCAGGGACCGGACGCCTCGGGCGGTCGCCGGCTCTGATACGTTCGCCCTCGCATGAAGGGGAGTTCCCGCACCATGAAGCTCACCGAGTTGCCTCTGCGCTGGCTGCGCGGCGCGTCGATCTTTGCGCTGGCGGTGGTGGCGCTGTGCCTGGCCGGACCGGCCGCGGCGCAGAGCCACCCGGCCCTGTCCGGCGGCAAGTACCCGGTCAAGATCGAGTCGGCGCCGCCCGGCGCCACGATCTATATCGACAAGAAGGAGCTCGGCGCGGTCGGCGTGACCCCGTGGCAGGGCAAGATGAAGAACGGGGACTACCTGATCATCGTCGAGCTCGACGGCTACCAGCTGGCCCAGAAGAACCAGAAGGTGGCCCGCACCCGCAAGGTGCAGAGCGTCTTCATCCCGCTGATCAAGAAGGTCGACCCGCCGCGCATCGACGTGCGGGCCGACGCCGATCAGAACGTGTTCGGCGCGACCGTCTACCTCGACGGCCAGTCCCAGGGCTCGGCGCCGGTGCTGCTGACCACCACCGCCGGCCGCCACCTGGTCGAGCTCAAGCGTGAGGGCTTCGACAACTTCCAGACCTGGGTCGAGGTCAAGGACAACGAGAAGGCCAACCTGACCCCGGTGCTGAAGGCGATCGCCAAGCCCAAGCTCGGCGTGATCGTGGTCGAGGCCGACATCGCCGACGCCGACGTCTACCTCGACGGCAACAAGCAGAACGGCACGACGCCGCTGGTGATCAACGACGTCATCGAGGGCCTGCACGTGGTCGAGCTGCGCAAGGACCCGGCGATCCCGTGGAAGCAGACCGTGCAGGTGCTGGCCGGGCAGCAGGCCAAGGTGCGCGGCGAGCTCAAGGCGACGCTCGGCGGCCAGGGCGGCACCATCCGGGTGCTGTCCAACGTCACCGGCGCCGAGGTGTTCCTCGACGGCACGCCGATGGGCAAGGTGCCGCTCGACATCAAGCAGGTGAAGGGCGGCGACCACGTGCTCGAGGTGAAGGCGCCCGGCTACCAGCCGCACGAGGAGCGCATCACGATCAACGACGGCCAGTCCACCGTGCTCAAGCTCGACCTCAACGCCGAGGCCGGGGCCGGCGGCAAGGGCACGCTGAAGGTGCTGTCGGCGGTGCCCGACGCCGACGTGTTCCTCGACGGCGCCGGCATCGGCAAGGTGCCGCAGGAGAAGCAGGTCGCGCGCGGCGACCACTTCGTCGTGGTCAAGCTGGCCGGCTACAAGACCTTCGAGACCAAGGTGCGCCTCGAGGAGGGCCAGACGCTGACCGTGTCGGCCGATCTCAAGGCGGTCGCGCGGCTGCGGGTGCTGTCGGATCCGGCCGGCGCCGAGGTCATGATCAACGGCCTGCCCCAGGGCGTGACGCCGCTCGAGCTGACCGAGATCGAGGTCGGCACGACGATCATCCGCGTCCAGAAGGCCGGCTACCAGCCGTGGGAGGAGACCCACATGCTCGAGGGCGGCAAGAGCGACATCGTCTCGGCGACGCTCAAGGTCGAGGGCCTGTCCGATGACCAGCTCAAGGCGCAGCAGCGCGGCCTGGCGTCGTGGGGCGCGCGGACGATGCCGCGCGGCCGCTCGACGGTCGACATCAGCCTCGGCTACCCGTACTTCTTCGACGTGCGGGTCGCGGTCGGCGCCGGCAAGAAGTCCGGCATCGGCTTCGACGCCAACGTCGGCGTGCGGTCGATGATCGAGCGCTCGGAGATCGGCCTCGGCGCCCGGTTCCAGCTGGTCGACAACGACCCGTTCTCGGCCGGCGTGTTCGGCAACCTGTGGTGGGGATCGAAGCTGTTCGACGACTCCAAGCGCAACGGCGCCACGTTCAGCGCCGGCGGCGTCGCCTCGCTGACCGCCTTCACCCACGTCACGGTCAGCGCCCGCGCCTACCTCGAGTTCTGGAGCGACCGCCACTGCCCGGAGCTCAAGGCCGACGGCGTGACCTTCGACGGCGACGCGATCGCGACCTGCGAGAAGTACCTGAACCGCGTCGGCGGCCCCGGCGACGGCTCGGGCTACACCGCCGAGCAGGCCAAGCGGCTCGAGGACCTGACCGGCGAGAGCGGCAGCGACTTCTTCAGCCGCGACGGCGGCGTGCGCCTGATGACCGCGGTGATCGCCGAGATCGCGCTTCGGCAGCGCTGGAACCTGTGGGTGATGCTCGAGGGCGCCCCGTTCCAGAGCGAGCGCGCGCTGTTCGTCGACGACTTCAACGCCCCGATGCTGACGACCGACTACAACACCTACGCCCGCGTCGGCGCGACCTACAAGTTCTAGAGAGGGTCTTTCGCAAAGACCCTCCCCCGGCATGCGCCGGGGCCCCCACCCGAAACGGCCCAGATCCTTCTGCGCGGGCTCGTGGCCGAAGCCCGGCGCAGTGCTGCGACGAGAGGGTCTTTCGCAAAGCCCCTCCCCCGGCATGCGCCGGGGCCCCCACCCGAAACGGCCCAGATCCTTCTGCGCGGGCTCGTGGCCGAAGCCCGGCGCAGTGCTGCGACGCTTGCCTGCCCCGCGCGGTTGTTACGACACGCGCGCGCCGCCGATGACGGCGCGCAGGGCGTCGAAGGCCGGCGTCGCGGTGGCGGCGCGCTCGACCGCGCGGTCGCCCGGGTCCTTGCCGCGCTCGGCGGTGGCGGCCGGCGTGACCCCGGCGCGGCTGAGCACGAACTCGACCGCGCGCACGCGCTCCTGCATCGAGACGCTCTCGATCGGCAGGTAGGGGATGCGGTGCTGCTCGAGCAGCAGCTTGATCATGCCGTCGATGCGCAGCACCGACTCCCACGACACGCCGGCGCGCACGCCGTCCTCCTTGAGCAGGTCGCGGTGCGGCCGCAGGAAGAACACCGTGCCCTCGGACACCCAGCGGATGTAGTCCTTGAAGCGCTGGTCGCCCATCAGGTCGGCGACCACGGTCGTGTGCTCGGCGGCGTACGCCAGGTTGTCGAACGCGCGATCGCTGACGAACGCGCCCGGGTGCATCTTCTCGATCGCCACCTGCCGGCCGAACACGCGATCCTGGTACTCGGCGACCAGCTCCATGTCGGTGCGCAGCGCGTCGAGCGAGCTCTCCATCTCGGCCAGCACCGCCCGCGCCACCTCGGTGATCATGGGCAGCCCGAAGCGGCGGCTCACGAACCGGCACAGCGTGGTCTTGCCGGTCGCGTGGCTGCCGACGAAGTAGATGCGCATGCGTGATCGAGTACGCGATCGCTCTGACACCGGGTGGCGACCGCGCCGGGCAGGTGTCAGGGTACGCGGTCCGTGCCACCGCCCGCTCGTCCTCGCCGTCGCTGGTGGCGGCTCTTGCACCTGGCCTGGGCGCTGCCGCTGGCGCTGCTCGGCTACCTGGTGTGGGCCGCCGACGGCGACCTGGGCTTCCTGTGGCGCGTGCTGCGTCACCGCGAGTCGTCGACCGCCGACTACCGCTGGAAGCGCGCGGCCCGCGTCGCGCCGGCGCCGGTGCCGCGGCCATGGCCGACGACCGATGGCTGCGGCGCGGTGGCCGCCGCGTGGGCCGACGACGGTGGCGACACGTTCGATCGCTACCTGGGCCACGGCGACGCCCGCGCGCTGGTGGTGATCCGCGACGGCGCGCTGGCCTGCGAGTGGTACGGCAACGGCGGCGGCGCCGATCGGCCCCAGGCGGTGATGTCGGTGTCCAAGACCGTGCTCGGGCTGATCGTCGCGCGCGCCGAGGCCGCCGGGCGGCTGGCGCTGACCGAGCCGATCACCGCGCGGCTGCCCGAGCTGGCGCGCCGCGACCCGCGCTTCGGCGCGATCACGCTGGCCGCGCTGCTCGACATGCGCTCGGGCATCGGCTTCGACGAGGCCACCCGCTTCCCGTGGGTCGATCAGGACGGGCCGCGCGTCTACTACGCCAGCGACCTGCGCCGCACCGTGCTGACCCGGCCGCGCGTCGTCGCGTCGCCCGGCGGCTTCCACTACAACGACTACGCGCCCAACCTCGTCGGGCTGGCGCTCGAGCGCGCGACCGCGACGCCGCTGGCGGTCGCGACCCAGGCGCTGTGGGACGAGCTGGGCGCCGCCGGCCCCGCGCAGTGGTCGGTCGACGATCGCGGGTTCGCCTGGCACGAGTCGGGCCTGGTGCTCACCGCGCGCGACCTGGCGCGGATCGGCCAGCTGATCCTCGACGACGGCGTGGTCGCCGGCCGCGCGGTGGCGCCGCCGGCGTGGATCGCGCGCAGCCGCGCATCGGTCGGGCGCGACGAGGCCACGCGCTTCGCCGGCGTCGCCCTCGGCTACCACAACGGCTGGTGGCGGCTGGGCGAGGACCTGGTGGCGATGGGCCGCTACGGCCAGATCATGGTGGTCGCGCCGGCGACCCGCACGGTGATCGTCCGGCTGGGCGGCGATCACCCGCGCGAGACCAACGTCGCGCTGGCCAGCCGCTTCGCGCGGCTCGCGGCGCGGATGGGCTACGCCTCGGCCGGCGCCAGGTAGACCGAGCGCGCGTGGCCACACGCCGCGCAGGTCAACCGCACGACCACCAGCAGGCGGCCGTCGTAGCGCAGCGCCTCGTCGCTGGCGATCGCCAGCGGCTGGCCGCAGCCGCAGGTGCCGGCGGCGAGCTTGTCGCGCCACGCCACCGGCACCGGCACCGCGCTGGCCGCGGTGTCGCCGCGGAGGATCGGCGCGGCCGGCGGCGGCGGCGCGACCGGCAGCGCGCCCGGCGGTGGCAGCGGCGGCGGCGCGCCCGCCGGCGGCAGCGCGACCCGGCGATCGGACCACACGCCGACCACCACGTAGGCGGTGATGGCGCCGGCGATGCCGAGCACGATCCACAGGAACATCCACGCACCATGCCCGAAGGGCCCGGCCCCGTCAAAGCGATCGCGCGGTCAGCGCCGGGGCGCGCCGAGGCCGAGCCGGCGATGCTCGGCGAGCGTGCAGCGATCTTGCACGACCTGCTTGCCTGCGGCGGTGAGCGCCGCGGCCACCGCGTCGTTGGTGATGCCGAGCTGGAACCACACCACCGGCGCCGGGCAGGCCAGGAACTCGGCGAGGTGATCGGGCAGCGCCTCGCCGCGGCGGAACACGTCGACCAGATCGATCGGCTCGTCGACGTCGGCCAGCGTCGCGACCACCGGGTGGCCGAACAGCACGCGCCCGACCAGCGCCGGGTTGACGCCGCGGATGCGGTAGCCGTGATCGTGCAGGTAGGCCGGCACGTAGTTGGCGGGCCGCGCGCTGTCGGGGTGGATGCCGACGACCGCGACGGTCGGGCTGCGTTCGAGGATGGCGCCGAGGTCCATGCCCGAGGCTACCCCGCCCAGGTCACTGCGGCATGTCGACCAGGCGGCGCGCCGCCTCGTCCTCGACGAACGCCCCGCCCTTCCACGCCCAGCGCTCGTGCTGCAGCTTCGACGGGCAGCACGCGCCGTCGTCGGCTTGCGACATCATCCGCTCGACCAGCACCACGCCGCCCTCGAGGCGCGCGTCGCTGATGCCGCCGTCGCCGCGATCGCCGCCGGGGATCTCGCCGAGCGCGACCGGCTCGCCGGCGCGCATCGTGTACACGGTGATGCCGTCGAACTGGCCGGTGCCGCCGCCGTTGTAGACGTGGATCACCAGCGCGTCGTCGGCGCCGTCGCCGTCGACGTCGCCGAACCGCGGCGGCGTGACGTTGAAGTAGCCGTGCTCGACGAAGGCGTCGGGATCCTTGGGCTGGAAGTCGGGCGCCACCTCGTTGCCCTCCTCGTCGAAGGCGAACTCGGCGCTGCCGTCCTTGACGGTGAACGTGCCGTCGCCCGACTGGTAGGTGCGGTTGGCCCAGTCGACGGCGCGGATGTCGCCGGCGGCGACCGCGGCGCCGCCGCCGTTGGCGATGGGCTTGGGCGCGGCACCGCCACCGCAGGCGACCGCGCCGAGGACGAGCGTCGAGACCAACGACGTGGAGGCGAGCTTCATGGCGCGGATGTAACGCAGGCCCGGGCCGGCGTCATCCCGATCCTGCGTGCTAGCGTGCGTGGATGCGGCGCCGTCACGCGATCTGCGCGCCCGCGCTGGCGGCGACGCTGGCGCTGACGCTGGCGTGCCGCGGCGACCGCGCGCCGGCCGGGGCGCTCGACGCGATCCCCGCCGAGGCCGGCGTGGTGGTCGAGGTGACGCCGCGCGCGCTGCGCGGCACCTGGGCCGAGACCCAGGCCCGCGCGCTGGCGCGCCGGGGCGAGCTGCCGGCGTGCGTGCTGGCGCGGGCCGCCGCCGCCGAGCGGGTGGTGATCGCCTGGGCGCACATGCTACCCGACGACGGCTACCTGCTCGCGATCGAGGGCGGGCCGCGCGGCGGCTGTCCAGCGCTCGACGAGCGCGGCGGGCTGGCGCTGTGGAGCCACGGCCTGCCGCCGCGCGCCGCCGGCGAGCTGGGGTTCTTCGCCGATCGCGATCGCCGCGCGCGCTTCGCCCGGCTGGCCCGGACGCCGGCGCGGGCGGTGGCGGACTACGAGCTGTCGGCGGGCGTCGTGGCCCACGCCGACGTGACGCTCGATCCGCGCGCCGGGATCGACGCGCGGGCCAGCGTGAAGTTCGACGCCGGCAGCGCCGCCGACGGCGTGCGCGCGCGGCTCGAGCGCTGGCGCGCCAACGCCGATCGCGATCGGCTCGGCGGCGCGTGGGCCGCGGTGGCGGCGCTGACGGTGGCCGGGCCGACCGCGGGCGACCCGACGCTGGCGCTGGCGCTGCGCTTGCCCGACGCCGACGCCGCGACGCTCCTGGCGACCGCGATCATCGCCGGCACGGTGCTCGACGAGCGCATGCCGTGCCCGCCGGCGACCGCGATGACCGCGTGGGGCGTCCGCTGCGAGGGCGGCGAGGTGCGGGTGCCGGCGGCGGTGCGCGATCGGATGCTGGCGCTGCCGGCGGTCGGCGCCGCGATCGAGCTGCGCGCGCTCGCCGACGCGCCTGCGCTGGCGCTGCACGACGTCGCGCCGACCTCGCCGCTGCGCGCGCTCGGTTTCGCCAGCGACGACCTGCTGGTGATCGACCTCGCGCGCGGACCGGCCGGGCCGCTGGCCGCGATCGTCGCCGCGGTCACGGCGCTGCCGGTCGATGGCACCGCGCAGGTGCGGGTGCGGCGCGCCGGCCGACGGCTGACGTTCCGCTACCGGCTGGTGCCGTAGCCCCGCGGGCCGGCGCCCCCGCGGCACAGGTCGCCGGTCTCCACCGCTGGGGTCGAAAGCCCCGCCGCGGATCGCGCGCGCCGGCCGTGACCGCGCGCGAGCGGACGGCTACGATCGCCGCGTGAGCGAACGCCTCGCCCGCCGCCGCACGGTGCCGCCGCCGAACAGCCCGCCGTTCCCGCGCGCGGTGGCGAGCTGGGTCGGCCGGGCCGACGAGCTGGCGCGGGCGGTGGCGCTGCTCGATCACGAGACGCTGCACCTGTTCTACGGCGTCGGCGGCGTCGGCAAGAGCGAGCTGGTGTACAAGCTCGTCGAGGAGGCGCAGCGCACGCCGCGCTGGGCCGACGCCCAGGCGCTGGTGCTGGCGGCGCAGCCCGGCGCCAGCGGCGCCCACCTGGCGGCGCTGCTCAAGTCGCAGCTCGGCGCGCGCCGGCGCCGCATCGACTTCGCCGCCAGCGGCGCGTCGGCGGCCGACGATCTGGCCGACATCGCCGCCGCGCTCGAGGCCCGGCCGACGCTGGTGTTCCTCGACGATCTCCACCACCTGCCGGCCGACGATCTGGCCGAGCTGCTCGGCTTCCTGTCGCGGCGGGTGCGCAAGAGCCGGCTGTTGGTGGCGTCGCGGATCGAGCTGCCGCTGCCCGCCGACCTGCCGCCGCCGGTGATGCACCGGCTGGGGCCGCTCGACGCGTCGGCCACCGCGACCCTGGTGCGCGAGCTCGCCGTGCGGCTCGGCGTGCCGGTGCCCGACGTCGGCGCGGTGTTCGCGCGCTCCGGCGGCAGCCCGTTCTTCGTCGTGCGCGAGGTCGCGGGCGACGCCAGCGCCGCCGGCGGCCTCGACGACACCGTCCGGGCCCTGGCGCCCGACGCGCGCGCGCTGTTGCTGGCGCTGGCGGTCAGCCGCGGCCGGCTGTCGACCGGCGACGCCCAGGCGCTGGCCGGCGGCGCGCCCGATCCCGACGGCGGCCCCGGCGCCGGCGCCGCCCGGGTGCGCGAGCTGGGCCGCCACCTGCTCGTCGACGTCAGCCGCGGCGTCGCGCTGGTCCACGATCTGGTGCGCGAGGCGGTGCTGCGGGTCGCGACCCGCCGCGATCGCGCCGCGGCGCACCGCCAGCTCGCCGAGCTGCATCTGGCCCGCGCCGGCGACGGCGCGCGCGCCGCGACGCCGACCGACGCCGCCGACCTGGTCGAGGCCGTCTATCACCTGACCGCGGCCGGCGACGTCGACGAGGCCTGGGAGCGCTGCGAGACCCACTACCGGGTGATCGCGTCGGCCGGCCTCGATCACCTGTTGATCGACAGCCTGCGCGCGATGGCCGACGCGGTCGACGACGCCCGCGACGCGATCGGGCTGATGCTCGCGCGGATCCTGGTGCGCCGCTCGCTGATCGCCGAGGCCGCCGACGTGCTGGCGCGGATCAGCGCCGCGGCGCGCGGCTCGGTGCGCGGCCTGCGGCTGGCCGGCGACGTCGCGCAGCAGCGCGGCCGGCTGACCGAGGCCGAGGCGCTGTTCCGCCAGGCCCGCGCCGCGGCCGACACCGCCGCCGAGCGGTTCGGCGTCGCGCTCGAGCTCGCCGACATCGCCGGGCTGCGCGGCCACGGCGACGCCGCCCGCGAGGTGCTGACCGCGGCGCTCGGCGACTACCCCGAGGCCGGGCCGCGCGAGCGCGCGCGCTGGGGCTGGTCGATGACGCTGTCGTACATCATCCCCGAGCAGTTCGCGGCGGCGATCGCCTGCGCGCGCGAGGCGGTGGCCGCGCTGCGCGGCACCGGCGTCGACGATCTCGAGGTGATGCTGGTGATGCTCGAGGTGCTGGCGCGCGCCGAGTGCGACGACGTCGCCACCGCCCGCACGCTGCTCGACCGGGTGCTGGCCGCGGCCGCCGGCGGGGCGCTGCGCGAGCACGTCAGCGCGCTGTACGCCGGCGTCGTCGCACAGGCCGCCGGCGAGCTGCCCGACGCGCGGACCAAGCTCGAGCGCGCGTTCGCGTACCTCGACGGCCACGGCGATCAGGTGATGGCGTCGATCGCCGGCTACTACATCGCGCGCGCGCTCCTGGCCCAGGGCGAGGTCAACGCGGCGATCGAGCTGTCGGCGCGCATGGCGCGGCTGGCCCAGGCCGCCGAGCTCGACTCGCTGGGCTGCCACGGCCGCACCACCACCGCCGAGGCGCTGCTGGTCGCCGGCAAGCCGGCCGAGGCCCGAGCGCTGGCCGAGGCCGCGCTGGCGTCGGACTTCGCCGGCAGCCAGACCCGGCGCACCGCGCAGGCGGTGCTGGCCCGGCTCGCCGCGCAGGACAGCGACCTCGGCAGCGCGCGCCGGCACCTCGACGCGATCGCCGCCGACCTGGCCGCGCGGCCCGCCGATCTCGAGACCGCGGCGGCCCAGGCCGCGCTCGATCTCGATCGCGCCGGCGTCGAGCTGCACGGCGGCGACGCCCGGGTCGCGCTGGCCGCCGCCGGCCGCGCGCTCGAGCACTACCGCAAGCGCGGGCGCCACGGCCAGCACGCGCGGGCGCTGGTCGCGCGCGCCGCCGCGCTGGTCGCCACCGCCGATCCGGCCGGGTTGATCGAGGCCGAGGCGCTGACCGCCGAGGCCGCCACGCTGGCCACCGCGACCGGCCACGGCCGGGTGCTGGCCCGGTGCGCCCTCCTGCGCGGCGCGCTGCGCACCCGGCGCGGCGACGCGGTCGGCGGCCGCGCCGAGCTGTTGGCTGCGGTCCACGCCGGCGTCGCGTCGCTCGAGCACGGCGAGGGGCGCGCGCTGCGGGTCGCGCTCGGCGAGGCGCCGCCGACGCCGGGACAGCGCGCGATGCTGGCCGCGCTCGGCCTCGCGCCGGGCGCGAGCTACCGGGTCGTCGGCAAGGGCGGCGTGCGCGTCGTCGACGACGCCGAGCTCGATCGCGTGCGCGCCGGCCACGCCTTCGTGATCGAGCCGGTGCGCGCGGTGATCACCTGCAACCACGGCGGCCAGGTCGCGATCGATCGCGGCCGGCCGCTGGCGTGCGAGCTGTTCGCGGCGCTGGTCGAGGCCGGCGGCGCGGTGGTGCCGGCCGAGCAGCTGTTCCTGAGCGTGTGGGGCGGTCGCGAGTACCACCCGCTGCGCCACCGCAACACCGTCTACGTCGCGGTCAAGCGCCTGCGCCAGACGCTCAAGGGCCTCACCGCCGACGAGCGCGAGATCATCGAGACCGCCGCCGGCGGCTGGCGGGTCGCCGACGGCGTCGACGCGGTCGTCGTGCGTCCGGCCGACGACGCGCCGTGATCGCCACCACGCGGCCGGCGCCGCGGCGCGGTGCGCCCCGCGGGTCGTGGCACGATCGCGCGATGCGGCTCCTCGCGATCGCGCTCGGCCTGACCGCCGCGCTGGCCTGCGGCGATGGCGGCGGCGGCGCGCCCGACGGCCCGTCCGCTGCCGACGCCCCACCGCCCGACAGCGCCAGCCCCGATCGCGGCAGCGACGACGTCTACGCCGACGTGTTCACCGCGGTCGATGGGCCGCGGCTCATCCAGACGCTGCGCGAGCTCGGCGGCGTGGTGCCGGTGACCGTCGACGGCGCGACCTTCACGATCAGCGAGCGCTTCAGCGACGCCGGCCGCGCGCGCTTCCGCGCCTACTGGCGCGCGCAGCTGACCGCGCTCGGGCTCACCGTGCGCGCGCTCGACTACCAGGATCCGCAGAGCAGCCGGCCCGGCCACAACCTCGAGGCGGTGCTGCCGGGCGCGTCGCCCGACTCGGTGATCGTGATCGTCCACTACGACAGCATCGGCCCGCCCGGCGCCGAGACCTCGAACCCCGGCGTCGACGACGACATGACCGGCATGGCGATCCAGCTCGAGACCGCGCGGCTGCTCGTGCCGTACCGCGGGCGGCTGGCCCGCACCGTGCGGTTCGTCGCCACCGACGAGGAGGAGCTGGGCAACCTGGCCGGCGCCCGGGCCTACGCGCGCCTGATCCGCGCCGAGGCCACCGCCGGCGGCTTCGCGCTGGTGGCCGGCGTCGACGACGAGCAGAGCGGCTGGAACTGCCAGGCCGAGGGCGCGTGCGGCGAGCCGACCCCGGCGCCGCGGTTCGACGTCTTCGCCTGCGGCGATCAGTACGCCTTCCCGGAGCTGGCCGACCGGGTCGCCGCCACCGTCGCGCGCTACGGCGGCCTGGAGATGACCCGCGACTGCATCGGCGCCAACAGCGATCACTACGCGCTGTGGGAGATCGGCGTGCCGGCGGTGGTGATCGGCGAGCATCGACCGTTCCTCAACCCGCACTTCGATCAGAACGGCGGCGACACGTTCGATCGCATCGACCAAGCGTACTTCGTCGGCATCGCCCGGCCGTCGATCGCGTTCCAGGCCGAGCTGGTCGGCATCACGCCTTGACCCCTCGGCGGGCCGCCGGCATCGTCGCGCGATGCAGCTCGCCGACTCCGTCGCACTCGTCACCGGTGGCGCCTCGGGCCTGGGCGCCGCCACCGTCCGTCGCCTGGTCGCCGGCGGCGCCAAGGTCGTCATCGTCGACCGCGACCTCGCGCGCGGCGCCGCGCTCGCCGACGAGCTGGGCGCCGATCGCGCCCGCTTCGCGCAGGCCGACGTCGCCGACGCCGCGCAGGTCGAGGCCGCGATCGCCGCCGCCGCGCACTTCGGCCCGCTGCGCATCGCGGTGTCGTGCGCCGGCGTCGGCTGGGCCGCGCGCACCCTCGACAAGACCGGGGCGCCGCACAAGCTCGACCTGTTCCAGACCATCGTCGGCATCAACCTCGTCGGCACGTTCAACGTGCTGCGCCTGGCCGCCAGCGCGATGAGCCACGCCGCGCCCACCGCCACCGGCGAGCGCGGCGTCATCGTCAACACCGCGTCGGTCGCCGCCTACGACGGCCAGATCGGCCAGATCGCCTACGCCGCGTCCAAGGCCGGCGTCGTCGGCATGACCCTGCCCGCCGCCCGCGACCTCGCGCCCGCGGGCGTCCGCGTCTGCACCATCGCGCCCGGCCTCATGGACACGCCCATGCTCGCCGCGCTGCCCGACGACAAGCGCGCCGCGCTCGCCGCCGACGTCGTCTTCCCCAAGCGCCTCGGCGACCCCGCCGAGTACGCCGAGCTGGTCGCCGCCATCGTCGCCAACGGCTACCTCAACGGCGAGACCATCCGCCTCGACGGCGCCCTGCGCATGCCGCCGAAGTAGCCGTCGGCTCCTCAGGGCCGGGCCGGTCCGTGGCGCGGCGCACGCGCAACTCCCGCAAGAGCTGCGCGGACTTGACGCTCGAGGCGGGGGCGTGGGATGCACGGGCCCGTGAACGTCAAGCTGATGCGCCGCATCGACGGCCTGGTCGGCAACTTGCTGTGCTCGGCGCTGGCCGCGGGCAAGGAGCTGTCGCGTCCGTTCGCCGCGCCGCCCGGGCCGGTGAAGAACATCGTCGTGATGAAGTTCTTCGGGATGGGGTCGATCGTCGTGGCCAGCCCGGCGGTCGCCGCGCTGCGCGACCAGCACCCCGGCGCCCGGATCCACTTCGTCACGTTCAAGGGCAACCGCGACGTCCTCGAGATCCTCGGGCTGACCGACGTCAACCACTACATCGACCCGTCGACGCCGGCCAGCTTCACCCGCACCACCCTCGGCGTCATCCGCGCGCTGCGCGCGGCGCGCTGCGAGCTGGCGGTCGACCTCGAGTTCTTCGCGAAGTTCCCGCTCACGCTCGCCAGCCTGGCCGGCATCCCGAAGAAGGCCGGGTTCTACCTGCAGTCCGAGGCGTGGCGTCGGTCGCTGCTCGACGTCACCGGCATCTACAACCACTACTTCCACACCAAGGACATCTTCCTGTCCTTGCCGTACCTGATCGCCACCGAGGATCCGTACTTCCTCGACTTCGCGGCGTGGACCGCGCGCTACCGCTACCCGCGCATCGAGCCGTCGGAGCTCGAGCGGGCCAGCGTCCGCAAGAAGCTGGCGGGCAAGGTCGCGGCCGGCGACGAGCTGGTGGTGATCAACGCCAACACCTCGCCCGATCTCGCGCCCGAGGCCCGCAAGTGGCCCGAGGCGCGCTACGCCGAGCTGGCCGATCGCATCGTCGCCGAGCGGCCCCGGGCCCGGGTGCTGTTCATCGGCGCGCCGAGCGAGCGCGCGTACATCGAGCGGGTGGTCGGCAAGTGCCGGACGTCGCGCGCGGTGGTGGTCGCCGGCGATCTGACGTTGCGCGAGCTGGTGACGCTGTTCGCCGAGGCGACGCTGGTGGTGTCCAACGACAGCGGCCCGATGCACCTGGCGTGTCTGGTCGACGCGCCGATCGTCGGGCTGTTCTTCGCCGACTCGCCGGTGCTGTTCGCGCCCCAGGGCTCGCGGGTGCGCTCGGTGGTGCCGCCGCTGTACTCGATCCCGCTGTTCACCGTGTACAACGGCAAGGACATCTCGGTCGGGCGGCCGTCGTCGGAGATCACCAACACCGCGGCGTGCACGGTGGCGGTCGACGACGTGATGGTGGCGGTGCGCGAGGTCCTCGAGGTCGCGGCGCCGGCCGCCGCGCGCGCGGTGCCATGACCGCGGCGACCGAACTGGTCCGGGCCGCGCTCGCCGACGGCGTGCGGGTGCGCCAGGAGCTGATCGCCACCGAGCTGGCGGCGATCGTCGCCGCCGGCGAGCTGATCGCCGCGACGCTGGCCGCCGGCGGCAAGGTGCTCCTGTGCGGCAACGGCGGCTCGGCCGCCGACGCCCAGCACATCGCGGCCGAGCTGGTCGGGCGGTTCGTCGTCGAGCGCCGCGGCCTGCCGGCGATCGCGCTCACCACCGACACCTCGGCGCTCACGGCGATCGGCAACGACTACGGCTACGAGCTGGTGTTCCGCCGGCAGGTCGAGGCGCTGGGCCGCGCCGGCGACGTGCTGATCGCGATCACCACCAGCGGCACGTCGAAGAACGTGGTCGCGGCCGCCGACGCGGCGCGCGCGCTCGGCATGAAGGTCGTCGCGCTCACCGGCGCCCGCGGCCGGGCGTTCGTCGACGCGTGCGACGCGGGCGTGGCGGTGCCGAGCGGCGACACCGCGCGGATCCAGGAGTGCCACATCGCGATCGGCCACGTGTGGTGCGCGCAGGTCGACGCTGGCTACGGCGCGGCGCGCCCGGCGCCGGCGCCGCTCGCGCCCAAGCTGTACGACCTCGACGGCGTCGTCGCGTTCCGCGAACGCTGCCGGGCCCACAAGCGCACGGTCGCGTGGACCAACGGCGTGTTCGACGTGCTGCACGTCGGCCACCTGCACTCGCTGCGCGCCGCCCGCGGCTTCGCCGACGTGCTGATCGTCGGCGTCAACAGCGACGCCAGCGTCCGCGGCAACAAGGGCCCGAGCCGGCCGATCTTCCCCGCCGCCGAGCGGTGCGAGCTGCTGGCCGCGCTGGACTGCGTCGACGCACTGGTCGTGTTCGACGCGCCGACGCCGGTCGAGGTGCTGGCGGCGGTGCGGCCCGACGTCCACGTCAAGGGCGCCGACTACGCCCCGCCCCACGGCAAGCCCATCCCCGAGGCCGCGCTGGTCGCCAGCTGGGGCGGCCGGGTCGAGTTCGTGCCGCTGGTGCCGGGGCGCTCGTCGACCGACACCCTGGCGCGGCTGCTGGCCGAGTGACGCGCGCGCTGTTCCTCGATCGCGACGGCACGCTGATCGTCGACGTCGGCTACCCGCGCGATCCGGCGCAGGTCGCGATCCTGCCCGGCGCGGCCGCGGCGCTGGCCGCGCTGCCCGCCGACGTCGCGCTGGTGATCGTCACCAACCAGTCGGGCCTCGCCCGCGGCCTGGTCACGCCGGCCGAGGCCGCCGCGGTGCAGACCGAGGTCGAACGACAGTTCGCGGCCGCCGGCGTGCGCTTCGCGGGGGTCTACGTGTGCCCGCACGGCCCCGACGACGGCTGCCGCTGCCGCAAGCCAGCGCCCGGCATGCTGCTCGACGCCGCGCGCGACCTCGGCCTCGACCTCGCCGGGTCGCTGATGATCGGCGACAAGGCCGCCGACGTCGAGGCCGGTAGGGCCGCGGGCTGCGCGGCCCTGCGGTTCGGGCCGGCGGCGGGCCTCGACGGTGTGACCGACTGGGCCGCGGCGCGGCCGCGGATTGCGGCGCACTTCGGGTTGGAGTAGCGTCCGCCGCGATGTCGCCCGGGCCTGTGATCGTCGAGCGTCTGCGCGGTCACCGCGTGCTGGTGATCGGCGACCTGATGATCGACGAGTACCTGCGCGGCGACGTCCACCGGGTCTCGCCCGAGGCGCCGGTGCCGGTGGTCGATCTGCGCTCGACCGAGCACCGGCTGGGCGGCGCCGCCAACACCGCCCACAACCTGGCGCGGCTGGGCGCGGCCACGACGCTGGCCGGCGTGGTCGGCGACGATGACGGCGCCCGGGTGCTGGCAGTGGCGCTCGAGCGCGCCGGCATCGCCGCCCGCACCGCGGTCGATCGCGAGCGGCCGACCACCCGCAAGACCCGCGTCGTCTCGGGCGGCCACCAGATCGTGCGCATCGACGCCGAGCGCCGCACCGCCGTCACCGGCGCGGTGTTCGACGCGCTGGCCGCGACGATCGACGACGCGGTCGACAGCGCCGACGCCGTCGTGCTGTCCGACTACGCCAAGGGCGTCATCACCCGGCCACTGGCGGCGCGGGCGATCGCCGCGTGCCGGCGCCGCGGCGTGCCGGTCGTGGTCGATCCCAAGCAGCGCGACTTCGCCACCTACGCGGGCGCGACGGTGATCACGCCCAACCTGCACGAGCTCGAGCACGCCGTCGGCCACGCCGCCCACGAGCTGGCCGAGATCGACGCCGGCGCCGCGACGCTGGCCCGGATCATCGACGGCGCCGCGCTCCTGGTCACCCGCGGCGCCGACGGCATGACGCTGTACCAGGACGGCGTGCGCGGCCACCACGTGCCAGCCGCCGCCCGCGAGGTGTTCGACGTCACCGGCGCCGGCGACACCGTCGTCGCGACCTTGACGCTGGCGCTGGCCGCGCGGCTCGCGCTGCCCGAGGCCATGGAGCTCGCCAGCCTCGCCGCCGGCATCGCGGTCAGCCGCCGCGGCACGTCGACGGTATCCCCCGACGAGCTGGCCGCGGCCATCGCCGCCGCGAGGCCGGGGTGAGCTCGCGGGCCGCGGCGGTCGCGGCCCGCGGCGTCGCGCCGAACCGGCTGGTGACAGGGACGCCGGCGCGGTAGCGTCATCGGATGTGGCGCACGGCGTGCTCGGCCTGGGCGATGCTGGTCGTGACCATCGCGGGGTGCGGCACCGCCGACGACCGACCTGCGCTCGACGCCACGGTGGCACCCGACCGACCCTGGGGCGTCATCGACGGCGCCTGCGTCGGCCAGCCTGGGCGGCCCCGGGTCTTGGTGTACTCGCGCGAGAACCAGTGGCGTCACCTGTCGAACTACTACGCGCGGCTGGCGATCTACGACATGTGCGTGACCCGCGGGTTCAACGTCGTCACGACCAACGATCCCCTCGCGATCAACGCCGCCCGGCTGTCGGAGCTCGACGTGGTCGTGTTCGCGATCACCAGCGGCGCCGGCATCGACGCGCTCGGCCGCGCCGACTTCGAGGCGTGGATGCGGGCCGGCGGTGGCATGGTAGGGCTGCACTCCGCCAGCGCCACCGAGGCCGCCTGGCCATTCTACGTCGAGCGCGTCGGCGCGTCGTTCCTGGGGCACGTGCCCGGCATGCAGGCCGCGACGGTCCAGATCGATCCAGGCGCCCACCCGATCACCGACGGCCTGGCCTCGCCCCACGGGCTCACCGACGAGTGGTACTTCTTCACGGCCCGCCCCGAGCAGGTCGTGGGCCTCGACGTCCGGCTGACCCTCGACGAGGACTCGTTGCCCGCCGACTACCCCGCCGAGTACAAGGTCGGATACCACCCGATCGGGTGGACCCGTGACGATGCCGCCGGCCGGGTGTTCTACACCGCGCTCGGCCACAACCCCGACGAGTTTGGAGATCCCTGGGTGCTCGACCTGATCGGCCGTGCCATCGAGTGGGCCGCGCATCAGCGCTGACGCCCCGACCTCAGGGTTGGTAGTTGAACCGCAGCGCCGACGCGAACAGCGACGCGCGCATCGGCACCGGCGCCGCGGGACCATCGGCGCGCAGCACCAGCACCGCGGTGTTGAAGTCGGCCTGGTTCGGATCGGTGACCACGCGGACCGCGGCGCACGCGGCGTCGCTGTAGGCGTCGGGGCACGCGACCAGCGGCTGGAAGGTCTGGGCGCGGAAGCCGATCTTGTTGAGGCCGCGGCGGGTGACGGTGGGCGGGATCGCTAGGTGGACGGTCTGCCACCCGGCGGTGGTCGCCGTGTACGTCCCGATCGCGCGCGCCGGGCGGTCCTGCACCCGGTCGTACGCGTAGAGATCGAGGTTCCAGTAGAAGTCGAGCGTCATCGGGGCCGGCACGTACACGTCGAGGTCGACCGACGTCGGGCGACGATCGTCGAGGAAGAACGACACCGCCGTGTCCTCGAACGCCTTGTCCCGCACCCGCTGGTACCGGCGCCTGGTGACGTCGGTCGCCGCCACCACCGGCCGCCCGTCGATCGTCAGGTAGTCGCCCCAGCCGTGGGTCGTGTAGACGACATCGGCGACGTCGCCGAGCGCGATCCGATCCGGGCTGCGGCCCATCGCACGCACCGCGTCGCGATCGACCAGGCGCCAGACCGTCGAGGCCTTGGCCCGCGGCTTGATGCGATACGCGGGGTAGCCCTTCATCGACGCCGCGGAGAACACCTCCTGGTAGCCCGGCAGGCGTCCGTGGAAGCGCTGCATCCGGGCGTAGCTCTCGAACCCCGGCGCGGCGTAGTAGAACACGCCGTCCCAGGGGTCGAGCATCACGTCGGCGCTCTCGACGTAGACGTCCTCGACCTCGAGGCCGTGATCGAACAGGAAGCTGTAGGTGTGGAGCACGTTCTCGGGCGCCGGGATGTTGCGGCGATCCGACACCCAGTTCACCTCGCCCTGCATCGCGAACGACATCACCAGCCCCTTGCGCTCGCGCAGCACGTCCCACACACGGGTGTCGGCGGGGAACCAGTTGAGGTTGAGCCGCTTGAGCTCCATGTTGGGCACGTAGCGCGCGATCACCAGGATGATCAGGCCGACCACCACGCGCGGGAACGCCCGCCCGCGCAGCAGCGGCCGGTGCCAGATCACGACCGCCAGCAAGAGCGGCGACACCAGCCAGTGCCGGCTCATGGACCGGGCCACGCTGACGAACATCTGGTTGGCGTCCTGGGCCGGGCGACCGAAGTTCCACACCGCGAGGGCGGCGATGACGACCGCCAGCCAGGTGCCGGGCCGCTCGCGGAGGCGGGTCTTGACGTGGCCCCAGGTCGGCCCCAGGTGCTGGACGACGAGGGCGATCGCGCGGCCAGCGCACAACCACACCATGGGCAGGAAGAACGAGAGGTAGTGGCGGTATCCGTAGTGGTGTGAGCCGTACAGCGGCAGGACCGCGAGGTTCACCAGCACCGCAAAGCCGACCAGGCCGGCGAGCCGCCGCACCCGCCGCGCGTGCGCACGCTCGTCATCGCTCACCGTCGGGTCGGTGCTGGCGGCGCGGTGCGACATGACGGCGAGCAGGCCCGCCGTGAGGAGGAACTCCATCCCCCAGGTCCCGATCGTCGTCTTGAGCGTCGCCAGCCACGAGGTCGTGAACTTGGCCCTGAGCTCCCCCGGCGCACCATCGACGAGCGTCTGCAGCGTGATCCCGAAGCTCGGGTCGGAGTACTTCCACCAGGTGTCGGTGCCCATCGAGAACCGCGTCCCGAGCGGCCGCTGGTAGATCGCGTTGGCCGAGAAGAACGGCTGCCCCCACTCCGCGAGCGAGTGGATCACGAACGGCAGACACCACACCAGGACCGCGGCGGCGATCAGGCCCTCGCGACGCACGACCGCGCCGAGCGCCCGCACCAAGCCCAGCTCGCGCCGCCCGCTCCACACGCGGCGCAGCATGATCAGCCCGAGGTAGAGAATGAACGCCGAGCCGATGTTGGGACGCGCGAGGTACAGCCAGCCCAGCAGCGTGCCGAAGCCGACCGCGCGCTTCCACGACAGCTCCGACGCGGGTCGCTCGAAGTACCGCCAGAAGGCCGCGAGGACGCCCGTCGTGAGGAGCATCATGTCGGCGTCCTTCAGGTACAGGTAGACGTAGGTCAGCGGATGCAAGAGCGCGATGGCCAGCGCGAACACCGCTGACCACCGGTCGTTCCACACCGTGCGCACCAGCCAGTACAGCAGCACGAAGAACCCGACGAAGCAGATCAGGTTGTAGCCGAGGATCCCGACCTCGAAGCTGGTGGAGCCGGTCACGGTGTACAGCGCCGCGACCGCGTAGGCGGTGAACGGAAACCGGTCGGCGTTGACCCACCTGGCGTCGTCGAGCTTGCCGGCGTGGTCGTAGAACTCGAGCAAGAACGCCGGCAACTCGTTGGTGGTGTAGCCGCGTCCCTCGGCGATGTTCTTGGCCACGTACGCGGTGCGCGTCGAGTCGGTCATCCGCACGTGGTGCGCGGTCGCCGACGACAGGTAGTCCATGCGCCACAGCGCGTACAGCGACAGCCCGAGCACGACCGCCGCGACGACCGCTAGCTCGACGACACCACGCAGACGCGGCACGCGGGACGAAGACTCCGACATCGGCCGGACGATATATCACCAGCGTCCGGGCACTGTCCGGCGCGGGCGGCGTGGCGTCGCCGGGGCGACGTGATCCGGACCACCGCGCGACGCGTCGGACCGCCCCGCGGGGGCCGCTTTCCCCCCTGGCGTCGACCCCGGTCGCGGCGCTTCGTGATACAGGGTCGCCGTGCAGACCACGACGGCGCCCAAGCCCACGATCATGTCCTGGCTCCAGCTGCGCCCCGAGTTCCACCGGGTGATCCGCAGGCTCAAGGTCGTCGAGCTCGCCTCGAAGCTGCTCGCGCTGCGACCGCTGCACCGCCGGCTCCCGGCGGGCACGCAGTACCGGGTCCGCTACGGCGAGAGCCTGCTCATGGCCGACGAGATCTTCAAGCGGCAGGTCTACCGCGACCCGTTCCGCGACCGGATGGTGCGCAGCTTCGTCGACCTCGGCTCCAACGTCGGCTACTTCACCTGCTACGCGATCGACCGCACCGGCCGGGACGTCGTCGGGCTCTCGGTCGACGCCAACCCCAAGATGGCCGCCGAGACGAAGTGGCATATCGAGCAGAGCGGGCGCCCCCGGGTCCGCGGCGAGTGGGCCGTCGTCGGGTTTCCGCTCGACGTCGAGCAGGCGCCGTTCTTCCTCAACCCATCCAACATCTCGGGCTCCGCGACGGTGCTCAACCCCAACATCCCGGCCAAGGGTGCGCAGGAAGAGATCACGGTCCCGACGATCGATCTCAACAAGGCGTGGACCGAGCACGCGGGCGACCTGCCGGTCGACGTGCTGAAGGTCGACGTCGAGGGCTTCGAGCTCAAGGTGCTGGCGACGATCCCGGCGCTGCTCGAGCGGACCAACACCGTCGTGCTCGAGTGGCACAAGTGGATCACCGACCGGGCGCCCGTCGACGCCATCCTGGCCAAGGCCGGGCTGGAGTTCGTCCACGTCGTGACCGAGGACCCGCACTGCGGGGTCGCGTTCTACGCGCGTCCCACGCCGCTGTGATCAGCGCCGCCGCGGCACCCGCACCGACAATGCGTCGTTGGCGAAGACCGTCGGCGCGTCCCCCCACGCGGGTGCCGGTGCGGCGACACACGCCGCGCGCATGAGCGGCGGGCACGGCACCGACGACGGGACCGACGCCGCGACGACGAGGTAGTCGAGGTCGAGCCGGCGAACCAGCGCGGCCAGGCGGCGGCAGGCCCGCGTCGAGGGCGCGCCAGCCACGACCGCCGCGGCGCAGTCGACGGTCGCGGCCGTGCGCAGGTCGACGAACGCGTGGCGCCGGTAGTCGATCAGATCGGCGCGGTCGACCCACAGCCCGACCCGCGCCCGCGGTGGCACCTGGGCGACGGCGGCCGCGTAGGCCGCGCGCGCGCCGCGCTCCTCGTGGTCGACCGCGATCGCCAGCGCGTGCGCCTGATCGATCAGCCGCGACAGCCGGCCGTGCCACGGCAGGCGCGCGGGCCCGGTCGGAAAGCGCAGCGTGGCCAGGGCCAGCGTCACGGCCACCAGCACGACCGCGGCGAGCGGGCGTGGCCCGGCCTCGTGATCCGGCGCGAAGGCCACCGCGATGGCCAGCAGCACCAGCGCGATGCCGAGCGGCAGCGCCCACTGGCTCGCCAGCGCCAGGGATGGGGACAGCCCGCCCGCCCCGGCGATCCCCGCGCACGCGACCGCGATCGTCACGTCCAGCGGGCGGCGACGCAGGTCCCGCGTGGCCAGCGTCAGCACGAGGTACAGCAGGCCACCGCCGAGCAGCCACGGCGCCCACGCCCCGGGGGCGACGCGCACGCCGTGCATGGGTGTCACGCCGGCGATCCCCGCGGCGACCACCAGCCCGCCGACGACCGCCGCGACGATGGCGGCGGCGCCGACGCCGATCCGGCGACGCGTCCCGACCGGCGCCGCGTGGACCGCGACGACGACGACCACCACCACACCCAGCAGCGCGGCGTCACGCATGGCGAGCAGCGCGCCCGCGAGCAGCACGGCTGCCCACGGGGGACGGCCGGCGCGCTCGGCGCGGACCAGGCTATGGTAGAGGCCCAGCACCAGCGCCACGACCGTCCAGATCGGCGCGAGGTCGGGCGCCACATCCGGCAGCGACGACGCCAGCGCGACGATCGCGCAACCGAGCACGTCGCGCATCGGGCCCCGCGGCAGCGCCGCGACGGCCAACGCCACGGCGAGGCCGAGCGCGAGGCCACGATCGATCGCGTGGACCGCCGGCCAGGCGCCGAGCGGCGCCGCGAGCGTCGACAGCAGCACTCCACCGCCGAGCCCGGCGCTGCGCGGCATCGACACGGCGTCCCCGAGCGATCCGGTCGCAGCCAGCCGGGCCAGCGGTCCGAGCTGGAAGACCTCGCCGTCGAAGCACGCGCCGCCCGTCGCGCCGGCTTCACCCAGCACGTGCAGGCCGATGACGCCGATCGCGACCGCCGGCATGATCCAGGTGGGCGAGGGCCGCCACGCGATCGGCGCGGGTCCGCGCGGCCGGACCGCCCACCACCACGCGCCGCCGACGATCGCCGCGCCCAGCACCACCCGCTGGGTCGCACCGTCGAACTGCCCAGCGGCCGCCGCCGCGCCCGCGATCCCCTGGTAGGCGGCGCCGCCCCACACCAAGGCGAGCGCCACCGGAGCGTCGCGATCGCCGACCAGCGCCCCGACACCGCGCCCGAGGCCATGGAGCGCCGCCGCGATCACGATGGCCCCACACACCACCGCCACGAGCGGCGACGTCGGCGGGACATACAGCGCCAGCACGGGCGCCGCGCCCAGCAGCAGCGCCACCCCCGACGCTACTCGACGGGATCCCATGCCACCCCCTCGATGCGCGCGACCCGCAGCACTGCCGCGTCGCGCAGCGGGTGATGGACCGACGACACCTCGAGGTACACATCCGACCAGCCATCGAGCTGCGCCGCGGCGACCACCGTCTCGAGCGCAAACCCGCCATCGGCTCCGACCACGCGCGAGGCGAACTCGCGACCGTCGAAGGTCGCGCGGATCCGCGGGCGGGTGAGCAGCCGCTGCAGATCGACCCGCCCCCAGATCCGCAGGCGCATGTCGCCCCCACGGCCGCGGACCCGCAGGTGAGCCGCCGGCCCGAACCAGCGCACCGCCGGACCCCGCGCGGCGCGGTCGAGCGGCATCGCGGTGGCCGCCGACACGGTCGGATCATCCGCGGGCTGCGGCAGCGAACACCCGTCCTCGAACACCAGATCGGCGCGGGCCGACACCTGCCAGAAGTCGCGCGCGCCCGCGCGCTCGGCGACGCCGCGCACGAACTCGTCGCGCGCGATGGCCTCGGCGTCGAGGGGCACGTCGCGCGTGCAGCCCGCCACGATCACCGCCATCGTCACCGCGCGCCACCGCCGGCCGATCATCGCGCCGCCTCGCGAGGCGCGGCGAGATCGACGACGACCATCCCTTCCTGATCGTAGAGCGTCGGATAGCGCTCGGCGAGCTCGGCGAAGTTGTCGATGGTGTCGACCATGTACGCGCCGACGATGCGCCAGATCTCCACGTCGATCAGGATGCGCTGCACCCAGAACGCCCGCCGGTAGAAGTAGCGCGACTGCTCGGTGCGCACGAACGCCAGGTAGCGCAGGCCGTGGGCGCGCAAGTACCCGGCCACCGCCTCGGCGCCGCGGAACGCCGGCATGCCGGGGCGGTAGCTGGCGTGGCCTGGGGTGTCGAGGTTGATGATGCGGTTGCGGGCGTAGTCCAGGTAGACGGGCTCATCGAGCATCACCACCAGCGTCGCGCCGGCCGGCACCGCCGCCTGCAGCTGTCGATAGGCCGCCGCGACTGCGCGCGCCTCGCCGGCGCCGCCGCGGCTCGCGCTGACGACGCTGTCGCCGATCACGCGGTACTTGCGCGCGGTGCTCTTGCCGGTGAGGACCAGCTGCGCGAGCAGGCACGCGACCACCCAGAACCGTCCGAGCGCCGGGAGGCTCGGCGGTGCCGCGTCGCCTTCGGCGGTCGGGCTCGCGCTCGCCTCGACGACGATCACCACCGTCAACGCGAGCGCATAGCCAAACGCGTAGCGCCACAGGTTGCGCGCGTCGGCCAGCGAGAACGCGTGGCACATGAGCAGAAACCCCACCGCCGAGCCCAGCACCAGCGCGAGCAGCGGCCGCCCCGGTCGCCGATCACGACACACGAGCAAGAGCGGCAGCAAGGGGACGACCACGCGCACCGGATCCGGATCGAGCACCACCGACACCACGAACCGCAGCTCTTGCCAGCCGGTCCAGACGGTCGGGATCAGCCGGATGTGCGGGTTGAACGTGCCGAGCTGAAACGGGTACAGGAACGTCTCGTTCGATCGCCAGGAGGCGACCAGGTACGCGGCCAGGCCGACCAGGCCACCGACGAGCGCGGCCAGCCAGAGCCGCCGATCGGCGCGCAGCGTCGACACGATCGGCCGCCGGATCCGGAACACCAGCACCAGCGCGAGGAAGCCGATCGCGACGGGCAGGTAGTTCTGGCGCAGCGTACACGCCGCCGCCGCCACCAGCCCCGCGAGCGCGAGGCGCCGTGGCGCGTCCACCGCGGCCTCCGCGACGGTCCGGTACAGCGCCAGGAACAGCGCCGCGCCCGACCAGTAGCTCGCGGTGTTGATCGAGGCGTCGGGCATCAACGCGACCACGAGCACGAGCAGCGCACCGATCAGCCGGTCGACCCCGCGCGCGCGGAGCAACCCGACCATCAACGCGATGGTGATCAACTGGCACAGCCCGTGATCGACCAAGTAGATGTTCGCGAGCGAGCCCCGAACGGCGGCCAGCGCGCTCAGCACGGTCTGGCCCCCGAACGCCGAGAGCCGGCGAAAGCTGAACGGCTCGATCAGATCGCCGGCATCCAGCAAGCGTCGAACGAACGGCGTGTAACAGATGTCATCGTCGTAGGGGTTCGCGCGCTGGCTCGCCACGGCGCCCAGCACGTTCAGCAGCACGACGCTGGCGATGACCATCCACACCAGCGCCGCCTGCGGATCGGCGCGCAGCCGCGCGACGCCGCGCCCGACCACGAGCGCGGCCGGCTCCGCGCTAGTCCACTGCCGCCACGCATACGCCGCGAAGCCGACGCCGATCAGGCCACCGAGCGCGAGCCGATCGAGCCCCCCCAGCGCCAGGAACACCCCGGCGACCGCGAGGAGGGCGGCGGTCCCCCAGGCCAGCCGGAGTCCGAGGTCACCCTCGGTGCGCGCCGCGCGAGCGACCACGTGGCCCCACCCGGCCACCGCCGCCGTCAGGAACACCAGCCACGCCGCACCACCACCCAAGATGCTCGTCGGCGCGGCGAGGCCGATACCCCCGGTGACCGCCGGCAGCACGATGGCGCCGCCGCGCAGGCTCCACTCGACCAGACGCGCGGTCTCGCCCGCGGGGGTCGCGCTCGGCATCGGACGCACGCTACCTCACCGCCGCCGCACGACGCAACGCGGCCGCGGCGCCGGGGGACGGCCCAGGCGCCATGGAACGCCCCCGCGCACCGCGTCGCCAGCGCCGTCGAAGCAGCGGCCAGCCCTCCCGTCATGCTACCGGAGCAGCACCCCGGTCATCGCGGCCGCGTCGCCGAACGCGCCCACGTCGGGGTTGGCGACGATGAACTGACCACCGCCGGCCGACAGCGCGAGCGGGATCGTGAACCAGTTCGGCGTGCCGGTCAGGGCCAGGTCGCTGCGACCGTCGCCGTTGAAGTCACCGGCCAGCGCCGCGGCTCCCGTCGCCGCCCATCCCGGGAACGTACCGACCGGCCAGTTGGTGACGCTGAACCCACCCGCGCCCGTCGAGAACGCGACCGGCACCGAGGTCCAGTTCGCGTAGCCCGTCAGGGCCAGGTCGGTGCGGTGGTCACCATCGAAGTCGCCGGCGATCGTCTCGACGTTCGCGTCGCGCGCCCACGCCGGGAACGCGGCGATCGCCTGGTTGGTGACCGTGAACGATCCATCTCCGACCGAGGTCGCGACCGGCACCGTCGTCCACCCCGCGCCGCCGACCAGCGCCATGTCGGTCCGGCTGTCGCCGTCGAAGTCACCCGCGACGACGTTGACGCCGTTCGTCGCGGCCCACGTGCCGAACGACGCCACCGGGCGATTCTCGATGCGGAACGAGCCATCGCCGTTCGAGAACGCGACCGGGATCGTTGACCAGCCGGCCCCACCCACCAGCGCGATGTCGGTGCGACCGTCACGATTGTAGTCGCCGACGACCACCTTCGCGTTGGCGGTGTTGTCGCGCACCTGCCACCGGCCGCCGCCCGTCGTCACGCCCGTCGTCGCGGACCAGCCCAGCTCGCTGCGCTCATCGCCAGAACGCGGGCGGCGCGGTCTCGAGCGCGTGGAGCATCCTGGCGGTCGTTGACCGCGGCTACCACGTGTGGCCGATCGAGAGGACGGCGGCGACCGTGGTGACGGTGGTCGTGTCGTTGCGCAGCGCGCTGGCGCGCAGCTCGAAGCCGAGCACGGCGTCAGGGATCGTCCGACGCCAGCCGACCGCGGCGACGCCGGCCGGTGACCACCAGTGACCACGCTGGTTGGACTCGTCGTTCTGATACCAGCTGAGCGCGACACCGCCGCTGCCCTGGAGGTACAGCGCAGGACCGACCTGCCAGCGCACGCCGATCGTGGTGGTGGCCATCCGCGCGGCACGATCGCGATAACAGATCGCGTCGGCCGCACAGCCCCACGAGCCGGTGCGCCACGCGGCCGCCTCGACCACGCCGCCGACGCCGCGGCGGCCGACGGCGGAGGCGCTGACGACGAGCCCGGCAGCAAGCCCGGTCTCGAGAAAAGACGATGGCCCGCTGTCGAGGCGCACGATGCCGAGGCCGAGCCCGGCGGTGATCAAGCCGCCGTGGGGCTTGTCGTCGGCGGCCGCCGATGCGGGCGCGAGCGCGACGAGCACGAGGCCTGACAGCCCTGTTGACACCAATCCGGTCCGGCTCGTCATGGGCTCGCAGGTTCGCAACACGCGCGCCATCGGACGGACTACGTCGGCATGCTTCGGCCCCGGCCGCTGACCGCGGCTACCACGCGTGGCCGATCGCGAGGACGGCGGCGACGGTGGAGACGGTGGTCGTGTCGTTGCGCAGCGCGCTGGCGCGCAGCTCGAAGCCGAGCACGGCGTCGGGGATCGTCCAACGCCAGCCGACCGCGGCCACGCCGACCGGCGACCACCAGTGGCGCCGCGGTCCATTCGCGTCGTCCGTCCAGGTGAGCGCGGCGCCGCCGCTGCCTTGCACGTACAGCGCCCGGCCGAGCTGCCAGCGGAGGCCGAGCGTCGTGGTGGCCGTGCGCTCGGCGCGGTCGTTGTAGCAGGGACCGTCGGCGGCACACTCCGATGGCGCGGCTCGCCAGACCGCGGCCTCGACGATGCCGCCGACGCCGGCGCGCCCGCCGTACCCGGCCGCGACGATCAGCCCCGCCGTGCCCCCGCTCTCCGGCGACAACGCGTCGGGATCGTCGACCCGCACGATGCCCAGCCCGAGCCCGGCGGAGACCAGGCCGCCGTGCGGTCGATCGTCGGCGGCGGCCGGCGCCGCGAGCGCGGCGATCGCGGCGATCGCGGCGATCGCGAAGAATGACAACTTCGTTGACACCAACCCAGTCCAGTTCGTCATGGTCATTCGAATCTGCAATGCTCACGCCATCGGCCCAACCACCTCGAGCGCATACGTCGCGCGGGGCGCGCACAGTTTCCTGAGGTCCCCGCGACACCACGGTCCCACCGGTCCCCGCGCGGGCACGCCGCTCACGCCGCCTCGCCGACCGCCAGCTCGACGGGCGCGGCGTGCAGGCGCGCGAGCACGCGGCGCTCGCGGTAGGCGGGGATCCAGTCGTAGACGAGGGCCTGGATCGGGCGCCACAGGATGACCCAGGCGGAGATGGTGAGGCCCTCGCGCGCGATGGGGCCGAGGCGCGGCAGATCGCCGGCGAGCTGGGCGAGCGAGACCAGCGCGATCAGCAGGAGCGCGCCGAGCGCGAGCTGGGCCAAGGCGGTGCGGCGTTCGCGGCGGCGGCGGCGCGCGAGGCGGCCGAGCTCGTAGTCGAGGTGGGCGCGGTAGGCGGGGACGACGCGGTCGGGCTCGACGGCGGTCGGGAACCACAAGACGACGCGCAGCGGGCCGTGGGCCAGGAGGTCTTCGCCAGCGGCCACCAGGTACTCGAGGAGGTCGGGGTCGAGGTCGCGGCGGCGAAACGGCGCGGGGTCGCGGTTGTCGAACAGCTGCTCGATCGAGGTCAGGCGGACGTCGATGCAGTGCGCGCCCGCGTCGACGCGATAGCGCGGGTGGTTGGCCATCCCCGGAGCATGCCCGATCTGCGCGCGGTCGCCGTGCCCGCGACGACGCCGGCGCGAGCGCGAGGGCGTCGAACGACGCGGCGGTCGCGCCGCGCTACCGCCGCAGGCCGAAGAAGCCGCGGATGCGATCGACCAGGTCGGCCTGGACCTCGGCGCGGCTGGTGGCGGCGCGCTGGCCGCGGGCCGACTCGAGCGCCTCGCGGCGCGCGGCCAGCACCTCGGCGACCTGGTCGGCGATCTCGGGGCGCGCGGCGATCAGCGTCTGGAACACGGCCTTGTCGATGCAGTAGCACTCGAGATCGGTGATCGCGACGACGGTGGCCGAGCGCGCGGCGCCGGTCATCAGCGACATCTCGCCGAAGAACTGCCCGGGCCCGAGCCGCGCGATCTCGCGGGCCCGCTCGCCGACGCCGAGCTGCACCGCCGCGGTGCCGGTGGTGATCAGGTACAGGCCGTCGCCGGGGTCGCCCTCGTGGGTGACCACCTCGCCATGCGCGAACGGCGTCGGGCGCAGCGCCGCCGCCAGGGTCGCGCGCTCGTCGGCGCCCAGCGGCGCGAACAGATCGACCCGGGCCAGCGCGGCGCGGCGGCGGGCCAGCTCCTCGTCGTGCTTGCGCGCGCGGCGGTCCTCGGTCTCGGCGGTGACGAACAGCGCCTGGGCCGGGATCGACAGCGGGATGCCGGCCCGGCGCAGCGCGAAGTACGCGCGGATGCGCACGGCGCTGTCGGTGGAGTCGTCGAGCGCGAGGTCGGTCAGCCAGTAGCGCACGGTGTAGACCGCGTAGCTGTCGCGGATGCCGGTGAACAGCACCTGCGGCGCCGGCGTGGTCGCCATGTTGGGCACCGGGTCGCTGCCCAGCTCGCGCAGCACCGCGGCGATCACCTCGGTCGGCGCGGTGCGGAAGTCGACGAACAGCTCGAACGCCCGCCGCAGCTGCAGCGGCTCGCCGGCGCGGCGCCCTTGCACCGTGACCTGGCTCTTCATCAGCACCGAGTTGGGGATGATGACCGTCTCCCAGGCCCGGGTCTCGATCGCCGTGTAGCGCCAGCGGATCTCGCTGACCCGGCCGGCCGGGCCGCCGGGCCCGAGCGTGATCCAGTCGCCGACCTTGATCGAGCTGTCGGCCTGCAGCGCCAGGCCGCCCATCAGGTTGCCCAGCGTGTCTTGCAGCGAGAAGCCGATCACCGCGGTCAGCACCGCCGAGGTGGTGATGAGGCCGGCCAGCGACCAGCCGGCGCGCTTGCCGACGACGATCAGCACCACCACCGACGCGACGCCGGTCGCGATGTCGACCAGGATGCGCGGCACGGTCACGCCGATCCGCGGCAAGACGACGGTGAACGCCGCGACCTGGGCCAGCCCCACCACCGCGAGCAGCTCGAACGCCAGCGCGGCGGCGGCGATCGGCTGATCGTCGTAGCCGAGCGCGTCGGCGGTGGCGCCCCACAGCACCAGCAGCGCGGCGAGGATCAACAGCACCGTCGACGGCCACACCCGGCGGCGCGCCTCGGGGGTCCACCGCTTGACCGCCAGCGTGACCGCCAGCCACGCCGGCGCCATCCACACCACGTGGCCGGCGCGGGCGTACGCGGCGAGCGACTCGAAGAAGCTCACGCGGCCCCCACCGGCTGGCTCGGGCCCAGCGTCTTGATCGCGAAGTCGCGCGACACCGCGCCGACCTCGTCGACGAACCCGGCCAGGTTGACGTTCAGGCTCATCGCCATCGGCGCGGCGCGCGGCCGGAAGAAGTCGTCGAAGTGGTGCGGCACCACCAGCCGCGGCTCGAGCGCGCGGAGCAGCCGCGCCACGTAGCGCCGGGTGAACCGCCGCCCCGAGATGCCGCACAGGAGCACGTCGACGCCGCGGTGCCGGACCTCGGCGTCGATCAGATCGCACGAGCCCTGGTGGTAGAAGGTCGCGCCGCCGACCGCGACGTGGATGCCCCAGACCTGGCCGCACTTGTAGGCCTGCGGCACCAGCTCGTCGACGTGCTCGCAGGTGAGCTCGCCGCCGTACGGGACCCACAGGCCGCCGGCCAGCTTGCTGTGCAGGCTGGGCACGAACGTCACGGCGAACGGCCCGATGTCGTAGGTGTGGTGCGGCGCGACGGTGACCGCGCGCTCGGGCTGGCCGTGCAGCGCCATGAGCCGCGCCAGCGACGCCGAGCCGTAGACCGCACAGCCGGCGCGCCGCGCCAGCGCCGGCACGTCGAGCGCGTGATCGAAGTGGGTGTGGCCGACCAGGATCGCCAGCGGATCGGGCACCGCGGCCAGCGCCGCGGGGTCGGCCCGCACCACGCGGCGGCGCAGCAGATCGCCGAGCGGCTGCCGGGTCAGGTACGGATCGATCAACAGGTGCTGCCCCTCGTAGGTGAGGCGAAAGCCGGCGGTGCCCAGCCACTCGAGCGTGAGGCCGCGCGGCAGGCCGGCACCGTCGGCCCAGGTCAGCGCGCGGTGCGCGTCGAGATCGTGATCGACCTGGCGGCCTCGACGCGTGCCGTAGGCGGCGAGCGCCGCCAGGTGGCCGAGGGGTCCGAGCACGTCGCCGATGGTAGCGCCGCGGACGCGGTGGCCGCACCGGGCCCGGGCGCCGATCGTGCAGCCGCGCCGGCGTCACGCGCTGCCAACACATTGGCGGAAGTTCCATAGGTTGGCCATCCGTTAGCCGGCGCGCGCGCCACCCTGGTACGGTGCGTCCACCGCCGGAACCCCGGCTCACCCAGGAGGATCCCATGGCATTCACGCTTCCCCCCCTGCCCTACGGCAAGGACGCCCTCGCCCCGGTCGTGTCGGCCGAGACCATCGACTACCACTACGGCAAGCACCACCAGGCCTACGTCACCAACCTGAACAACCTCGCCCCCGGCACCAAGTACGAGGCGATGTCGCTCGAGGAGGTCGTCAAGGCGTCCTACGGCCAGGCCTCCGAGAAGCCGTTCTTCAACAACGCCGCGCAGGTGTGGAACCACACCTTCTACTGGCACTCGCTGGCGCCCAACGCCGGCGGCGCGCCCACCGGCGCGATCGCCGCGGCGATCGACAAGAGCTTCGGCTCGTTCGCCGACTTCAAGGACAAGTTCAGCAAGGCCGCGGCGACCCAGTTCGGCTCGGGCTGGGCGTGGCTGGTGCAGAAGGCCGACGGCGGCCTGGCCATCGAGCAGAGCGCCAACGCCGACACCCCGTTCGCGGTCGGCACGTCGTGCATCCTGACGATCGACGTCTGGGAGCACGCCTACTACATCGACTACCGGAACGCCCGCCCCAAGTACATCGAGGAGTACTGGAAGCTGGTGAACTGGGACTTCGCGAACGCCAACCTGAAGTAGCGCGCCGCCTACACCAGCGCGACGGCCGCCGCCGCGCCGAGGCCGACCGCGACCCCGAGCGCGAACAGCGGCCAGCGCGGCGCCGCCGCGAGCGCCGCGCCCGACGGCGCCGCCGCGGTCAGGTCGAAGCGCACCTCGTGGACGGTGCCGGCGGTCGCGTCGACCAGCGCGACGCCGACCGCGCCGTACGCGACCTGGTACTCGAGCAGCTGCCGGCGGGTGGCGGGGTTGGCCAGGCTCGGCGCGTCGCGCCCGGTCTTGACCTCGGCCACCCAGCGCTCGCCGGCGCGCTCGGCCAGGTAGTCGCAGCGCAGGCCGGCGTCGTAGCGCTCGCCGTCGACCTCGACCGGCAGCACGTGGCGCGCCTGGCGGTCGACGATCGTGAAGCCGGCGGCGGCGAGCAGCGCGGCGCCGGCCAGCTCACCGTCGGCGGCGACCCGCCCGACCCGCCGCGCCCGCCGCGATCGACCGCGCGCCGCCAGCGCCCGCACCGCGACGATCGCCACCACCGCGGCGAGCGCGGCGATCAGGAGCTGACGAGGCACGCGGCGATCGTGGCCGACCTGTCTGACAGCCGCGGCCGGCGCGCACGCTCAGGCCGCGATCACGGCGTCGGCTGCGGATCCTGGTCCGAGCTGGTCCGCCGCTCGACCCGGCCGTCGGGGTGGATGATGATCTCCTCGCGCCGCCACTGCGCGCTGGGCGGCATCGCCCCGCCCTGCCGCGGCGGCACGATCCGGGGCTGCGGCTGCGCCTGCGCGACCTGGCGCTCGGGCAACTCGCTCAGCGTGACGCTGACCGACTTCGCGACGCCGCCGCGGACGACGTCGAGCTTGACCGTCTTGCCGGCGCCGCGGGTCGCGACCGCGTTGCGCAGCTTGCCGACCTCGCGCACCGGGGCGCCGTCGATCGCGGTGACCAGATCGCCCGCGGCGAGGCCGGCCTTGGCCGCCGGCGTGCCGCGCCCGACCGAGCCGATCACGACGCCGCTGGGCGCCTTGATGCCGAACTGGTCGCGCGCGGCCTGATCGAGCGGCGCCAGGCCGACGCCGAGGTAGCCGCGCGACACCCGGCCGTCCTTGACCAGCATGTCCATGATCGGCCGCGCCATGTTGGTCGGGATCGCGAAGCCGATGCCCTGGTAGCCGCCGGTGCGCGACAGGATCGCGGTGTTGATGCCGATCAGGTTGCCGTTCATGTCGACCAGCGCGCCGCCCGAGTTGCCGGGGTTGATCGCCGCGTCGGTCTGGATGAAGTCCTCGTACTGCTCGATGCCGACCGAGGCCCGGCCGACCGCCGAGACGATGCCCATCGTGACGGCCTGGCCGACGCCGAACGGGTTGCCGACCGCCAGCACGACCTCACCGAGCCGCAGCTTCGACGAGTCGCCGATCGTGATCGGCTTGAGCGCCGGCAGCTTCTGTCCCTTGGCCGGGATCAGCTGCAGCACCGCGACGTCGCTGCGCGGATCGCTGCCGATCAGCTTGGCGTCGAGCTCGACGCCGTCGCGCAGCGTGACCCGGATCGACGCGGCGTTGTCGATGACGTGGGCGTTGGTCAGGACGCGCCCATCGCTCGAGACGATCACGCCCGAGCCGAGGCTCTGGGCCTTGCGCGGATCGTCGCCGCCATAGAACGGCGAGCTGGGATCGTTCCAGAACGGATCGGCGGCGAACGGGCCGGTCGCGACCTGCTGGGTGGTCGAGACGTTGACGACGCTGTCGACGACGCGCTCGGCGACGTCGGAGATCTGGGTGGAGCCAGGCGCCAGCGCCTGCGCGTGGGCGGGCCCGGGCGAGGTGGTGCGCGCGACCAGGCCGACGCCGGCCGCGACGCCAACCGCGCAGACCCCGGCGATGATCGAACGACGGATGCGAGTGTGTCGGGTCATGGGTTCTCCGTGAGTTCGATCCGTCAGACCGTCAAGACGGTTGCTCGTATTCCGCCGACTGGGCGCGCGCGCGCCGATGCCGTCGCCCGAAAATGCGCCGAGCCGCACGGCGGCGGCTCGGAGGGCTGCGCGGCTGGACGCGCGGCGGACGCGTGGCGGACGCGTGCTATCGGGTCACTGCGCGAACAACGTCGGCACGTCCTGCTCGACGCGCTCGGCCGCCATCGTCGTGAGCAGCCCGGGCACGCGGGTGCGCTCGGTCCACAGGAAGTACTCGACCTTGTCGGCCGGCTTGGCGGCCGGCGGCTGCTCGGGCGTCGCGGGCGCGGCCGGATCGGCGGGCTTGGTCGGGTCAGCCGCGGGCGGCGGCGCCGGCTTGCTCGGGTCGACCGGCTTGCTCGGGTCGACCGGCTTGCTCGGGTCGGCGGGCGTCGGCGGGGCCGCCTCGACCGCCGCCGGCGTGGTGCGGCGGTACAGCTTGATCGTCCCGAGCGGCGCGCCCTTGCCGTCCTTGTAGGCGGCGGCGACCACCAGCTCGAGCGACGCGACGTCGAGCTTGGCGTCGTAGCTGATCGGCCGCAGCTTCTCGAGCTTGTCGAGGAAGTTGGCGACGACGGTGTCGGCGGTCGCGCCCTGGCCCCAGGTCTCGATCAGCTCGTCGGCGTTGGCCGGCGGCGCGTGCGGGTCGTCGGCGTCGGGCGGCGGCGCCTTCACCTTGATCTTCTGCACGCGCTTGCTCTTGTCCTTGGCCGACACCTCGACCGCGGCGGCGACCTTGGGGTCGAACGCGCGCAGGTCGGTCGGGCGCAGGCTCGGCTCGCCGCCCTCGAGCGTGGCGACCATGCTGCCGAGCACCACGAACGCCTTGTTGGTGTCGAGGTCCTGCAGGTAGCGATCGCCGCCGCCGAACACCCGGCCGCCGACCACCAGGGTCTTGGCGCCGTCGGCGAACACCACCGCGATCGACGTCTGCGAATCGGCCAGGCCGTAGTCCTGCTTCACGTCGTCCTTGGGCACGCCGACCGACTTGATCGCCCGCATCCGGGCGAACTGCTTCACCAGCTTCTCGCCCTCGGGGCCGACCGGGAACTCGGTGGTGGTGGTCTCGTCGACGAACTCCGGCTCGGGCGGCGGCGCGGCCGGATCGGCCGGCGGCGGCGCGTCGATCGGCTTGGGCTTCTTGATCGTCTTGGTCTCGGTGCCCCACCAGTACGCGTCGGCGCCGGCGCCGCGGCGCTCGATGCGCACCAGCCGCTTGTCGGTCTGGAACTCGATCTTGGAGACGTCGGCCTCGCCGCGCGTCCACATCACCACCTCGCCGCCGACCGGCTTGGTGGCCTCTTCCTTGGTCCAGGTCTTGTAGCCGTAGACCAGCATCACGCCCAGGAGGGCGCCGTGGACGATGACTCCCTTCATGACGTCTTCTCCATCTTGGCGACCGCCAGCGGCCGGCGGCGGCGGTACGACACCGCGTAGGCCAGGCCCAGCGCGACCACCAGCAGCGGGACGAACACGGTCGTCGCCACGAACCACAGCGCCTGCTGGCGCTTGGTCTGGCGGACCTCGTTCTCCTTCTCGGTGTTGACGATGCCGGCGAACGCCTCCTCGCCGCCGAGCCAGCGGATGCTGTCGTCGGGCAAGGTCCGGCTGTTGGTGTCGAGGCCCTGCTGGCCGGTGAGCGTGCGGAACAGCCGGTCGGCGAACAGATCGTTGTCGGCGAACACCAGCGCGCGCCACGGCTCGCCGTCGGTGCCGTCGGCCTTCTTCGGCTTGGGCCCCTCGATCGCGGCGCCGATCGAGTAGCGATCGCGCTTCTCGGCCGGCGCGTCGAAGGCGTGGTTGCCGTCGAGGTCGAGCCAGGCGTCGCTCATCGAGCGGATGATGATCGTGCGCTTGGGCTTCTCGGCGGCGGCCGCCGCCGGCCCGCTGAAGTCCTTCTCGATCAGCGCGCCCGAGGTCTGTAGCAGGATCGCCTGGTTGGCGGCGCCGCGCGACAGCGCGGTGGTGGCCGGGTGCGACGAGAAGCCGTTGGTCAGCGCCAGCATCTTGTCGGTCGGCTGGCCGCGCTCGGGCGTGTAGTTCTTGTCGTCGTGGATGAGGTGGCGGTCGAGGCCGACGCCGAAGTAGCCCTCGAGCGGGCCCAGCTCGAAGTCGCCCTGCGGATCGATCGCGACCAAGAGCCGCCCGCCGCGGTCGAGGTAGCCGGTCAGCGTGTTGAGCTCGCCCGGCTCGAACGGCAGCTTGGGCCCGAGCGCCATCACCAGCGTCGCGTCAGCCGGGACCTCGCGGTTCAGGTCGATCGTCGGCAGCGTCTTCACCTCGTAGTTGAGCTGGCCGAGGATGGCCTTGATCACCATCGCCTTGGCGTCGGGGAAGCGCGCCCGCACCTGCGCCGGCAGCGAGTCGGGGTCGTTGATCTCGCCGTGGCCGACCGTCAGGTACGCCTTGCGCTTCTCGCGCACCAGCTTGAGCAGCTCGGTGTTCACCGTCTGATCGAGGATGCGCAGCTTGCCGGTCTGGCGGCGGGCCTTGTCGAAGTCGGTGTCGATCTCGAACTTGCCGCTCTTCTCGGCGGCGGCGCCCGCGGCGCCCGCGTCGTCGCCGGCGCGGACCAGCACGACCGTGCCGTCGCGCTGCACCTGGTACTTCTGGGCCAGCTGCGCCGAGACCAGGCGGTCGTAGCGCTCGACCTGGACCTTGCCGGTCTGGCGGCCGAGCTCCTGGAAGTAGCCGCGCACCTCCTCGCCGACCTCGTTGACCTCGGGGAAGAACATCAGCACCTTGATCGGCGCCTTCAGGCTGTCGACGATCTTGCGGGTCGACTCGCCGGGCGACGACGTCTTGAAGTACGAGACGTCCTTGCGCACGTTCTTCTGCTTGGCGACGTTGCACGTCACCATCAGGAACGCGACCGCCAGCGCGATCGTCAGGCCCGAGATGCCCATCTCGCGGGTGCGCTGGAACTCGACGACGTCGTCGGGGTCATCGGCGGTCCACTCGCCGACGGTGGCCTCCATGAAGATCGTCGGCAACAGCGCGCACAGCCCGACGATCATCCAGCCGATCGTCATGATCGTGTCGAACTTGGCGGCGCTCTTGGGCGTGGCGTCGGCGCGACCGATCAGCGCCAGGCCGCTCTTGGTGGTGAGGTAGTACATGACGCCGGCGGCGAGCAGGCCCAGGAAGCACGCCAGCAGCGTGGTCTCGGCCTGCTTGCGCTTGTGCGTCGCCTTGGCCCAGCGCCAGATCTGCGCGCCGAGGCCGCCGAGGAACGCGATCACCGCGATCGCGGTCAGCGCCTTGGCCAGGCCCGGCACCGCCTCGAGGGTGCGCCGGGCGACGACCAGGAGCCCCACCGAGACGAGCAGCGAGACCCGGACCCACAGCTTGGCGGGAGTGTTCATTGCCATCGCTTCGCCTCCATCGTCTTCACCGCCAAGAGCAGGAAGAAGTAGATCATCGCCAGGTAGTAGACGAGGTCCTTGAGGTTGAAGATCCCGCGCATGAAGCCGTTCTGGAAGTGGATCCACCACAGGTCGAGCTCGGCGAACACCGCGCGCAGCGGCGGGTCGAGCACCAGCGACAGCTTGTAGAGCAGCACCATGCCGCCGACGATGATCGCCGCGACCACCGCGGCGATGACCATCTCGCGGGTCAGGCTCGACGCGAACACGCCGACCGCGAGGCAGGCGCCGCCGAGCAGCCACAGCCCGAGGTAGCCGACGAAGATCTGCGCGCCGGTGATCTTGCCCTGGCCCTTGATGAGCAGCGGGATGTACGCCGACAGCACCAGGATCATCGTCAAGAACGCCAGCGTCGCGAGGAACTTGCCGACGACGATCGCGTACTCGCGCACCGGCGACGTCGACAACAACATCAGCGAGCCCGATTGCCGCTCCTCGGCGATGACCCGGAACGACAGGATCACCGAGATGATCATGACGACGCCGGAGCTCGACCAGAAGAACTGCTGCAGCATCTCGCTGGCCAGCGCGCTCTTGTAGCCGAACGCCTGGAACGTGATGCCCATGGCCAGGAGCGCCACGCCGACGACGATCCAGCCCATGATCGAGCGCAGGTAGGCCGCGAACTCGCGGCGGAAGATCATGTATATCGCCCGCATCGTCACTCCTTGGGGGCCGGCGCCGGGGCCGCGGCCGGCGAGGCGGCGACCAGGCGGAGGAAGGTGTTCTCGAGGTCGACCGCCCGGGCGTCGAGGCGGAGCAGGTCGAGGCCGGCGCCGACGACGGCCCGGCTGACCTCGGCCCGCACGTCGCGCTTGCTCGACAGCGACAGGTCCCACGCGTCGCCGCGCTCGGTCGGCACGCTCTTGCCGAGCAGGCCGTCGATGCCGCCCAGCGCGGCCAGCACCGCGGCGGCGCCGCCGTCCTTGCCGTCGGGCACGCGCACGGTGAGGTCGACCGAGAAGATCGACTCCTGCTGCGCGGCGAGCTCGGCCTCGGTGCCGGCGCCGACGATCTGGCCGCGGCCCAAGACCAGCAGGCGATCGCAGGTCTGGCTGACCTCGGCGAGCTGGTGCGAGGACAGGAGCACGGTGTGCTTGTCCTTGAGCTCGTGGATCAGCTTGCGCATCTCGACGATCTGCCGCGGGTCGAGGCCGCGGGTCGGCTCGTCGAGGATCACCAGCTGCGGCCGGTGGACGATGGCCTGGGCCACGCCGACGCGCTGGCGGTAGCCGTGCGACAGCGTATTGATCGGCTCGCCAGCGACCAGCGTCAGATCGGTGAGCGCGAGCGCGTCGCCGATCTTGGCCTTCTTGTCGCTGGCGGCGACCTCGCGCAGGTCGCAGACGAAGCCGAGGAACGCCTGGACGGTCATCTCGGGGTAGAGCGGCGGGGTCTCGGGCAGGAAGCCGATGCGCCGCCGGACCTCGTGGGGGTTGGCCAGCGCGTCGATGCCGCCGACCGACACCGCGCCCGCCGTGGGGCGGAGATCGCAGGCCAGGATGCGGAGCGCGGTGGTCTTGCCGGCGCCGTTCAGGCCCAGGAAGCCCACCGTCTCGCCTTTGTCGATCTCGAACGAGACCGGGCCGAGGGCACGCTTCCCACCGTAGTACTTGGTGAGATTGGAGACTTGGATCATGGAGGCTCCCCGGGGCCGTCCCCGGTTGGAGATCGTGGAAAGAGCTGCGCTTTTAGGTGAGGTGGCGACCCGATGTCAAGCCGACCCCTCCGCGGTGCTGCGACGGGGTGCGACAGCCGCCGAACCGCTGCTCACGCCCCGGCATTCCCGCCCGGCGCGAGATCGTCACGCCGCAGCGACGCCCGCGTCGTGCAGGGCGCCATCGGCCAGGGTCCAGGTGCGGGTGGCCAGCGCGGCGCCGAGCCGCTGATCGTGGGTCACGATCACCAGCGCGCCGGCGTAGGCGGCCAGCGCCGGCTCGAGCCGCTCGATCGACGGCAGGTCGAGGTGGTTGGTCGGCTCGTCGAGCAGCACCAGGTACGGCGCGTGGGTCAGGCCCAGGGCCAGCGCCAGCTTGCGCGCCTCGCCCGGCGACGGCGCGGTCGACGCCAGCGCCCGCGCCGGATCGAGCCCGAGCGCGTCGGCGAGCTGGCCGAGGCGGCCGCGCGCGGCGGCGTCGAGCTGCCGGATCGCGGCCACCAGCGCGGTGGCCTGGGCCCGGGTCAGCTCTTGCGGCAGCACCAGCAGGCGCGCGGGCGGCAACGTCCAGGCCGCGGCCAGCGCCGCCAGCAGCGTCGACTTGCCCGCGCCGTTG
>Ga0075163_10000874_pt1 | contig 40301 bp, 34 predicted proteins | sample JI1023141ADNA_FD_71478 | JGI IMG/M metagenome (GOLD analysis project Ga0075163, IMG submission 71478) | Wastewater effluent complex algal communities from Wisconsin, to seasonally profile nutrient transformation and Carbon sequestration -... | ecosystem: Engineered > WWTP > Effluent > Algae...
GGCACGTTCGGGTCCTACAACCGCGATGCGATTCGACAGAAATTAATGAATCGGTGAAGGTGAGGGACGCGGTGCAGATTTGTAGCTGGTAAGTCGTGGCTTCCATCGGGGCAAGCCCGACGGAGAGCTGGAACGCGGCAGAGAAGGAAAGCTTACAGCAACAAGCCGGCGATGCAACCTGTCATTAGGCAGGCGAGCGTGCCGCCGATCATCGCACGTAGGCCTAGTTGAGCGATTTCGTTTTTGCGTTCAGGAGCTAAGCCCCCAATACCGCCGACTTGGATACCAATTGCGCCAAAGTTCGAAAAGCCGCACAGCGCATAGGTCATGATACGAACGGTTCGCTCGGATAGCTTTGTGGGCGAGTCTGACTGGACCATTTGTCCAAGTTGTTCATAGGCAATAAACTCATTGGCGATCATCTTGATGCCCAGCAGCCTCCCAGCCAGCAAACATTCGCCACTTTCTATACCCATCAAAAATGCAATCGGACAAAACAGATAGCTCAACGCACCCGATAAAGTTAACGTGGCATTTCCTTTCGCATCGACAAAACCGACCAGAGCACCAGCTTGTCCAAAGAGCCAATCACACATTGCAATCAGAGCCAAGAAGGCCAGTAACATCGCACCAACATTTAACGCCAATTGCAATCCGTCTGAAGCGCCTTGTGTTGCAGCTCCGATGAGATTCGGTGAAGTTCGCGGCAAGTCGAGCTGAACGGTTTGCAATGTCTTCTCAGGTTCTGTTTCAGGAACCATTAACTTCGCAATGAGCAAAGCAGCGGGAGCACTAATGACACATGCCGTTAATAAATCACCGGCACTCACGCCCATCTGGCTATAGGCTCCAAGCAAGCTGCCGGTCACAGTAGCAAAACCACCAGTCATGAGCGCGTTTAATTCTGATCGCGTCATCTTCGATAAGTAGGGTTTAACAACCAGCGGAGCTTCGGTGTGACCGACAAAGATATTTGCAGCAGCCGAAAGGGTTTCTGGGCCAGAGGTCTTCAGTGTCTTTTGCATTATCCACGCAATCGAACGGACCAATACTTGCATCACACCTAAATGATATAGCACAGCCATCAGTGTCGAGAAGAAGATGATGGTTGGCAAAACACCAAACGCAAATGTGGTGACCAAATTGGTGTTCATGATCGGTGGTGCACCATTGACGGGTTCACGCATCGTAAAGAGAAATCCGCTGCCAGCTTCTACAAACGACATCAACTTGGAGACTGCTTGATTGACCTGCTGGAAAATCCATTGCCCAACACTGGTCTTGAGCATGAAGACCGCTAACGAAATTTGTAATAGCAGACCACCTATGACCACGCGCCATGGAAAGCGTTTTCGATCCGTCGACATACTCCAAGCAATCGCCACAAAAGCAAAGATTCCCACGAAGCTGATGAGCTTTAGAATCATAAACGCCCTATGAAGATTTAACGTTGGGTGTTAAAGATGCGATCACCTGCATCCCCGAGGCCTGGCACGATGAACTTGTGACTGTTTAGTTCTGGATCAACCGTGCAAACATAAATCGAGACATCGGGGAATTCACTTCGAACCGCATCGATACCAGGTTGAGCGGCGATGACGCTAAAGACTCGAATATCTTGAACACCCCATTTTTTGAGGGTCGTGATGGCCATACGAGTTGATCCCCCAGTCGCCAACATGGGATCGAGGACAATGGCGATGTCTGTCGCTCCATCGTCGGGCAATTTGCAATAGTATTCGACCGGTTTGGCTGTGGCTTCATCGCGATACATGCCTAAGTGCCAGACTTCAGCGTCGGGTAATAGGTTTAGCAGTGGATCGACCAAACCCAAACCGGCTCGCAAGATGGGGACTAAGGCGATACGAGCGGCTAGGCGTTGCGTGGTTAGAGGTGCAACGGGCGTTTGGATCGGGAAGTCTGCGGTTGGAAGCGACTCGGTGACCTTGTAGGCCAGCAGCATCGACAGTCGTTCGATTTGTTGCCGGAATAAGGGAGGGGGAGTTTCTTTGGCTCGCAGGATCGAAAGATGATGATCGACTAATGGATGTTGAAGAACGATCAATTGCCCCACAGTCAAAACCTCAGCAGCGTGCCTAATACGAAGTGCAATGAAAGAACGAGCGGAGTGTAGCTCATCAGCATCGTAAAAGCAATTGTGAGAAGTAGTTCGGTCCGTCCCGGCCGCAATGACAACTACAAATTAACAAATCTCACGACGCTGTAGCGTGGTAAGTCGCTGCCTCCATCGGGACGAGCCCGATGGAGAGCGAGATACGCGTGGATATTTGAGTGGTGGCTGTAGCCGGTAAGTCGCTGCTTCCATCGGGGCAAGCCCGATGGAGAGTATAAAAAGTTACAGCGTTTTGAGAACTTTCTCCAACAACGCTTTGGTTGCGCGAATACCGGCATATTCGTCGAGCTTGCTGCCTTCATATTCGATGCCGATGTAGCCCGAATATTTCGAAGCGGCGACGAGTTTCATCATCTTGGCATAATCGGTGTGGGTTTCGTTTCCTTCCGCATCGAAGTCATGGCTCTTAGCGCTGACGCCCTTGGCGAAAGGCATCGTTTCTTCAACGCCCATGTAACGATCGTAGTCGTGGAAGTTTCCGAAGTCAGGCAGAGTACCGCAGTTGTCCATACCAACGGTCTTCATCACGCCAGCGAGCCATTTGCCGTTAGAGCTCAAACCACCATGGTTCTCAACAATAACGCCGATGTTGTGAGGCTTCGCATATTCGCAAACGCCGCGAAGGCCATCAGCGGCAAGTTTGGTCTGCTCTTCAAAACTACCTTCTGCATAAGCGTTCACGCGAATCGAGTGGCAGCCGAGGAACTTCGCTGCATCAACCCACTTGTAATGATTCTCAATCGCTTGTTTGCGTTTGGCAGAATCGGGATCGCCCAATTTGCCTTCGCCATCGATCATGATCAAGACATTGGTGACGCCCAAGTCTTCGCTACGCTTCTTTAGGTCGGCTAAGTAGCTGGCGTCTTTCGCTTTATCTTTGAAGAACTGGTTTACATATTCAACGCCATCGATACCAAATTCTTCTTTGGCCACTTTAGGAAAATCAAGGTTGCTGATTTTGTTGGCGAACAAAGTTTTATGCAACGACCATTCAGCCAAAGAGATCTTGAAGCGAGGTCCTTCGTTTGCGGCAAAAGCCCAAGGGGAAAACGAAGAAGAGAGGTTCAAGGTGGAAACAGCTGCTGCGGCGGCTACGGAGTTGCGAAGGAACTGACGTCTTGAAGCAAAGCTCATGCGGAGAGGCTCCTGGCAGAGGTGAGGTGTACGAAAATGCGATTCATGACAAACGTGTGATCGCAGAAAATAGTTCGTTGTGATTATAGTCCATTTCACACAAATGTGGGGTGGTCAGTGTTATGGATTGCATAATTGGTTTGGCCCATGCAACCGGAAGGCCTTCGCTAGCTAATTCAAATTCCCAGAAATCTGTTCTGAAGATTGCTGGGAAGGAGGATCGATATGGATCGCAGGCATGAGGAGTCGTTTCATTTTTCGTGATGACGAGTCTTCGCAAATTGGGCCATGGACGGCGCAGATCTGGACAAATTATCCCTAGCTGCGGAATTCGTAACATGGTCGCTGGCAAACCGCATTATCTGCTTTATTGCGGCGTGGTCGTCAACCCGATGCCACCACTTCCTGGAGGAGCGTCAGTACCTTCTCAAGGGGGGAGCAAGTGGCACTTCGTATTGGAATCACTCGAATCGGAAGAGCGATTAGAGGCGATTGATTACGAAGCGGAAGGTAGCCCAGATCGTCTCGCTCTTTTGGCGTTGGTCCGAGGCTTAGAAGCGTTGGAACAACCCAGTCGAGTCACCCTGCTTACGCCCAGTCGATATGTCAGCCGAGGGCTGCGGTTCGGCTTGTCGGAATGGCAAGAAAACGAATATCGCTGGGAGCATTTCGGAACATGGCGTCCAGTGCGCAACGCCGATTTGTGGCGCCGCGTGCAACATGCCTTAGGTTTCCATGATGTGCTGTGCAGAATGGCACCTGAAATGAACCAAGTTGCCGAAACCGAAGAACTCGAAATTGCCAGTTTGCGGAAGAGCACCCGCCCTATTTCCAAGCCACTGTCGAACATCCCCCCATCCACCAAGAGCGTATCGGACCGATGTCTGGACTCGATCCGCGATTTGGGGCATTGGCTGACAGGAAAGTCAGCTGGCGGCTTGGAATTGGCGACGACTTAATCCCCTGCCCTACTACGACCAGATAACCCATTAGCTTATAACAATTGAAATAGAACGGAGTTGGACGTGCGAACACAGGTACCGCTTCATGGAATCCGTCGGGTGATCGAAGGAACTCATGAGAACCCTGGTGAGGTGTTGGGGCCACATCGAATCGAGCAAGATGGTCGGGAAGCTTTAGCTGTCCGTGCCTATTTGCCCGGATCCCAACAAGTGTGGTTGGTGGATAAAGAACATCGAGCCGTTCGCCCGATGCGAAAGATCCATCCCGCGGGCTTTTATGAAGGATTATGCCCGCTCGGAAGCACGGAGCCCAACAGTCAATATCTACTGAGAGTTGCCAACGAACGAGGTGAAGTGACCGAGATGCAGGATCCGTATGCCGTTGCTCCATTGATGACCGATTTCGATCGATACCTTTTCGGTGAAGGCCGAAACTGGAACATCTATCGACGCTTAGGAGCACATTGCCGAACGGTTAATGGCGAAGTAGGTGTCAACTTTGCCGTGTGGGCTCCCAATGCGCAATCCATTCAAGTGGTGGGCGACTTCAATTTTTGGGATGGCCGACAACATGCGATGCGCAAACAAGTTCCTTCGGGGATTTGGGAGCTCTTTGTCCCAGCTGCAAAGGTTGGACAGAAATACAAATTCCGCATTCGCTCCTTAGATGGGCAAACGATCGACAAAAGCGATCCGTTCGGCTTCTACGCTGAATTGCCTCCGCGCACTGCTTCAGTCATCACCGAGTTGGGTAACTTTACTTGGGCCGATGATCAATGGATGGAACGTCGCGCTGCCGAAGATCCTCTTCGCAAACCCATATCAGTTTATGAACTTCATCTTGGTAGTTGGAAACGTGATTCGCGCGGAATTCATGGCTGGATGAATTATCGCGAAATCGCGCATCAAGTTGTCGAGTATTGCCGACAAACGGGTTTCACGCACATCGAATTGATGCCCGTCAGCGAGCATCCATTCACCGGTAGCTGGGGTTATCAAACCGTTGGTTACTTTAGCATTACGAGCCGATACGGCACGCCAGAGGATTTCAAGTATCTCGTTAACTACTGCCATCAAAATGGCATTGGAGTTCTGATCGATTGGGTACCGGCTCACTTCCCCAAAGATGGCCACGGTTTGCGCCGATTTGACGGCAGCGCACTCTACGAACACGAAGATCCACGTCAGGGTGAACATCCTGATTGGGGAACGATGATCTTCAACTATGGTCGCAACGAAGTTCGCAATTTCTTGATCTCCAACGCTTTGTTCTGGCTCGATGAATATCACATCGACGGCCTACGCGTCGATGCCGTGGCTTCGATGTTGTATCTCGATTACAGCCGCAAACATGGCGAATGGGTTCCGAACGTGCATGGTGGACGAGAGAACCTCGATGCTATTCATCTGTTGCGCGAGTTCAATGCCCAAGCCCATGCTCAATACCCTGGTGTGCTGACGATTGCAGAAGAATCGACTGCTTGGCCAGGCGTTAGTCGCCCCGTCGAAAGCGGTGGATTGGGATTCTCGCTCAAATGGAATATGGGCTGGATGAACGATACGTTGCGGTACATGCGACATGATCCCATTCATCGCAAATATCATCATGATGAGATCACTTTCAGCTTGATTTATGCGTTCACCGAGAACTTTGCTCTACCTCTCTCGCACGATGAAGTCGTACATGGCAAGGGAGCGTTGGTAGCACAGATGTCTGGGGATCTATGGCAGAAATTTGCCAATTTGCGATTGCTCTACAGCTACATGTGGACGCATCCAGGCAAGAAGCTGCTCTTCATGGGAAGTGAAATCGCCCAATGGCATGAGTGGAATCATGATGCTGAAATTCAGTGGGATTTGTTGAAGTGGGATAATCACGCGGGCATGCAACGCTTGCTTGGTGATCTCAACCGCTTATTGGTTCAAGAGCCATCTTTGCATCAAGTTGACTTTTCAGCAGAAGGCTTTGAATGGGTCGATTGCTTGAATCGTGAAGATAGCACTCTATCGTTTATTCGCTACGCCGAAGATAAATCGAATTGGTTATTGGTGTGCTGTAACTTCACTCCAGTGGTTCGCGACTATCGAGTTGGTGTGCCTGCCAACGCATTTTATCGCGAGATCTTCAACAGTGATTCGGCTTACTACGGGGGTAGCAACGTGGGTAACTTCCCAGGTGTGCAAGCCGAAACGATTCCGCAACACGGCCGACCGCAATCGATCAATCTCCGTTTGCCCCCATTGGCGACGATGGTTTTCAGACCTGAACGCTAATCCATTGAAGCCTGCAAATTCGCACCCCGTCATCGCGCTAAGACCGATAGCGCGATGATGTATGGTTTCTATGGTGAATGTTAGAAGCACTTATGGCGCGAGATTGAGACGCGGCTTGCGAGAGCGAATCAGTTCGCTTTCGTATGCGCGACGAGAGGCGAGTTTTTCCCCTGGTGATCCTGCGGCGAACTCATGCAGCTCAATCGTCAGTTCTGTGCCGCCATGCTCAAGCATGTAGTTACGGAGTTGATCGCGATCGGATTTTTTCAGATGATGTGTCAATCTTTCGCGCAGATTATTGGATTGCCCAATGTAAAGGTAACCGGTTGCATCTCGGAAGATGTAGATACCAGGGCGAGTAGTTGTTCGAGGTAATTGACGGGTCAGTTCATCAAGTGTGTATTCGCTAATGTTGACCTTCCAGTCACTTGCTTGAACGACTAATTCGGGTTGTAGTTGTCGTGACTTGCGGAGTCTGAGAGCCGCTTTGCGCAGAAGGTATACATCCGTGTTCGGGGAGAGTTCGACGGCCAATTTGTCAAAAGCTTTCAGTAACTCAGGGTCGCATAATATTTGATCGAAGTGAACTTTCCTTTCATCTGCCATGCGCCGAGCGGCAATCTCCGCAGCGATCGTAAAATCTTCAAGGGATGTGCGGTCCCTTTCTGTCGCACGTATCTTCAGTCGTCCTCCCTTGCGGACTCGCAGGAGAGTTTCGAAAAGGCATGTCTCATCGGTATCAGTGCCAGCGAGTCGGCACGCTTCTACAAATTTCTGTCGCCGTTGATCGTGCAGCATCACTTCATCGACGCTCCACCCCTCAGCTGACTTTTCAAAGGCCTGAACGACTAACTTTTCAATGTCTGGCGACTTCGATTCGACTGGCGTGGTTTGTGTCGAGCCAACTTGCGACAAGACGAGCAAATTTGTGGCGGTTAGTAGAAAAACAACGATTCGTGAGAAAGTTAGAAGCATAAACAACAGATCGCAAAATCGGGAGAATAAACGGATCAGACTTTCAATTGATGAGTAGTGTGCAAAATTATAGCAGAATTCGTGGGGCACATTCCACTGGGCTCTAGTCGCCGTAGAGTCAGCCATTTATCATCTAACGACCAACCGGTTGGTTGATGCGGTAGCGTTCAGCGAAATGTGGATAGGGGCGAGTCGATTTGAAGCGAATTGAGGCAATACTCGTCGTTGGGGCTGGTTGGGTTGGTCGCCAGATTGCTATGACCATGGCAGCCGGTGGTTGCCGTGTTTTTTTGATGGATGAAAAATCCGAAGTTATCACTCAAGCGCTCGCCTGGATGAATGGTCAAGCAGGTCGATTGTTTGCCGCTGGAAGTTGGACCGAGAAACAACGCGACAACGTGCGCGAGTCGATTATGGGAGTGAATCCCAAGAATCTTTCGGTGTTGGAACCCGATTTGGTGATCGAGTGCGTGCCCGAACAAGCGTCACTTAAGAAACGCGTCTTGAAATCATTGGGAGAGAAATGCGGAAAGGACGTCATCATCACGTCCAACAGTTCGTATTTTGTCCCCTCGATGTTCCAAGGTTCGATTAAGAATCCCGAACGGTTCCTGCATTTTCACTTTCATGTTCCCGTTTTTCTTACTAACGCTGTAGATGTCATGCCGTGGTCAGGAACGAAGCCTGAGATCGTGCAACGGTTGATCGAATTGTCGGAACGAATCGGACAGAAGCCGTTGGTGTGTCGTCAGGAACACCCAGGCTACGTCTTCAATTGGCTACTGCAAGCGTTGTTGAAAGCGGCCATGGAGCTCGCCCAACAAGGTGTCGCCGATCCCGCTGAGATTGATCAGCGATGGAAGGATCTAACAGGGATGAAACGGGGGCCATTCTGGATAATGGATCAGATAGGGCTAGATGTTATTCATCAAGTTCTTCAAAATGGTCGCTTCACGCAGCCGATTGCCGCGGAAGTTTTGATTGAATTTTTAGAGCCTCTTGTCGCTTCAGGGAAACTCGGCCAAAAGACAGGCCAAGGTTTCTTTGCTTACACGGATCAGATGTTTGATTGGGAAGAAGGATCGCTGGGATGAGTTCTGAAGTGACTAAACGTTCTGTGGTGGAGCTCTACACGGATGGTGCCTGCAGCGGGAACCCTGGGCCGGGTGGCTGGGCCTACATTTTGCGTGATAAGGCGACTAAAAAAGAACGCGTGGATTCCGGGGGGAAGCGTGATACGACCAACAATCAAATGGAGATGATTGCCGTAATTGAGGGCCTGAAGGCACTAAAAAGATCCTGCGTGGTCGAACTCTATTCAGATAGCTCCTACGTGCTGCAAGGTTTGAACGAATGGATGAAGGGCTGGAAACAAAAAGGTTGGCGACGAAAATCTAAGAATGGTGGCTTCGAAGAAGTGAAAAATGTAGAGCTTTGGAAGGAGCTCGATCAATTGATTCAACGCCATGAGATGCACTATCACCATGTGCGCGGGCATAGTGGTCATCCAGAAAATGAACGCTGTGATCAAATGGCTGTTGCCGCCTCACAAACTGTGTAATCGAACACGCAATAATCTGTAACGATGAGGCAAGCAGGAAGGCCTGTTGGAGCGGTAATCGTCCCTCCTCTGGTGATGATTAACGGTTGTAGCGGCTGTGCCGAGAATCCGTAATCTTCCAAACATTCGACGGGTAAGGGGCCGATACCCTGCAAAGAGGAGCACTGTAGCTCCAGAGCGACTACCATATCGTGGTAGTTGTTCCAAGGAAGAAGCAGGGAAGTTTACCCAGGCGGTATAGTTTCACAACGAACGCCAAAGTCGCCAAGGATGGTGAGTCATGCTGTTGCGGTTTGGAACTCGCACGTTTATTAAGAGCTTATTGATTGCCGCTGGTTTGCCAGCCATTCTTGCCGCTCAGAGTCCATACACATTGCCAAGTTATCCGCAAAATCCTGCCGGCGTTCCATCAGGGTACAACGCGCCTGTCGGATACGGAATGCCGTCAGGTTACATTGCCCAACCGCAGATCAACAATAGCGCGCCAGTTGCCGCGCCGATCTCTGTGCCTGTCTCCGGCGGTGCCGCAGTGCCTGGCTATTCCGCCACTGGATTCAGCAACGGCTTAGCTCCATCGTCGATTACATCAGGCATGAGTGCACCCAATATCACCGCTCCGATGGGATCGGTTCAGAGCGTGCAAGGCTCTTCGATGCCGAACGCTGTTCCCGCATCAGGGTTTGCCGGTCAGGGGGCGCAGTACCAACGGCCAATCATGCCAACACGTTTGGTTTCGAATGCAGCGTTCAGCGACGAACCAACCATGAGCACATCCGAAGCCTTCCAAAGCTCCAGCGGTCCCTCTGGCAATTGCCAGACCTGTGGAACCACTGGCTACACCGGGCCGACGATGGATAGCGGACTCGATTATAGTTGCAATGGAATGCCGTGGTGCGATGGACCATCAAACTCCGGTTGCTTTGCGTCGTTGGAAGCACTGTTGTTCTTTATGAGTAAGCCCAATGTGGCAACCTTCGGCGACGAGGCATCAGAGCGCGTCGTTACGAACAACGGCGTGACCTACATGTTTGAGAATTCGCTCGATTCGTCGTGGATCAGCAACGACGGAGGTTGGGGGCAAAGACTCGATTTCGGAAACGTTAATCAAGATTGTGGATGGTATGTCAGCCTATGGAATGTCAAGCAAGCTCAAACATATAGCACTTCGGGGGTTTCTTTTGTCCCGGCTGACCCTAACGGGCTGATGCGTGGGTTTGTTGATGGAAACGGTGACAGTATCGATGACGACTTAGATGGCGATAGCGTTTACGGGCGAAGCGGTCGGGACTTGGGTACTTTCGACGCCGGACCGCCTCCAGGGTTTATTCCACCATTGGACGGTCAACCTGACGTTGGTGCTCCGTTAGACGCTGACGATATGGTGACTTGGTTGCAGACGTTTAACAACGTTACCTCTTCTAATAAGTTGACCTTGATCAACGCCGAACTGAATCGCCTGTATCGGGTTCCTGGGCATAGCTGGGCGCATGAAGTCGATTACTATTACGGTATTCGCTACATGCAAGTGAAAGATATCTACAATGTCACGGCTAACGGGAACTTTTTGGATCAAAGCGTGTGGAATGCTGAAAGTGACAATAATTTGATTGGTCCGCAGATCGGTGCAAGATGGGCACGTCGAAACCGCGCGGTTGGCTTCTCAGTAGATGGTCGATTTTTTGCTGCCTATAACCGGCAAGACAACGATCTGCGTGGTTACACCGCCAGCAACTTTGCCGCGAACGGCGCTGCAAACAACCCCGCCGCACTTACAAGTGAATCGTTTGTCGATGGATTTGGAAATGACGCTTTCTCGCCTGTTGGGGAATTGCGTGCAGACATGATTTTGAAGATGAGTCGCTCATGGGCCTTCAAGGTTGGTTACACCGGCATTGTTGTAGGCGACGTGACGCGAGCAAGTCCGAAGATCGTATACGCTCTTCCAAGATCTTCCTTGATTGATGTGGAATCTGACACCACCTTGATTTCGCACGGTGTGAACTTCGGTTTGGAATACAACCGCTAGTTCGACTTAGAGCACATGAGGTCAATGCGATCTTGATTTGAACCAAAAACGCGATCTCGAATGAGGTCGCGTTTTTCATTTATATCTGCGAAAGGGCTTGATCCAAATCGGCGATGAGATCTTCGGGATCTTCTAGGCCGACCGATAGGCGAATCAACCTATCAGAGATTCCGGCTGCCGCTCGAGCTTCAGGAGCGTAACTCGCATGGGACATAGTTGCGGGATGAGCAATGAGCGACTCGACCGCACCCAAGCTCACGGCCAAGCCAAAGAGGTTGGTTGATTTGCAAACCATCTTCGTCGCGTTGGTATCTCCATCAACTTCGAAGCTCATCATGGTCCCGAATAGGCCGCCTAATTGCTCGTAGGCCAGGTCATGACCAGGATGGGATTTTAAGCCGGGATATAGGACGCGTGTAACCTTCGGATGGCGACTTAGATGTTCGGCGATTTGCATCGCAGTACGACATTGTTCCCGCATCCGAATTTCGAGTGTCTTGATCCCGCGACCAAGAAGATATGCTTCCAGCGGACCGCAGGCAGAACCACAGGCGTTTTGCACAAAGTAAAGTCGCTTGTGCAACTCCGGGTCGGCGGTGATCAGTGCTCCTACCAAACAATCGCTATGTCCGCCGAGATACTTCGTAGCCGAATGCATAACGATGTCCGCGCCCATTTCTAGAGGACGGCAGAGCGCAGGAGAGGCAAAGGTATTGTCAACGCCAAGGAGTAGCTTGTGTTCCCGTGCGAAGGCAACACATTGACGGATATTGGGAATACTCATCAAGGGATTGCCAATGGTCTCGATCCAGAGCAGTTTTGTTTGCGGGCGAAGAGCAGCTGCTAGTTCTTCTGGTTTCGTAACGTCCACGAGGGTGACTTCGATACCAGAGCGGTCGCAAATCTTGTGGAGCAGGCGGTAGGAACCTCCATAGAGATCTCGCGTGGCGATAATGTGGTCCCCAGCTTTGAATAACATGGTGACACAATGGGTCGCCGCCATTCCAGAAGCGAACAACAAAGCGTTGCTTCCGGATTCAAGATCAGCGACAGTGGTTTCCACATTCTTGCGAGTTGGCGAACCGCTACGCGAGTAATCAAATTCGCCCCACTCCCCTACCCCGGGCTGAATAAACGTGGTTGCCAAATAGATGGGTGGCACCACGGCACCTGTTTGAGGATCAGGTTCGTTGCCGACATGTATTGCGCGTGTCCGAAACTTCATGATTCTAGTGCCTGTGCCAAGTCGGCGATGAGATCTTCAGTATTTTCAATGCCACATGCTAAGCGGATCATGTTGTCGTAGATGCCAAACTTTTGGCGGTCTTCTGGTTTGTAATTGAAGTAGCTCATCACCATCGGTTGTTCGATTAGTGACTCGACGCCACCTAAGCTCGGGCCAATGCGAGGGATCTTGCAGGCGTCGATAATGTTGGCGGTTTCTCGCCAATCCGCATCTTTGACATTGAAGGTAATCAAACCGCCGAAGCCCTTCATGAATTGCTTGGCAACTTCGTGGCTGGGATGAGATTTCAAGCCAGGATAATAGACTTTCTCGACGCGCGGATGTTGTTCGAGGAATTCAGCGATGGCTTGGCCGTTCGCATTGTGTCGTTGCATACGCAATTCAAAGGTCTTCAAGCCGCGTTCGAGCAGATATAAGTTGTGAGGTGAATTGATACCGCCTAGGATACCACGCAGATGGCGGACCGAATCCAGTTTTTCTTTCGAACCTGCGATCACACCCGCAAGCAAGTCATTGTGACCGCCAAGATATTTGGTCGCTGAATGCCACACGTAATCGACTCCGTAATCGATCGGGCGGACATTGTAGGGCGTTGCCAGAGTGGCATCAATGAGCGTCTCGACTTCATGGGCTTTGCCAATCGCCACAAATTGTTCGAGGTCGACACAAGTTAAGTGAGGATTGGTTGGCGATTCGCTGACCAGAAGTTTGGTGCGATCGTTGATGGCCGCTTCCATCGCTTGCATGTCGCCGGTCTTTACCGTGCGGGTGACGACACCAAAGCGGGCAAGATGTTTGTAGCAAAACTCGCGAGAGCGATGGTAACATTCATCGAAAAAGACGATCTCATCACCCGCACTTAGTTTGGCCATTAAGAGCCCGACAATAGCAGCCATACCACTGCTGTAAACAATCGCTTCTTCGGCGTTATCTAACGCAGCTAGTTTAGCTTCGACAACTTTCTCGTTTGGGTTTCCATAGCGACCATATTCTTCTCGTGGTTGCTTTTGCTCGATGAAGTCGATGATGGATTGAGTGTTTGTAAACGTGTATGTCGACGTGCAGCAAATGGGATCGGTGATTGAGTCGGCGTTCTTTTGACGGGCTTCGCCGGCATGAACGCTTAACGTAGAAAAGCCAATTCCATCTTGTTGGAGTTTGGTTCGGTCAGCCGAATGGTGGTTGGCTGAATTGTCACCGGTTGCACGTGTGATGGCGCTCATCGTAACCCTGAGAAAATCAATAACTCGCGAAAAATAGAGACAACGCAATTGCGGCGCGAATTGGGCTACGTTGGGGGGAAGTCGGCAAAGGATTGAGGGTGAAAGTTAATGAAAAACTGTCACCCGATTCCCTAGGACTTCGTTCCAAAGTGGCTCTTTAGCAGTGTAAGGCTGCAAGCGGCCGCAAATCCCTTAGACTGTTAAGTGTAGCCAGTTCGAATCAGGTCGGCAAGGATTCTCGGTAGGTGACGCCCTAAGTAGGCGCGCAATCCGGGGTTCCGGGCTCGTTTTTTCCCGGAAAATCGAAAAGGTTTTCCGTAGGGCGGGTCTCCTGACCCGCCCTGGGAAGACCAAAGAAGGCGGGTCAGGAGACCCACGCTACAAGAGCAGGAGGCACGGGTCAGGAGACCCACGCTACGAAGACTATATCGCACGGGTCGGAGACCCATGCTACGTGTGTGCCAGAGTTTGGCGGATGGGTTTGAAATTCGCTACAATGGAGGCGGATCTGTACCAAGTCGTTTCGAATGGATTTCTAAAAGTGATGCCGGCCATGAAGTTCCGTCAAATAAGTCCCAGCTCGGTTTCTTGTCGCTCATTGCGTTTGAGCACGCTCGGATTTCTAACACTTTTGGCGTTTGCGGCCGGGAATCCTCACAACGGTTGGGGACAAGAACCGCAAGCACCTCAGGCGGAAAGTACACCTTCTTCCGAACCTGCCGAAGAGTCGACGCTTCAATTGAGCGATGCTGAGATTGCCGACTTAGTAGCGAAACTCGGGAGTCAACAGTTCAATGAACGCGAAGCGGCTACTAGGCAGTTACAGAAAGTTGGCCAAGCTGCTCTGCCACAACTCCGTGAAGCCACCCAATCAAAAGACCGTGAAATTCGTATTCGGGCCGAACAACTTGTCAAAGCGATGGAGGAAAAAATTCGCAAAAGCGTAACCTTGAAATTCCTGCGTGAAACAGATCCAAGTCTCGATTATGGAATGAAAGGTTGGAAGTTCGCGTCGGGGATTTTGGGAACGACACGTAAGTCGCGTGAACTTTATTTGCAAATTTATCAAGCCGATCCAAAGTTGGTGGCCCTGCTCGACGAATCGCCTGACACGGCACCGACTGAAGTTCTCAATTTCGCCGGGCGTATGTCAACGAAGCTCATGCTCGGAGAGGACATAACGGTTGGTGAGACCGCTCTTTTGCTACTCACGATGTATTTGCCAAAAGTCCAAGAGAGCCCAGCGATGCACAACCTGATTAATGCGGCCACATTTAGTGGTTTGTTCAAGCGTGAGATCATGTTGAATCCTGATCAGACGCCGGCGCGCAAGATCTTTGGGAATTGGATTGCGAATGTAAACGAACTGAATGCAAGTCGAGCGATGCTCACAGCCCGCGAGACACTGATCCCGGAATCGGCTCAGTTGGCACGTCGAATGATGGAAAAGGATCTCGATGAAAGTGACACGATGGTTGCCGTTTCGCTGCTCATGATGTTTGGCGGCAAGGAAGATGTCGATTTATTGGAATCATTCCTTAAGGATGAAACGATACTAGAGAGATTCGAATTTCCTGTTGGGCATGACAAGGATATTGCGCAACTTCAAGGTCAAATCAATCCACCTCAACCGATTCCGCTGGAAATTCCAGGACGTCCGGGACGTGTGATTCCCGCACCTGACAATGGAGGAAATGAAAATCGTCCAGAAACGCCGAAGTTCGAAATCTATATCGCACAAAAGCGAGATCTAGCTCTCGCCGCTTTGTTGCAATTGGCTGGTCAAGATTTGAAGAAACACTTTCCGTTGATGTCCGCAGGTCGACGTCGATTTGTTTCGACCGATGATGTTGCATTCCCAGAAGCAAAACCCGAAGTGCGTGAGAAGGCACTGAAGGCTTGGGCCGATGTTCGTGAAAACTATCTCAAAAGCGAAAAATAGTTTCAGGTACGGTTGCGCCAATCAAAACCCGATAATGTCGCCAAGGCCTGGATCAAAGCCTGAGTTCCCAAGCGACTCATGCCCTGAGCGCACAAGGCAACGTAGAGTTGGTGTGCTAGAGCTAGGCCAGGCAAAGCGAGATTCATGCGTCGAGCTTCCTCCAATGCTATGCCCATATCTTTAACGAAATGCTCGACGTAAAATCCGGGTGCAAAATCATTATTGAGTACTCGCGGAGCTAAGTTGGACAGTGACCAACTACCGGCCGCTCCCGACGACACGGATTTCAATACTTCGACAGGATCAAGTCCTGAGCGATAGGCGTATAACATCGCTTCGCAAAGGCCCACCATATTGTTGGCAATCAGAATTTGGTTGACCATTTTTGTGTGCTGTCCAGAACCGGCGGCACCTTGGTACTGAATGGTCTTGCCCATCGCGTCCCAGCATGGTTGAAGGGCTTCGAAGGGTGCGCGATCGCCACCTACCATAATTGATAGTCGAGCTTCTTTCGCTCCGATATCTCCTCCTGAAACGGGAGCATCCAGGGAGTGGCAATTCTTGGCTTTGGCGGCGTGATAAACTTCCTGTGCCAATTGAGGAGAACTGGTCGTCATGTCGACCACGATACCCTGCGAGCGCAATGTGGTGAGTATTCCATCTTCACCCATAATGACTTGACGCACATCGTGTGGAAAGCCGACCATCACAAAGACGACATCCGATTGCTGGGCAACTTCTGCCGGCGTTGCTGCTGGTTTCGCACCTAAGCCGACGAGTTCCTGAGTTTTGGATTGCGAGCGGTTGTAAATGGTCATTGCGAAGCCGGCCTTCATCAAATGGCCGCACATACTCTTTCCCATAACACCCGTGCCGATCCAACCGATTTTCGTGTGACCGGGTACGATTGAGGGAAGTGTCATGGAATTGCCTTTCGCAAAGAGACAAAACGTATTGTCGAGAAAAAAGCCGAAGACGCGAAAACTGTTGCGTCTATCACATAGTCAGCCGGTTGACCGAGAAGCTACCGATCATGGTCCACGAGAAAAAAACTGACAAGTGGGGAGTGGACTTCGACTAGAATTTTGTCTTGAAGATTTCGCTGGCCACAAAAGCAGCTCGAACTGTTTCCGGACGGCGAAGCATGGCGACTAAAGGATGTTGGAACTGTTGACGAACTTGAGCGTTGGTTGAAGAAGTGATCTCCGAAATAGGTGCTAACGGAATTATCTCAGGTGCGATGGCATCTTTATTCGAGACCGCTTCGTTGGACAAGTTCGAGACGGGATGGACCAGGAAATCTTGAACGTGCCGGGCCATGCGTTCGTCAGCGGAATCGATTTCTCGCGAAGGAGAGAAGTTCTGTCCGACCGTCGGATTCACGTGCGGTTGAGCGACAGGACTTGGGGCCACAACACGACGCGAAACGCTTTCCCCTTCATCATCCAAGTCGATGATTTCCGCTTCCACGACTTGACGTGAGCGTTCTACCTGGCGAACGGGAGGCCTTTGTTGTGGGCGTTGCTGGGGAGGCTGGTTTTGGGGCTTCTGACCAGCGGCGCGTTGTTGACGACGTTGTGCCGCTTGGCGAAGAAAATCTTCAAGGTTATCGGCCATTGGATTTACTCCCGCTATTCAGAAACGTCATTCCCAGCAAGCATCCGAATCGAGGCTGACTTGTTTGTTGTTATGCGAAATCGAGGTTAGCTGGCTACAGCGGAAGTTGAAGTGTTTCCGGTACCGGCGATCGATTTACGCATGGCCGTATCCGCATCGACGTTCTTCAAGCGATAGTAGTCCATAATGCCCAAGTTGCCGGTTCGGAATGCGTCAGCCATCGCTTTCGGAATATCTGCTTCCGACTCAACGAGTTTCGCACGGCTTTCTTCGATCTTGGCAATGTTTTCTTGTTCTGTTGCGACGGCATTAGCGCGGCGGCCTTCTGCTCGGGCGCGGGCCACACGCATGTCAGCTTCGGCACGGTCTGCTTGCAAACGAGCACCAATGTTTCACCCACATCGATGTCGGCAATGTCAATGGAAACGATTTCGAAAGCGGTTTGCGAGTCGAGCCGTTTGGCCAACACAGCTTTTGAAATCAAGTCAGGATGTTTCAACACGATCTTGTGATCTTCTGAGGAACCGATCGCACTAACGATCCCTTCACCAACACGAGCGATGATGGTTTCTTCCATGGCACCGCCGATAACCTGTTGCAGGTTGGCGCGCACGGTAACACGGGCCCGTACTTTCAGCTGAATACCATCTTTGGCGACAGCATCCAGCGATGGGCGAGGCGCGCCGCGTGGAGGGCAATCAATAACCTTTGGATAAACGCTGGTCTGTACCGCTTCCAAAACATCTCGACCAGCCAAGTCGATTGCAGTAGCTTCACGGAACGACAGCGAAATGATTTTGGATTTACGAGCGGCAATGAGGGCTCGAATTACCTGCATCACATTACCACCAGCCAGGTAGTGAGCTTCGAGAGCTTTAACAGCAACTTCCTGGTCGGTGAGCCCCGCTTGTACGGCCATGATCTTGGTTCGAACAATGGTCCGCTGATCGACTTTTCGGAACCACATACCAGCCAAGTCCCAGAGGCCGACATCGGCTCCGGTCATAATACACTGGATCCACAACCAGAAGAACTTAGCGAAGAAAGCCAAGAATCCCAGAATCACCAACAAGATGATACCGGCAGCACCCAATACGAGCACTGGTGGTAAATTTCCCGCTTGTGCAAAGAGGATTGAGCTAGTCATCGAGATTCTTCTCCCGTTATCACTTCTCTAATGGGTTGGATCGAGCGTTGGATCAGCTCGCCGTTTTTATGGCACGTTAAATGATAACTCATTGGCTTGGTCAAGAGTATCAGAGAGCGTAGTTTTGGTAGGCAAACTTCGTAGCAAAATCGTTTCAATCGGAAATCTTGGAATTTCAGTTCTTTCCTGGCTTGTCTTCTATGTTTGGAGTCAGGTCGATCCCCTCCAAAGATTGGTCCAGGGTTTCTGCTAGAATTTTCTCATCGTCCAGCGACCAATCAAGCATTTTCGGGGGGGAGGGAGGTTGAGCGGGAATCGAGGGAGAAGCTGCGGGACTGTCGGTAAGAGGTGTTACGGACGCCGACATCGCTCGCTCAGCGGCAATATTCTTTTGACGCGACTCACTGCAGGGAGCAACGACCAAGTGACCGAGGTGCACCGCCAGCACTTCGATGACCGATTCTTTAGCGACAAAGCCGGCGCGGCTGTTGGCATCAAAGCGTTTTCCCCGAATGAGTACCGTTCCACCGGGCATCAAATTTGTTTCCGCTTTTCCTATTTCTCCCACCATCGATTTCAGTTCTCGAATCTGTTCTGTATCAGGTAGCACTTCTTCGGGCGAGTCGGGACGTGAGCGAATCATCATTTTTCCGATCATCGTCTTGGGCCATATTTTGATGGCCAAATAGAGGAGCCACGGCGTAACCGCGAATAAACAAATAATGGTCCCCATACCCCAGTAGTAGTCGTACTGAAAGGCAATAACAATCGCGGAGATGGCGGAGATTAACGAGAGCAGCAAGAGGGCGCCCGCACTTGGAACCAATAGATCCAAGATGAGCAAGAACATTGCAGCAAAAACGAGAATAACAATCCACCAAGGGGCCGACATAATTTTTGAGTCCAATATGCTCGCTACATTTAGCGAGTGAATTGAAACTGGTTGTTCCTGTTAAGCGACTAGGGCGACCATGACCGTATTGCCTCGAACCGCAGTAACTCGCACGCGTTGATGGGCGTCGATCACTTCACCATCGGTAATGACACTGATCAACTGATCGCCAAATCGTGCTTTGCCAGATGGGAGTAAACGAGTGACGGTTAAGCCTTCTTGGTCGAGCAAGTGATTCCAATCGACCATGGATTCCTTGCGTTCCAACGCCTCCAAATCGGCTGTTCCACCAGGGGCGAGAGCGATTTCTTTTCCGCGCAGTACACGCTCAATTTCTTTTCGGAAGACGAATGCCGTCACCAAAACGCTGGCAGACAATACCGCGATGCCCAGCATATTCCAAGAGAATCGATCTAATTGATAGGAGTTCGTGGGAAGCACAAACGTTTGGCTCGCCAGTACCAGCGCAGAGCCAAGCATGATGATGCCTCCAACTCCGAAGATCCCAAAACCTGGTAGCACGGTGAATTCAACCAACAAACAAACAACTCCACCTACAAATAGAAAGATCTCTAACCAAGCTAATGTGCCATTGAAGAATTGCAGCCAGAAATAAGCGGAGAATGCGAGCAGGCTGATGAAGCCCGCGACTCCCAAACCTGGAGTCCCTAGCTCGGACATTAAAGCGGCGATGGCGATCATCAATAAAATGGTTTTCAATCCACCGGAATTAGCAAGGCGTTGCACTTGCATTTCGAGCCAAGGCAATTGCAGGTTGCTCAGCGGTTGATCGAGCTTAAATTTGGGTGGGATCTCATCAATCGACTTCAGTTCACCCAAACACAAACCTTCGTTGAAAGCTTCATTGGCCTTGATACCCTCTTTCCAATTGAGTTTGGTGACTTCCTCCCATTGTTTGCTATCCATGCGATCTTCCAGCACTGTGGGGGTAAAACGTTCTTTACGACCATCCAGCTTATGGCGATAGTTCGCAATTTGGACGTCGGGAGTTGAAAGCGCCATGAGCGTCGAGAGGTCGATCTTGCTGCGGGTCGCAAGTTCATCGAGTGGTTTTCTCGCTTCTTCCAGTTCACGCAGGCCAATGGTTGCCTCCCCTGCCCCGCCCCAATGTGATGTCGGTGCCATCCAGCGTTGACGGCAGGCGGCAACTACCCAGGCCGCATCGCCACGAGCGTTGCCATCCACGTAAGCGACTGTAATGACTTTCGTTGGATCGAGATTTGCGATGAAGGTGGCCAGTTGCAGGCTCGAAGCGACAGATCCACCTTCGCTGTTGATTCGAAACACGAAGAGGTTGGTACCCGCATCGATAGCCTTTTGCATCCCATGGATAAGCGTTGCTACGCGGCGAAGATGTAAGTGCCCTTCGATGTTAACGATGACGCCTTTCAGCTTACCAATTGGCGTGGCGGCATCTTGAGGAAGACCAGCTAACTGCAGGACCTTAACAATATCTTCGAACGAGTCCGCCGAACTTTGCAGGAGTTTCAGTTCCAATAGTTTCGGAGTGGTGAGCCGAAATGTGCTACCCGCTTTGGCAACTTCCGACTCATTCCAGAGTTCTCCTTTCTCACGCATTTGTTCACGCAGGTTCGCGTTTACAAATTGTATTTCGCCGTTCACCATTTCTAATCGAAAGACGCCAGCGGCTGGATTGAGCATTCCATTGATGACGGCTTCTGGCAAAGTTCGACGGCGTTTAACGATCTGTTGGTAGGCAGCGCTGATGGTTTCATCATCGACAGCTTTGCCGGGTACGACACTTCCCAGCGAAGCGTTGGTGCCCAAGAGAATCTGTTCGCATGCTAAGAGTGGCAAGAGTGCGTGACCCTCGACCGGATCGGTGGCAAATGCGACAGCCTTGATACCAGCCGCTTCTGGGCTAGCGATAAAACGAGCCAAGCTCAAGGCTCGCTCAAAACTGCTACCGCTTCCGATCGCTGACACTTGGTTCGGATCTTTCGGTTCCGCTGCCATATTGCCGATGTCGACTTTGGGGGCAGCTTTGAAGTGTAAAATAACGACTGGTCGAGCTTTGGAATCTTTCGGCTGATCGATCACAGAGCGAAGCTGGGCAATAATTCGTTCGTCGGAATCGCCGGTTAGCGGCAATGGGACATTCACGATGAAACCTAAGGGAAGTTGAACTTCATTTTCCTTAACAGGCGTAGCAGCTTCTTTGGATTCATCGGCCAGCACGGATGTTGCCAAGCCGAGAAGGAACAGAACGGCGAGCCACAAGCGGTTCATAGAGTTGAAGCGGATCCTAATTGGAAACATGATTTGGTCGTCCCTGGTGCTGTCGTCCCTGGTGTTGTTGTCCATCGCTGGGCTCCCTTCAAAGGTAGCCGAGGTAAAGCTGAACTTCTCACCGACTGGCTGTTACAACATGCCACAACATTATACGATTAGAGGCTGAAGAGGAGCAATTCGTGGGCGCGAGTCGCTGAATTTGTTCGCTCCAATTCCGATTTTGGCCAATTTATCGCCGATTTCCGGAAGTTAACCGTCCATTTGGCACAAAATTTTCGCGATTTTGAAGGATTCTCATGACCCTGTTATATGCCCGTGGCTCCCGCACCGAAGCCCTAACCGCTGACGATCTTCGCGCCGGACTCGAAGTGGCCCTAGAGAAATTTCAAGCGGAACGGGGTGTCTGCAAAAACGTCTTGGTCATTCCTCCCGATCACACGCGGTTTGATTCGAGAGCTGGCGAAATCACAACCATGTTCTATCAGCTGTTGGGCGATAGGATCAAACATATTCTTCCCGCGCTCGGGACTCATGCGCCCATGGACGACGAAGAGCTCACTCACATGTTCCCGGGTGTGCCTCTGGAACTCTTTCGCCCCCATCGATGGCGGGAAGATGTGGTGACGCTGGGCGAAGTTCCAGCAACGTTCGTGAAAGAAGTGACTGAAGGAATTTACGATCACCCATGGCCCGCACAGGTCAATAAGCTTTTAGTCGAAGGTGGTCACGACTTAATGCTCTCCATCGGTCAAGTCGTTCCGCATGAAGTGATCGGCATGGCCAACTACAACAAGAATATTTTTGTCGGGACTGGCGGCTACGCGGGGATCAACGAAAGCCATTACCTCAGCGCTCTGTATGGTATGGAGCGGATTATGGGGCGTTGCGATACCCCACTTCGCAAAGTTCTCAATCGAGCTTCCGAACTATTTTGCCAGAAAATGCCAATCGTTTACATTCAAACGGTCATCGAGTCGTTGCCCGATGGGCGCAAAATGACTCGCGGCCTTTACATCGGTATGGATCACGACGTTTTCTTCGAAGCCGGCAAACTTGCTGCCGAAGTAAACTGCACACGACTTGACGAAGCTCCGCAAACCGTCGTCGTGACAATGAATCCCTCGAAATATCGCCGTACTTGGTTAGCGAATAAAGCCATCTATCGAACACGAATGGCCGTTGCGACCGGCGGAAAGCTCGTCATCATCGCACCTGGAGTAAAAGAGTTCGGCGAAGATCCAGAGATCGATCGGCTCATTCGTGCGCATGGCTATCGCACCACACCCGAAATTCTGGAACGCGTTGAAAAATATCCGGAGTTGCGCAACAACCTCTCAGCGGCTGCTCATTTGATCCATGGTTCGTCCGAAAATCGTTTCACGGTTTACTACGCACCTGGCCCATTAACCAAACAAGAAGTTGAGAGTGTCGGTTACCAATGGGCAGATCATGTGGCGATGAGTCAGCGCTATCAGGTCGCCAACATCGATACGGGCTGGCATACCACGGCGGATGGTGAGCGTTACTATTTCATCAAAGATCCGGGGCTCGGTTTATGGATGCATAAAGACCACCCGAGCGCTCGGATTTGATAAGTCGGTTTGGCACTTAATCCTCGACTTGCATTCCCAATTGTCGCATCTTGCGATAGAGATTGGAGCGATGCAGGCCGAGCGATTGGGCGGCGGCAGAGATGTTCCCTTTCGCCGCATCGATATGAGCTTGAATTACTTGTACTTGGAACTCGTCGGTACAATCGGCGAGTGATTTGTCGAGATCCAGTGTGAGAGCATTGGCTGTGGGTGTGGTTGCTGATGACGGACGTTGCAAGATAAAGTCCAAATCGGTTGGCAGGACTTCATCGCCCACCTGCAAATAAGCCAAACGTTCCATCATATTGCGCAATTCGCGAACATTGCCTGGCCAATGATATTGCAGCATCTTTTGTTTGGCCGCATCGCTCCACTGCGGGCGACCGCGCCGAATCTTGGCACAAAATCCATCCAGAAAAAACTCTGCCAACTCTAAAACATCCTGTGCTCGTTCACGCAAAGGTGGTAAACGCAAGGTAACGACATTGAGACGAAAGAAGAGATCTTCGCGGAAGAGTTTTTTAGAAACGAGTTCAACCAGATTTTGGTTGGTGGCGGCAATCACTCGAACGTCCGTTGATATCGGCGTCGAGCCGCCAACACGCACGACGACTTTCTCTTCGAGGACTCGCAATAACTTGCTTTGCCCATTGAGACTCATGTCGCCGATTTCATCCAGGAAAAGGGTTCCGCCAGCGGCCAGTTCGAATTTGCCCGCTCGGCTGGCGATGGCATCGGTGAAAGCTCCTTTTTCATGGCCAAATAGTTCGCTCTCTAGCAAACTCTCAGCGATCGCGGCGCAATTGACTGCAACAAAGGGCTGCGTGCGCCTCTCACTTTGCAAATGCACTGACTTGGCAATTACTTCTTTTCCTGTTCCGTTTTCACCGAGGATCATCACAGCCAAATCGGTTGCCGCGACGCGTGTTGTCATCTGTCTAACGGCATCCATCGCCGGACAGTGTCCGATGATTCGAATGCGTTCCTGTTCAGCGGACACCCAATAATCGCGAGTCTTCGTTAAGCCCTCGATGGTCTTGATGCCTTCCAAAATCATCGAGATCGGCTTCGATAATTCGAGCAGAAGGTTCTCATCGTCGAGCGAAAACGTGCCGGACTGATGATTGATCAATTCGAGCACGCCCAATGCATGGCCACGACTATCAACCAACGGGACAGCAGCAAGCGATTGCGTGTGATATCCGGTTTGTTGATCGATGCGGCGATTTACTTCTGATTCTGGATCACCACTATCCCAGCGTTTAGCTTGTAAGCTTTGCATTACAGCCCCGACGATGCCTGCTTTGTCGGGGATGCGAAGTTCGCCACCTTCAACACCCAAAGCGGGATAGCCGACAAGTTGCTTGGCGGGACGGTCCCACAAAAACAAACTAGCTCTATCTGCACGCAAGGCTGACGTAAGAACACGCGCGAAGCGTTCGAGCATGCGTGGCGTATCTTGATGGAGATGCCAAGCACTTGCCTCCGCAAACAAGATCGCCAACAAGTCGGCTCTTTGTTTCAATTGCTCACGGGATTGGAACAAGCGAATGGCCAACTGAACCGAATCAACTAACTTGGCGCACGCTTCGATGGCCGCTGCAGTTGGCGGATGATTCCAAGCTGCCACTAGAAACTGCGGCGTTTCGGACGGCTGCAATAAAGCTTGGAAAACTTCCCAATAACCACCATCATGCCCGATGGGTGTCGTATGGGAATCAAGAAGAGCCGTCAGTGGTGTAGTGCCCCCCAGCCCTACACCACCGACTAGCTTCCATTGTCGAAACCGTTGGTGATACCATCTCAATGAGACAGTACCCAACGTTTGTCGTCCTTCATCTAAGGCGAGCTCTATGACATCCTTCTCTTGCTGGCAGTTTTCGATTTGCGAGAAAACTGTGCCGAGAACGAGCTTGCGAAGTTGAGTTTCGCTTGCGTGTTCGCCCATGAATTCTGATTTATTCACCACCTTCTCCCTTTCGATGTAGGGATCCACGAATCATCCCTGGCATCTGAACTTGAGGTGGTGATAAGTATTAACGCTTTGTCGACTTGGTTGATGTTCGACCTGCAGCTACCCGACCACCACTATTGCCGACATAGACTTTCGGATCGTCCACGATCCATGCGGTACTCCAAGTCTTGCCGTTGTCGCCATTCACGACATTGTAAAAGAACGTTCGGAATCTTTCACATTTATAACCGTAAGGATACTGAGAAGTAATGTAATCTTCTGCCGTTAATTCTTCGACTCCAGGTCGAGCATAATAATGGACCATGCCGTCCGGCGTGAAGGACATACCCAAGGTCCACCAGCCTGTGGTCTCAATATTTGGGCCCTTCATATCTCCTCCGTTTCGACCGGCACGAATGCGGAAGTGAGCGTAGTGTTCGATCTGACCGTCGACTTTTTTGCTTTCTTTGACAATAAACAAGCCTGGCCAATAAACTTCATTTTCTTCCGAGGATGAGCTGAAAAGGAAGGTCTTCTTTTCTTTCATCGCGGTGGTTTCAACAGCTGCTCGGAAGCCGAATTGCGGTCCGTTGCGAGGTTCCCATTCCGATATAGGCGGCAAGTAAACTCGCGTTGTCACGGATGGAGTTTGTGATACAGCGATTGGGCCTTTGAGCCGATACTGAACGTTCGCTACAAAGTCATCTTGATGAACTGTGTTGCTGGGCCGGCCTGGAATTCCGGTAAAGAGCGAGCGCATCATCATTGCGCCGGTGCTCCCTTCCAATCCACCCGGTGGGGTTTCCACGCGTCGAACTTCATCGGGATGGCCACGTTTGATACCTTCGTACCAACGGCCGTTGGTGGTCACACCAGTCGGTTGAGCCTGATTCTCGTTGATATCCTCAGTGCTTTTAGGATTCTTGGGAACGTAATTCCACTTTGGATCTTCAAAATCATCCGCGACTTGTGGGAGCTCAATACCTGTTCCTGGAACCACAGGTTGTTGTGGTGCAGCCAACAAAGTTGAAACGAATCCACACGACAAAATCACAGCCAATGCACTATGGCACAAGCGAAAAGACATGAGGCACCCCCTGCCAAAAAGCCCTTTCCCAAAATGTGACCAGCAATAGCCACACTCGGTAACTCTGTCTCTATCGTCACAATCGTTACAACTTCTTGCGTGAAGTTTGGTAGAGTTATGACCGTAAGACGGCCTGGGCGTCGGACCGGGCTGCGAACAGATCGCGGCTCGTCTTGCCCATCGCTAATACAGAGAAGATAGGCATTCCAGGGGCAAATGATTGTTGGCTGTTGGGAATGTCAGCGATGAGGTCCCAGCCATACACTGCGCGATATTTAGTATTGAGCGTATCAACTCGATCCAAATGGGTCTGTGTCCACAAAAAGTCATCGTCCGCGTAGATCACATCTTTCCAGCAAACTAATCCTGCTTCAGGCTGTCTCACTGCTGTGGGGGCGACGCAAATATCCCACGCCTCTAAATGTTTGGCGGTGAGTGACATACCGTAAGTTCGTTCATAAATTTCCATGGTGGCAGACCAGCGCGGATTTACTTCAAGGACCCAGCTCTGCTCCGCTTCGTCCACAATAAAATCGACCTGAAACCAGCCGCGAATTCCAAATGTGCGAAAGCAGGCTTCGGCAAAACGGAGAAGTTGTTCTTGGATGCAAGTCGAAATTCGACACGGACCCACCGCCCCGGCAAACAAAAAGGGAAAGTCCTCGCGTGGTTCGTAAGATGTGACAACCCGTTCGACCGAGCCGTGATTGCTTACGATCTGTATGTCGAGATGCTGTAGTCGTTCGGAAGCGGGCAGCAAACGGCAAGCTCCTACCCATTCGGCGTGACCATTAGCAGAAATTATGATAGTCGCGCCGTAGGGAGCACCGGGGATAAACTGTTGCAAAAAATCGGTTTGGTTTTCGGCGAAAAAGTAGGCAAATTCAGACTCGGATTGAATCTTAGAGACACCGAGACCTCCCCCTTTGTTGGCGGTTTTCCAAAGCCATACCGAATTCTTGTCGAATTCTGCCACCACTCTCGCGAAACTTTGACGATTGGGATGTGTTTTATGGGAGTACGTCAGGGGGGCTTTGAGGCCTGATTGGCGAGCAATTTCAAAGAGGATTTGTGGATCGCGAAGGGAAAGCAAGGAATCGCCCGTAATGCCGCACCAGTGATGGTTTGCGGCTAGCTCGTGGATAAGCGAAGCGTAATTTTCGGTTCCACCTCCAGGAAGAAAAAGGAGTTGTTCGCTACTTGCTGAATGGTTAGTCGCTGTATCTCGCCCCCTGGGCTCGATGCCCGTCGAATCGACATCGCCGAATAAGGAAAACGCTACGTCAGATAATTCGATTTGGCTCACTTTGTCGACCGCGGATACGCAATCACGATCAGCGAATTGATCCAGGGCCCAAATAAACATCGGTTGTGTAGGAGAGGTCAGGCGACGGCATGATTGAGCTAAGGCTCGGACGCTGGAGCCCAGCAAAACAGTCTTCGAGAACTCAGGTAAAGAGCGAGGCATGACGGCAGTAGAACTCTAAGCGGAGCGGACGGTTAAAGAAGCAAGCGTTGTGGAAAAAGGGAAGTCCGCCACACGGATTGCCAAATACGATAGACTAATTTGGAACGGATCCCAACATACTAACAGACCAGGATACGGAATGTCAGCGACCAACGGCTCAGAGGTAGCAACCTCTGGAGCGCCCTTGAGCGAAGTGATTCACGAACTGTCGAATCATAGGGAAATGCTGCGCGCACTCCAAATCCTGAACGATGCTAAAGTGGTTTCGCTGGAAGGTATTTGGCCCGGGACCGTCGCAGCCGTTACCGCCTCTTTCGCTAATGCATCCGATAAATCGCCGTGGTTGATCGTGATCGGACATGTCAACGAAGCGGAAACCATCTTTGAAGAATTGGGGCAACTTACGGACCGGCCCTTGCTTTATTTTCCGCCGGTCAGCGAAGAAACCGAATTTGAATCGCTGTTACAACGTGAGACAACTCAACGTAATCAAGTGCTGAGTGCACTTCATCGGTATCGACAGGGTGTACGGGCTCACAATCACAAGACGGCGTCGGATCGGCCGCCGATCATTGTAACCACCTTAGTCGCTCTCATCGGTAGAGTCCCGAGTCCTGATGAAATGTTGGCTCAGGGGATGGTGCTGGCTGTTGGAAAGCAATTGCCGCAAAACGAATTGCGTCAATGGTTGACTAGTGCCGGTTATCATTCCACCACCTCCGTGCAATTGCCGGGTGAATTTGCTTCCCGCGGTGGCATTGTCGATATTTATGCAGGGGACATGCCTGATCCCATTCGAATCGAATGGTTTGATGATGAGGTCGAATCGATTCGCCGCTTCGATTTGGGAACCCAACGCAGCTTAGAAGCGTTGCAGTCGGTGACCTTGTTGGCGGCGAAGCCAAACGTCAAATCCAACAGTACATTGCTCGATTATTTGCCCCCCGATTTTATATCGTTCCTGTACGAGCCAACGGTGATTCTGCATACAACAGACGCCTTCTTGCATCGGATACCGTTTCCAGAGAGGTTTCATCCACCCGCTGGTGTACTCGCGCGGTTGCAATCTAGCGACTATATCTTTGGATATCAGATTGCTGCGGATGGATATCAAGGCGAGTTATTGCGAGTGCCCATTGGAGATGTGCAGCGATATACGGCCGAATTGGAAACGCTTGCCAAAGACATCGATAAGGCCGCTGCGAAAAGAGCGACCTTGTTGGTCGCCGTCAACGAAGGTGAAGCGAAGCGGTTGCGTGAGTTGTTGGTCGAGAGCCAAACATTTGCGGCAGGGCAAGTGAAGATTGTCATAGCCCAGCTTTCCGCCGGCTTTGAAATATTGCCAGAAGGGAAGTTGGTTCTCAGTGCGACGCAACTTTTTCGCCGCGCTATGTTGCGCCGCCCGAGCAAACGAATTCAATCCAAAGCGATCGATAGCTTTTTAGATCTGCGCGAGGGAGATCTGGTCGTCCATCTCTCGCACGGCATTGGTGTCTATCGTGGCATGACGATGCTGGATCGCCACGGATTGCAGCAAGAGCACCTTGAAATCGAATTCGATGAAAAGGCAAAGCTCTATGTGCCAGCGTCTAAGATCGACTTGGTGCAACGCTACATTGGAGGAACCAAATCCAAGCCCAAATTGGCTCGCATTGGGAGTCAATCGTGGCAGCGTCAAAAGAAGGCGGCTCAACGCGCTGTCCAGGATATGGCGGCCGAATACCTCGATTTGCAGGCTCGTCGCAAATCGCAACCGGGTGTGGCCTTCGAAGCCGATAGTGTTTGGCAAGCTCAGTTCGATGCTTCGTTCCCGTATCAAGAAACGACCGATCAGATATCCGCCATATCGGCAACCAAAGGGGATATGCAGGCTGCCCGTCCGATGGATCGTTTGATTTGTGGCGACGTGGGCTTTGGAAAGACAGAAGTTGCGATGCGGGCCGCCTTCAAAGCTGTCGATAGCGGTTATCAAGTAGCCGTTTTGGTTCCGACGACCGTGCTGGCTGAACAGCACTTCAAAACGTTTCAAGAACGTTTCGCAGAGTTTCCTTTTACGATCGCCAAATTAAGCCGCTTCGCTACAGGAGCGGAACAGAAACAAACACTGGCCGATCTCCAATCAGGCCGCGTGGATATTGTGGTAGGCACACATCGACTCGCCTCCAAGGATGTTGAGTTTTACAACCTCGGACTTATCATCATCGACGAAGAGCAACGCTTTGGGGTCGAACTCAAAGAACGACTCAAGACGATTCGCACCAATGTGGATGTGTTAGCCCTCTCGGCAACACCAATCCCTCGAACGCTTCACATGTCTTTGATTGGCGTGCGCGATATTTCAAACCTGGAAACGCCTCCCGAAGATCGTTTAAGTGTCGAAACTCGCGTTGTTCGATTTGATGACAATCTCATTCGCAACGCGATTATGCGAGAACTGAATCGCGATGGCCAAGTCTATTTTGTTCACAATCGCATACAAGATATCGAGGTCTTGGCCGCTCGTTTGCAACGCATTGCACCCGAAGCCAAATTGGTCATAGGCCATGGACAAATGCCTGAGCATCAACTGGAAAAAGTTATGATCGACTTCATCGAGCATCGCTATGACATTCTGTTGGCAACCACCATCATCGAAAGTGGACTCGATATTCCAAACGCCAATACGATCTTCATCGATGAAGCAGATCGTTATGGACTAGCCGAACTGCATCAGTTGCGCGGTCGTGTCGGTCGGTACAAACATCAAGCGTATTGTTACATGCTGGTCGATCGGTTCAAGCACTTGAGTCCCGATGCGTCCCGTCGTCTGCATGCCATTGAAGAATACAGCCATATCGGTGCAGGTTTTGGTATTGCCATGCGCGATTTGGAAATTCGCGGGGCTGGGAATCTACTTGGAACCGAACAAAGCGGACATATTGCTGCCATTGGTTACGAGCTGTATTGTCAACTACTTGAAAATGCTGTGCGGAATTTAACGCACCAAGCACCGAGAATTACAACGGAAGTTGATATCGATTTGCCAGTGGAAGCATTTATCCCTTCGGATTATGTTCCCGAAATGCGTCACAAGATTGACCTCTATCGGCGCCTAACGCGGTTGGATGATATTCGCCAGTTAGACGATCTCCGCATGGAGTTGCTGGACCGATTCGGCGACATACCAGCTGAAACGTTGCGACTATTTCAATTGGCCGAATTGCGGGTCGACGCGGCAATTTGGATGGTCAAGAGTATCACCACCGAAGATGAGTATTTGGTTCTGACGTATACGGATAAAGGGCGTATCGAACAGCTTGCCCGACGCCGTAAAGATTCGCTGCGTGTCATCGATCATCAAAAGGCGTACTTTCTCACCGGCCACAAACGCAACGAAAAAGTCGATTGGCTTGCCATTGCCCGCAAGATTTTTGAGTAATCTCACCCACAGTCCTTCTCCCGCTAGTTGTGTGGCTCTCGATCGACGGAACTGCTCATTTCACCGTCTCGCACTCATAAGCACCATCTTGGAACAATTCCATTGGAGTCTATATAGAGTTTGCTAGCATCTTGTTGTGGCAGCTTTCGGTCCCAAAAAGTCAATGTCGGGAGAATGCGTCAAAGGTAAGGGGATTCTGGAATCGAAGAATAGTTAAAGGGAGAGGCGTTTTTCGTGTGGATGAAATTGCTCGCAAATAGGCGCAAATGCTATTGCGATCCAACCTGCAAATCCTCTAAACTCCGAACTCGCCTATTGTTTGCTAGATGCAACTCGTTATTAAGCTGAGTTGTGCAGCTGAGTGGGTGGTACACAAACCACAAGCGGTGGGATGGTGGCTGAATTCGGTTCGCAATGCATGGATGCGATCATGAACTGGATGGATAAAAACTTCAAAATGTACAGCAACTTGAACCGGGCAATTATGCCCTGTCTTTTCTGTATTCTGCTGTTAGGGTTACGGTCGCAATCGGTTAATGCCCAACCACCAACGGGCTTCAATAATGCTCCCGTATCGCAGGTCGGGTTTACTGCACCGGACTCATCATCGGCTAGTGAAGCCAATTTTGAAGCAGGTGAATTGATTGCCGTGGTCGGGCCTGATCACATTCTCGCGGGTGAAATGTTTCCGATCGTGGATAGTATTTTGTTGGAATACCAGGACAAGGTACCGAAGGCACAGTTGGCTAAAATGCGTCGAGAGTATATTCGGCCTGCGTTGAAAGCCTATATTCCTACGAAGGTCATGTATTTGGAATTTTTCAAACACATGGGTGGGAAGAACATGACCATCGTGCAGCAGGATGATGCGAAGCGAAACGCGATGGCCAAGGGCCGCAAGATTTTTTACGAGCAACGAATTCCACAAATGCTCGAATCCAACAAAGTGGATGATTTGTTGGGGCTGGAAGCCAAGCTAAAAGAAAAAGGCTTTTCCGTTGCCGTGATGGAAAAGCAGTTTATTGAGAACGTGATGGCACAGCAAGTTATCGCTATGCAAGTGCCAGAGCAACCGAAAATTCTGTTGGCTGAGCTGCAGTCTGAGTACGAAGGTGCTCCGGAAGATTGGGAGCGACCCGCTCGAGCCAAGTGGCGGCAATTGACGGTCTTGTTTAGCAAGCATGCTAACCGAGCTGAAGCCGAGCAGAAGATTGTAGATATGGGGAACTCGATCTTTTTGGGTGGTGCATCATTTGAGTCTGTTGCTAAGCAGAGTTCCGAAGGGTTTACTGCGGACAAAGGTGGCGTTCATGATTGGACCATTAAGGGAAGTCTCAAGTCTGAGAAGTTGGATCAGGCCATATTCTCGATTGGGCTTCGCGGTTTAAGTAGCATTATCGAAGATGAGGCTGGTTTTCATATCATCGAAGTATTGGAGCGTGAAGAGGCTCATAAGGTGTCCTTCGAAGATGCCCAGAAGGATTTAAAAGAACGGTTGCAAAAAGAGAAGCGTGAAAAGTTGGTCAAGGAAATACAGGATAAGGCGATGGAAGAAATGCCCATTTGGACCAAGTGGCCCGAGGACATTCCAAATTCTAAGCCGTTATCCGAGATCACAAGAGAATAGGGTTGCAGCTCGGTTTGGATTTCGATCTGGACGATGCGGTAACAAATTGGTACGACTGGTGTAGAGGGATGAGTTTCTGGGCAAGTTTATGCTGACTTGTGCAGGAATGGGAATAAGTTTTTGATCACGAGGATGTGATAACAATGCGTAAGCTGTTTGGTTTGGTCATGTTGTTGGGTACCTTCTGGGCTGTAGGGTGCGGTGGCAATAGTGCACCAGAATCTGGCACCAAATCGGCTGCAACCGAGTCGAGTGCTGCGGTAGGTGAGCCCAAGGTTGTAGAGCCATCACAAGCTGGCGCAGCACCAGCAGTTGCAGGAAACGTAATGCCGCCAAACGAAGTGGTGGCGTTGTTCTTTGACAGTATGCGTCGTGGTGATGAAGTGCAAACGGCTGGTTTGTTGACCACGAAGGCTCGCGAAGAATTGGCAAAATATGAATTGGTCGTTCAGCCACCAGGATCGCCAACAGCGACCTATCAAGTTGGTCGTGTCAGTTTCTTGGATGAAGAAAAAGACTCGGCTTATGTTGAGAGTATCTTGAACGAGCCAACCGGTAACGGCGCTGAAACCAAGCCGTGGGAAATCGTGTGGGCGATGCGTTTGGAAGCTGATGGATGGAAGATCGCAGGTTTTGCATTCGAAATCAGCGAAGATCAAGCTCCGATGGTTGTGGATTTTGAGAATGGTGCTGACATGAAAGCCAAGTTGGAAGGCGTTCAGCAGCCAGCCACTCAGCCTGGAACACAACCTCCAACTCAAACTGCAGAAGGTCCTGGCGCTGCTGCTCCTGGAACCGAGATTCGCCGCTAAGCGAGTTGGTGTTTAAGTAACGATTTTAGAAGATGGGGCGAGTCTATTCTCGCCCCATTTTCGTTGACTAAAGTCTTACTAGTCCTCTGAAGCCGCGATCTGCATAGTACGATTGTGCACCATTGTGATACACGAAGACGTGTCCGAAGCGGCGATCGCAAAACAAGGCTCCGCCAAGCTCGCGAATGTCAGCTGGTGTTTGTACCCAGCTTGAAGACTTCAGATCGAATTCGCCAACTTCTTGGAGTAGGCGATACTCTTGTTCGCTCAATAATTCACAGCCGATGGTGGCGACCAGATCGAGTGCCGAATTCTTGGGTTTGTGTTCTCTACGAGCGTTTAGAGCAGCGCGATCATAGCATAGGCTCCTTCTTTCTTTGGGGCTTTCGGCGGAGCAGTCCACGAAGATGAAGTGGTCCGTCTTGCGATCATAGCGAATAACGTCGGGTTCGCCGCCGGTCGCTTCCATCTCAGCAAGGACTTTCGTAACTTTGGGATTGGAGTTGAGCCGGGCTTCGATCTCTTTCCACTTCAGTTTAGGATGGCGAGCGAGATTTTCATCAAAGCGAGTTGCCAGTAGATCCAGCATGTTGTTGGCGTTTGATGAGGTGATGAGAGGAGATGATTTGCGAGGCATGAGTAGAGTATTTTTTTGATTATCTAAGGATGAGGCCCAACAGGAAACAGTACCAGCCAATTCGCTAGGGATCGTTTAACCCGTAGCTGGAGCGCAGCGGAGGCTAGGTGGACGGGATAAAGTCTCCAATCCACGAACAGGCTCTCAAAGAAGATATGTAGTATGAGTAGGGTATACAGGCTGTGCGGTAGTTGCAGAAGGAGTCTCAGTATTTCAGCCATATCATTCTACTTGAACGAAGCAATTTCCTTGGAATTCTAGGGCGGCACCGGGCTCATCGAGTAGCCAAGGGACGACCTCAGGTGTGTGTTCGGCGACAAACGCGACGGGGCACACCAATAGATTGGCTGGGTCGTCCACGTATTCTTGTGATTCTGTACCGGCAAAGAATCGCCAGCCGCTATCGTCGGCATCGTCGGGCGTCTCGCGATACATATAGGCCACTGGCTGGCCTTCTTCGAGTACAAGTTTTGAGACAAAGCATAAGCTCGACAAGATGCCGACGTTCGGGAGGGGAGGTGCAGTCTGGTTGGCGCTGGTCAGAATCGATTGGGCAATTGCTGCATCTTCTTCTTCATCAAAATAGAAGGCTATTTGCAAATGCCCTGCAGGACCAAATGCGAATCCATACAGCGCCGGTGCGCGTTTATCTTCCGAGGGCTCTTTAAGACGGTATGAGTAATAAAGGCGATCTTCTTCCGTAACTTCACATTCGTCATAACGGTTTTCATCTGCCGAATCTTGGAAATGTTGCTGACGGTGTTGTAGTGACAGGTGGTTGTCGTTCCGCATGGCGTCAAGCCAAATGGTGAAGCCAGGTCTCCAAAGAACCAAAGAACCTTCATCTACGCGTAAGTTCAGAACAAACGGAAGGTAAATTGACCAGTCGTCTGTGATGCTGACGCGATTGGTCACATAAGGAAAGTTCATATGTTCTGCCCAGGTTTAGGGGGTTCGGTGGTTAATGGGTTTCGGGGAATTGGGGTAGTGTATTGAGGTCGTGAGAAACACTCGGTGATCCACGTCTCAGGTCGGCTAATGTATAAAGCGAAATGATACCGTTTTTGGCGACAACCAACTGGCCCAATGAATCCCAGCAGGCTGATGTTACATCGTTATCAACGATATTCTCTCGACCGGCTAGAGAATAACGAAAAGTGTATCCATGTTCTAGGTAACCGATGTATTTCATGGTCAACGCAGGATAATTCGATGTTGGTTGGTTGAGCCAGCCATCGTCACCATCGCAGGCAACCATGTATTTTTTAGTGTTCTTGAGTTGACGGTTGATTCCGTAATTTTCGCCCGCACGAATCCAACCATCTCGAATTAAACGGGGATAAAATACGCCTAGATCTTCACTTCCATATTCACGAACTAGACTGCCGATTTTGAAAGGGGAAGAGCCTTTTGAAGGAATCCAGCCGTTGAGTAATAGCGTTCTCTTGTCGCTCCAATATCCACCGCCATTCCAAGTTCCGAAATTTTCTGCTTCTAGATAGGTCCTTAGAAACGGAAGTCGACAAACTCCGTTCCATGTTTCTCCTTTGGAGCCCATTGCCAGGTAGACCATCCATTGACCGTCAAAGGAAACGTCGCATCGATTTGGGTAAAGCTTGCCACGGAACCATGAGCCATGTTCCATGTGGTTGTCGGATGTGTTCCAGCGGATGACATGAAATAGCTTGGAGGGTTTGCGACGAATGACGATGACGTAGGGTGAAGTTCTGGCGGGAAGTAGGAAAATTCGAGCCGAATATTGCTTGAGCATGGCGGCAGCTTCGTGTTTTTTAGAACTTGGCGGCAAGCGAGTGGTTATGGATTGTAAATGGGAGGAGCGTCAGCTGGGGTTTGCGTTCCGTCAAATAAGGCCTTCACGGTAGGGCGTAGCAAGACGAGGAGGGTGAAGATGCCCAGTAGAGTTCCGATGGGCATAAAGAGGCATTCGATGCCTGCAATGATCATACAGAATATGTAGCCGGTTCGGGAATGTAGTTTCCTCCCCGCGAGAGCAACACAGGCAGCAAACGTTAATCCCAGAAGGATGCCAAAACATGACATTCCAATCAGCACCCAGCCGATTGCGGCCGGTGGCCCTGGTCGGTCTTCGGTCTCAAATTGGCCATTTACAATCACGATTCCGATGATCATGTAGATCGTGGGAAACAGAGCACCGATTCCAAATAGGATCGACACGACATAGTGGAATATCGCCAAGATATTTAGATGTTCCTGATCCCGATTATGTGACAAGTTCTGCTCCTAAACGATGCTGGTCGAAGAAGGTTCTTTTCGGAACTGGGAAAGCTGCCAAAACGCAAATGCAAGGCTATAGACGCCCCGCCAAATAATCATGCAGTTTGGGATTCCACTGTTTGGCAAAGATACCGTGATAGGTTGGCAGCCGAATAGACCAAAAGAGAATCAGGATAGTAATAGGTGCGATACAAGCGATGTTGAACAACGGTGTAAATTTTTCCAAGCAGAGCATGGCAGTGCACATCGCGAGGTAGATCCCGCCCCACACAAGTTCCGGCATGCGCGATATGCGAAAGACGTTGCAAAAGAGAAAAAAGTGCAGCACAACGATTAATCCGATGCTCGAAATACCGTTCGATGGGCGCCAAAATACAATCGTCAACAGGATAGCTACGCATAACACAATGGTATCGATAGCAGATAATCGAAAGCCGTAAGTTCGCGGTCGGCCTGCATAGGTGAGTGCAGCGTTATCTACTTTCTGACTCATGTTCTCGTTGGACATGGTGATCGCGCATTGCCTCCCATTACTTGAACAGTGTTGCGCTCAAGCCTCGACTAGGCTGAGAGATTGATTGTAGCAGGTGGATATTCGCTTCAGCCAGAAAAAACAGTGGATGGGCGACTGGAAAGATCGTTTAGCCCGTGTGTCGAAGGCTAGGCGTACTTCCGTTTGGTTGTCAATCGGGTTGGGCGAAGTCGGCTTAAGATGCATTCGCCACTAGATCCAAAAGACGTTTGGCGTTTCGAACAATGGCAAACTGGTTTCCGCTAAGCCCAATTCCAGGTCGTATTGACTTGAGCAACTTAATGGCGTCTTCGGGAGTGGCTGCTTTACCATTCGCCAATAACCAAATCGCTGCTACCATCCCCGTTCTGCCATGCCCATTGGCACAGTGAATCAACACGATCTTGGATGGTTCGGTGCAGGTTTGATGTATGAGTTTAAGGAGGATCGATTCCGCTTCGATTCCAGCGTCAAGAATGGGATGGCAAATGTAGCCTGGGTGATTCCGGATATTGGGGGGATCGAGAAACTCGGCGGTTAAATCTATGATAAAACCTACATTCGCAGGGATTTCGGACGCCGAAAGACGCCGGGCCACAATGAGATTGGGAAGTATGTAATGGTAGGGGGCTTCTGTGGAGATCCAATTCTTGAGATGCCAAATTATATGAAGCAGCGCCAGGTAGGGGAGGAGAAGGATTCGGCAGAACCAATTTCGATTCCCTGCTTTCGTTTTGCCATACCAGTTAACGTCTCCCGACCCGTAAGAAATTGCGACGATGAGCCAGGAAAGGGCGGGCCACAGCAACCACCCATAATGACCGCCACGCAGCGAAAGTGTAGCAGTGGCGAAAGCCAAAATCAGGAAGAAAGACGCATACCAGAAGTCGCTTTTCAATTCCCCAAATCCTCCGGAGAATTGCGGCGTATCATGTGCTTTTCATGATCGATCGGAGTAAAGATATTACGCAAGAGCCAGGAGCCGTCGAGTAACAGATAGAATCCCACAAAAGTATAGAGCAAGGAAATTGTGCCACCTCCAGCGGAACCTGCATCCAAAGGGGATTCATAACCCGCATGTGTATATTGCCAGTTCAGGAGAAACGCGATCAGTACATTTCCGACGAATCCACATACTCCCTCAATAAAGAAGTAGATTCCCAATAGTCTCAATCCAAGCTGTGCCCAGGGGAGCAGTGTCACGGTATCTGTTGCTGGCGGTGGAGCGGAAGTGACCCGCGAAACTTCCTGGGGCGAGTAGGGATTGGTGATTTCGCTCATAGGTACTCCTTTGTCTCTTCAGCAGAATTTGTGGGTCGAGTTTGGTTCTGCAAGTGATCCTAGCTGATGATATAGGGCAATTTCAATCTTCTCATTCAATTTAATTTCGTACGCTTTTCTCATGGTAAGCTCACTTGCGCTGTCCCAGGGCATCGGCAACACTGGGTCGCTTTTTACTTCGAGCGAAGCTGATTCAGATCATGGGCAAAAGCAACCGTTTAGATAAATCGGAAAAATCCTCAAGCAGTTCCAAAACGCCCCCAGCGATTGATCGTCAACTTGATTGGTAAATCACTACGGGGCGCTCGGAACGAGGAATGAACCACGAAAAGCACGAAGGTCACGAAATAGGTTAGAGCCTCGATGGGATGGCTCAGCTTCAGCAGCGTACGGCCATAAGTAGAGTTGTACGTGTCAGCGTTAAGGCATGAGCGTAGGATTGAGAAACCAGCTAGAGCAGGTTCTACGTGGAGTTGAATCCGCTGCGTAGCCTGCAAGTCATCGACCCACTGGCACAGGGCCAGTGGTGGCGGAGAGCGATTCGCGTGGCGTAGGCATGTAGCCTGTAAGTCGCGGTCCCACTGGCTTAAAGCCAATGGAGACCGGAAGCAGCAGCAAAATTTTCGTTACTTACAAAATTTATTGGCTGCGAGAAATTTTGAGTTTTCGTCTTGTGGCGTTCGGGGCATCTAAATCGTGAAGATCGAGACAATAAGCGATATGATCGCCAGGAGGGGGCCAAAAAGGAAGATGAACGCCAATACTTTGTTGGCGGTGCTCCATGTTTTCAACTGTCCCGACTCGTCTTTTTGGTTGTAGTAGATATCGCCAGTGACAAGTGCAATACAGGTAATCAAGAGGAGCGGGACTGCCGTACAAGTAAGCAAATGGACAAGAATGAAAATGGAATTCAAATGAGATTGGCGATACCAGGGGACTTGCGTGTAATCGTTGTATGTCATGATTCGCGATTATCGACTAATGTTGAAATTGAAGATCCGTTAGTTGCGGCCAATCATTGTGGCCACATTCGAGTTCCACAAATTTGGCTTTAGGATACCGTGTGGCCAGGTTTTTCGCATGCATAAAGGGGATTACACCATCGTGTTTCGCCCCATAAATCTCAAGTGGTCCCGGATAGCTTGCAACGGCTTGGATGTTATCCCATCGGTCCAACAGTAGCAGCCAAACCGGTAGAAAAAACATACGTCTGGCTGCGACATTGTATAGGGTATCAAAAGGAACAACCAGGATAAGCTTATCGGGTGGTGTCGGTAGTTGCGTCAACATCGAGGCGGGGCCACTACCTATAGACTCTCCAATAACACCGATCTTTAGATTCGGATACTTCTTCCGCAACCGTCCGTAAGCATCTATGGCAGCAGCGTTAAACGCCTGCTGCGAGGGACGACCGGTGCGCTCTCCATAACCAGGATATTCCAAGACATAAAGCGAGGTGTCGGAGGATATGTGGTCCAATATGTAATCGCGATCGGAGGCTTGGCCTGCGTTGCCATGCATCATAAGCCAAATGGCACTCGGTTTCTCCAATTCTCGACATTGACCGATGAGTTGACCATCTTCACGCCAGGGAGTTAAGCTTCGTTGTTGGGTGTGATGTGTTGGGTGGAATAGAAGCGAACGCTGAACAAAGAACAAAATGCAGCACAAAATGGCATAGATTGCAAAGATGCGAGCACTAGAAACCAAAACTTTTTTGGGATTCCATTTGCGATTCGGCATTGGGGCTTCCGGTGCGATGTGTTGTGATTTTCTTCTCGTTCTGAAAGAGACCAAGTCAGGAGAGCGGATTGTGTTAGGCGAGCTTACTCCCTAATGGAACCGCTTTATCGGGAACGCATAATGCGACTTCGCCGTTCTCGTTGTAGAAGCCCGTAACTAGACACTCTGACATCAGTGGGCCAATCTGTTTGCGAGGAAAGTTGATAACGGCGACGATTAGCTTACCAACCAGTTCTTCCGGTTTGTATAAGTGCGTAATTTGAGCACTCGAACGTTTCATGCCTAGTTCCGACCCGAAGTCGATTTCGAGGATATACGCAGGTTTTCGGGCTTCGGGAAACGTTTTGGCTGCCAGAATCTTGCCAACGCGCATTTCAACTTTTTCAAAATCATCCCACGCAATTTGTTCCATCGTTGATTATCGCTTCGTATCGATCTGGTGAATCGAGTGTCCTGCATTCATTCAAGGATCGCCGCTGTCCCGCTCGCGGAGACCATGAGCATATAC